>Ga0207695_10003495_pt1 | contig 22075 bp, 18 predicted proteins | sample KBSC54metaG_FD_184354 | JGI IMG/M metagenome (GOLD analysis project Ga0207695, IMG submission 184354) | Corn rhizosphere microbial communities from Kellogg Biological Station, Michigan, USA - KBS C5-4 metaG (SPAdes) (version 2) | ecosystem: Host-associated > Plants > Roots > Rhizosphere > Soil...
ATAAAATCCGTTTGGGTGACGGCAACGTTACCGTCGTTGAGTCTAATGCGGGGTCGTGGACCACTTCTGACGGACGGTTTAAGAATAATGTGCAGGAAAATGTGAAGGGCCTTGAATTTATAAACCTGCTCAGGCCAGTGACCTACACTTTCGATCAACGAAAATTCCAGGAATTCTTAATGCAAGCCATGCCCGACAGTATCAAACAAAAGCGCCTCGCGGAAATGGATAAGTTATCCTCTTTTAGCAAGGTTCGTCAGCAAATTCAAACAGGTTTTATAGCGCAGGAAGTAGCCGCAGCGGCCCAAAAAATCGGTTGCGATTTTAATGGCGTTCATGCACCCGAAAACAGCAGTGACAACTGGAGTATGAGTTATGAAAAATTAACGGTGCCGTTGGTAAAAGCCGTGCAGGAACTATCACAGCAAAATGATTCATTAAAAGCTGCGGTCGATAATCTTACAAAGCAAAATGCAGATATGCTTGCAAGATTAGAAAAACTGGAAGCTTTAATAAAAGCCCCTGCAAATGCTAAATAACGTCTGTTCCTTTTTGACGATAGACCAAGTCCTGGCTTACCATCATAATATTTTCCCGCACTCCTGGTTGAAAAAAATATTGTTTACAGGCCCATCACTATCGCCAGTCTGGCCTCCTCAAGGTCAAGCTCCCTTTCAATTTTACGCACTATCTCGTCACTTACTTTCCCCTTGCGATATATGTCCTGCAACAGGCGGCGTTCCACCTTAATAACATCCACTTCCAGTTGGGAATATTCATTGAAAATATTTTCAGGTGCCATGGTTGGTTTCAGCTTTCCAAAATAGCCGGGGGGAAGATCAGTCTTTTGAATACGCTTTAATTTATAATCATATTTCCTTTTGATTTTTGCCCTGAATTCATCTTTTATTTTTTCGATGTTTTGATCAAGATGGTCAATTGTGGCGTTGAGGATCGCAGTTCATACTTCATATTCTTCAGCAACAATTGAATGTGCCTGTATTTTTATTTCCGGATAATCCAAGGCAGTGGCAACCCTAAAAACAGCAAGGTGACGAGTATTACACAAAATGTTAGATAGATAATAAGGTTGCGTGCAGGAAAAACGCTGCCGTCCGGTAACAGCATGGGCAGCGATAGAGCAGCAGCCCATCTTCTTACGCCCCGGATACCCTCTCTCCCGGCGGGTGCCCTCACCCGACATTTCAGGATCATAATTTATCCATGTTTTGAGTGAGTATCTTAAATTCATCTACTCCTGTCTCATAGAACCTTGCAGATGAAAACCTTTATTCTATCGGATCTTTACAAAACTGCCAGTGAGGTTGCAGTGGGTCGTAATGACCGCCCGGCCGTGCCATTCGGACGGGCTGCGTAGCCCTGAGAATGGTTGACTCATTTTTGAGTTATTCCCCTGCTACACTTAGTACGCTCATAACCGTTAGTTGCGCTATTATTAGTTATTTAATCGTTACACGAGATCGTCGAATAGGATTATTTTATTATTTAAGCATTCTAACGACAGCATAGGGGACAGCAGACCCTGATGATTTAAACGTCGTAAAGATGGCGCAGTTAGAGTATTTATTTATTTGAACATTCTAAGACCAGCATGGGAAATATCTTCATCCATATTATTCATTCTTTTTCCTCCGAAATACAATCGCAGCATTTGTTTTCAAATCAGCACTAAAGCGAACCTCGTATCTTTTTTCACGATCATTCACAATCAGCAGGCCCGTGTTAGGTGGTATTGAGCCAAGGTTTTCGGCATACATCACCAGCTTTACAGAATCCATATCAGGCGTGATGTAAATAGTTTTGCTATTTGCTACTGTAGTAAGCCCCACTTTTGAAAAAATAATATTGCCGTTCATTAGTACCGTCACCGTATCGCCATCCACTTCACCATTATCATACAGCGTAAGCAACAAACTGTCGGATTCAAAATAAAATGACTGATCTGATTTTTTTGTAACACGTTTTTCAATTTCAGCAGCACCGTGTACAATAGATGGTGCCACTATCGTAACAAGAGGCGGCGCAGGTTTAGGTGGTGGCTGAACAGCAACTACCACGGGCTTTTTCTCGGGTTCAGGCTTCGGTGGCCGAAGTGTTTTTTTATCCGGTTTTGGCCGATCAGCAACTACCACGGGCTTTTTCTCCGGTTCAGGTTTCGGTGGCGGAGGCGTTTTTTTCTCCGGTTTTGGTACAGCTGCAATAACTACTACCGGCCCTGGTTTTAGTGCCACAGATTCAGGTTTCACAACTGGCTTCATGATTGACATTGCCAAAGCATCCATCTGCAATTTCTTTTGTTTTGACAGGGACAGTGGCAATATTTTTCCTCTTGATGGTTGTGTCTTTTTTGTTACTGCCAATAATCCGGGGGGTGCTTTTTCAATTGAACGAATTATCAAATCAGGATCTGGCACCGGAACAACGGGTAACGGTTCTGGCTTTTTCTCAAGAGGTGCAGCAACAGCAACAACGGCTACAGTTTCCGGCCTGTTCATAAAAGATAACCTGGAAACCAGGTTTAATGTATCCAGGCTTTTAAACAATTCCAGTTTTTTGAAATCAATCTTTCTTTTCAGCAAAACAGTACCTTTATACGCCCTGTTGTACCGGGTGATGTTAGTACTCCAGGTACCTTCCAGTATCATTTCAGTATCCGTAGTTTTAAGTACAACAATCATTGTTTTCTTCACATGCCTGGAAGGATTAATCGAAAAATTATGAGCGATAAAACCTTCATCTTCCACAATGATCTTGGTACCCTTGCGCCTGATGCTGATATTTTGCACGCCGGCTTCATCTTTTCCATTAGCATGAAAAACAATTCTTGAATATCCAAACAATTTTCCTTTTTCTTCGCTTACTGCAATCTCGTAAGGAAGTTTCACCGTTTGTGTGTCGATAATAGTTATTTGCCCATACCACAGGCCGGTAATATCTTCCTGCTGGGCAAATAATTTTACCGGCAACAGCCAACATAGTATGAATACATAAGTACAATATTTTTTCATGGTTGTTACATCATTTTGATTGAGCAGTTATTTTAAAACATTGATTTGGTTTTTCCCTCGCTACACTTAGTGTGCTCATAACCGTTAGTCGCGCTATCCTTAAAGTTACTAAGAACCTACAAACATTAAATCTATAACAAAAATTCAATTTTAATAAGCCCACATTATTTGTCATAATAATAATCTCTGGCAATGCTATGAATATATTCTTCTTCTTTTTCTACAATACGGTCCCGGCGGGGTTTTTCGTTCATAACCTCAAAGGTTAAAATAACCTTCCCGGAAACCCCGACGAAGAATACATGTCCAACTTTTCCAAACTAAATCTTTCAAATAGGGAATTTTATAAATGCATAATGAGGCAACAGGTCACCTCCCTGTTCAGTAAAACTTTTTGCAGGTATCCATTTACAACTTACAGATTACGATGGATATTCGAAATTGAAATATGGCTGCAGAAAAAGGGTAGTGCTTTCATGCGTCGCAGTTTCACCGAAGACTTGTAATAATTTAAAGTGTATGCTGTGAAAACCTTGCCGGAACAGCAAAGAGTGCATACTCCGGTGGCTTTGCGGCGGCTGTTACAAAATCCTGTTCCGCATTCTCAAGCAGGTAGGTCCATGTTGCTTCTAACGGGAGCCCATAAACGTTTTCTATTTGGTATTCAAGGTCATCTTCCGGGAAGGCAAGCTATACAACTTCCGATGAGGTATAATACTCTGATTTAGGATTTGTAAATTCCTTTTTAATCTCTTCTTTGCGCAGATCATATCTTTCCGAAAGATGCTTTACAAACAAAAGAGACAATACGTAATCTTTATATTGATTTTCAGCAACCGCACCACGCAGTTCATTGGCTGCGTCCCAAAGCTCTTGCTCAAAATCAATATCCGCTTTAGGCGTTGATTTTACATTTTTGGCCATTAACAATTTTGTTTTTTAAATGTATAGTTACATTTGGGGATGGAAGTATAAAACGTTTTGGTTTATCCAGTTAGAGCATTCAAGGGTAGTATTATTTTTTTATTTATCACAGCTTAAAAATTAATTCTCTATGCCTCTGTTCCCTACTTCCTGGCGGGTGTACTCACCCGACATTCTTTAATCACAATTTATCCATTAAATGTGTAAGTATCTTAAATCCGATATCGGATCATCTTCTCATATTTCACAAAACTTTGCGGATGCGGTCACCTTATTAACTGCCTACCTCTTATCAAAGCACTGTCTCGTCCTACACATTAACGATATATTGCCGCTATGTATTCGATACGTATTCGATCTATAGGAGCGAACTGGTTACAAAATAAGTAAGCTTTCTGGTCGTTTATTTTTATAATCGATCAGCCCTACATCGTTTTACAAGGTATATTCAAATGAACTTAAACAATAACTATGGCACGAATTATTAATAGCATTAACGGCGGCTTTACCGGCACGGTGGGCACTGTAACCGGCTATACAAGAAACGGCGGAAGCTTTATGCGCAGCAGGCACCGGCGGAAAGACAACATTAAAAGCAAAAAACGGCTGGGGCAGCAGGAAAAAATCAAAGTGTGCAACGAATTTACAAAACCATTCTCAGGTTCGGGCTTTTTCAATAAAAGCTTCCCGGCCAACGGCGCAACCAGCACGGGCTATAACAGGGCTACCAGCGCCATCATGAACCGGGCCATTGTACAAAATCCCGGCGCATCGCTCTTCTACCCGCTGGTGCCTGTTTCAACGGGTATGTTGCCCGGCGCCGTCTATGCCTCAGCGTTAGCTAATGATGACGACAATATTGTATTTAGCTGGGCTGATAATACGGGTACCGGTGCTGCTAAAGAAGATGATAAGGTACTGCTGGTTGCTTATTTCCCCGAAAGCAAAGAAGCTGTTTACGGCATAACGGATGCCATAAGAAAAGATGGTAAGGCAGTACTGCCCATGAAATCGATGAAGGCATGGCAGAAACATGGATGGGCTTTGTAAGCGCTGACGAAACGATAGCTGCGGATAGCGTGTACACAGGCAGCATCCTTCTTTAATAACTAATAACAATTTTTATAAAGATAACAGGGCACCCTTATTTACTTTCATATTATTGCAACCCGGTTAGCGTACAATGATTATCCATTCCCGCTGCCGCAGGCACTACATCCGCAAAGAACATTCATTAGAAAATTATTTTTATAACGGCGATAGCAGCCGGCATGTAACCACCTGATAACAATCATGTCTTTTTACCGGGATACTGGTACACCACCTGCAAACAGTTGCACCGGAATGCATTAGTTTTGTAATAAAAAAATTGAAAAAATTACATTCAAAACCTGATTAAAGACACAATTTCTAATTTACCTGCACAAATTCTTCTTATTGCAATTAAACCTTATTATGAAAAATAGTAGTACACCGGGCGGATCAATAACTTCAATGGATTTACCGGATTCTCCAAAAGATAAAAAAGAAATGCAGCAGCCTGAATCAACTTTTATTGACTTACCCGAATTGTCAGATATTCCCGGCCAGGAAAATATTGTTCCTGCACCATTTGGAGAAATGACTGATATAACATCATCTTCAGCAGATGAGGAAGGCGAGGATATTTTTGAAGATGACCTTAATGAAGTGATTGATGAAAATTCCGATTCAAATGTGTCTGAAACGGAAAAAGAAGATCTTGAAAGAACCGCTACTGATATGCCTGAAGGAGATGATGATAATTTACGCGACGCTGCCCTCGATAATACAGATGATGATGGAACTCCCTTAAATGAAGGCGGCTTCAAAAATGATCTGTCGGGAACAGACCTTGATGTACCCGGTGCTGAGGACGACGACGATGACGAAGAAATAGGCGAAGAAGATGAAGAGAATAATGACTATAGCCTTGGAGGCGACAATCACGATGACATTCCCGAAGATTCCTTCTGATATTCCTGAAGAATTTTCCTGCCGGCGGATATAATCTGGCAGCATTTCTGAAAATATTTCAGACTTTAACAGCCCGCTTTTTAATGGCATTTTATTTGTTTTGTTAATAACAAATAAATTATTAACAATTAAAAAGGAGGTAAGCTATGACACTAGTAAAAAGAAATGGCAGGTCAGAATATACGCCTTCCATTTGGAATAATTTTTTCAGCAACGACTTGTTCAATTGGGACAGCAATTTTGCCAATACCGGGAACAGTATCCCTGCGGTAAACATCAAAGAAACACCTGATAGTTTTTTAGTAGAGATGGCCGCACCCGGCATGAACAAAAAGGATTTCAAAATTGAAATCGATGGTTCGGCACTCACCATTAGTTCAGAAAAACAAAATGAATCTGAAGAAAAGAACGGCGAAAATTTCAACCGGAGAGAATTTAGTTACCAGTCATTTTACCGGACGTTCCATTTACCCAAGGAAGTAGTAAATGCCGATAAGATTGAGGCAAAATATGAAAACGGAATTTTAAGGCTCGAAATCGCTAAAAGAGAAGAAGCAAAGCAAAAGCCGGCCAGGCTTATTAATGTGCAATAATTGAAGAAATCGCTTGCTAAAGTACAAGGCTCTTATAATTCTAAGGGCCTTTTTATTTTATAGAATCAGGCGTTTAAGTCGCAACGCGAATTAAGTAGTCTTGTATTTAGTTCCGGAGAAACTATTGGTCGGTATAAAATTTAACATGCAAGTGCCAAACGTTCTGAAGGAACGTCTCTTGTTATATCTAATATACATTTCTACCCACCAAATGTGCCTAATGGCACAAAACTAAGCGCCTAAATATCTCATTTCTAACTACAACTGGCATTCACATTACGAACCCGGCGCTTAATTATATTATTTTTTAAAACAGTGGGTTTAATTGATATAATTTTTGCAGAGAAAATATTGAATGATATTATAACATTGACAGGTTATTATTAAGTAGCTAATTTTTTCAATTTACGGGAAGTTGAATTCTTTTTCTGTAATTTGAGCGTATGGATCTTCCAGATTTTACAAGTCCTTATTGGCTAATTATTATTACAATTATTTTTTTTGTAATCATAACCGGAAGGTATTTTTTAATAGCAGGAATATTCTACCTTATATTCTACGTATGGCTTCCCGAAAAATGGAAAGCCCGCAAAATAAATACAAGAAATTATAAAAAAGGGCAATTTAAAATAGAAGTGAAGTGGAGTATGGTAACGTCGTTGCTGTTTTCGTTTGCGGGTACGGCTACCGTTATACTGTGGCAAAAAGGATATACAAAGGTTTATACAGATGCTGATTTATACGGTTGGTGGTATTTGCCGGTATGCCTTGTTATTTTTATGTTACTTCATGAAACCTATTATTACTGGCTACACAGGTGGATGCATCATCCGTCCATTTTCAGGATCGTTCATAAAGTTCATCACGATAGTAATATTACAAGCCCTTTTACCGCTTTTTCATTTCACCCGCTGGAAGGTTTGCTACAGGCCATTTTTCTGCCCATAATGCTAATGATTTTACCCATGCATTATTATGTTATAATAATTCAACTTACCGTCATGACGATCAGTAGTGTTATCAATCATCTTGACATTGAAATTTATCCTAATAAATTTAATAACAACTTCTTTGGCAAATGGCTCATTGGAGCAACGCATCATTCTCTTCATCATAAACAGTTTAAATACAATTATGGCTTGTATTTTACTTTTTGGGATAAAATAAAAAAAACTGAGAGTCCACTGTTTGAGACTCTCTTTAACTCAACTACTTCAAAGTCTCCCCGGTCTTCACAAAAGGTTAATTTTTGATGTTGCAAACTATTCATTGCAAACACTAAATTTAAAAAGACTATATTTGCAGTTAATTTTTTAAATAACAACAATACAATGGACAACAAAACAACAGGAACCGTAAAATTTTTCAATACTGAAAAAGGCTTCGGTTTTATTAAACATGATGATTCCTCAAAGGAAACATTTGTACATGCAAGTGGTTTAATTGATGAAATTAAAGAGAACGACAAAGTAGAATTCGACTTGCAAAATGGACAAAAAGGCATGAATGCCGTTAATGTGAAATTAATCGGCTAAAATCGATATTTTCAAATTCAAAAGGGAAGTTTAATTACTTCCCTTTTTTTATTTTATGAACCTTGCAATCGGTACTTTCAGGTGGAATCAACTTTAATAGTTAATAAGCCAACCTATATTTGCAATCAATAAAAAAACAAATGAAAAAAAATATTCTTTTCGCATTCATTATAATAACAATTACCGCAACAAGTTGCTCTCATAAAATATCCGGCAATACGTCAGTTGCTCCAAAAGAAGAAGAAACTAAGGCCAAAGTAACGCTTACAAAGGGTCAGAAATTTACTGTAGAAAATAAGATAACTACAACCAGCACATCTGAAATGCAGGGGCAATCAATGGAGACCAATGCTGATATAACTTCGGTTTATGACATAGAAGTAGATGACGTAACAGACAGTATTTACGATATGACCAACAAGATTGCGGCAATTAAAATGAACATGTCTACAATGGGGCAAAACATCAATTTCGATTCGGAGAAAAAAGAAGATATCGATGGTGAAATGGGAAGTAATTTGAAAGACTATATTAACCATCCAAATCCTGTTGTTATGGACTTTTCGGGCAAAGTTATTGTTCAGGACAAAAAAGATTCTACTCAAAACAGTGCACCCAGTCCAACTGCAATGATGTTAAAACAAATGGGCGATCCGGAAGCACAGGGTTATGGCGCTGTATTTGCGTTCCTGGCTATCTCTAAAAAAGCGCAGCCGGGCAATAGCTGGCAGGATTCAACGTCAAAAGATGGCGTTACCAAAGTAACCAATTATACCATCAAAGAGATAAAGGACAATTTAGCATCCATTACTATTTCAGGAACAGAAACAAGGGATACAAAAATCGAAATGCAGGGAATGGAAATCAGTACAAAAACCAGCGGTAAATTTTCCGGCGAAGAAACCGTCGATATTAATACCGGGGTAATCTTGCAAAATAATACCACGATGGATGCATCAGGAAACATTAGCGTTATGGGACAGGAAATTCCAACAAAAATTAAGGCTACGTCAGTAACGACTGTAAAGGCGATGTAACTAATTATTGTATTAGGTGAGTTAGAAATTCGCCTGGTCTGCTGCTGTAATTTTATTGGCTTTTTTTTGCTGCAAATACAAAACGACTAAAAGGTTATTTAAGTCAGGCGATGAAGGCATATCTATTGTTGCTTCATTGCTTCCGTCAGCAACTCTATTTATGGTTTTAAAATTTGTTACGACATTATAGCTAGTGAGCGTAGCCCCTCCATTCTCTCCCGCTTTTACATTAGTAGTTGTCTGCTTTTGAACAAGAGCAATATTCAATACTGAATTGCCGATATTCCCCGATACATCGAAATTTATATTCGCTTTTCCCTGTCCGTCCGGCAGGCGGCCACTTTCGGCCTTTACCGTTTTAATCGAAACAGTTGCGTCAGATTGTTCCGCCGAAACTTTATTAATTGCAGCGGAAATTTTATTTGCATCACTTCCAATCATTTCACTTTCACCGTTAACTACAAGTTGTGGCGTATATACATCGGAATGTAACGCCGACGCATAGTCGTATTGCCGTTTCGTATATTCTTTTGAACTATAAGGATCTTTCCAGCCCATTCGGTTCCAGTAATCAACATGAAAAGAAAGAACAATTACATTTTCTTTAGAAGTGTAAGTGCCCATGAGCCTGTCTGCAGGCGGACAACTTGAACATCCCTGTGATGTGAACAGTTCAAGAACGGCAATATTTGTATCGCCGGACATAGACATGCCAGTTTTCAATTTGGTTGTGCTTCCTTTGGATTTCACTCCACACGAAGAAATGCAAAACCATAATGTTACAATTGCACCAACTGAAAGAACCAGGTAGCCAAACTTTTTCATATAAATTTATTTAATAAAAATACGTGAGTTGGTTTTGCAGGGTTTCGGGTTAAAATAATTTTAACTTTTTACTTCAATAGTGGCTTTACTTTTTCAGTCGGCTTTAAACGTATTCACTTTTCTTTATTACCGTTAGTAGTATTTTTGCCGCGTGAAAAAATATTACGGATACATTGCCTGCTTCGCTTTCTGGATTTTCTATTTTCTAATTTCCAAATCGCTTTTCCTGGTTTATCATCATAAGCTCTCCGCAGGGTTAAACGGTGGTGAAATCTTTAAAGTGTTTCTTTATGGTTCGAGGATGGACCTCTCCTTTACGTCGTATATCTGTATTTTCCCTTTTATTTTATTCTTTATAAGAACTGCTCTTATTAAAATTCGCATTGAAAAGGTATTAAAAATTTATACAATTATCGTTATTGTATTGATTTCATTTTTAACAACAGCCGACCTCGAACTGTACACGGCATGGGGCTATCGGATGGACGCGACTCCATTACTGTATTTAAAATCTCCCAAAGAAATGGGTGCCTCTGTTTCATCGTCTCCATTATTTTTATTAGCAATCATCTTCATTATTCTATCCGGATCATTTATATGGCTATACAAAAAAGTGGTTGAAAAATATGTTCACTTGAAGCCCGGCAAGTTTTCATTACTTAACTTTTTCATTTCCTTGTTTCTGATCGCATTTTTGTTTGTACCTATCCGCGGAGGCATTCAAAAAATCCCAATGAACCAAAGCGATGTTTATTTTTCAACAAAATTGTTCGCGGATCATGCAGCTTTAAATTTACCATGGAATATTTCTTTTTCAATTCTCAACAGGAACAATAAAGAAAATCCGTTCGATTATTTCCCTGGAAATCGGGCAGGCCAATTAGTTACGGAATTATACAATACGGGACCAGCTAAGATTCCATCTATACTAAGTGTTAAAAAGCCAAACATTATATTTATTATTCTTGAAAGTTATACCGCAAAGTTTGTTGGTTGTCTTGGCGGTGAACCAGGTGTTACGCCCAACCTCGACAAAATTGCAACCGATGGACTGCTTTTTACAAATATTTACGCAGCCGGAGATAGAAGTGAAAAAGGCCTGATAGCCGTCTTAAGCGGCTACCCAAACCAGGCTTTAACATCTATTATAAAAACGCCAACAAAAACACAACATCTGCCGTCTATAACAAAAACACTGGAAGCTAATGGATATGGAACCAGTTATACGTACGGCGGCGAACTTGAATTTGCCAACATAAAATCTTATCTCGTCAACACTGGCTTTGATAAATTGGTGAGCAAATATTCTTTTCCCATTTCTGAGAGAACTACGTCATGGGGCGTGCATGACCAGTTTGCTTTGGATACTTTTTTTGTAGATATAAAACGCCGGCAACAGCCTTTTTTTGCAACAATATTTACATTAAGCAGCCACGAACCTTACGATGTTCCTGCATATCATAAATTTAAAGGAAATGATGTAACTTCAAAATTCAGAAATTCCGTTGCCTATACGGATAGCTGTATTGGTCTATTTATAAATCGCTTAAAAGAAGATCCGCTATGGCCAAATACATTTATCGTATTAGTGGCTGACCATGGGCATCCTTTGCCGGGATTTGATAGAAACGATCTGCCTTCAAAATTTCATATCCCGTTAATTTTTACCGGTGGCGCATTAAAAATGAAAGGGACAGTTACAACAATAGGATCTCAAACAGACATTGTATCAACAGTTTTAGATCAACTTAATGTTCCCCGCGACAAATTCAAGTGGAGCAAAGACCTGTTAGATTCATCGGCACGGCCATTCGCTTTTTATAATTTCAACAATGGGTTTGGGTTTGTTACACCGGCAGGCATCGTAACGATGGATAACGTTTCAAAAAAAGTCATTTATGAAAAGGGCAACGTTGATTCTGTTGATATTAATAACGGAAAGGCATACATGCAATTCTCTTACCAGGGTTTTTTAAACCGATAAAACACGGGCGGGCTGCAACCGCCGGTAGAAAATAGCCAGCAAGAAACAAATAAAACCAATAACAAACCAAAGGGTTTGGTATCCTGAATGCTCCGCAATTAAGGAGCCGGCATACGGTCCCACCGTTTGAGCACACGCCCACGCCACGCTATATAATGCTGCATATTGCCCGCGGTTACTTTGTTCGGTTCTGGCGATCCAGAAGGCGTTCATAAAGGGCATGGCCAGTATTTCTCCAAAAGTCAAAATCAACATTGAAAGAACGGCAATCATTCCATAATTTACCTTGGGTAAATTCAGTAATAAAAAAGCTACAGATACCAGAAAGACGCCTCCCGATATAAAATGGAGCGAAGGGCGTTTCCCTTCCAGTGAAAAGATGGTAATCATTTCAAAAACAGCAATAATTAATCCATTGAGCGCCATAATCAGCCCGATAAACAAAACACTCAAATGAAAATTTTCTTTAAAAAAGACCGGGATGGTAGTAAAGAGCTGGAAAAAACACAATGCAAATAGAAACACTAAAAACACAAAAGAAATATACGTACGATCTTTATAGGCTGAATTTTTTATTAAAGTCTTCTCCCGGCTTTTTACTTCAGTAGCCGAATTACGTTTAGGCGACAGCGTTATATATAAAAGGCATGCTGCCATCAGGTTGGTAATTCCGTCAACCCAAAACAATAAGGTGTAATTAAAACTGGCGATAATTCCTCCTAAAGCGCCACCTGCCGCCCATCCAAGATTAACAGCCAGCCTGTTAAGCGAAAAAGACCGTGTTCTGTTTACTTCCTTACTATAATGAGCAATAGCCACCGTATTTGCCGGCCGGAAAGACTCATTTAAGATAGCAAGAATGAAAGTACAAATACAGATACCAGGATAGGAATGAACTTGTCCAAGGATTATAAACATGGTCCCCCCGAGCACCAAAGCAAACAATTGTACATAATAGTACCCGATCCTGTCCACCAACTTACCACCAGTTAGCGAACCAACAATAGCTCCCAATCCAAAGAGGCTCATAACAAAACCGGCTTTGCCAATAGTAACTCCATAATGTTGGGTAAGATACATCGTCATAAACGGTATCACCATCGTTCCGCTCCTGTTTACAAGCATTACAAGCGAAAGCCACCAGGTACCTGGTGAAAGACCGCCGTAAGCTTTTTTGTAAAGCGAAAGTGTTTTGCCAATCATAACGTTGACAAATATAGATTAGTTACTAATGTAATTGCTGTTGCATTAATGGCGCTAAAAGTGCGCTCCATTTTTGATATTGAAATGCGGAAGGATGCAAACCATCGGCTGCTACCAGTTGAAGATTATATTTAGCTTCCCTGGAGATAGGGGTTATATCAAGGTATTGTACTCCCGCTGCTAAAGTTATGGTTTTGTTGGCAGCGTTAAATTCGTCAATTTCTCTTGCTATCTGCGCAGTGTCAGCACCCGCTGCATAAGGTGTAACGCTGTAATCCGGAATCGACAGGACAATTACATGTGCTTTGTTATTATTTGCATAAATGATAGCCCTGTTCAACAGTTCGGTAAACTCTACTTTATACTCGTCAATATTTAGGTGCTGATATTGATTATTAACACCGATAAGAAGGGTTACAGTTGAATAATTGGTCTTCGGTGGATTATTGTTTAAAGTGTTTATCAGGTTGGTGGTCGTCCAGCCCGTTACTGCAATAATATCGGGTTCTTTTATTTGAATACCTTTTTGTCTTAACAAGTTAACGGTCTGTACCGGGTATCTTTCAGTTGTATCAACCGATTGGCCAATCGTATAAGAATCGCCGAGAGCTAAGTAGGTTTTTGAGGTATCTGCCGAAGGTGCCTGGTTCATAACTACATTGTTACTTTTTTTAGCACACGATATTATGGATAAAAACGCAATTGACAGGGAAACTAACTTCTTCATAACGCATTTTTAAGTATCAAAATCCCATATACGAAAAAAACATGAGCAGGTATCAACATAATTAAAAAAGGCGAATGATATCAATCAAACGCCTTCTATTCTCATTAGCTTTACGTAAAATCTATTTATACAATATTTCATAGTATTCATTCGCCATTCGGTTACTATCAAACTGGACCTGAACATCCCTCATCCCATTTTTTACGATTTGTCTCCACGTATCAAAATCGTTATAATAGATAGGCAGTATTTCATTTTCAAGAATTTCGTATAACTTATTCAAATCATACTCATCCTGTTCTTCAACATGCATATTCATATAATCGGCCGGTGGTACCACAAATCCATTATTGCCATTGTTGATGAATTCGCATATCCATCCATCGTTAGTACTGAGATTAACAGCCCCGTTCATAGCCGCTGTCATACCACTTGTTCCACTCGCTTCCCTGGGCACACGAGGATTATTTAACCACACATCAGCCGATTGCTTTAATCTTTTGCTCAATGTAAGTTCATAGCCCGTACATACGGCAACATTTTTATATTGCTTACTCAAATTTACCAGGTGGTTGAAATCGGCTATTGCCGGAAAGTCAAGCGGGTAAGGTTTCCCCGCCCATATTATTTGTATTGGATATTTTGGATTATTTAGCAACGCTTCAAAGCGTTTATGGTCTCTCGTTATTAATTCTGCTCTTTTATAACCTGCAAATCTTCGTGCCCACACGATGGTCAGCACCTCGGGTTTCATTAATTTACCGGTTTGATCTGCAACAATTTCAAACCCTCTTTTTTTAAGATACTTTTTTCGATCATCAAATACAACATCGTTTCCCTCTTCCTTTGCCCTATATAATTGTTTATCGGCCCAATAACGCCAGTTCTGAGCGTTGGTGATGGATTTTATTTCACAAATACCTTCATACTTTTTCCACATTTGCCTGCTTACCTCTCCATGAAGCTGCGATACTCCATTTGCCAGGTGAGCGAAACGCAATGCGGCGAGTGAATGATTAAAAAGATTGTCTGTCATGCCTGTGAGTTCCCTCACCTCTGCCAACGGCATTCCATAGAAATAACTCATTTTCTCGCAAAGAAACATATCATGTTTTTCGTTTCCGGCTTCTTCAGGGGTATGTGTTGTAAAAACCAATCGCTTTTTTACTTCTTCTTTATTACCGAATTTTTTAAACAGGTAAAATACGGAACTTACAGCATGCGCTTCATTCAGGTGATACAGATCGGGGTTGAAATTTAATTGGTCAATTAATTTAGCGCCGCCAATTCCCAGTAAAATAAACTGGGCAATTTTAGTAGCAGCATTTCCGTCGTATAACCTGTTGGTAATTGTCTGGGATACATAATCATTTTCCGGCACATCGGTACTCAGCAAGAACAGCGGGGCGGTATTAAATGTTTCAGGATTTAAATACCAAACTTTAACCCAGACCGGATGGTCGTGAATTGGTATCTGGTACATGATTCCGGTATCTTCAAGGAAATTATAAATCTTATCGATCCAAACCACGTTCAAAGTCTGGTCCTGGTTTCTTGCCTGGTCATAATAACCTTCTTTCCAAAGAATACCGATCCCGATTAAATTTTGTTTAAGTTCATAAGCACTTCGTAAATGAGAACCCGATAAAAAACCTAAACCACCGCTATAGATCTTTAGTGGCTGGTGAATAGCAAATTCCATGGAAAAGTAAGCAACCTTTTTTGAGTATCGTGCTTCGGTTTCATAGGGTACCCTGTAATTTTCAAAACTCATAATATAATCAGATCGAATTTAATGAGGGCGCAAGATAAAAGGAAAATTCAACATATTGAACGTTTCCATTCACGATTGTATGTTGTGTCGCTCACATATAGTAACGTCAAACATTCATAAATGTTTTGTTTTCAATTTAATTTTTGCCGCCAATTAAAGAACCAATCAAACATTCTTAATTTTTCTGTTGCTGTTATAGAATTTCTTTTTCAAATCACCCAGGCACCGCCGGGTTTCGTATAAAAGTAAAAGTTACGTTGCTATTTGATTTTTTTAAGATTGAGTTATCAAATTTAATTTTTAGATTTGTCTAAATTTTTTTTTAAATAACATGAAATTATCTCAAAGCGAAGAAAATTACATAAAAAGCATTTATAACCTCCAGTCTAAAACGGAGAAGGTGAATACGAATTCCCTTGCGGCTTTTCTTGATACAAGTGCGGCATCCATAACTGACATGCTGAAGAAACTAAAATCAAAAAACCTGCTGGAATATAAGAAGTATTATGGATTCAGGTTAAATAGCGCCGGCAATAAGCAAGCGCTTAAGATAATAAGAAGGCATCGGCTATGGGAATTTTTTTTGGTATCGAAGCTTGATATGGAATGGGAAAAAGTTCATGATATTGCTGAAGAACTGGAACATGTAAGCAGTACAGAACTGATAGAAAAACTGGATCACTTTCTCGGTAATCCTAAAATAGATCCTCATGGAGATCCTATTCCCGATGAAAAAGGCGTTATGCCTGTTCTTCAGCAAATCGCCCTAAAAGATTTATCCATTAAAAAAAATGCAGTCGTAAGTTCTGTCAGCAACCAATCGCCGCAAATGATGGAAATGTTGAATCATTATGGATTAAAAATAGGCTCCCCGATAAAAGTTCTGAAGTCTTTTGTATTCGACGGATCGCTCCAGGTTAAGATTGCCAAACAACCAGAGTGCGTTATCAGCGGTCTGGCCGCTCAAAATATTTTTGTATATGATAGTTGAGAAGAGACTATACGACAATTCCCTGAGTGAAGTGCACGGAAGCATCGAAACGAAGAGATTGGGTTGGAAAAGAATATTTTCTTTCCTGGGGCCAGCCTATCTTATCAGTGTTGGCTACATGGACCCGGGAAACTGGGCTACAGACCTGCAGGGAGGAAGCAAATTTGGCTACACACTTATTTGGGTGCTCCTGATGAGCAATCTTATGGCTTTACTTCTGCAGGGGCTGTCGGCAAGGCTCGGTATTGTGAGAGGGCGTGATCTTGCGCAGGCTAACCGGGAGGCATACCCGAGACTGGTCAACTTCACATTATACATTCTTGCGGAAATCGCCATTGCTGCATGCGACCTTGCCGAGGTGTTAGGAATGGCTATAGGTATTCAGTTACTGACAGGATTACCTCTTATCTGGGGAGTTAGCCTCACGGTACTTGATACCTTTTTACTACTCTATCTTCAAAGGCTTGGTATGCGAAAGATGGAAATATTCATCATTACACTTGTTGGAATCATAGCCGGCGCCTTTTTAATTCAAATGATAATGGCATCGCCGGACTTAGGCGAAATTTCTACCGGTTTTGTACCACGCATACCGAATGATGAAGCATTATATATTGCCATCGGAATTATTGGCGCTACGGTAATGCCTCACAATCTTTATTTACATTCCGCACTTGTGCAAACAAGAAAAATTGAGCGCACAGAAAATGGAATAAAACAAGCCATCAAATACAATAGAATTGATAGCACCGTTGCATTGAACCTGGCTTTCTTTGTTAATGCCGCGATCCTTATTGTTGCAGCGGCAGTTTTTTTTAAAACCGGTAATTCACAGGTCGCAGAAATACATGAAGCATATCGTTTGCTTCCCAATTTTTTAGGTAACATTGCTCCAAAGTTGTTTGCAATAGCACTTATTGCGGCGGGCCAAAGCTCAACGATTACAGGAACACTTGCAGGGCAAATTGTTATGGAAGGATATCTGAGCCTGCGTATTAATCCATGGTTACGAAGACTTATTACAAGGTTGCTTGCAATTATTCCTGCGTTAATCGTAATAATAATTTATGGCGATGAAAAGGTAGATTATTTGTTGATACTAAGCCAGGTTATCCTTAGCCTGCAACTTGGTTTTGCCATCATACCACTAATACATTTTGTAAGTGATAAATCGAAAATGGGAAATTTTGTAATAAAGCCTCCCACGAAGATTTTGGCATGGCTTATTGCGTCTGTACTTATATGGTTAAATGTTCAAATGCTGGTAAGCCAGTCTGTGCCTGTATTTGAGGCAAATGCGCTTATGCCAAAAATAATAATTATTACAAGTGGCCTGTTTTTTAGTGCCTTACTTTTATATATTCTTTTTGAACCGGCAATAACAAGACGAAAAATGGCAGCCTCTATTAAAATACATCCTGAAATGGAAAACATTATACTTGATATTCCTTTATATAACCGAATTGCAATTGCGTTGGATTTTTCTGAAAATGATAAAAAATTAATCAGCTATGCAATAGGTCAGGGAAATGAACGCACGCAATACATACTCCTGCATATTGTTGAAAGTGCATCGGCAAAATTATGGGGCAGCCAAAGTGATGACTATGAAACAAGAAAAGATCACGCTCAATTGGATGGCTATGTTAACCAATTAAAAGAAAAAGGATTTAACGCAACAAGCCTCCTCGGATTTAGAAACCGTGCAAAAGAAATTGTAAGACTTGTAAAAGAAAGTAAAGCAGAAATGTTAGTTGTGGGAGCTCACGGCCACACGGGTCTAAAGGATCTAATATATGGAGAAACTGTTAACTCTGTCAGGCATGAACTTCGGATTCCAATTTTAATGGTGAGTTTGAAAGATGAAACTATTTGATGAGGCTCAGGGATGAAACAGGCTGTTATTTTATCACGACACTTTCCCTGATCTTTTCAATTGCAGCAGCTATTTTACTATTCCATTCTAATTGCTTTTGAACGTTGATGCTATGATTAGTTTCCTGGTCATATAAATGCTGTAACTCCGAATTTTCTTTATATACATTATCAAAAATAGAGGTAAGCAATGTCACATAATTTCCTTTCGTAAATTTTGCCTTTTGAATTTCAGCAATAAATTTTTCTGCACCAAGTCTTGTAATATCAAAATGATGCTGCTCATGCAATAAATGATATTCGGAATTTATATGGGGCTTTCTCCATGAATCGCTTTTAGTGAAAAAAGTATACACACCAATGTTTAGGTAAATATTCCTTCCATCAAATTTTACTTGAGAATCGAAGGCGAAACCTGACGCAGTTACTGCGCCGGCAAAGTTGTTTTCATTTGGCTTGCCTTTAAAATCGCCCCACTGCAGGTTCCTGTTAAAATCATAGTAAATAGTATCACTTTTTATAGAAGCCTTTCTATTCTCCGCAAATGCATGTACAATCACTTTCTGAGCCATACAACGATGCATTATTGGTATAGAAATAATGATCAGAAGAACAGATTTATATTGCATCATTTTGAATGTAAATATGTTACAAAAATTTTACGAAGGCCCGAAATAAAAAGTTAAATCCGAACTACAATTATCAAGTGTATTTAATTGGTTTGTGGAATAAATCATCACATAAAATGAAACCTAAATCCCTTCCAATAAAATGCGGCTATGTTTCGTTATAATACATTGTCTTGATGAGAAATAAAATAAAATGCCTAAATTGTTCCCTTAAATTCTTATACCAATTCTGAAAAACTGACATGGATTCCTTCCTGATGGACATATCACATCTCAACAACTCTTCAGAGTTCTTATGTGGCTGCACAGATACCGACTTCCGGTTCTTACACACGAACCGATTATTTCAGAAATATTTTGGATTGGAAAATGAAGAATGGAAAGGACGCCCATTTACTGAAGTGGCCGAAACTTTCCAAATGGAAAAATTTCTAAAAGCCAATAATGAATGTATCAATAATCCAGGTAAAATTATTTGTATCGAAATACAAACTACAACGGCTGACACTGTAAGTTGGTTCAAATGGGAAGTAAGTGCCATTCTTAACCGACAAAACAAAGTGCAGGGAATTCGCTTTTTGGGCACAGATATTACCAAACACAAAAAGGCCGAGCAAACACTATTACAGCAAGCTATTTTACTCGATAATATTTCGGATGCCATTATTTCAAGCGATGAAAATTTTTGCATCAAAAGTTGGAATCGCAAAGCGGAAATAATGTTTGATTTGAAATATGAAAAAAAATCACTTGGTTCTTCACATGGGATTGCCAAAATAGATTTTGTAAACGATTCGGAAAGCAATCTTAAAAAAAGTATTCTGGCAAATGGATTTTGGAACGGAGATGTTTTAATCGAAAAAAAAGATGGGATAAAATTCCATTTGCAAACAAGAATAAACTCAATAAAAGACGAAGCAGGGGAAACAACTGGTTTTGTATCTGTCATCAGGGATGTTACAACACAAGAACAAACGGAAAACAACTTTGATGTTGAACAGAAAAAATCCCGGTTTGATATGGTGAAAGAGCAACAGCAATTCCAGGCTTTTATGGAGTATGCCCCTGCACTTGGATGGATAAATGATGAAGATGGCATATTGCACTATATGAACACTCTGTTTCAAAATTCTTTTGCTCTTCCCACCCACGCCTTAGGGAAAAATATTTTTGATTATTATCCCGTTTCAATGAAGCCAAATTGCAAAGCGAGCGATCTTGAAGTGCTGGAAAAAAATACAGGTATCGAAACTTTTGAAGATAGCATTGACGGGAACGGTGAAAAACTTTGTTACCAGGTGTATAAATTCCCCGTAGGTCATCACAATCAAAAAAGGCTCATTGGAGGCCTGGCTTTTAATATCACAGGACAGGTAAATAACAAGATGGAAATTATAAAAGAAAGAAACCAGTTTCAATCTTTTATGGAAAATGCACCATTATTAGCATGGATAACAGATGCGCAAGGTGTACTGCAATACATGAACACGCGTTTTAAAAATTCATTTAATTATACCGATGATCGTTTGAACAAAAAGATCGGGGATTATCAGCCAATTTCAGAAAGAGAAAAAGTTCTATTGCCGCAAGAAGATGTTCTTATAAAAAAGAAAAGCATTGAACTATTTCACGAATGGACGGATGCAGAAAATAAAGTGCATTCTTACCGAACTTTTAAATTTCCGATACAGGATGTGGAAGGTAATTATCTTGAAGGAGGACAGTCGATTGATATTACAGCTGAATTACTCACACAACGTGCGTTAAAAAGAAGTAATGAACTTTTTGAATATGCAGGTAAAGCTACCCGTGATGTTATTTGGGACTGGAATCTAAAAGAAAATACAATAAGGAGAACAGGTGGTTATAAAAATCTTTATGGTTATGAATTGACCGACTTATATGAGCCGCACAATTATGAAAAGATACACAAAGATGATATTGCCAACGTTCTAAAAACTGTTGAAGACTCACTTAGAAGTGATGCTTCACGCTGGCTGCTTGAATATAAATATCTCTGCGCTGATGGTTCTTATAAAATCGTAATTGACCAGGCATACATCATTCGAAATAAAACCGGTAAAGCAGTACGGGTAATAGGATCGATGCAGGACGTGACGGAAGAACGTGATTTGCAGGAAGAGGTCTTGATAACTGAAAAGCAAAAAAAGAGAGATGTTGTGAATGCTGTAATTGACGCCCAGGAAAAAGAAAGAAATGAACTTTCGGCGGAATTACACGACAACGTAAACCAGTTGCTGGCCGCAGCGATTTTGTATTTAAAGACAGCGCAAAAGCAGGAAGTCATTAAAGAATCTCTTGTATCGCAGAGCCTCGATTATGTTCAAAAAGCGATTGAAGAACTCCGCAATATAAGCCGCAACCTTACTCCTTCAGAATTAAAAATGAATGGCCTTCGTGCCGCATTAAAAGTCTTTGCCGAAAAATTACACATACCTAAAAGTTTTGAAGTCAACCTTACAGTTGGTCAATTGTCTGAAAGCAAAATAACGCAGCCACTTAGATTAGCAGTATATCGTATTATACAGGAAGTAATCAATAATATTCTCAAACATGCCAACGCAAGCCAGGTAAACATTAACCTGTCTGATAAAGATGATATTCTCAATCTAACGGTGACGGATAACGGAAAAGGATTTGACTTAGTGTCCTTCAAAAAAGGATTGGGAATAACCAATATTTATAATCGGGCCGAAAATTTTGGCGGCTTTGCGGAAATAATTTCTTCGCCGGGAAAGGGTTGTACGTGGCATGTCAATATTCCGTTGAGTGAAACGAATCAGCAGTCTGCAATAAAAAATCAATATGTTTAAATAGTCTCAATGTTTTTGGCTGAGAAATTCTTGTGCGCTACGCACAATCTCGTCTGTTTCAATTTTATTCATACATTTAAAATGACCCAGGGGACATTTCTCAAAACCTATTTTACTACA
>Ga0207695_10003499_pt1 | contig 22030 bp, 19 predicted proteins | sample KBSC54metaG_FD_184354 | JGI IMG/M metagenome (GOLD analysis project Ga0207695, IMG submission 184354) | Corn rhizosphere microbial communities from Kellogg Biological Station, Michigan, USA - KBS C5-4 metaG (SPAdes) (version 2) | ecosystem: Host-associated > Plants > Roots > Rhizosphere > Soil...
GTGGTGGCGCTCATAGGCGAGGACGTCCGGGTCGGAGTCGACCAGGGTAAGCTGCCCGATCGCAAGCGGCTCGTGCGCGCGGCGCAAGGCCAGCAGCGATTTGTACAACGCCAGCATTGATGACGGATCGGCGGACTGCGCTGCGACATTGCGGGTCTGCCAATCGGGATTGAGCGGCAGCCAGGGCTCGACGTCGCTGAAGCCCGCGAAGCTGGTGGCATCCCACGGCATCGGCGTGCGCGAACGATCGCGGCCGAGCCCCTTGCCCGGCTGACGAAACTCCTGCGGGTCGCGGATGCGATCGGGCGGAATATCGACCTTGCCGATCCCCAGCTCATCGCCCTGATAGAGCGTCGGCGTGCCCCGCAAGGTCAGCAGCAGCATCGCCGCGACGCGCGCCTGGGCCTCGCCGATGCGCGCCGCGATCCGCGGTGCGTCATGACTGCCGATCACCCAGTTCGGCCAGCCGAAGGCGGGGAGCGAGGCTTCGTAATCGGCGATGATTTCGTGCAGCGTTGCGGCGTCCCAGCCATTCTCGATCAACTGGAAGTTGAACGGCAGATGGACCTGTGGGCGCTCCGGCGTGCCGAACCAGCGGGCGTGACGCTCGTACGGCAGGAAGATCTCGCCGACCAGCAGCCGCTCGCCATAACGGTCGGCCAGCGCGCGGATGTCGGCGGTGATCTCATGCGCTTCGGGCTGGTCGGTCGAGTAGGCCTGGAACACCCGGTCGCGTTCGTTGCGGTCGGGCGTCCAGTCCGGATTGAGCGGATTGTCGGGGAAGGCCGCATCCTTGACGATGTGCCACAGCACGTCGATGCGAAAACCGTCGACGCCGCGGTCGAGCCAGAAGCGCAGCACGTCGGTCATCGCGGCGCGCACTTCCGGATTGCGCCAGTTGAGATCCGGCTGTTGCTTCAGGAAGGTGTGAAGATAATATTGGCCTGTCGCCTCGTCCCATTCCCAGGAGGAGCCACCGAAGTCGCTGACCCAGTTGTTCGGCGGCCCGCCGCCAGGCGCCGCGTCACGCCAGATGTACCAGTCTCGCTTGGGGTTGTTGCGCGACGCGCGGCTTTCGCGAAACCAGACATGCTGGTCGGAGCTGTGGTTGGGGACGAAATCGAGGATGAGCTTGAGGCCGCGGCTATGGACCGCGGCGAGCAGCCGGTCGAAACCGGCGAGATCGCCGAAGATCGGCTCGATGCCGCAATAGTCCGACACGTCATAGCCGAAGTCGGCCATCGGCGAGGGGAAGATCGGCGACAGCCAGATCGCGTCGACGCCAAGCGCGGCGACATAGTCGAGCCGGCGCTCGATCCCGGCGAGATCGCCGATGCCGTCGCCGTCGCTATCCTGAAAGGAGCGCGGATATATCTGGTAGATGACCCCATGCTCCCACCAGGGAATGATGCGATCGGAAGCTGCCATTCAATCACCGCTCGGAAGGACAGGCTCATTACGAACGATCGGCCGATGTGATCCATCTACCCCTGCATGCGCTGGCGGGCATAGGCGCAGGCGGCGCCGTAGAGCCCGGGCTCGGGATGGGTCAGCACCCTCACTGGTATCCTGGCCATGTGATCGGCGAACCGGCCTTTGGCGGCAAAGCGCGCGGCGAAATCGGAGGTGGGCAGATGCTCGGCCAGCCGCAGGCCGATGCCGCCGGCGAGGACCACGGCGGTCGCGCCCTGGATCAGGGCAATGTCGCCCGCGGTGCTGCCGAAGGCGCGGCAGAGCTGGCTGAGCGCCTCTACGGCCCCGCTATCCGTCCCTGACAGCGCGCGCTCCCATAATGCCGCCTCGGTCACCTCTGCCGCTGAACGGCCCTTGATGGCTGCCTGCGCTTGAAAGATGGTCATCAGTCCGGGGCCGGAGACGAGCCGTTCCAGCGACACGCGGCCGAAGCGCTGGCGCAAGGCGTGGAGCAGCGCGTCCTCATTCGCATCGACCGGTGCGAAGGCCGCATGGCCGCCTTCGCCGGCGATCACCTGGCTGCTTTCGCCCTCGCGCAGGACATGGGCGACGCCGAGCCCGGTGCCCGGCCCGATGACCGCGATCACCTCCCGGTCGGCGAAGCCGCGGGCAGGACCGCAGACCGGGCGGAAATGCGCGGGCGACAAGGCGGCGACGGCATGGCCTACCGCCGCGAAATCGTTGAGCAGCAGGGCGCTTTCGACGCCGAGATCCGCTTCCAGGGTCGACCGGCTGATGGTCCATGCGCTGTTGGTCAGCTTGAGCGGGTCGGCATCGATCGGCCCGGCGACGGCGATCGCGGCGTGCGACGGCGCTTCTCCGCTCCATGTGACGAAGGCGGCCCAGGCCTCGCCGAGGTTCGCATGGTCCGCTGTGCGCAGCTTGAGCACGTCGCCGAGGCTCACCTGGCCGCACGGATCGACCCGCGCCTTGGCGAAGCGCGCATGGGTGCCGCCGATATCCGCTACAGCAAGCTCGATCACCTGGCGTCCGCCGGACGGGTTGGTCCTGCCGGCAGAATGCGCCGAACGCGGCACCTGGGTCGAGCCCGCAAAGCGGCTGCGGGAAAAGGAACAGAGTTGAGCAGGCGGCAGCTTCCGCTAAGCCGGTTTGCGAGGCCTTTGTCTGGAGACGAGGCGAGAGAGGGTCCTGTTGATGTCCGACGTGGAAGCCACTGCCATTCTGCCCCATCCGCGGCACCAGGATTGGCTGGAGCCCGAAGAGGTCGCCGGGCTGACCGTGGAGGTGATCCGCCAGCGCTTGCTCGACATCCAGGGGCTGATCGCCGCCCATGCCATGGAGGCCGAGCAACAGCGCTATCCGGTCGAGAAGGTGTGGTCGGCAATCCGCAGGACCGGGTTGTTCTATCTCTACGTTCCCAAGACGTTCGGCGGGATGGGCCATGGCGACCTCGAGGCCATGATCGACCTCACGACGATCATCGGCGAGGGTTGCGCATCAACCGCCTGGGGCGCCGTCCAATGCCTCCAGAACCAATGGCTCATCGCCCGCTTCCCCGACGCCTTTCAGCGAGAGATCTGGGGTGCGCTGCCCTATGTCACCGCCGCCGGCTCCGCCTTTCCGCTCGGCAAGGCGACCCGCGTCGACGGCGGCTTCCGCCTGACCGCGCGTTATCGCTGGGGCTCGGGGGTGATGTACTCGCAATGGGTGTTCGGCTTCGCCCAGGTCGACGACCCGGACGGCAAGCAGCCGGTCTATTGCATGATGTGGCCGATCGAGGAGGGAACTGTCCTCGATACCTGGCACTTCGACGGCATGTGCGGCAGCGGCAGTCATGACTATGCGGCCGAGGATCTCTTCATCCCGGAGCATCGCACCCTCAACGCGGAGGTGCTGAGCCAGGGAATGCCCGACAGGGCAACGCCGCTCGAGCGCATTCCCCCGCCGGTGATCATTCCGATCATATTGTCGCTGCCGATCCTCGGGGCGGCGCGTGGCGCAGTGAAGGCCTATCGCAAGCGTCTCAGCACCGGCGGCCCCGATGGCGGCCCGGTCGATCGGGCGCTCCATCACGCCTGTCTGGCGAGGGCCGATCTGGCGGTGAGCATCGCTGAGCTAACCATCCGCGATGCCGCCCGACGGCTTCAGGACGATTTCAGCCGCTCGGCGTCGATCTCGCAGGCGGAGCGCACCAAGGTCCGCGCGGTTGGCGCCTATGCGGTGGAGATGTGCAAGAATGCGCTGCGCTCGATCAGCGACATCAGCGGATCAAGCGCGCATCATCTGAGCAATCCGATCCAGCGCGCACTGCGCGACGTGACGATCCTCGGCACCCATGTCGCAATCGATCCGAATGTGACGGCGGAACTGTACGGCCGGGACCTCGTCGGCATCGCGTCCGAGATCTATGCCGGATTCCAGGCCTCGGTCGGCCCGCCGATCCGCTGATCGGCGCGTCCACATTCGCACAGGGACCAGCTATGCCGTTACCCGCTCTGCTCGAGGATCGCCTGGCACTGCCGGTCATCGGCTCGCCGATGTTCATCGTCTCCTATCTCGATCTGGTGCTGGCGCAGTGCCGCGCCGGCGTGGTCGGCGCCTTTCCCTCGCTCAACGCGCGCGAGCCCGGCGAATTCGAGCAATGGCTCCAGCGGCTGACAACCGAGCTGACCGACAAGGACGCGCCCTTCGCGGTCAATCTCATCGTCCACAATGGCAATCAGCGCCTCGCCGAGGATCTCGCGCTCTGCGTCGAGTACAAGGTGCCGATGGTGATCACCTCATTGGGCGCGCGGCCCGAGGTGAATGAGGCGGTGCATGGCTATGGCGGCATCGTCTTCCATGACGTCATCAACAACCGCTTCGCGCGCAAGGCGATCGAGAAGGGTGCGGACGGCCTCATCGCCGTCGCCGCCGGCGCGGGCGGTCATGCCGGCACGCTCTCGCCCTTCGCGCTGGTGCAGATCATCCGCGAATGGTTCGACGGTCCGCTGGTGCTCGCCGGCGCCATCGCCACCGGCGGGGCGATCGCGGCTGCCCGCGCGATGGGCGCCGACCTCGCCTATATCGGCTCCGCCTTCATCGCGACCGATGAGGCCAATGCGGCGGCCGCCTACAAGCAGATGATCGTCGACTGCACCGGCGAGGACATCGTCTACACCAACATCTTCACCGGCATTCACGGCAATTATCTCAGGCCGGCGATCACTGCCGCCGGCCTCGATCCCGACAATCTCTCACCGATCGAGCGCGACCCGAACGACTTCCGCAAGCCCAAGGCCTGGCGCGACGTCTGGGCGAGCGGGCAGGGGATCGGCGCGATCCGCGAGGCAGCCGGTGCGGCGGTGTATATCGAGCGGCTGAAGCGCGAGTATCGCGAGGCGGTGAAGCGGATTGCACGCTGAACTCCCGCGCCGCGCCGTCGTCGCCCGCGGGTTGAGCTCTCCTCCAACGCGGCCTATGAGGAGGGGGTTCGCGTGACTGGCGAGTCAGGTGGGTCACCATCGTGGAGCGCGAACATTGACGCCGCTCGCCTGGGCACCACGCAAAGGAGGTGCCCCATGCACGTCGAAGTAGACATTCCATCAGAACGGCAGGTCCCGCTCGAGGCGACGATCGCGCCGCGCGCGGATCGCATGTTTCTCCGCGGTCTCGAAGCGCATGGCCACCATGGCGTGTTCCAGGACGAACGGCTCGCCGGCCAGCGCTTCGTCGTCGACGTTGAATGGTGGATCGACACCGCCGCCGCGGTGCACGACGACAGTCTGGACTCGACGCTGTGCTACCGCGAGCTGTTCGCCACGGTCGCCGGGATCGTCACCGGTCCGCCTTGCGCATTGATCGAGACGCTGGCGGATCGCATCGTCACGGCCTTGTTCGAGAGCTTCCCCGAGATGACCGCGACAACCGTCACGGTTCACAAACCGGATGCGCCGATCGTCGGAAGCTTTGCGGATCTCGGCGTCAGCATGTCGCGATATCGCTGAGCCGGCGGCGGCCGTCTAGAAAACCGGCAGCTCGCTGCCGTCGCCGTCGCTGCCGTGGATGCCGCATTCGACCTTGTCCCAGCCGCGCCAGCGGCCGGCGCGCGGATCCTCGCCCGGCTGCACGATGCTGGTGCAGGGGACGCAGCCGATCGACAGATAGCCCGCCGCCTCGAGCGGATGGCGCGGGAGCTCGTGCTCCTCGAAATAGCGGTCGAGATCGTCCTTGGTCCAATCGGCCAGTGGGTTGATCTTGAGCCGGCCGTCCTCGACCTCGAAGCGCGGCAAGGTGTTGCGCGTCTTGGCCTGGAATGCCTTGCGCCCGGTGATCCAGCCGTCGAACGGCAGCAGCGCGTTGCGCAGCGGGATGACCTTGCGGATCTCGCAGCAGCCGTCCGGGTCATAGGACCAGCGCAGCTCATTGCTGTCCTTGGCGGCGAGCGCTGCCGGATCCGGCTGGACCGCGCGGACGTCGGTCAGGCCAAGCCGCGCGACCAGCTCGTCGCGATAGGCGAGCGTTTCGGGAAACAGCTTCAATGTGTCGACCAGCAGCACCGGCGTCGCCGGATCGGCGCGCGCGACCATGTCGAGCAGCACGGCGGATTCGGTGCCGAAGGACGACACGACGGCGATCTCGCCGACCAGGTGCTCGCGCAGCAGCTCGGTCAGCATCGTCTGGGTGTCGACGCCGGCGAAACGCGCGGTCAGCGCGTCGGCGTCGGCCTGGGTGAAGGCCGGTGAGACGTCGATCACGTCGCGCTTGCGGGCCGCCTCAACCATGGCGCAGCTTCCACACCGGCACTTCACCATCGGCGGCCTGCTGATAGACCGCGGGATAGGCGTTGAACGCGCGCTCTGCCGCCGCCGGATCGATCGGGTGATCGGGCGCGAAGCTGTCGAAGCCGCAGCGCCGCATGAACAGCAGCTGGTCGAGCAGCACGTCGCCGACCGCCTTGATCTCGCCGGTATAGCCGCTCTCGCGCAGGATCCGCGCCGAGGAATAGCCACGGCCGTCGCGGAAGCGCGGGAAGTCGATCTCGACGAGGCGCAGCCGAGCGAACGCCGGGATCAGCTTGCGCACATCGTCGCCACCCTCGATCCGCACCGACACGGCGTCCGGCTGGTCGAGGAAAGCGTCGAGCGTCACCGCCGGCTCGTCGGCCGGCTCGTCGTCGCGGAAGCGCAGCGGATCAGCCATAGATCGCTTCCTTGAACGGCTCGAAGCCGACGCGACGATAGGTGTCGAGGAAGCGCTCGCCGTCGGCGCGGATCGCGCGATATTTGTCGATCGTGCGGCCGACCGCATCGACGATGCCGTCCTCGTCGAAGCCGGGGCCGGTGATCTTGCCGAGGCTCGCATCTTCCGCGCCCGAGCCGCCGAGCAGCAGCTGATAATTCTCGGTGCCTTTGCGGTCGACGCCGAGGATGCCGATGTGGCCGACATGGTGGTGGCCGCAGGCATTGATGCAGCCCGAGATCTTGATCTTCAGCTCGCCGAGGTCGTTCTGCACGTCATAGGCGGCAAAGCGGTCGGCGATCTTCTGCGCGATCGGGATCGAGCGCGCATTGGCGAGGCTGCAATAGTCGAGCCCCGGGCAGGCGATGATGTCGGTGACGAGATCGAGGCTGGCAGTCGCCAGATCGTGATCCCGCAGGATCTGCCAGACCGTATAGAGATCAGACTTGCGGACATGCGGCAAGACGAGGTTCTGCGCATGGGTCGCGCGCAGATCGTCGAGGCTGTAGCGCTCGGTAAGATCGGCGACGACATCGATCTGGTCGGCGCTGATATCGCCCGGGATCTCGCCGATCGCCTTCAGGCTGATCGTCGCGATCGCATAGCCTGGCTGCTTATGGGCGTGAACGTTGTGCTTCACCCAGCGGGCGAAATCCGGGTCCGACAGATCGATCTCGTCGCTGAGCCCGGTCTCGAATGCCGGCGGCGTGAAATAGGCCGCGATGCGATCGAATTCCTTCATCGGAATATCGTCCATCTGCGGCGCGATCGCCTGCCACTCCGCCTCGACCTGGCGGGTGAATTCTTCCCCGCCGAGGTCGTGGACGAGGATCTTGATCCGCTGCTTGTGGATGTTGTCGCGCCGGCCATGGCGGTTCCATACGCGCAGGACCGCCTCGAGATAGGAGCAGATCCGGTCGGCCGGCAGGAACGGCCGGATCAGCGGCGCGACGAACGGCGTCCGTCCCATGCCGCCGCCGACGTAGACCTCGAAGCCGAGCTCGCCGGCCGCGTTGCGAACGATCTTCAGCCCGACGTCATGCAGCTTGATCGCGGCGCGGTCGTCGTCGGCCGCGGTGATCGCGATCTTGAACTTGCGCGGCAGGTAGCTGAACTCGGGATGGAAGGTGGTGTACTGGCGCAGCAGCTCCGCCCAGGCGCGCGGATCGCAAATTTCGTCGGCGGCTGCGCCGGCATATTGATCCGCCGATATGTTGCGGATGCTTTCGCCGCTGGTCTGGATCGCGTGCATCTCGACGGTGGCAAGCTCGGCGAGGATGTCGGGCGCCTGCTCGAGCTTGATCCAGTTGTACTGAATGTTCTGCCGCGTGGTGATATGGCCGTAGCCGCGGTCATAGGTCCGCGCGATATGCGCGAGCTTGCGCACCTGTTTCGAGTTGAGCGTGCCATAGGGAATGGCGACGCGCAGCATATAGGCGTGAAGCTGGAGATAGAGACCGTTCTTCAGCCGGAGCGGCTTGAACTGGTCGTCGTTCATCTCGCCGGCGATGCGGCGCGCCACCTGGTCGCGAAACTCCGCAACGCGGGCATCGACGATCGCCTGGTCATATTGGTCATAGCGGTACATCAGATCACCCAATCGCCGGCGGTGGGATCAGCCGGCTTCAGCGAAAGATCGAGCCGGACCGTCGGCCCGAGCGCGCGGATGCGCTCCTTGATATGGTCCGGCCGAATGCCTTCGGGCGTCTGCGTCGCCTCGACGACATAGCCGCCGTTGACGCGCAACGCCGCAGTCTCGCGCGCGAGCAGCGTCTCGCCGGTCTCGCCGACGTCGACCGAGTCCTCGACATGGGGGGACCAGCCGTCACCCGCCCACCAGATGACCGCGCCCGTTTTCAGGTCGTTGCCGGTAATGATCTTCAAGAAATTGTCTCCGCCTGTTTTGCCAGCGTCGCGAGCCGATCCTCGGCGTCGGACAGCAGCACCACTTCACCGACGACGATGATCGCCGGGCTGATGATCTTCTCGCGCTTCACCATGCCGCCGAGATCGGCGAGCAAGGTGCGGAACGATCGCGCACCAGGCAGCGTGCCGCGCTCGATCACGGCGACCGGCATGTCGGGCGATACGCCGTCGGCGATCAGCTTGTCGGCGATCTCCGGCGCGGTGGCGACGCCCATGTAGATGACCAGGGTGCGGCCCTTGCCGGCAAGACCCGACCAATTTTGCTCGCTCAGGCCCTTGCATTGGCCGGCGACGAAGCTGACCGCGCTCGACCAGTCGCGATGGGTCAGCGGCAGCATGGTCTGCGCGGCGCAGCCGAGCGCCGAGGAGACGCCGGGGACGACTTCGACCGGCAGGCCGGCCTCGCGCACCGCCTCGACCTCCTCGCCGCCGCGGCCGAAGACGAACGGGTCGCCACCCTTCAGCCGGACGACGATCGAGCCGGCGCGGACATGGGCGACGATCAGCGCATTGATCGCCGATTGCGGCAGGGTGTGGCGGGCGCGCTGCTTGGCGACCGAGATGCGCTGGGCGGTCGCCGGGGCGTGATCCAGGATCGCCGGGTCGATGAGGCCATCGTGGACGACGATGTCGGCCTGGCGCAGCGCTTCGACCGCGCGCAACGTTAACAGCCCCGGGTCGCCCGGGCCCGCACCGACGAGGATGACGCGCCCACGCGCGTCGGGATCGAGCAAGGATGTCATCGCGGCGAGATGGCTCTCCAGGGCGGCGGGCGCAAGCGACGGATTATTGGCCGTTGCTAAGCCGGGCTTTGCCTAATCGGGCGCCGAGACCATCCGTCCCGGCGGTTACGAGGCAGTATATCACGCTTCGGCGGCTACCAGGAATCGGCCTCGGACGGCGCATTCTCGGCCTGCTTGAGGCCGATGCCGATCGAGGCGCGGGCCTGCTCGACCTCCGACGAAATCACCGGATAGGCGCAGTAATCCGCCGCATAAAAGGCGCCAGGGCGGTGATTGCCGGAGAGGCCGGTCCCGCCGAACGGTGCGTTGACCGGCGAGCCGATCGTCGCCCGGTTCCAGTTAACCACGCCCGCGCCGACGTTCGACCAGAAGCGATCGTACATCTGCGGCGTCCCGCCGAGCAGCGAGGAGGTCAGGCCGAAGCGGGTGGTGTTGGCCTCGATGATCGCCTCGTCGAAATCGCCGACCCGGATCAGCTGGAGGATCGGGCCGAACAATTCGCGGTCGGGCCGCGACTGGACGTCGGTGACGTCGATCAGTGCCGGCGAGAGGAATGGCCGGCCGGGGATCGGCCGGTCGAGCCGGCGGATCGCCTTGCCGCCCGACATCATCAGGTCGAGATAGGCCTCCTGCAGATTGTCGGCGGCAGCATTGTCGATCACCGGTCCGAGAAAGGGCGCCGGATCGGCATGAGGCTCGCCGATGATCAGCCGGTCCATCAGCTGGGTGATCGCCTCGACCAGCGGCGCATGGTTGCCATTCTCGACGATCAGCCGGTTGGCCGCGCCGCAGCGCTGGCCGGCGGACATGAACGCGGATTGCACGATCAGCGTCGCCGCGGCGTGGATGTCGGTCAGCTTCCAGGCGACGATCGGGTTGTTGCCGCTCATCTCGAGCGACAGGATCTTCTGCGGCGTCTCGGCGAATTGACGGTGCAGCGCCATGCCGGTGATGGTCGTGCCGGTGAACAGCAGGCCGTCGATGTCCTTGTGGCTGGCGAGCGCCTTGCCTTCCGCCGGGCCGCCGGGGGCGAAGCGCAGGGCGCCGTGCGGCAGGCCGGCGCTGTAGAAGCATTCGACCAGCATCTTGGCCGAAGCCGGGGTCTTCTCGGACGGCTTGAGCACGACCGTGTTGCCGGCGATCAACGCCGGTATGATCTGGCCGGCCGGTAGCTGGACCGGGAAGTTGAACGGCGTGATGATGCCGAGAACGCCATAAGGCTTGTGGCGTAGCGAGGACTTGGTTCCCATCGCGCCTTCCAGCCGGCGTTGCGCGGTGCGCTCGCGATAGGCGGCGATGGCGCTCTCCGCCCCGGCCATGGTGCCCTCGACCTCGGCGCGGGCGTCCCACAGCGGCTTGCCGGTTTCCCGGGCGATGACATCGGTGAGCGCCTCGATCTGCCCGCGCAAGACGTTGATGAAGCGGCGAATCGTCTCGACGCGGACGGCAAGCGGCCGCGAGGCCCATTCGGGCCAGGCGGCGCGAGCCTCGGCGACCTCGACGTCGATGTCGCCGGGCCAACCTCGCCAGACGATTGCGCCGGTCGCCGGCTCGGTCGAGATAATCTCAGCGGCCGACATCTGACAACGCGTCTCCGATCCGAAGTCCAGGCGACGTGTGGCCGTGACCTTGTGATCCGCCCGCGTGTAAGCCGATTTTGGTAAGCACGAGGTTAATTTCGCGAAAAATCGCCTCGTGAGAAGCATCTAGCCACTGCCGCTTGCCGCCGCGGTTGCACGCCGATAGCAGCCTTCGGACAAGGAGTTGCGCATGACGGGCTGGCTCGATGGCTATTGGTGGTCCAGCGACGATGTCCGTCTGCACTACCGCGACTATCCGGGCCGGTCGGATCGGCCGGCGATCCTGTGCATTCCGGGGCTGACCCGCAACGCGCGCGATTTCGCCGATGCCGCCGAGCGGCTCGCCGGCGAATGGCGGGTGATCTGCGTCGATCTGCGTGGGCGCGGCGAGAGCGGCTATGCGAAGAACCCGGCGAGCTATGTCCCCCTGGTCTATCTTGAGGATCTTCAGGCGCTTATCGCCGATCTCCAGCTCAGCCGGATCGTTGTCTTCGGCACCTCCCTCGGCGGGTTGATGGCGATGCTGCTCGGCACCGCCGCCGGCGGCACGCTGGCCGGCGTGCTGCTCAACGACATCGGCCCGGTGATCGAGCCAGAGGGGATCGCCCATATCGGCAGCTATGTCGGCCGGCAGCAGAGCTGGCCGACCTGGCTCCATGCCGCGTACCATCTGCGCGGGCTGCATGGCGCCAGCTTTCCGACCTATGAGCTGGCGGATTGGGTGGCGCTCGCCAAGCGCCTGTGCCGGCTCACCGCGAGCGGCCGGATCGTGCTCGACTATGACATGAAGATCGCCGAGCCGTTCAAGCGCACCGACACCGCCGAGATCGACCTCTGGCCGGCGTTCGACGCGATCGCATCGCTGCCGCTGCTGATCGTCCGCGGCGCGCGGTCGACGATCCTGTCGGATGCGACCGCCAGGGCGATGGCCCAGCGTGCCTCCAACGCCGAGCTGCTGGTCGTGCCCGATACCGGCCATGTGCCGACGCTGGCCGAGGATGGCTGCCCGGCGGCGATCGACCGGCTGCTGGCGCGGGCGATTGCGGCATAGCATTCGCCGACGGCGCAAGGTTGCACACCATTTCTTTGCGAAACATGGTTAAAGAACCTTAGCCATGGCTGCGCCCGTCCGCATTCTCCATCTCCATTCGACCTTCGATCTGGGAGGCAAGGAGGCGCGCGCGGTTCGCCTGATGAATGCGTTCGGCGGCAATGCGCGCCATGCGATCGTCAGCTCGATCCCGGACGCGCTCGGCGCGCGCGCGGCGATCGATCCCGCCATCGAGGTCGACTTTCCGACCGACGTGCCTTTGGCCGGTCGTCCAAGCCCCGGCCGGCTGCGCCGGCTGGCCGGTTATTTCAGCCGGTTCGACCTGCTGCTCAGCTATAATTGGGGCGCGGTTGACGCGGTGATGGCGCGCCGCCTGTTCGGCGGGCCGCCGCTGATCCACCATGAGGACGGCTTCAACGAGGACGAGATCGCCCGGCAAAATCCGACGCGGGTGGTCTGGCGGCGCCTTGCCCTGCCGGCCGCGCAGCGGCTGATCGTGCCCTCTCATGTGCTTGAGAATATTGCTAAATCGATATGGCGACAGCCATCCGAGCGGATCAACTACATCGCCAATGGCATTGCCGTCGATCGCTTCGCCGGGGAGCCGGAGCGCGAGGCGATTCCCGGCTTTTACCGGGCGCCCGACGAGATCGTCGTCGGCACACTCGCGGGACTGCGCGCGGTCAAGAATCTGCCGCGGCTGGTGCGGGCCTTCGCCGCCGCGTCGCGCACAATCCCGCGACCGATGCGGCTGGTGATCATCGGCGCGGGCGCCGAGCGGGCGCGGATCCTTGCCACGGCGGCGGAGGAAGGCGTCGCCGATCGCCTGCTGATGCCGGGCTTCCTGTCCGATCCCGCGCGCTACATCGGGCATTTCGACATCTTCGCCTTGTCCTCGGACAGCGAGCAGGCGCCGATCTCGCTGGTCGAAGCGATGGCGGCGGGGCTGCCGGTGGTCGCCACCGCGGTCGGCGACGTCGTGTCGATGGTTTCGGCGGTCAACAGCGCGTTCATCGTCCGCGCCGGTGACGAGGCCGGCTTCGCCGAGGCGATCACGCGGGTTGCCGCGAGCGATGCGGTGCGGGCGAGGCTAGGCGCCGCCAACCGCCGCCATGCCAGCGAGCATTTCCGCGAAGAGGGGATGATTGCCGCCTATCGTTTGGCGTATAGTGCGGCGCTGGGCGATGAAATGGCGCTGGGTCGCCCCTGAGCGCGCTTTTGCCGCGCTTTTGCCGAGACCTTGCCCTATATCGCCGCAAAACGGTATCGCCGACGCAAGGCGCTGGAGGTCTGAGTTGTTCAAAGGTGTGCGGCCGATCGTCTATCGGGGACGTGAGGTATGGCCGCTGATCGAAGGCGGCAAGGGCGTTGCCATCACCAATCACGCCAGCGCTGGCGCTTGGGCCGCGGCCGGCGGGATTGGGACGGTGTCAGCGGTCAATGCCGACAGCTATGATCCGAGCGGCCGGATCATTCCGCAGGTCTATCATGCGCTGAACCGGCGCGACCGCCATGAAGAGCTGATCAAATACGCCATCGACGGCGCCGTCGAGCAGGTCCGCCGCGCCTTCGACATCGCCGGCGGCCGCGGCGCGATCAACATCAATGTGCTGTGGGAAATGGGCGGGGCGCAGCGCGTCCTCCAGGGCGTGCTGGAGAAGACCAAGGGTCTGGTCGCGGGCGTCACCTGCGGTGCCGGCATGCCGTACAAGCTCTCCGAGATCGCCGCGTCCCATGGCGTCAGCTATCTGCCGATCATCAGCTCCGCCCGCGCCTTCCGCGCGCTGTGGAAGCGGGCCTATTCCAAGGCGGCGGAATGGCTCTCCGCGGTGGTCTATGAGGATCCATGGCTGGCCGGCGGCCATAACGGCCTGTCCAACGCCGAGGATCCGCTGAAGCCGCAGGATCCCTATCCGCGCGTCGCCGAGCTGCGCGCGACGATGCGCGAGGGCGGCGTCAGCGAGGATGTGCCGATCGTCATGGCCGGCGGCGTCTGGTACCTGCGCGACTGGGAGGACTGGATCGACAATGCCGAGCTCGGCCAGGTCGCCTTCCAGTTCGGCACGCGCCCGCTGCTGACCAAGGAAAGTCCGATCCCCGAGCAGTGGAAGGCGCGGCTGATGGAGCTGGAGGAGGGCGATGTCCTGCTTCACCGCTTCTCGCCGACCGGCTTCTACTCATCGGCGGTGCACAATCATTTCCTGCGCGATCTCGAGGCGCGCTCGGAGCGGCAGATCGCCTTTTCCGGCGAGGCGGCCGGCGATCACCAGTTCCAGCTCGACGTCGGCGTCAAGGGCAAGAGCTTCTGGGTGACCAAGGGCGATCTGATGCGCGCGCGCGAATGGTACGGCCAGGGCTTCACCGACGCGCTCAAGACGCCGGACAACACGCTGGTCTTCGTCACCCCGACCGATCGCGCGATAATCCGCAAGGACCAGGCCGATTGCATGGGCTGCCTCAGCCAGTGCGGCTTTTCGTCATGGGCCGACAATGAGGTCAATTCGACCCGGCGGCTGGCCGATCCGCGCAGCTTCTGCATCCAGAAGACGCTGCAGGACATCGCCCATGGCGGATCGCTCGAGAACAACCTCATGTTTGCCGGGCACGCGGCGTTCCGCTTCAGGCAGGATCCGTTCTATTCCAACGGTTTCGTCCCGACCGTCAAACAGCTGGTCGATCGCATCCTGACCGGTGACTGAGCGTCGCGCGCTCGTCATCCGCCACACACCCTGGGAGGATATCGCCGGCTTCGGTCCGCCGATCGCCGCGGCGGGCTACGCGCTGGAGCCGATCGACGTCGACGATCCGGCGTTCGCGACGCTCGATTTCGATCCATTCGATCTGGTCATCCCGCTCGGCGGGCCGATGGGGGTCTATCAGCGCGAGCGCTATCCGTGGATCGACGGCGAGATCGACCGGCTGTCGCGGCGCATCGCTGCAGGCGCGCCGGTGCTTGGCGTCTGTTTCGGCGCGCAGATGGTCGCCGCGGCGATGGGCCAGGAGGTCTATCGCGGCCCGACCAGGGAAGTCGGCTTCGCGCCGGTCACGCTGACCGAGGCGGGCCGCGCCTCACCGCTGCGGCATGTCGAGGAGGTGCCGATTCTGCATTGGCATGGCGATAGCTTCGATCTGCCCGAGGGCGCGACGCTGCTCGCCTCGACGCCGGCCTATGCGCAGCAGGCCTTCGTCCGCGGCGACACGCTGGCGCTGCAATGCCACGCCGAAATGGGGCTCGACCCGAGCTTCGAGGAATGGCTCGACGGCTCGGACAATTATCTCGCCAAGGCGGGGACCGATGCGGCGACCTTACGGCGCGACTATGCGCAGCTCGGGCCGGCTTGCGCCGCGGCCGGTGCGGCTCTGATCGGCGAATGGCTGGATGGGCTCGCGCGCCGCTAGAGCCAACCTTCGAAAATCTGGTCGGGCGGGCGATGGCCGTCGCTCCAGAAGCGGATGTTGGCGATGACCTTCTCGCCGGTCGCGTCGCGCGCCTCGAAGGTTGCCGAGGCCATATGCGGCAGCAGCACGACGTCCGGCCGGGCGAGCAGCCGTGCGTCGAGCGCCGGCTCATTGCCGTAGACGTCGAGACCAGCGCCGGCGATCCGCCCTGCCTCGAGCGCATCGATCAGCGCCGCTTCGTCGACGATCTCGCCGCGCGCGATGTTGATCAGATAGGCGTGGGACGGCAGCAGGGCGAGCCGGCGGGCATCGATCAGATGATGTGTCTCGGGGGTATGTGGACAGTGGATCGAGAGGATGTCGATCTCGCCAAGCATCGCATCCAGCGAGGGCCAGAACAGCGCCTTTGAGTCCCGTTCCGCCCCCTCGGGCAGGCGCTTGCGGTTATGATAGTGCACCGCCATGCCGAAGCCGCGGGCCCGACGCGCGACCGCCTGACCGATCCGGCCCATGCCGACGATGCCGAGCCGTTTGCCGTTGATCCGGTGGCCGAGCATTGCGGTCGGCGCCCAGCCGCGCCAGCCGCCCGAGCGGATCAGCCGCTCGCCGTCGACCAGCCGCCGGGGCGCGGCCAGCACCAACGCCATCGTCATGTCGGCGGTATCCTCGGTCAGAACGCCGGGCGTGTTGGTGACGATGATGTTGCGCGCGCGCGCGGCCTTCAGGTCGATATGGTCGATTCCGTTGCCGAAATTGGCGATCAGCTTGAGCTGGTCGCCCGCGCCGGCGATCAGCCCGGCGTCGATATGGTCGGTGATCGTCGGAACCAGCACCTCGGCCTCAGCCATCGCCGCGGCGAGCTGGGCGCGGTCGAACGGCGTGTCGTCCTGGTTGCAGCGGGCGTCGAACAGCTCGGCCATGCGCGTCTCGATCGACGGCGTCAGCCGGCGGGTGACGATGACGCGGGGACGGCGGGGGCGAGGCTCTGCCATGTCCAGATTGGCTAGAACCGGCCCGATGACATCGTCAAGCACGGCTTGAAGATCACGGCCGCGCTTGGCTATGCATGACCGGCACATCAGGGAGCATTGGATGCCACGGGCGCTGAGAATCCTTGGAACGGCGGCACTGGCATTGTCGGTCTGGGGCGCCGCCCTGCCGGCGTCGGCGGCGGACGAGCGGGCGCCGCCCTATTGGGCCTCGATCAGCGCCAGCGCCGCGCGCATGCGCACCGGCCCGGGCGAGCAATATCCGGCGATCTGGCTCTACAACCGCATCGGCCTGCCACTGCGAGTGATCAAGACCTATCCCGACTGGCGCCAGGTCCGCGATCCCGACGGCGCCGAGGGGTGGGTGTTCGCCAAGCTGCTGACCAGCAAGCGGACGGCAATGGTGATCGGCGCGGTGCGCGAGCTGCGCGTCTCGCCCGACCCGGCGGCAGCGGTGCGCTGGCGCGCCCAGCCAGGTGTGGTCGGGACGGTCACGAATTGCGCCGCGGGCTGGTGCGAGCTGAACGTCGACGGCCGCAAGGGTTATGTCGAAACCGGCGCGCTCTGGGGCGTCGACCCCGGCGAAACGGTGAAATAGGGTAGAGCCGGCCTAATCGAGAACAGAATCACCTAGGAGAGAGCTTGTGGTTTCCACGATGGACAATCCGCCGCCGGCCACCCGGGCGCTGAGCAATCGCCAAGTCGACACGATCCGCGGACAATATCACAAGTTCATGCTCATCCCGCTGATCGAGCATCATTCGCGCTGGTTCGACGCCGGGCCGATCAGCATTGCGGTGGAGGCCAGGGCGCTCGGCGGCGAGGGGAGCATCGTCCGCGGCCCGAGCATTCACGTTTTCAACGCAGCCCGGGACGAGGAGTACGTCCGCTTCGACGTCTTCGGTAAGGTCCTGCACTATCACTACATTCTCAATGACGTGAACCACAACATCCTGTGGGGCTACGACCCCGACCTGAACGGACCGATGATCCCCTGGGCGATCGCGGCGCTGCGCGACCGCCTGCCGGTGATGCTGCGCCGCGCCGGCGCGCACAGCCTGGCGATCGAGATCGAGGAGCAGGGATGGAATAGCGCGGTCCTCGCCGATGTCGCGAAAGCGGCGACCGATGCGCTCGCGCCGCGCGACGACGACCTTGTCCGCGCCGAGGAAGGCATGGCCTGGATGTATCGCTGGAAGGCAGTCCACCCGCAGTTCAATACCGTCGAAGAAGGCGAGTATTGAATAGCGGGATTTGTTAGCGAAGAGCCGGTGCCGCATAAAAAACGCGAGCGTCCTCGCGTTCTTCTCAGACGTCTATTCGAACTCCATGATCACGGCGTCGACCGCCAGGCTCTCGCCAGCCTTGGCCTCGACCGTCTTGACCGTCGCCGCCTTGGGCGCGCGCAGGATGTTCTCCATCTTCATCGCCTCGACGACCGCGAGCGGCTGACCGGCCTCGACCTTGTCGCCGGCGCCGACATGGATCGCGGTGACCAGCCCCGGCATCGGGCAGATCAGGAAGCGCGACATGTCTGGCGGGATCTTCTCGATCATATGCTGCGCCAGCGCGGCGACGCGCGGCGTCAGGACGCGCAGATGGTGCGCCGCGCCGCGGGTGACGAAGCGCCAGCCGGCGCGCGTCCGCTCGATTCTGACGGCGAGCGGCTCGTCGTCGATCACCGCCTCGATCAGCCGCTGGCCCGGCGCATAGGGCGCATCGAGCACGACCATATCGCCGTCGACCGCAATCGTGTCACCCACGACCGCGACGCGATGCTCAGCCTTGTCGAGCGTGACGATCCATTCGCTCGGCGCCGGCTGAGGCCCGTTGAGCTGGCCGTTGATCATCGCGCCGCGCCCCGCCTCGACGGTCGCGACGAGGCCCGCGATCGCCGACAGCGCCCGGGTCAGCTTGGCGTCGGCCGGCGCGCCGACGAAGCCCTCGGGATATTCCTCGGCGATGAAGCCAGTGGTGATGTTGCCGCCGTCGCGGAAACGCGCATGCTGCATGACCGCCGAGAGAAAATCGATGTTGTTGCCGATGCCCTCGATCTCGAAGCGATCGAGCGCGGCGATCTGGCGGTCGATCGCCTGCTCGCGGCTGGCGCCATAGGTGATCAGCTTGGCGATCATCGGATCGTAGAACATCGAGATGTCCGACCCCTCGGCAACGCCGTCGTCGACCCGCACGCCGTTGCCCACCGCCGGCGGGCGGTAGCGTACCAGCCGGCCGGTTGAGGGCAGGAAGCCGCGATAGGGATCCTCGGCATAGACCCGCGTCTCAATCGCCCAGCCGTCGAGTTTCACATCCTTCTGGGTGAAGCCCAACTTCTCGCCATAGGCGACGCGGATCATCTGCTCGACGAGGTCGAGCCCTGTGACGCATTCGGTCACCGGATGCTCGACCTGCAGCCGGGTGTTCATTTCCAGGAAGTAGAAGCTGCGATCGCTGCCGGCGATGAACTCGACCGTGCCGGCCGAGGTGTAACCGACCGCGGCGGCGAGCGCGACCGCCTCCTCGCCCATCGCCTTCCTCATCTCCGGCGTGACGAAGGGGGAGGGGGATTCCTCGACGACCTTCTGGTGGCGCCGCTGGATCGAGCAGTCGCGCTCATTGAGGTAGACGATGTTGCCGTGCTTGTCGCCGAGCAGCTGGATCTCGATGTGGCGCGGGCTCTCGACGAATTTCTCGATGAACACGCGGTCGTCGCCGAAGCTCGCCTTGGCCTCGCGGCGCACGCTCTCGAAGGTCTCGCGCACATCCTTTTCGGAATAGGCGAGACGCATCCCCTTGCCGCCGCCGCCGGCCGAGGCCTTCATCATCACCGGGTAGGTGATGTCGTTGGCGATCTCGACGGCATGATCGGTGTCGCGGATCTCGCCGACAAAGCCGGGCACGACGCTGACGCCAGCCTCCCTGGCGAGCTTCTTCGATTCGATCTTGTCGCCCATCGCGGCGATCGCTTTCGGGGGCGGCCCGATGAAGGCGATGCCATTGTCCTCGAGCAGCTGGGCGAAGCTCTCGCGCTCGGAGAGAAAGCCGTAGCCGGGGTGAACCGCCTCGGCGCCGGTCTCCTGGCAGGCGAGCAGGATCAGCTCACCGAGCAGATAGCTCTCGGCGGCCGGCGGCGGGCCGAGGCGGACGCTCTCGTCGGCCATCAGCACATGCGGGCTGCGCGCGTCGGCGTCGGAATAGACCGCGACCGTCGCGATCCCCATGCGCTTGGCCGTGCGGATCACGCGGCAGGCAATCTCGCCGCGATTGGCGATCAGGATCTTCTTGAACATGTCCTCTCCGCTATTCCGCCGCGATCGCCGAGCGGCCTGTTGTCGTTGGGCGCAAACCAAGGCTGGCGAAGAGCTTCGCATCGGCGTCGCTGTCGGGATTGCCGGTGGTCAGCAATTTGTCCCCGGAAAAAATCGAATTGGCGCCGGCGAGGAAGCACAGCGCCTGCATCGCATCCGACATGCTCTCGCGACCGGCGGAGAGGCGAACGTAGCTTGCCGGCATCGTGATCCGCGCGACCGCGATGGTGCGGACGAACTCGATGTCGTCGATCCGCGCGGCGCCATCCGTGATCATCCTGTCGCCGATCGGCGTGCCGGCGATCGGCATCAGCGCGTTGATCGGCACGCTGTCGGGATGGCTCGGCAATGTCGCCAGCGCATGGATGAAGCCGACGCGATCGGCGCGGCTCTCGCCCATGCCCATGATCCCGCCGCAACAGGTCGCGATGCCGGCGTCGCGGACATGGGTAAGGGTGTCGAGACGATCCTGGTAAGTGCGAGTCGAGACGACCTCGCCGTAGAATTCAGGGCTCGTGTCGAGATTATGGTTGTAATAGTCGAGCCCGGCTGTGGCGAGCTGCTGCGCCTGATCGCCATCGAGCATGCCGAGCGTCATGCAGGTTTCGAGCCCGAGCGACTTCACCTCGCGCACCATGGCGGCCAGCGCGGGCATGTCGCGCTGCTTCGGGCTGCGCCAGGCAGCGCCCATGCAGAAACGGCCCGAGCCCGCCGCCTTGGCCTCGCGGGCGGCGGCGACGACGGCGTCGTGATCCATCAGCTTCGATGCGGCAAGGCCGGTGTCGAAGGAGGCTGACTGGCTGCAATAGCCGCAATTCTCCGCGCAGCCGCCGGTCTTGATCGACAGCAGCGTCGAGAGTTGCACGGCGGTCGGATCGTGATGCGCGCGATGCGCCTCGGCGGCGCGGAACACCAGCTCGGGGAAGGGCAGGTCGAACAGCGCGGCGATCTCGTCGCGGGTCCAGTCGGTGCGCGATTCGATCATTCGGCTGCCTCGCTCAAACCTTCGGGCGGAATGTTATGGCCGAGCAGCGCAAGCACTTCGCCGGCGGCAGTGACGAGATTGGTGCCCGGTCCGAAGATCCCCTGAACGCCGGCGTCACGCAGGAACTGATAATCCTGCGCCGGGATGACGCCGCCGGCGATCACCTTGATATCGCTGCGGCCGGCATCGCGCAGATAGTTGATCAGCTCCGGGATCAGCGTCTTGTGGCCGGCGGCGAGACTCGATGCGCCGACGACGTCGACGTCATTCTCGATCGCCATCTCGGCGGCTTCCTTGGGCGTCTGGAACAGCGGCCCGGCGAGCACGTCGAAGCCGAGGTCGCCGAACGCCGAGGAGACGAGATTGGCGCCGCGGTCATGGCCATCCTGGCCCATCTTGGCGACGAACAGCTTCGGCTTGCGGCCCTTGCGCCGTGCCACCGCCTCGACGCCGTCGATCAGCCGCGTCCAGCGCGGATCGGCGTCATAGGCGCCGCCGTAGATGCCCTTGACCGGCGTCGGCGTGGTTGCATAGCGGCCGAAGACATCTTCCATCGCCTGCGAGATCTCGCCCAATGTCGCGCGCTGGCGGGCGCATTCGACGGCAAGGCCGAGGACGTTCTCCTTGCCCTTGGCGCCCTCACGCAATGCATCGAGCGCGGCCTGGCAGGCGGCTTCGTCGCGACCGGCCCTGACCCGCTGGATACGCGCGATTTGTGCCTCGCGCACGGCATGATTGTCGACGTCGAGGATGTCGATCTCGTCGGCTTGGGCGGGTTTGTATTTATTGACGCCGACGATCACATCCTCGTTGCGATCGACGCGTGCCGCGCGCGCGGCCGAGGCCTCCTCGATCATCGCCTTGGGCCAGCCGGCCGCGACTGCCTTGGCCATGCCGCCCTCGGTCTCGACGCGTTCGATGATCTCCCAGGCGCGATCGAAAAGCTCCTGAGTCAGCGCCTCGACGTAATAGGAGCCGCCCAGCGGATCGACGACATGGGTGATGCCGGTTTCTTCCTGCAGCACGAGCTGGGTGTTGCGGGCGATGCGTGCGGAGAAATCGGTCGGCAGCGCGATCGCCTCGTCGAGCGCATTGGTGTGCAGGCTTTGCGTCCCGCCGAGCGCCGCCGCCATCGCCTCGACGGTGGTGCGGATGACGTTGTTGTACGGGTCCTGCTCGGTCAGCGATACGCCCGAGGTCTGGCAATGGGTGCGCAGCATCTTCGAGCGCTCGTCCTTCGCGCCGAGATCAGTCATGATGCGATGCCACAGCTTGCGCGCGGCGCGCAGCTTGGCGACCTCCATGAAGAAGTTCATGCCGATCGCGAAGAAGAAGCTCAAACGCCCGGCAAAGGCGTCGAGATCGAGCCCCGAGGCCATCGCGGCCTTGGCGTAT
>Ga0207695_10003503_pt1 | contig 22013 bp, 17 predicted proteins | sample KBSC54metaG_FD_184354 | JGI IMG/M metagenome (GOLD analysis project Ga0207695, IMG submission 184354) | Corn rhizosphere microbial communities from Kellogg Biological Station, Michigan, USA - KBS C5-4 metaG (SPAdes) (version 2) | ecosystem: Host-associated > Plants > Roots > Rhizosphere > Soil...
GGAGGCGCTCACCACGGTGCCAGGAGTCGCTGCGATCCCCACTATTCAGGGGGGTGGGACCCAAGTCGTGGTGCGCGGAGTGGTTTCAGGATATGCCCTCTACTCAGGCTCGAGTCCAGTCGGCTATTACCTCGATTCGGCCCCCTTTGGCGCAGTCAGAAGCTCGATCTTTCCCGATTCCAACCCCTATGATCTGGACCGGGTCGAGGTACTGCGTGGGCCGCAGGGCACGCTTTACGGTGCCGGGTCGCTGGATGGCGTAGTTCGCATTCTCACGAAAGACCCTGATCTTCACGATTTTGATTTTAAGGGTCGCACGCTGCTCTCGACGACTGAGTCTGGTGGCGCGAACTACGGTGGCGACCTGGTCGTCAATATGCCGATCGTTGACGACAAGCTTGCCGCGCGCCTTGTCGTCGGCCAACAGGATTTGAGTGGCTGGATCGATAGCCCAATCAAGCTCCACGTGAACGACGAGGAGCTAACCAACGTTCGCCTCAAAATCAAAGCTCAACCCACCGACGACCTGTCGATCGTGCTGTTCACCTGGCACTCCCAAGACCATGAGGGCGCTCCGCCCGTGTCAGATGCCAATGGCAATAACTCGACCGTCGATTCTGAGCCGATAAATACAACATACAACACGTATGGCGCCAAGGTCGAATACAACGCCGGGGCTTTCCTAGTCTCTAGCAATTCGAGTTACTTCAAGTACGCGAACGACGGCTATTGGTCTTTCGACGTTCCAGAATATGGCTTCTATCCCGACGTGCTGCATACGCAGCTTAAGACCAGAGTCTTCACTGAGGAGATCAATCTCACTTCGAGGGCAGGCAGCGCTTGGAACTGGTCGGCCGGAGTGTTCTATCGAGACGCAAGGGATACAAACCTTCAGTATAACGACGGCACGACCGGAGCCGCGCTCTCGACCAACTTCGACGATTTCTCTAAGTCGTACGCCATATTCGGCGAAATCGGCAGGTGCTTTCTGCAGGGCCAATTCGGATGGACCCTGGGCGTGCGTCAATTTCGAGATGATAACGGCACCCAAGCGAATGGACCTTTAGCCGGGCTGAATGTCTCGCTGAACCCGATGAAGTCGACCTTCAATAACACCGCTCCACGGGCGGTGCTAAGTTGGTACCCCAATAGTGATCTCACTGCGTACGCGTCTTTTTCCGAGGGATTCCGTAGCGGTTTTGCGCAAGATGAGTTAGCGGCCTCTTCAGCGATTCCACCGGTGAAGCCGGACAAGTTGTATAACTACGAGTTAGGTGCGAAGGGCTCGATTCTCGATCACCGCATATCCTTTGATACCGCGCTCTACTACATGGACTGGCGCAGCGTACAGCAGGCCGTGGGGATTCCGGATCCCAGTACCGGCGGAGTGACGTTTATTGTTGCATCGGTCAATGGCGCCGACGCGAGCGGCGCTGGTATCGATTTTTCTCTGACGTTTCAGCCCATTGAAGCACTCAAGCTCGGTGTCACGGCGAGCTGGAACGACTTGGGCTTCAACCAAAGCGTATTGGGAAACGGGGGACTCATCGAATTTAGGAAAGGAGATCGGCCTGCGTACTCACCCGAAAGCACGGTCGGTGCATTCGGGCAATACGGCTTTCCCATCGGCGCAAGTGGCTTCCGAGGCCTCCTCACGGCGTCCATCAACCGTACCTCGGCGGTTTACACAAAGCAGCTCGAAGGCGGTGCATACGCGGATAACTACGGCAACAACATCTTGGTTTCGCGAGCAGCATTTGCGATCGAGTCTCCCAATCGGCGTTGGGTCGCAACGTTGTACGGCGACAATCTCAACAATGAGCGAGGCAGTGTGTTGAACGAAGGTGGCGCGGTGGTGCCGGAGTGGGACGTACGAGTGCGCCCTAGAACGTTCGGAGTACAGCTCGACTACCATGTGCGCTAGTCACCGGCTTAGGTAACAGAAAAGAAACGGTGAGCTTCGACTACATCATTGTAGGCGCCGGAAGTGCGGGCTGCGCACTAGCAAGCCGGCTGTCCGAATCGGGTGACAAACGGATTCTCGTTCTGGAAGCGGGTCCCGGGGATGGCTCGATCGCAATCAGGATACCGCTGGCGGCCGGGCTGATGAACATCGACAGATTTGATTGGGGCTACCACTCACAGCCGGATCCTTCGCGCAATCAGAAATCGGAACGGTGGATCCGGGGGCGCGTGGTCGGAGGAACGAGCAGCATCAACGGCATGAATTACGTCCGCGGTGCAGCCTCTGACTATGATCGTTGGGCGGCTCAGGGCAATTCGGGATGGGATTCAGCGAGCGTCCTGCCTCTATTTCGAGATATCGAACGCTGTGACAGAGACAGCGTGCCCCCGTCGGAGATTCGAGGGTGGAATGGTGCTCTACATGTACGAATGACGAAGCACCCTCACCCAGTTACGAGGGCGTTCATCGCTGCAGCACAAGCCGCAGGACACAGGTTCACACAGGATTACAACAGTGCGGTCCAAGAAGGGATCGGCTATGCGCAGCTGACTCAGCGGGGGCGAAGAAGGTGGAGTTCAGCGGATGCCTTTCTTACGCCTGCGCTGAGCAGGAAAAACCTACGGGTCATTACTGGAGCTCATGTTCACAAACTGCTCCTTCAGGGTACGCGAGCAGTAGGAGTTACATACGAACGACGAGGAACATGCTTTGAGGCTCGATCGGAGCGAGGCGTTCTTCTGTGCGGGGGAGCGATCAATACCCCTCAATTATTGATGCTTTCCGGTATAGGAGAGGGCAGCGAGCTGAGGAAGCATGGAATCAGGGTTGTTGTAGATCGTCCTGCAGTTGGCCGCAATCTGATGGAGCACCCGCTAATTCGCATGACTTATCGAGTCAAGGTGCCAACCTACAACGGCATTCGCCACAAGACGCTCGCCTTGCTGAAATATCTGGCGCAAGGGCAAGGGCCGATCGCAGCACCGTTCGAAGCTATCGCGTTTCTTAAAACAACACCTGCTCAAAAATCGCCGGACGTGCAGTTGCACTTTTCACCCACTGGATTCGATGTTGGCAGCGGTCCAGAAAAGGGCGCCGTTCAGATGATGCCAGATCCATCCTTCACGGTGTTGGTCAATAAGAATCACTCAGTGAGTCGGGGTAGGCTCAGCTTGGCGGCCGCCGATCCTACAGTGTCTCCAGTGATCGAATCACGACTGTTGGATAGTCACGAAGATGTGGAAACGCTGGCTCGCTCGGTCGTCATGGTGCGTCGGATTGTTGCCTCAGCGCCGCTGTCTGAGCTTGTCACCGAAGAGGTCAAGCCAGGTGAGGCCTGCTCGGAACTCAGCGCCATAGAAGACTATGTCAGGTGCAATACTGAAATTGCCTATCATGCTTCGGGAACTTGTCGGATGGGAGTGGACGCGGATGCCGTGGTGACTCCCGATATGAAAGTGAGAGGCGTCGAGAATCTCTGGATCGCGGATGCCTCCATCCTCCCCGATATAATCAGCGGCAATACCAATGCGGTTTCTATCATGATAGGCGACAAGCTCGGGCGCGCCCTGAGTTCTGTCTGACTACGCGCCATGCAAGGTGATGGGCTAAGGGTCGAAAGTCAGCAGGATCACGGCACATCCCGTTCAGTGTGTCTGAACGGCCGTTGGACCGCCTATCGGATGCGGCTAACGGAAGTAGGGGAGGAGGGGTATCGCCACTTTGTGGAACTGACTGAGGAACCGTTGATAGTTGAGGTTCCTGGTGAGATTCACCTCGACTTGATGCGCGTGGGTCAGATGGAGGACCCGGACGTCAGCGACAATGCACAAAGCAGTTGTCGCTGGCCGGAACAGTATTCCTGGTGGTATCGCAGGTCGTTCGAGGTGTCCGCGGATTTTCTGCAGCAGGGAAGGCAGGAGATCGTCTTCGAGGGAATTGATCTTTACGGCCAGATATTTCTCAATGGAAAGTTAATTGGCAAAACTAAAAATGCTTTCGCGGCTGCGAGATTCGATATACGTCGATGGATGCGGGCCGGAAAGAATGAGCTCGTCGTCCGAGTCACCAGTGGCATGGAACTGCCACGTCCCCCGAACTTTCCTTCTCTGAGTTGGAGTGCATCCGTCTCGAACGCGATTTACGCGAGCCGCTCCTACGTGTCGGAAGGGCGAAGATTTTTGCGCAAGCCCGCCTATTCCGCGTATGGCTGGGACTTCTGCGACGCCCTCCCCAATGTGGGGATTTGTGGTGGCGTTCGCTTGGAGGCGCGCAGTTGCATAGTGATCGACTATGTGCGTTTGGACACGATCATTGTTGGCGGAAAAGTGTCTCTCGATGGAGAGATCTGGCTGGAAAATCTGCACCCCTGGAGAGAGGAATCGGTTCTTCTTGAAGTGTGTGTCGAGCCGCCCACGGGTGCAGCGCTAATCAAAAGGATCACTGTCGGTGTGCCGGGCGGCCGGTTCGTCGTTCCATGTCGAATCGAGATCTCCGATCCACAGTTGTGGTGGCCAAATGGGATGGGCGAGCAGCCGTTGTATGTATTGACGCTCAAGGCTCTCTGTGACGATCGCGAAGTAGATCGATGCGTACAACGATTGGGCTTGCGAACCGTCAAATTGGATCGAGCGCCCTTGGATGAAGGTTCGCGCTTTTGCTTCAAAGTCAACGGACAGGACGTCTTTTGCAAGGGAGCTAACTGGGCCCCGCCCGACCTGGTGCCTTCGCGGATGACGGCCGCCCATTATCGGCAACTCATTTCGGACGCAAAGCAAGCGCATTTCACCATGCTCCGTGTGAATGGCGTGGGTTTGTACGAACGGGAGGAGTTTTACGACGCTTGCGATCAGGCCGGTATCCTGGTGTGGCAGGACTTCGCCTTCTCTTGCGCGCTGTATCCGCAGGACGATCCGGAATTCAGAGAGACGGTTGGCAACGAAGCGCGACATGCCATCAGGCGTCTGCGGCACCATCCCTCGCTGGCGCTTTGGTGTGGGAATAATGAATGCGCATGGACTATGGCAATCAAGTGCGGCGGTGAATGTCCCGAAGAATACAGCAGCTTACATACTTACAATGACTTGCTGCCTAACGTCTGTCATAGGCTCGATCCTATTCGGCCCTATTGGCCGGGAAGTCCGGCTGGCGGGTCGGATCCAAACGATCCGCTATCCGGTGACTATCATTGGTGGGGAGAGGGCGAGGATTTCTTTGGGCCAGAGGATCGGCGCATGTCTCATGACGCTGCGGACCGGTGCCGTGCGCGGTTCGTTAGCGAGTATGGTGTAATCGGTCCCGCCAGTAAGCGGTCTGTCGAGTGCTTTCTTAAACCTCACGAGAGAACCCCGGGTAGTGTTGGGTGGAAGATCCACACCAACGTGTTCGCGGGCGATAGAGTCGAGGCGGGGATCCGCAATCATTACGGCGATCCGCAACGCCTCAGTTGGGAGCAATATATTCTGTATGGGCAGATGTTCCAAGCGCAGCTCCAAGGCAGGGCGGTAGATGCCATGCGTTTTCGAAAGCACGACCCTGTGGACGATTGCCAGGGAGTGTTGGTGTGGTCGTACAACGATACTTGGGGAGAAATAGGCTGGTCGATCGTCGATCACTATGGGCGCCGCAAGCCCAGTTACTATTGGTACAAGCGCAGCGCGGCACCGGTAAAAATCTTGGTGCGGTCGCGGGGCGCAGAGCTCGTGACGCGGGTTGTGAACGATACACTCAATGTGTATGACGCCACCGTCCGCTGCGGTTGGATGCGCGTGGACGGCCAGTCCGCCGAGTTGCTGAACCGAACGATTATCGTTCCTGCGAACGGTATGGTCGAAGTTGCGCGTACGCCGCTCCCGAGCGCTAGCGAACTCGACCCCAGACACTGGCTCTATGCCGCAATCCTCACGGGTGAAGGGTTCTCAGACGACCAAGCGATATGGCTACTGGCGCCGTATGTCGATATCGAAGCGCCGTGCCCCATGGTTTCCACCAGGGTCGACGGTGACGTACTTGAGGTGAGCAGCCCGGTCTATTGTCACGGCGTGCACCTCGAGGACGACGATCGCGAGCCGTTGGCGGACAACTACTTCGACTTACTGCCGGGCATCCCCCGACGCATACCGTTGATTTCTCCCACTGAAGGCTGGAATCACAAACTTAAGGCGGTTGCACCCATTGGGAGGACTGATGGCGCTCGCTAGTCGCCCTCAGGGCACCGCCGCCGCCCTGACCGTCGCACTCTGCATCGGTAACGCAGTAGGCGATCTAAGCCTGAATAGTCAGGCGGCATGGGTGGCGACTCTGACGCGGGATCGGGTTCTGAGTACCGCCAATGTAGGGTGGTTGGCTTGTGGCGAAGTCCTGGCCAGTGTGGCCGCAACGCTTACCTTATCGATCCGACGGCAGCTGAGATTTCGATCGCTGGTTTTGACGGGAGCGGCGTTGGCTACTTTGGCTAACGCCATCGCCATGTTTCCGGCGCCTAGTGCAGTGGTGCTGGGGAGAATGCTCAATGGAGTTGGGATCGGAACGTTGTATGCGACTGTGAATCGACTCGCAGCGACGAGCCCTGATGCCCAACGGCTATTCGCGCTGATGCATGCTACGGGGGTCGGCGTATCGAGCGCCGTCTATTTTGCTCTGCCCGCTCTGATCGCCTATCGCGGTACTGCAGGTCTCTTCGGGGTGATGGGCAGCGTGGCGGTAGTGTCGATGTTGGTATCAGCATGGGGTTTGCGCCGCGCTCCATCGGCGCCTGTCCAAGCCGCGAATAGGCGGATCCCAATGAGGCTCGCGCCGTCGCTGGCATGCACGGGATTTATGGTAGTGGCCCTCGGAGTCTCGGCAGTATTCACTTACGTTGTTACTGTTGGGACAGCGCACGGAATGCCCCTGCGCACGGTAAGCACCGCACTTGCCGTGACCCTACCGCTCGCATTGATAGGTCCCATCGCCGCCCGAATTGTCGGGGAGCGTTGGGGACTGATAGCTCCGCTCCTCACGGGCTTGATGCTGTTGTCCATAGCATTTTTCCTTATTGCAAACGCCTCTTCCGCAGCCTTCTTCGCTATAGCCGCCGGGCTGCTCTACTTCTCGGTCGGTTTTTTCCCCGCTTACGCCATGGCCTTGGTGAGTTCATTGGACTCCTCCGGGCGGTCTGCCGGCGTAGCTGGGGCGTTCTACCTCATTGGCGCTGCCAGCGGTCCGAAAATCGGCGGCCTCTTTGTCGAGGCCGCACGTTTCCAGACACTGGCAGCCGTTGCCGCGACGTGCCTGGCAGTCGGCATGGCACTTTTCCGTGTGGCCGTTTGGCGGAATGCAATTCACGAGTCAGTCGCAAGATGAACGAAACAACTTTACGTACAGCATCGACAGACACCGAGCCGAGCATGACACGCCGCGCGGTCCTCAAGGGTGTTAATGCGGGCCTTGCGATGCTGGGGACGATGGCGGTACTCCCGGCTGGATCCAGTTTAGCCGAGGTTACGGCCGCTGATGGGGTGTCCGGTAGGGGGCCGCACAAAGTGCGCTCGATCGAGAACGTATGGATACCCATGTCGGACGGAACTCAAATTGCGGCGCGCCTCTGGCTTCCGGAAGACGCCGATCGGAACCCGGTTCCGGCCCTCATGGAATACATTCCGTATAGAAAACGTGACGGCACTCGAGTCGGTGATGAGAGCCACCACGCATATCTGGCCTCCCAGGGTTACGCGTGCATCCGACCTGACATGCGAAGCTCCGGGGATTCGCAAGGACTGCCCCAGGACGAGTACGTCAAGCAAGAGCAGGACGACGGGGTGGAAATTATTGCTTGGTTGGAGAAGCAACCCTGGTGCACGGGGAAGGTTGGAATGTTTGGCTATTCCTGGGGCGGATTCAGTTGCTTACAAGTGGCCGCCCGTCAACCGCCCGCGCTCAAAGCGATCATCACGCAATCGGCGAGTGACGATCGCTACACCGATGACGCGCATTACACCGGCGGCTGCATTAACGAATCGATGTTCTTCTGGGGGTCTGTATGGACAGCGATGAGTCTGCGACCGCCAGACCCAGCGATCGTAGGGGAGCAGTGGCGCGAGCAGTGGATGCGGCGTCTCCATGGCGTGGACTTTTACGTGGGCAACTGGCTTACGCATCAGCAGCGCGATACGTACTGGAAGCATGGTTCGATAAATGAGGATTACGGGAGCATCCGCTGCGCGGTATATGCGGTGAATGGTTGGGTAGATCCCTACCGATCAGTCGTTGCGCGTTTGCTTGCGAATCTCCAATGTCCCCGCAAGGGTCTGGTCGGTCCTTGGGGACATCAATATCCGCAGGACGGCGATCCGGGGCCCGCCATTGACTGGCCGACCGAGGCTCTTCGCTGGTGGGACTACTGGTTGAAGGGTATTGATACGGGGATCATGAATGAGCCGATGTACCGGGCGTGGATGCAAGAGACGCCAGCGATGCGTGGGGTGCATTCAGTTCCAGGCTATTGGGTTGGCGAGGACGTCTGGCCCTCTGCACGTATCAAAATGGACACTCATTATCTTACGAGCGTTGGACTCGAGCGACGCCCGGCTGCTGAGGTCGCCCGTGTCCTGCAATCGTTGCAAACAGTAGGAATTACGGCACCGCGTTGGTTCGTCGGTAACGCAGAGAATCTAGACCGGGAGCTACCCACGGACCAACGGGTGGATGATGCACGTTCACTCTGTTTCGATTCCGCTCCGGTTGGAGGGCGCATCGAGATTTTTGGAGCGCCGGTAGTTGAATTGGATATTGCCGTCGACAAGCCGGTAGCGTTTCTGATCGTCCGTGTGAACGAGGTTGACCCAGGCGGGCTCTCAAGACGCCTGAGCTATGGCGTGCTCAATCTCACCCAACGCAATAGCAACGAAGTTCCCGAGCCGCTAGCCCCCGGCAAGCGCTATCGAGTCCGTATTCAACTTCAAGACTGCGCGCAGGTGATCAAGGATGGCAATCGCATTCGAGTAGCGGTGTCAACAACGTACTGGCCCATGATCTGGCCTTCGCCCGAACCGGTCACCCTTACACTGTTTGCAGGGAATTCGACCCTGACGCTGCCAGTGCGTCCGGGGCGTCCCGAGGATGCGCAACTGCGTACTTTCGCCCGCCCTTTGAGTCACGGGAATCCCGGAACCACGGTAGTGCGGGCGCAGACGCCTCGATTGGAAGTCTTTGAATGGGATCCTGGCGCTCAAAAGCTCACGCTGCGTAACGACAAGAATTTCGGGTCCGTCAGGCTTGATGCCATCGGAACGCAGATGTCGAGTGAATCGCATGAAAGATCGGAAATTCTCGATCATGATCCGACCAGCGCGCGAGTGGAATATGGCTGGAAGATGAGCCTCAAGCGAGATGAATGGGATACACGTTGCGAAGCGATCGTACGGATGCACCTGACCCAGAATGACTTTGTGCTCGGCTGCGATATCAAGGCCTATGAGCGAGACAAAGAGATTTTTGCGAAGACCTGGAATCGAACTATTGCTCGACGGTTAGTATGACTCGGACCCTCAGGATCGCATCAAATCAGGAGATGGGGGGAATGAAGCGCTTACTTAGGGTTCTGGCGACGATTGCAATCTTAGGCGTTTCAAGTCGAGGATCGTGCGCGAACGCGGAGTCAATCACTGAACTGCGATGGTTCAAAGGGAACACTCACACGCATACGATCAATTCAGACGGTGATAGCACGCCGGACTTTGTAGTGAAGTGGTATCGGGAGCACGGCTATCAATTCTTGTTCATCACCGACCACGAATATATAACCGATGTGGGTCCCTTAAATGCGCTGTTTGGCGCAACTGACCGGTTCCTCATTCTGCCCGGTCAAGAAGTGACCCAGTGGTCGGACGACCCCTCGCGCGCAGCATCGCGCTTCAGCATCACCATCGGCGCGGGCGCGCACATTAATGTCCTTTTTGCCAAACAAGTGGTGTTGCCGATCGGATTGCGCCCTTGTATGGAGGGGGGCTGCGGTGCGAATGCGCCGGCAAATATGCCGATCAAGGAAACGTTCGATAAGAATTTTGCAGGGATTGCCGCACAGGGCGCGATCCCGCAAATCAATCATCCGAACCTTCTGTGGTCTCTAAAGCCCGAGGACCTCGCGGACGCGCCAGATGGAAGCCTGCTGGAGATTTGGAATGGGGGCGGGGACTATATTAACAATCTCGGCGGTGACGACGGCCATGGAGATAGCCGTCCTTCTGCCGAAGATATTTGGGGGTGGCTATTGGATCGGGGCAAGGTCGTTTGGGGTGTAGGCTCTGATGACAGTCATACATATCAACCGCCTCGTACGTACGAGGCCGGTGCCGCCTCGCCGGGTCGAGCGTGGATCACGGTGCACGCGTCCGCACTGACGTCGACGAGTATTAGGGATGCAATCGCTCGCGGCGAATTTTATGCATCGAACGGGGTTACGTTGGGCGATGTCTTCGCAAATGAGTCGCAGTTGACCCTCGTTATCAAGCCGGAGTCGTTCTCCTTTCCGACTTTAGCGCTTCCCAGGTATTCAACGCGGTTTGTCGGAAGCAAGAACGAAACGCTTGCGGTTGTCCCTGGAACAAGGGCCGTCTATAAGTTCAAGGGATCGGAAGCCTACGTCCGCGCCGTTATAACTGACAGCAATGGCAGGAAAGCGTGGACGCAACCGGTGTTTCTGGATGGACGGAAAAACAGGTCTCCCTACGTGCGGCGCTAATGCATGCGTGTTCACCGTCATGAGCGGATCGAAATGCTTGACCGGCGTAAGCTGATTGACGTGACTCGCACGTGCTTGTATGGCCATAGCAACGGCGGTGCCGAAGTAGTCGGTCTCACTACCTTGACCCCTTCATGCGAGAGAGCGAACGTGCTGCCGTGGCAGAGGCTTTCGACCACGCTCGTAAGACCTACGACAGGATCATGGGCGAGTGTGAAGGGTATGAGGCGCAACGCTCGGGAGCGCTCGGAATCGCGATGGAGAAACAAGTCGTGACTGATCGTGCGCTGTACCTAAGCGTTCGACTCAGAACACGTCACCTCCAACATCGTACGCCCCGCGACCCGAAGCTGCAGTGTGCGGAAGGCGAGCGCAAAGCCAACCAGGGTCTTTGCGGAAGTCGCGCTGCAGGCGCGATCCTTGCGGTCGCGACACTTATCGGCCAGCTCGCACCCGCGGCGGCCACGCTCGACACGATGGATGGCTGAGATGTTGACGGGCTTTCCATCCCTCCAACATTTCCACCAAAAGGCTAAATGACCCAGGAGAAAATTATCATGAAGGCAATCGTTGTGACGGACCAAGCTGCTGGAACGGCCGGGATGACGCTGGTGGAGCGGCCCGAGCCGCAGGCAGCGATAAACGACGTCGTCGTTCAGGTTCATGCGTCGGGATTCGTCCCGACTGAGTTGGCGTGGCCCTCGACCTGGACCGATCGCCGCGACCGTGACCGAACACCGTCGATCCCCGGCCACGAGCTGGCCGGCGTGGTCACCGCTCTCGGCTACGGCTCGACGGGGCTGTCGGTAGGACAGCGAGTGTTCGGCCTCGCCGACTGGTATCGCGACGGCACCCTGGCGGAGTATGTGGCCATGGAGGCACGCAACCTCGCGCCGCTCCCGGGCGACGTCGACTTCACGGTGGGCGCGAGTCTGCCAATTTCGGGCCTCACCGCGTGGCAGGGGCTGTTCCAGCACGGCCGCCGCCTTCAGGCAGGGCAGAGCGTCCTCGTGCACGGCGCGGCCGGCGCAGTCGGGTCGATGGTGACGCAACTCGCACGAGAGGCCGGCGCCTACGTCATCGGCACCGGACGCGCCGCCGACCGTCAGACGGTGTTCGACTTCGGCGCGAAGGAGTTCGTCGACCTCGACAACGACGCTCTGGAAGACGTGGGCGAAGTCGATCTGGTGTTTGATGTCATCGGCGGCGACATCGGGAAACGGTCCGCAGGCCTGATTCGAGCCGGAGGAACTCTGGTGTCCATAGTCGGGCCGCCCGAGGCGCGGCCCGCCGACGGCCTGGCGATCGACTTCGCTGTCGAGTCCGATCGTGCCCAATTGGGTGAGATCGTCCAGCGGGTGCGGGACGGACGACTGCGGACGAATATCGGCAACGTCTCGACCCTCGACGATGCCGTCGCCGCCTTAAACCCGACCGAGCGACGCAAGGGGAAGACGATCATCCGCGTTCGTCCGCTTAGGATGCTTTGAACGACAAAGAGCGATGGGCTCCCGGCGATTATTGTGGACTAAAAGGTACGGGAATTCGCTTTATGACCCCTGACAGCGTCTCTTCACCAAGTGAGAGATAGAGGTGCTGTTCAGACACTGTCAGCGTGAACGTGGTGCGGCGCTGTAGCCGTTCGGCGAGATTCGAGAGCCACTCGAAGTCCATCGCATACAGCTCCAGCGCATTTAGACGATGGATCCGTTCTCCGCCAAGCCGTACCGCCAACTGCACGGCGTCTTTGTGTGTATACACAGCGACGCGTCGCGCCGCCTTGCTCGCACGATGCAGGCGTGCCGGTTCCGGAGCTCCGACGTCAATCCATACCAGCAGCGCACCCGTCAGGTCGCGTATTGCAATCGCCGGCTCATCCGGCTCAGATATTCCGTTAGTAAGTGCGATGCCCTCTGTGTACTCGAGGCAATAAGCGAGCACCCGCGTCAGCATGCGTTCCGCCGTTTCAGACGGATGACGGGCTATGCGCAAGCTCAACGGCTCGTAGACTCCGCTATCGGAGTTCGCCAGCGCGATGTCAAATACGTAAATCGTGTCGCCAAGCGTCATTAATAACTTCCCTGCCTTTGAAGTCGTGCAGCGTCTCTGGTAGTCACTCTAGCATTGGCTTACGTTGGTTGCGGCGGTTATCGAGCCAATGCGTCATGCGGCAGCCCATTGGTAAGGTCGTCGCGAAGGTGAATACTTATAGTGATCTTAGTGAATTTATCTCGATTTTATAATATCTCTAAGATCCGTATAATTTCGGAGTGGGGCAAGCATTCTTGGGATGCGGCGTTGGTTCTCGAGATGAAAAGAAGAAAGACATTGCTTACTCCGGAGAATCAGTGGGACAGAACCGTTGCCTATTTCATGCATTTGAATCGTTCGGAGCCGTTCCGGCGGGGCGGTGAGGGCATAGAGGAGGACCTCTGCAGCGCTGCCGCGACGAGAATCGCCATCGGCTCGTCTGTGAGCACGTAACGCGATTGGGTATCGGAAGAACTCATTCAATCCGTGCCGTTCCGGTCGCACGGCTTGGGCCGCGGTTCTGCGTTAGGACTCCACTTAGGTCCACCGATGGATTGACGTCAACGTCTACCGGAAGTCGATCGAGCGCTGACCAGCGGGTAGATAACGACGGGTTTTCTTGGAATTCCAGCCTCAGAGCAGACTATCACCAGCAGTATCTTGCTAAAAATCCGGATGGGTACTGCGGGAGGTGGGTGTGGAGTTACTTCATTGTCAAGATAATCTGCGGGGAAGACACCACGACGGATGCCCAAGGGATACCCATTCCGAAGATATAGTTGTATCATGCAACTATGTCGAAGAAATCACTGAGAACCAACGTCGCGTCGGCGCTGGTTGAAGAGATTCGCGGCGCGTCGCGCACAATGGTGCGCGAGCTGGGGTTCATGCGCGCGACTTTGGCGGGTACCGACTATTCCCCTTCGGCTGTGCACGCGCTGCTTGAGATCGAAACACGAGGCTCCGCGACAGCGGTTGGACTCGTGGAGACCTTGGCACTGGAAAAATCCAGTGTCAGCCGGATGGTAGGCAAGCTCGTCGAAGCGGGAGAACTGAAGGAGGTTGTTGGCGGCGATGACGGTCGCGTCAAACAGCTATTCCTCACTGCTCGAGGGAAGCGCACCGTGCGCGGGATTCATGCGTACGGCCAAGCGCAGGTCACGGCGGCAATGAGGCACTTGAACCCATCGCAGCAACAAGCTGTTGCTCAAGGGATCAGTGCATACGCCAAAGCATTGAAAGCGCGCCGCTTGGGGGCAGGTGAAGCTGCGCGCAGCTCGATCAAAGTTAGCTCGGGTTATCGGCCAGGGCTGGTCGGACGAGTGGCTGAAATGCACGCGGCCTTTTACTCCCGCCACTCCGGTTTCGGGCAATTCTTCGAAAGCCAAGTGGCCAGCGGTGTGGCCGAGTTTGTCGGACGTCTTAACAAGGCGTGCAACGGCATATGGGTGGCAAGTCAAGACGATCGGATCGTAGGCTCCATCGCCATCGATGGGCAGGATTTGGGCAATAACAATGCGCATCTGCGCTGGTTCATCCTGGACGATGGATGTCGCAGCGGTGGCGTGGGTCGCCAACTACTGAGTGAGGCCATCGCTTTTTGCGACCGATCGGGATTTGCTACCACGCAACTCTGGACATTCAAAGGGTTGGATGCAGCACGACGGCTTTACGAATCCTTTGGATTCAAACTGATCCATGAGAAGCAGGGAAATCAGTGGGGGAGCACTGTCACTGAGCAGCAGTTCCTTCGCCCGGAAGCCAAGTCGGACTCGTGACTGGTCTAGCGCTGCATCGACCTCAACTTCTACCGGAAGTCGACCGGTAGAGGCCACCCATGATGAAACGGCGGAGCGGAAGTGCCTTCCGGAGCTTTGGTGCTGAAGACCGGCTCGCTGCCGGATTCTCTGCGCCCAGGAGCTGTGCTTCCAGGTAGTCGAGCGGGCGCTGAACTTCCTAACTGACACAGAAACTCGGCGCACTGCGCGAGGTATTGATTTGCCAAAAAAATTCTACGTGGTATGGGCGGGCCGGGAGACTGGCATATTCACCGATTGGGCTACCACCCAGCGGCATGTGCACGGATTCCCCGCCGCGCGGTTCAAATCATTCGAGAGCCGCGCCGAAGCCGAAGAAGCCTTCAAAGCAGGGGCACTGCCGTTAGCAGGCAGGCGCTCCGCACAGAGTGCTGCTGGCTTGCCTTCAGAAACCCACGTCCCTCCCGTGGATACCCAGGGCGTACAGATCTATTGCGACGGTGCCTGCGATCCCAATCCGGGTCACGCGGGCTCGGGCATTGTCGTCTACCGCGATGGCCAACTCCTAGAGTTGTGGTATGGGCTTTATAATCCTAATGGCACCAACAACTCTGCGGAGCTCAATGCGCTGCATCGTGCGTTGGTCATGGCAGAATCCAACATCGCAGCCGGCCACAGCACGCACCTCTTCTGCGATTCCGTCTACGCCATCAATTGCGTCTCCAAGTGGGCTCATGGCTGGAAGGCTAGGGGTTGGCGCAAGTCTGGTGGTGAGATAAAGAACCTGGGCATCATTCAGGACGCCCACGCTGTATACACCCGCATTGCGCCTGAGATTCAACTGAGCCATGTCAGTGCCCACGTCGGCACTGAAGGCAACGAGTTAGCCGACCGCATGGCAATGTACGCCGTCACTCAGCGCGACATAGAGCTTCGCCAGTACGCCGGAGCGCTCGACGTCAAAGCCATCCTGCGCATGCGCGCCGGCTGACGTGGTAGATGCGTCTAGCATAGATCACGGGCCCAGTGTCGACCGCTCGACACGAAGTAGATGAGTGCGGCTAGGGCAAGCTCGAATACGAGTTGATTGACAACAACATACTCCAGCGGCCACAACGTCGAAAGGAACTCCGATAATGATGGCCGCGTGAATAAACGTCAGTGCGTAGGCCACCTAAAGTGTGGTCATTGCCCATTTGGCACGGTCATACCGCTTTGGGCCGACTGCGGCATTTCGGGTAACTGGCGCTGTCGACCCAAGGCGGACGGATCAGCGCGGCTGTTTCTACCGGGTCCCCGGACATCGTGGTGAGCCTTCACTTGCCGTTGTTGACGGCTTTATAAGCAACGCGAGTTCGGCTCAATGGGAAATCAACCAAGCGCCTTGGGAGTAAGCCAGCCAAGCCTAAACTAGCCCTTCACCGTAGGGTTGCTAAATATGATAGGACAAACGTCAATCCTGGAGGTTAGCAATGGATTTTCTATCCAAGGAACTCATGAACGATACATTGATCCACGAAGTATCGACCAGCGGAGTCAATACTTCCAATTTCCGGTGCTACGAGAGCCTAATTAAGGCGTGCGCGATAAAGCTGCCAAAAGGTCTAACAGCCACAGAACAGAAAGTACTGGAGCGCTTCGCGACACGCCATCAAGGAGAGATGACCGGGTGCACGTCGAATGCGCTGCTCATGGCAGATCATGTCCGCCATATAAGTGTCCCGGAGCGGCTCGCTCTCATCAAGCTGGTGCGCCGTGGTCTTATCAAGGTGTTTAAAGTCTACGCCCATCAGTGCGGCCACCGCTATCTATGGGAAGTAGTGACGCAAGAGACTGCAGCAGCAGCGGACTCCACGGCTGACAGCAAGCCGGCTTTCGAAAACGCTCACGCAGTTTAACCGCCAACACGCGTCAGCTCGTTCGCGTGATTCCGCCGAGAGCGCAGCTACTAGCGCGAACGATGGCGAGCCTACGTCGCAAACGTAGGCAAAGTGATATTCATCCCGGGCCGCGGTCTGCGCCGCCCGGGATTCGACGTAGGCGGGATGGCAAACCGGCCTGTCGCAATGGGGATCCAGGGCAGCCAGGGGTCGCTAGACGTGATAGGCCCAACGTCAATCTTGAGGAGATCAGCCTATGGAGTTTTCATTCAAGGAGCTCATCAACGATAAATTGGTTCGTGACGTCCAGTTTTGTGGTTATCCCGCACTCGACAGTGTAGTCAAAGCGTGTACCACGAAGCTGCCGAAGGACTTGACGGGGGCGGAGCAGAGAGTGCTGGAGCGCTTCGTGCAGAAGCATCACGGGCAGTTAACTCTCCGTTGGTCACTGGCATTGGTCTACGGAGAGCAAGCGCGTTACATGAGCACCTCGGAGCGTACCGCTGTCGTCAAACTGGCGCGCCGACAACTCATCAAGGTCTTTGAGGTCAGTGGCCCTCCGTGCGAACTCAGCTACTTGTGGGAAGCGGTGATGCCGGGTCCTCAGGTATCGCCGGATGCTACCGGTGACAGCGCTACGAGTAGGGAGTAGATAAACTGGAAATATGGGTGCCAACCGCACTGCACAAGAGAGTCAATAACTACGTTGCGCGCTCATGCGCGCCAGCAAGAAAACAGGTGAGAAATGAAAGTTACGACCATTACCACCGGTACGGGAACTTACGCGACCATCACAACGGAACGTGTCGAATCCACATGGCGACTCCCCAACGGTACCAAGCGCATTGCAGCAGATCTGGAAAATTTGGCGGAAGCTGAAGAAGACAAGGCGGAGGCTGCCCAACGGCGCGCGACCCTATTGCGGGAAGCTGCCAAGCATGTGGTTAGTGACTCGGCAGCAAGCTGACCAACTAACAGGCCAGCAGTCATGAAAATGCAAAGCGATCGCCGCCACCTGAGCGTAGAGCCTTACGCCAAGACGGAACACCTCTACGCTGTTTGAGGCTCGATCAAAATTGTTCACCGGGACGCATCGCGCGTCCCGCCTTTTACTTCGTGCGCAAGATACGGCTTCCGGTGCCAGCACTGATGCTCTCCACACCGAGTGACTGACTTCAACGAGCGCCGCCTGGTTCCTCGACGATAATCGAATGAGCGGCTTAGCCCTTGTCAGCGTTAGGGTCTAGGCGCAAATTACACTCAAGTCGAAGGTTGCAGTAGTATGAGCGGTGATGGATGAGCTGAATAAACTCTGCCGCCTGCTTTTGCGACGCCTCGTCCGTCGCGGCTCGACGCCCCATGATGCCGAGGATGCGCTCCAGCAGGCGTTCGTGCGCCTCTATTCCCATCAAAAGAAGGAGCCTATTCGGGATCCGTCCGCGTTTCTCGTCGATGTTCTTGGCAAAGTTCGGGTTGAGGGCTGGCGAAGTGCTCAGCGTCAACGGCAATTGTTTGTGGCGGAGCCGATCGAGCAGCTCAAGCTCGTGGATCTCGCCCCCACCCCGGAAGAGCACGCTCAGGCGGATCAGCAACTCGAGCGGATTCGACGCCGTCTGGAAGCCTTGGGTCCTCGGACTCAACAGATATTTCTTCTGCATAGAATCGAAGGGCTGAGTTACGCGCAAATCGCGGCTGCGATTGGGGTGAGTGTCAGTGCCATAGAGAAGCATATTGCACGCGCCGCGTTGTGTATTCACGAGGAGGGACAGCGCGAATGAACGTAGTGCGCTCCTCGCAAGATGGAGAGTCCTCGCTGCCCATACGCGCGCAGGCGGCGACCTGGCTTGCAGCGCTACGCGGACCCAACCGTACACCGGAGCTCGTTAACCGGTTCGAGAAGTGGTTGGCCGAAGATGAGCGGCATCGGGCCATTTGGGAGCAGATGACGGATAGCTGGGATCTCGCGGGCGGCTTGCAGATGGATATTCGAAGTCTTTCCGCTGCGGCTGAACGTGAAGAAGCCCGTCGCACCCGTTTCATTTCTGCGATGGCAGCTTCATTTCTGGTTGCCGTGTTGGTGGCCAGTGGGGCGTTTTATTACGCCTTTCGCTCCATTCGTTTCACGACTGCGGTGGGTGAACAGCGGATAGTGACTCTCACGGACGGCACACGCGTGGCACTCAATACGAACACGCGCATCCTCATTCACTACGGAAAGGCCTTCAGGCGCATCACGCTGGAACGGGGTGAAGCCCTGTTTGACGTGGCTCAGCGCTCGCGAAGTCCTTTCATAGTAGCCGCCGGGGGACGGGAAATTGAGGCGTTGGGTACGTCCTTTATTGTAAGAGAGGATGACCAGCATGGTTTGGCCGTGACCCTCGTCGAAGGCAAGGTGGCTGTCTCGTCCGAGAAGGACGCCCGCGTTGCGGAAGCTCCTCAGATTCTCCAGCCTGGTGAGCGCCTGACTCTTTCAGCACGCGCCCCGGCCATCCTCGACCGCCCGCAGATCAGGCAGCTCACCGCCTGGCAGCGGGGCGAGGTTGCCTTTGACGAGACCCCGCTGATACAGGCAATCGCCGAAATGAACCGATATAGCACCGTATCTATTCGGGTGCGGGGCGGTTTGCCGCCTGGCCACCGGCTTAGTGGTCGCTTTCGTGCTGGGGATTCCGCGGAGTTCGCCCGTGGTATCGCTAAAACCTATGGCTTGACGCTGACCGAAACGGACCACGAGCTCCTTCTCGATACCGGCTCCGGTAGACAACGATAAAAAAAGTGGCCGCGAGGTGAGGTTTTCACCGGGCTCGATCGACAAGGTCTTCCCAAGGGGATGCTTGAACCGAAGCGACGGATCGGTCCATAGGGGAGTCCGATGCGACATCTTGTTCGTTCCATGCTGCTCTCAGCTCTGGCGGCTGTGCCGCTCGTGCTGAGTGTCACGACGCTGCGGGCTCAGCCCGAGACCGCCGTCCAGTTCGATCTGCCATCCCAGCCGCTGGCTGAATCCATCCGCGCGGTTGCTCGCGAGACCGATACCAACGTCATGTTCGATTCGAGCGTCGTAGCGGGGAAGCAGGCGCCAGCGCTAAAGACTCGAGGTACGGCTGAAGAGGCGCTGCAAGTCCTGCTTCGGGGCACCGGACTGACCTACCAACGCTACGGTGAGCACTCCATTAGAGTCGCTACGCAGTCGGAAGTCGACAGTGACAACCAGTCGAAACATGTTGGCGCGCGGCGAGTAGAGGAGAACAGTGCGTTGCGCCTCGCGCAGGCAAACAATCCTCGACCGGCTGCAGCAAGTCCAGCGGCATTGACGTCGACTGCTGCCGATGGTGAGCAAGCCTCTGAGGGTGGTCCCACACCTCTTCAAGAGGTCATCGTCACCGCGCAAAAGCGCGCAGAGCGACTGCAGGATGTGCCGGTGCCAGTGACCGCACTGGAAGCGGACAGCCTGCGTGAATCCAACCAGCTACGCCTCCAAGACTACTACTCGAACGTCCCCGGACTCAGTTTCACCACCAACGTAGGCGGTGCCGCCAACCTGAGCATTCGCGGCATCACTACCGGCAACGGGACCAACCCGACCGTTGGCATCACCATCGACGGTGTCCCTTACGGCTCGAGCTCGGCGCTAGCGAACGCGGGCATCAACGTACCGGACATCGATCCCAGCGATCTGCAGCGGATCGAAGTATTGCGCGGACCCCAGGGAACTCTCTACGGCGCTAGCAGTATCGGCGGACTGCTGCAGTACGTTACGCTCGAGCCCTCCACCCAGGCACTCAGCGGCCGTATCGAAGCCGGCATCGACAGTGTCCACAACGGCGCCGAACTCGGCTACACGTTCCGTGGCGCCATCAACGTGCCACTCAGCGACACGCTAGCCGTGCGTGCGAGTGCGTTTACTCGGCGGGATGCTGGCTATGTCGACAATCCGACACTAGGTCTCGACGGCGTCAACAAGGCGAACGTCCAAGGCGGTCACGTCGCCGCGCTTTGGAGACCAACCGACATTCTTTCGGTCAAACTTACCGCCTTGCTCCAGGACAGCACAGGCTCCGGAAACAGCTATGCCAATGTGCAACCCGGCTCAGGCACTTTGCAACAGAGCTTTATTCCGGGAGCCGGCGCCTACCAGTTGAGCGCCCGGCTGTATACCGCCACGGTCAAAGCCAGTCTGCCCGGCTTCGACATCACTTCCATCAGCGGCTACGGCGCCAACCGCGTCCTGCAACTGTTGGATGCGAGCTCTTATAACGGCTTTTTCACCGACGGGCTGTTCGGCATTCCCACGAGCGCCGGCCGCGGCGCCTATCGGACCAACAAGTTCACCGAAGAGCTGCGCTTCTCCTCCAACACGAATCAGCGCATCGAGTGGCTCATCGCCGGGTTCTACACGCACGAAGTGAGTCCCACCGACCAGGAGTTCACTGCCGCACCCGACGTGGTCAACACGCCGGCCACCCTCGCCGGTCCCCTCTTCGCGGATTACAACTTCCCGAGCAAATTCGCAGAGTACGCCTTGTTCGCGGACCTGACGGCGCACTTCACAGATCACTTTGACGTGCAGTTCGGTGGTCGCGAGAGCACCAATCACCAGATATACAACGAAACCGACAGCGGCCCTGCCATTCCGACGTTCTTCGATGGCTACCCCTCGCCGCTGGTTGCGCCGACGATCCATACACACGACAGCGCGTTCACCTATCTCGTCACTCCACGCTACAAGTTCTCCGAGGACCTAATGCTGTACGCGCGGCTTGCCTCGGGATACCGGCCCGGGGGGCCCAATCCGGATGCCACGGTGTTCGGATTCCCCGCCCGTTACGGTGCCGACAAAACGCTCAATTATGAAATTGGCCTCAAGGGTGATGCCTTCGACCGGATGTTGAGCTTCGACGCCTCTGTCTATTACATCGACTGGAAAGACATCCAACTGTCCGTTAGCGACCCGACCAGCGGCTTCGTCTTCTACACCAATGCCGGGCGCGCCCACAGCAAGGGCGTGGAGCTCTCCGCGCAACTGCGGCCCTACCGGGGCTTGACGCTCGCCGGCTGGATCAGTCTCAACGATGCCACGCTCACGGAGGATTTCCCCTCGACCGCCGGTTCCGTAGGACTCGCCGGCGATCGTCTTCCGTACAGCAGCCGTTTCTCGGCTAACTTGTCGCTCGAGCAGGAGCTACCGCTCACCGCGGATTTGTCTGCCTTCGGCGGCGCCTCGGTAAACTATATCGGCCAACGCTACGGTGACTTCCTGTCGGTGTACGCAACAACATCGCGTGTTGTCTATCCCGGCTACGCGCAAACCAATCTGCACGCGGGCGTGCGCGAGAACAGTTGGACTGTGAATTTCTATCTGAACAATGCCACCGACCGGCGCGGGGTGACCTTTATCGATCCCTCTCTCGGGCAGGGATACATTTATATCCAGCCCCGCACCGTCGGTGTGTCAGTCAGCAAGATCTTGTGACATGGCCGCGGGACGCCGACACTCATCCGCCCGTGGCTCGAAGCGCGGCTCGGCCGAGCTGCGGGCGAAAACAGTGATACAAAGAAAGGCGGTTCAAAGGACATCGAAGCGCGCGCCGGCTGCGCCCAACGGACGCGCCGAATTTCTCCGCTGGGCTCGCAAATCACTCGCCCCGGTTCGGGCCGTTACG
>Ga0207695_10003505_pt1 | contig 22004 bp, 23 predicted proteins | sample KBSC54metaG_FD_184354 | JGI IMG/M metagenome (GOLD analysis project Ga0207695, IMG submission 184354) | Corn rhizosphere microbial communities from Kellogg Biological Station, Michigan, USA - KBS C5-4 metaG (SPAdes) (version 2) | ecosystem: Host-associated > Plants > Roots > Rhizosphere > Soil...
AACCATGCGCTGCTCACGGCCCAGGCCGTGCGGTCCAGTGGCCTCGAGCTTGCTCACTGGGTCGCGAACACGGTCGAGCCGCACTTCGAGCGCGCCACCGAGAACGTCGCGCGGCTCAGCGCGGTGCTCGGCCCGCCGCTGGCGGTTGTGCCGAATTCACTCCACTCGGCGGACACCGCCATTCTTGTAAGTCTTTGACCTTGAATAAAATGTTTGCCGGCGTAGCATCGTACGTCGTGGACGCCGCCGCGCAGCGCATCGAAATTTCGCCCAATTGCTCGCTGAGCGTCCGCGGCGCCGTGGGATTCTTCTCCGGCCTGTGCTTCGTCTCCTTCTCCATCGGCGGCCTGCTGGCCGCCCGGGGCTTCTGGCCGGTTCTGCCGTTCTGCGGCCTGGAAATGGTGCTGCTGGGCTGGGCGCTGTACGCCAGCCTGCAGCGCCGCTTCTACCGCCAGACGATCACCGTGACTGACAGCGACGTGAGCGTCGAGTCGCGCGATCGGGCCTGCTGCGTGCAAGTCGTGTTTCCGCGGCATTGGGCTCAGGTTAAACTTCGCCGCCCTGCTTCGCGCCTGCATCCGAGCCGGCTCACGATCGAGTCGCACGGCCGGCAATGTGAGCTGGGTACTTTTCTCACGGAAGAGGAGCGGCGTGGACTTGCGGCGCGGCTGCAACGTCTGATCGGCCGCGTCAATGAGTCGCCCTCGCTGGCCTAAGGGTCGTACGCAGAAGGGCTTAACCGGTTCGCTTAAGACATTTATGGCGTGCCGTGGCCGCCACAGGGCGAGCGCGCGCACTAGGTTAGTAATAAGGTCGCAATGATGACGATGATCCGCTCGAAGATTGCACGGCTGGCTGGCCTGTACCGCGTTGCTCTCGCCGGCGCCGCCTGCCTGCTCGCCACTCCCGTCCTGGCCGCGTCCGGCTGGGCTCAGCTGAACATGACGGAGGGCGTCACCGCCATCAGCCGCCGCATCTACGGGCTGCACATGGAGATCTTCGAGATCTGCGTGGCGATTGCCGTGGTGGTGTTCGGCGTGATGATCTGGTCGATCGTCAAATTCCGTAAGTCCAAGGGCGCGGTGGCGGATACGACGCTGGTGCACAGCACGCGCGTCGAGGTCATCTGGACCGCCATCCCCGTGGTGATCCTGGTCCTCATGGCCGTGCCGGCCGCGCGCACCCTGGTCGCCATCGAGAACACGACCGGCACGAAGATGAGCATCAAGATCACCGGCTTCCAGTGGGGCTGGCAGTACGAGTATCTGGACGGCGGCGTGACCTTCATCTCCCGCCTCGACCGCAAGAGCGACCGGGCGCGCGAGCTGATGTCGGGAATCGATCCGACGAGCGTCGATCACTACCTCCTGAACGTCGACCACCCGCTGGTGGTACCGGCCGGCGTCAAGGTGCGCCTGCTGATCACCGGCGCCGACGTGATCCACTCGTGGTGGATGCCCGCCTTCGGCGTCAAGAAGGACGCCATCCCCGGCTTCATCAACGAGGCCTGGTTCGACGTCGACCCGGACAAGACGGGCATCTACCGCGGCCAGTGCGCCGAGTTGTGCGGCCGCGACCACGGCTTCATGCCCATCGTCGTCGACGTGCGCTCCAAGGAGGATTTCGACGCCTGGCTGAAGCAGCAGGCGGCGGAGCAGAAACAGGCGACGGCACCGGCTGCGGCACCTGCGGCCCCCGCGACCGCCTCCACCGCAGCCCCGGGTTCCCCGGCGGCGCAGTGAGCGCATCGCAGGCGAACGACTTCGAGCGACTGACAGCCACGCAACTCCCAGTTTAATGAGATACGACATGTCCGAGACCTCACACGCCGCGCACGCCGATCACGACGATCACGACGATCACGATCACAAGCCGCAGGGGTGGCGGCGCTGGGTCTTTGCGACCAATCACAAAGATATCGGCACGATGTACCTGATCTTCGCCTGCACGATGTTCTTCATCGGCGGGGCGATGGCGATGGTGATCCGCGCCGAGCTGTTCAAGCCGGGCATGCAGCTGGTGGATCCGCAGCTGTTCAACTCCATGACCACCATGCACGCGCTGATCATGATCTTCGGCGCAGTCATGCCGGGGTGGACCGGGTTCGCCAACTGGATGATCCCGATGCAGGTCGGCGCGCCGGACATGGCCCTGCCGCGCCTGAACAACTTCAGCTTCTGGATTCTCCCGTTCGCCTTCACGCTGCTGATCGGCACGCTGTTCGTGCCCGGCGGCTCCCCGGCGGGCGGCTGGACGATGTATCCGCCGCTGGTGCTGCAGACCGGCTCCTCTTTCCCGATGCTGATCTTCGCCGTTCACATGATGGGCGCCTCGTCCATCCTTGGCGCGATCAACGTCGTCGTCACCATCATGAACATGCGCGCTCCCGGGATGACGCTGCTGCGCATGCCGCTGTTCACCTGGACCTGGCTGATCACCGCTTACCTGCTGATCGCGGTGATGCCGGTGCTCGCGGGTGCCGTGACCATGCTGCTCACGGATCACTTCTTCGGCACGACCTTCTTCACCGCCGCCGGCGGCGGCGACCCGGTGATGTTCCAGCACATCTTCTGGTTCTTCGGCCACCCCGAGGTGTACATCCTGATCCTGCCGGCCTTCGGCATCGTCTCGGAGATCATCCCGACCTTCTCGCGCAAGCCGCTGTTCGGCTACGAGGCGATGGTGTACGCGACGGCCTCGATCGCCTTCCTGTCCTTCATCGTGTGGGCGCACCACATGTTCACGGTCGGTATGCCGCTGGCTGCCCAGTTGTTCTTCATGCTCTCGACGATGCTGATCGCCGTCCCCACGGGCGTGAAGGTCTTCAACTGGACGGCCACCATGTACAAGGGCTCGCTCACCTTCGAGCCGCCGATGCTGTTCGCGCTCGCGTTCCTGTTCCTGTTCTCGATCGGCGGCTTCTCGGGGCTGATGCTCGGCATCGTGCCAGCGGACTATCAGTACCAGGATACGTACTTCGTGGTGGCGCACTTCCACTACGTGCTGGTGCCGGGCGCGATCTTCGGAATGATGGCCGGTGTGTACTACTGGCTGCCCAAGTGGGTCGGCAACATGTACGACATGAAGCTGGCGAAGTGGCATTTCTGGCTGTCGACGATCTTCGTCAACGTGCTGTTCTTCCCGCAGCACTTCCTGGGACTCGCGGGCATGCCGCGCCGCATCCCGGACTACGCCGTGCAGTTCACCGACTGGAACATGGTCTCCTCGATCGGTGGCTTCGGCTTCGGGTTGTCCCAGCTGCTGTTCCCGTACCTCATCATCAAGTGCGTGCGCTCCGGCAAGCGAGTGGAGAATCCTCGCGTGTGGGAAGGCGCTCATGGCCTGGAGTGGGAGCTGCCGGCACCGGCGCCGTATCATTCCTGGACCACGCCCCCCTCACCGGCCGTGATCGCTCGCGGCGCGCAGCACTGAGGTGACGACGTTGAGCAACGCGGATGATGTTGAGCGACGCAAGCGCGTACGACGCTCGGCGATCGTGCTGGCGCTGATTGCCGCCGCGTTCTATTTCGGCTTCATCATCATGGCGATCAGCCGGCGCTGAGCATGAACGAGCGACGCACGGCCAATCGCAGTCTGACTCTGAAACTGCTGGGCATCGCGCTCGGCGCGTTCGGGTTCGGCTTTGCGCTCGTGCCGCTGTACAGCGTGCTGTGTGATGTGACCGGGTACGGGGACAACCAGCGCCTGCTGCGCAAAGCCACCGCGGTGGAGCATCCGGATGACAGCCGCACCATCACGCTGGAGATGCTCACCAGCGAGGGCAGCGCAGGCGGTTGGGACTTTCGCCCCGTGGTGCGCGAGGTGAAGATTCATCCCGGCACTTTTTATACGGTGCAGTTTTTCGCGCACAACCTCACCGGTCGGGATACGACGGCGCAGGCGGTTCCGGACATCGCCCCTTCCAAGGCGGTGGGCTATTTCCACAAGACCGAATGCTTCTGCTTCTCGCCGCAACACTTCAACAAAGGCGAGCAGCGCACCATGCCGGTGCGTTTCATCGTGGATCCGCAGATCCCCTCGTACATCGATCACCTGACACTCGCATACACCTTTTACGACGACTCTTCGCGAGTCACTTCACGGTAGGGTTCCTTCGAACATGGCAAACGCACACTCCTCACCCTCTGGCTCCGACGCCCAGGCCTACTACATTCCGCACCACAGCCACTGGCCGATCATCGGGTCGGTGGCGCTGTTCACGACCATGCTCGGGGCGATCATCTTCCTGAACGACGGCGCGGGCGCCTGGATATTCCTCCCCGGGGCGCTCCTGCTGGCCATCATGTTCTTCGGCTGGTTCGGCACCGTGATCGACGAGAACCAGCACGGCATCTACAACATGCAGGTGGACCGCTCGTTCCGCATGGGAATGATGTGGTTCATCTTCTCCGAGGTGATGTTCTTCGCGGCGTTCTTCGGCGCCCTGTTCTACGCACGCGTGCTGTCGGTTCCCTGGCTGGGCGGCCAGGGCGTGAAGTTCGCGACCAACTACTTCCTGTGGCCGCAGTTCGAGGGCACGTGGCCCAACAACGGACCCGGACACGTGGGTGGGTTGGCGGACTCCACCTTCCACACCATCCCGGCGTTCGGCATCCCGGCGCTCAATACCCTGATCCTGCTCACCAGCGGCCTGACCGTCACCATTGCGCACCACGCCCTGCAGTCGGGTAAGCGCGGCGTCCTCACCGTGTTCCTCGCCCTCACGTTCATCCTAGGATTCACGTTCGTGGGCATGCAAGCCCATGAATACGGTGAAGCTTACAAGGAGCTCGGGCTCAAGCTCTCCACCGGCATCTACGGCTCGACGTTCTTCATGCTCACGGGATTTCACGGCCTGCACGTGACCATCGGCGCGATCATGCTGACCGTGATCTGGCTGCGAGTGCTGCGGGGTCACTTCACTCCGAAGCGCCACTTCGCCTTCGAGGCGGTTGCCTGGTACTGGCACTTCGTCGACGTGGTGTGGCTCGGCCTGTTCATCTTCGTTTACTGGCTGTAGCGTCACTTCAGGTCGTGGGGCGCGATCAGCCCCACGCGCCATGCGAGCATCAGCAGCAGGAACAGCACCAGCGACAGTGCGATGCGCACGGTGAGCGCTCTGCTCAACTTGCGGGATTCCTCCTCGTTGCCGCGTCCCCCCCGGGACAAGTGCACCAGGGCGGAGCCGAGGCTGGCGACGATGGCCCCCAGAACGACGAGGATGAGCACACGAACTAGATCTTGCATGGCGGAGCCTGGCGAATGAACGGCGCGCTATTGTCGAGCATTGCTTAATCCCATGGAAATCCGCTTCGGCTCTCGGGTGTTCGCCCCCTCCATCGGGATGACCGCCCTGACGGTGGTGCTGTTTGCGCTGTTCGTCTTCCTGGGCCGCTGGCAGTGGCATCGTGGCACTGCCCGCCAGGCGGAATGGGACAGCTTCTCACGGGGCGCGGACCAGGTCGTCCCGCTCGGCGCTCGGCCCCTGAGCTCGGTGGCGCAGTTCCAGAGGGTGAGTCTGCAGGGCCGCTTCGATGCAGCCCATCAGTTTCTGTTGGACAACCGCTCGTATGAAGGCCGCCCGGGCTATGAAGTGCTGACACCACTGGTGCGTACGGCGGGCGATGTGGCGCTGATCGATCGCGGGTGGGTGCCTTTCTCGGGGCTGCGCTCGCGCCTGCCTGGAGTGGCCATCCAGTCGCACGACGAGACCACCGTGACAGGTCGGGTAAGCAAGCTCCCGAGCGCGGGACTCGCCAGTGGCCGCGCCCCGCCGCCCAACCAGGGCTCCTGGCCGAAGGTGACGAGTTTTCCCAGCATGGACCAGCTGAGCGCAGCGTTCGGCGCCCCGCTCGAGAAGGACATCGTGCTGCTGGATGCCCGTGATCCGGACGGGTATGTGCGCGACTGGCATCCGCCGGGTCTGGATCCGGCCCGCCACTGGTCGTATGCCATTCAGTGGTGGGCCTTCGCAGCGGTGCTGCTGTTCCTGTGGGTGAGACTGAACATGCGCAAAGCGCCGCAGGCGGCTTCGTGAGCGCGTCATCGCCTTCATCCGAGCTGCGGATGCGCAACTTGCGCATGCTCGCGGTGTTGGCGGCGCTGTTCCTGCTCCCTTTGCTGCTCTCGTTCTGGATGTACTACGGGACGAGCTGGCGGCCCACCTCGCACGTCAATCATGGTGAGCTGATCACTCCCGCGCGCCCGCTCCCCGCCACCAGGCTGCCCATACTGATGGGCGCTCCGCGCAGCGGCACCCTGTTCCACCGTAACTGGTCGATCGTCTACATCGGCGCGGGCCAGTGCGACGACAACTGCCGCAACGCCCTGTACGTGATGCGCCAGACGCGTCTCGCCCTCAACAACGAAATGACACGCGTGGATCGTGTGTTCCTGGTCACGGCGAACTGCTGTGACCATACCTTCCTCGCGCGCGAGCATGGCGGCATGGTAGTCGTCGATGCATCCGCACCCGAGGCGAGCGCGTTGCTGCAGGCATTTCCCGCCGGGCGCGAGAATTCGCTGTTCATCGTCGACCCGCTGGGCAATCTGATGATGCGCTTCGATACGCACCAGGACGCCAAGGGGCTGCTGCAGGACCTGCAGAAGCTGCTGCGTCTGTCGAGCATCGGGTAGGGCTGGAGGATGCTCAAGCCACCGCGTACGCGCTGGATTGCTCGGCACTCCGTGCCTCGCCCCTCCGGGGCCGCCCTCCGGGCGTCATCAGGGATTCTGCGCCTCGCCCTCGCCGGCGTACTGCTCGGCTTCTGCGTAGTCGTTCTGGGCGCCTACGTACGCCTTTCCGCGGCCGGTCTCGGGTGTCCCGACTGGCCCGGATGTTATGGGCACGCCACGGTGGTGGGGGCCGAGCAGAGCGGCGACGCCCAGGCAGCGTATCCGAACCGGCCGCTGGAGGCAGGTAAGGCCTGGCGTGAGATGACCCATCGCTACGCCGCGGGAACGTTGGTGCTGATCATCCTCGCCATCGCGGGATTTGCGATCGCCACGCGGGAAGCGCGCATCGTGCCCACGGGGTATGCGCTTGCGCTGTTCGGAATCGTCGTCCTGCAGGCCATCCTCGGGATGCTCACGGTCACCCTGCTGCTGAAGCCCCTGATCGTCACTCTGCACCTGCTGTTCGGGATGACGACGCTGGGCCTGATGTGGTGGCTGTTCCTGTCGCTGCCCCGGCGGCGGTGGGGCGCTGTGCATTCCGGGGGGGCTACTTCAGGGAGTGCGCGTGCGCTGGCGATCTTCGCTCTGTGCGTGCTGGGCATCCAGATAGCCCTGGGGGGGTGGACCAGCAGCAACTACGCGGCCGTGGCGTGCCCGGACTTCCCGAAGTGTCAGAACGCCTGGTGGCCGCATGGGGACTTCCGCGATGCCTTTGTCCTCTGGCGAGGCCTCGCCATCAATTTCGAGGGGGGCGTCCTCGATAACCCCGCCCGGGTCGCCATCCATCTCACTCACCGCATGGGCGCTCTAGTGACCGCTTTGGTGCTCATTACAGCGGCCCTGGCCACACTCCTGCGCACGACACAGCCGGCAACGCGAGCGGCTGCCGTCGCCGTCCTGGCCGCCCTGGTGCTGCAACTGTCCATCGGTGTCGCCATGGTCCTGAAGGGTTTCCCGCTCTGGCTGGCCACGGCTCACAACGCCGGCGCCGCCCTGCTGTTACTGGCAACGCTAGCGCTTGCATGGACGTGGAGCCGTTCGGCAAAATCCGTTCCCTTCTGACCAACCGTTAGAAGTTTGGCATTTGCGGCCGGCCCACCGGCCCCCTCGAGTCCTCGACCCGCTTGCCATTGGAGAACCCTGATGCCCTCAGCAGCAGGTCAGACGGTACGTACCGTACTCGTCAAGTACGAGAAGGAAGTCCTCGCCGAATGGATACGGTTGCAGCTCGCTGCAACCACGTTGCGCGGGGACCTGATGAAGGAGAACGAGCTGCGCGAGCAGTCGCGCGACCTGTTGAGCCTGCTGCGACCGGCGCTGGAGAGCGGCCGGTTCGAGAGCCTGGAGAGCTCGGATTGGACGCAGGTGAAGGAGTTTCTTGCGGGCGTGTCGCGCACCCGCGGACAACAGGGGTTCGCGCCGACGGAAACCGCGACCTTCGTACTGTCGCTGAAGCAGCCGATCTTCGACCGGCTGCGCAACGAGATCAAGGATGCCCAGGCGCTCGCGGACGAGCTGTGGGTCGCCACCGTCGTGCTGGATCGCCTCGCTCTGTTTACGACCGAACAGTTCCTGAAGACCCGCGAGACCGTGATCCAGAGTCAGCAGCGCGAGCTGTTGGAATTGTCGACGCCCGTCGTGGAGCTGTGGGAGAGCATTCTCGCGCTGCCGCTCATCGGCACGCTCGACAGCGAGCGCACGCAGGTGGTGATGGAGAGCCTGCTGCAGAAGATCGTCGAGACCGGCGCGGCCATCGCCATCATCGACATCACCGGTGTACCGACGGTCGACACCCTGGTCGCCCAGCACCTGCTGAAAACGGTCGCGGCCGCGCGCCTGATGGGCGCGGACTGCATCATCAGCGGCATCCGGCCGCAGATCGCACAGACGATCGTGCACCTGGGCGTCGATCTGTCCGAGGTCACGACCAAGGCGAGCCTCGCAGATGCGTTCATGATCGCCATGCGGCGCGTGCAGGCAAAGCTGCCCACGGGCACCTGAGGGAGCGGTGGCGACCCATGGAAAAGATTCCGATTCTGCGGATGGGCAAGTTTCTCCTGGTCACGATCCAGGTGGACATGCATGACCGGCTCGCTCTGCAACTGCAGGAGGATCTCACCGAGCGCATCGTCGCGGTGCGTGCGCGAGGTGTCCTCATGGACATCTCCTCGCTCGAGGTGGTGGACTCGTTCATCGGCAGAATGATCAGCAACATCGCCGCCATGGCCAGCGTGTTGGATGCGCAAACGGTGGTGGTTGGAATGCAACCCGCTGTCGCCATCACGCTCGTGGAGCTGGGGCTGTCGCTCGAAGGTGTGCGAACCGCGCTCAACGTGGAGCGCGGCATGGCGCTCCTGAACGAGCTGGTAGCTGCGGAGCTGCGCTGAGCACGCGCACCCGCACGCTACCCTCACAGATCCCAACATGCCCATCGTCAGCCGCGCCGTCCTGCCAATCCGTTCGCAGGAAGACATCGTTCGCGTTCGGCAGGCTGCGCGCGAGAGCGCGGTGGCGCAGGGGATGACGCTCGTCGACCAGACGAAGCTGGTCACGGCGGCCAGTGAGTTGGCTCGCAATACGCTAAATTACGGTGGCGGCGGAGAGGTCGAGATCGTCCGGATCGAGGAGCTCCCCCGCAAAGGGGTGCGGCTGACCTTCCTCGACCAGGGCCCCGGCATTCCCGATGTCGAAGCCGCGCTGCGCGACGGCTTCACGACAGGGGGCGGGCTCGGGCTGGGACTGGGCGGTGCGCGGCGGCTCTGCAACGAGTTCTCCATCGACTCCACTCCCGGGAAAGGCACGCGAGTCACGATCGGGCGATGGCGGTAACGCTTGTCATCACAGGCGCTGATTCAGATCGATGATCGCAGCCAGGTGGGGGAGGGCCGCCGCGCGGCTGCGGATCTGACTCGGGCCTTGGGCTTCGACGCGACCGTGGCGGGGAACGTGGCGCTGGCCGTGACGGAAGCGGCAACCAACATCATCAAACATGCGCAGCGCGGCAAGCTCGTGCTGCGTTGCCTGGAGCGTGGTGGTATCGGCGGCCTCGAGATACTGGCCCTCGATCAGGGTCCGGGCATCGCCAACATGGGCGCCAGCCTGCGGGACGGGCACTCGACCTCGGGAAGCATGGGCATGGGGCTCGGAGCGTTGGGCCGCATCAGCCACTCGATGGAGATCTACAGCCAGCCGGCCAAGGGGACGGCGTTGCGCCTGGAATTCTGGGCGGCTTCGCTGCCCAACTCGAGGCGCGCTCCCCAGATAGGCGCCGTCTGCCTGCCCAAAGCGGGCGAAGTGGCCTGCGGGGACGCCTGGGCCGTGGCGCGCGATGGAGCGGACTGCAGCTTGCTAGTGGTCGACGGGCTCGGACACGGTCCGGACGCCGCTCGCGCAGCCCGCGTAGCGAGCGAAGTCCTGGCAAAGCATCCGGGGGCGGCGCCCGCTGAGCTTCTTCAGCTCACCCACCTGGCACTGGCCAGCACGCGTGGGGGCGCCGCGGCGGTTGCGAGGTTTGGCACTGTGCAGGCGCAGGGGGTCTTTGCAGGCGTGGGAAATATCGCTGCCCGAATCGAGTCCGTGACCGGCCGGCGCCAGCTCGTCTCCCACAATGGGACGCTGGGTCACGCCTTGCGCAAGCTCCAGGAGTTTTCTTTTGACCTTGCGCCGGACGCGGCGCTCATCCTGCACAGCGACGGGCTCTCCGGACACTGGGAGCTTGCGGACTACCCGGGTCTCATGGCAAAACATTCCGGCCTCATCGCAGGCGTACTATACCGCGACCATTATCGCGCCCGGGACGATGTCACCGTCGTGGTCATAAAAAGAGGAATGGGCACGTGACAGCCAAGGCCCTGCTGACCGTCGCCCTGCACAACGAACAGGATGTAGTCGTCGCACGACAGCGCGCCCGCCAGGTTGCAGGGCTCATCGGTTTCGACGCGCAGGATCAGACGCGGATCGCCACCGCGGTTTCCGAGATCGCCCGCAATGCGTACCGTTACGCGGGCGCAGGCAGAGTCGAGTTCCGACTCGAAGGCGAGAGCGCCCCACAGGTGATCCTGATACGGGTCCGCGATGAGGGCCCGGGCATCCCGGACCTCGAGAGGGTCCTCAGCGGACAATACCGCTCACAGACCGGCATGGGCATCGGGATCGTGGGTGTGCATCGGCTGATGGATCAGGTCGAGATCCACACCCGTCCCGGCGCCGGCACCGAGGTCTTGCTGAAGAAGATCCTGCCGCCCCGGGCGCCTTTGGTGACACCGTCGGATCTGGCTCGCCTCACCGCTGAGCTGGTCACCAAGACTCCCGTCGGAGCATACGAGGAGCTGCAGGAGCAGAACCGCGAGCTCGTCGGCGCGTTGGGAGAGTTGCGCGAGCGGCAGGAGGATCTGCTGCGTCTCAATCATGAGCTCGAGGACACCAACCGCGGCGTCGTGGCTCTCTACGCGGAGCTGGACGAGAAGGCCGATCACCTGCGGCGCGCGGATGAGATGAAATCGAAGTTTCTCTCCAACATGAGCCACGAGTTCCGTACTCCGCTCAACTCGGTGCAGGCGCTCAGCCAACTGCTGCTGGACCGGGTGGACGGCGAGCTCAGCAGCGAACAGGAAAAGCAGGTGAGGCTCATCGCCAAGGCGGCGAATGATCTCACCTCGCTGGTCGATGACCTGCTGGACCTGGCGAAGATCGAGGCCGGCAAGATCGATGTGCGCGCGTGCGAATTCTCCGTCGCCAATCTGTTCAGCGCGCTGCGCGGCATGCTGCGCCCGCTGCTGCCCGGGGAAAACCTGAAGCTGGTGTTCGATGAGCCCCCGCCCTCCCTGGTGCTCGTGTCCGACGAAGGCAAGGTGTCGCAGATCCTGCGCAACCTCATCTCCAACGCCATCAAATTCACCGAGCACGGGGAGGTGCGCGTCTACGCGGAGGTCTGCGGCGACGGCCGTCTCGTGCGTTTCGGCGTCGACGACACCGGGATCGGCATCAGCCCCGCTGACCAGGTGCGGATCTTCGATGAATTCACGCAGGTGCCCAATCCCCTGCAGAGCCGGGTGAAGGGCACCGGTCTGGGCCTGCCGCTGTGCCGCCGGCTCGCGCACCTGCTCGGTGGGGATGTCCAGGTCGAGAGCGAGCCCGGTGTGGGCTCGAAGTTCACTGCGACCATCCCGATGCACTACGTCGAGCCGAGCAGAGTTTCCGACGGGGCTTGCGAGAAAGAACTGGAGACGGGACTGGCGCCGGTGCTGTTCGTGGAGGACGACCTCGAGACCCGCTTCCTCTATGAGAAATATCTGCGCAACTCCACGTATCAGGCGGTGAGCGTCGGCACGCTGCGCGAGGCGCGCGCGGTCACGCGCAGGATCCGGCCTCAGGCCATCGTGTTGGACATCCTGCTGCGCGGCGAGGACTCCTGGCGCTACCTCAACGAGCTCAAGACCGACCCGGCCACTGCCAACATCCCGGTGCTGGTGCTCACTTCCGTGGATGACGAGCGCAAGGGCCTGGCCCTGGGCGCGGACGGCTACTGCATGAAGCCCGTGAGCCGGACTGCACTGCTGGAGCGCCTGGATGCCCTCACCGGCGGGCGCGTACTGATCATCGACGATGATCCGGCGTCGCGCTATCTCATCCAGAAACTGTTGACGGGGCGGCACGCCTGTGTGATCGAAGCCTCCGACGGGCGCAGCGGCCTGATCGCCGCGCGGCGCAGCCGGCCGGCGCTGATCTTTCTGGACCTGATGCTCCCCGATGTCGGCGGGGAGCAGATTCTGGAGGCCCTGCGCGCGGACAGCGAGCTGCAGTCGGTGCCGGTGGCGATCGTGACTTCCCGCTTGCTGTCGCCGACGCAACGCGCAGCGCTCGCCGGCCGCACGCAGGCGGTACTGCAGAAGAGCGATCTGACCCTCGAGAGCGCCCGCGAGTTTCTTGCCGCCAACGGAATGTGAGGCATGAGCAGCCGCACGCTGATAGTCAACGTCGATGACAGCCCGCAACTGCGGTATGCGAAGACGCGCATCCTGCAGAGGGCCGGCTATGAGGTCGTGGAAGCCGGCACGGGCGGTGAAGCCTTGAGGTTCGTGCGCGAGATGATGCCGCAGCTGGTGCTGTGCGACGTCGCGCTTCCGGATATGAGCGGCGTCGACGTCTGCCGCCGCATCAAGAACGATCCCGCCACCGGCTCGATTCCGGTCATTCAGATCTCGGCGACGTTCGTCTCCGAGCAGGATGAGAAGGACGGCCTCAAGGGCGGCGCCGACATCTACCTGACCGAGCCTCTGGAGCCCAAGGAGCTGGAGACGGTCGTGAGCGTGCTGCTGCGACTGCGGCGCACCGAGGCGGAGGCGCTCGACAAGGAGCGGGCAGCGCGTGCTCAAGCCGAAGAAGCGACGCGCCTGAAAGATGAGTTTCTGGCGACCCTGTCGCACGAGCTGCGCACTCCGATGAACATCATCATCGGCTGGGCGCACCTGCTGCGCGCCGGGCCGCTGAATGAGCAGCAGAAGCTGCGCGCCGCGGAATCCATCGAGCGCGCGGCCCGCTCGCAGGCACAGCTCATCGAAGATCTGCTGGATGTGTCGCGCATCGTCACCGGTAAGTTCCGCCTGAAGATGCAGGATGTCGACATCGGGTCGGTGTTGCGCATGGCAGTGGAGAGCCTGCGACTCGGCGCTCACGGCAAGCAGGTGGCGTTGACGCTCTCCCAGACCGAGACTCCCACCGTGGTGCGGGGCGATGCGGACAGGTTGCAGCAGGTGTTCTGGAATCTGCTCTCGAACGCCCTCAAGTTCACACCCGCGGGAGGTTGCGTCGACGCTCAGCTCGAGCAGACCGGTGACCACGTGCGGATCCGGATCGTGGATACCGGGATCGGCATTGCACGTGAGTTTCTGCCGTACGTGTTCGACCGTTTTCGTCAGGCTGATAGCACGAGCACGCGTCAGCACACCGGAATGGGGCTGGGACTCGCCATCGTGCGTCACGTCATCGAGCTGCACGGCGGCCAGGTTCAAGCCGCCAGCGCGGGCGAGAACCTGGGCTCGACGTTTACCGTCACCCTGCCGATGAAATCGGCGTCGCTGGCCGATGACCCGGGAAACGGCTGTGCAGAGGAAGAGTCGGAGCCGGACGCAGCCGGCATGCGCGTGCTGCTCATCGAGGACGATCCGGACGCCCGCGAGGTTGCAGTCGCGGGGCTGGAAAGGGCGGGGTTCCAGATGCGCTCGGCGGGCTCGGCGCGCGAAGCGCTGGCGATTCTGGAGAGCTGGAAGCCGGACGTGCTGGTTTCCGACATCGGCATGCCGGGCATGGACGGGTACGAGTTCATCCGCGAGCTGCGCTCCCGGGCACCGGAGAGGGGCGGACACATCGCAGCCCTGGCCCTGACCGCCTTCGCACGCCTGGAAGACGTGGCCCGTGCGCGCGCCAACGGCTACGACGGGCATGTGTCGAAGCCCGTCAACCCGAAGGAGCTGGCACTGACCATCGTCGAGCTGCGGCGGCGCATAGGACCGACGGGCACCCACTAGCGCCACGGCGGCCCTCAGTGAGGCGGGGGTACCGATCTCTGGTACCCTGCACACGTGTCGACGACCTCAGATCTGGGCGTCTCTGCCCCCCCTCTCTGGCGACGCTACTTCGAGCTGACGAAGCCGAAAGTGGTGGCGCTGATCGTCTTTACGGCGATCGTGGGCACGCTGCTGGCCAGTCCGGGCATGCCGCCGCTGGAAGCGCTGCTGTGGGGAAATCTGGGCATCGCGCTCGCCTCGGCGTGTGCGGCGACGATCAATCATGTCCTCGATCGCCGCATCGATGAGCAGATGGCGCGCACGCGCAGCCGTCCCCTGCCGACGGGGGCACTCACGGAGCGCAACGCGCTGGTCTTCGCGGCGGTACTCGGCGTGACTGCGATGGCGATCCTGTCCTTCCTGGTCAATCGGCTGACGGCCGTGTTGACGTTCATCTCGCTGATTGGCTATGCGGTGATCTACACCGTCTGGTTGAAGCGCGCGACGTCCCAGAACATCGTCATAGGGGGTGCGGCCGGCGCGGCACCGCCGGTGCTCGGGTGGGCGGCGGTCACCAACACCATCGATCCGAACGCCCTGGTGCTGTTCCTGATCATTTTCATCTGGACGCCCCCGCACTTCTGGGCTCTGGCTATCGCACGCCGCGACGACTATGCACGGGCCGGTATTCCCATGCTGCCGGTGACACACGGCGTCGAGTTCACGCGCTTGCACGTGCTTCTTTATACGGTGCTGCTGACGCTCGTGACGCTCCTTCCCTTCCTGACACGAATGAGCGGGATCATCTATCTCGCCGTCGCGTTGGTTCTGAATGCCGTGTTCGTCTACTACGCGCTCGCGATGAAAATCACGGCACGGCAGGAACTGCCGATGCGCGTATTTCGATTCTCCATCACGTACCTGATGTGGCTGTTCGCCGCCCTGCTCGTCGACCACTATCTGCCGACGACTCAGAACCTCGTTGCCTGAGCCCGCGTCTCTCGAGTCCGGGCCTCACTGCGAGCGCGTCAGGGCGAGTTGCCACGAGGTGAGGAGCCGGTCCTCCAGCAGCAGCAATCCCGACGAGCGATAGTGCGTCGCGTCCAGCTGCTCCAGGTGCTCCGCGCCGTGATAGCCGGAGGAGCCCCCGCCGTAGACGGAGAAAATGCAGCTTCCGACCACCGAGAAGGTGCCGCTGAGCTTGCCGAGGGAGGCGTTCTGCGCGTCCCACTTGAGCGTCTGGCTGCCCAGCGCCCCCGGGTTGCCGGTGGCGATGGAATAGGCGTTGACGAATTCGATCGTGGGCGAGCCGAGCACTTTCATCGTGCCCGAGAGCAGCCAGCACTCGCTCTTGTGGGTGATGTCGGTGCGCCCCAGAGCCGCCAGCGCCTCGCCGTCGCCACGCCAGAACGTGCCCTCGGCGGTCCAGACTCCCGGCTCGAACAGAAACGTATGCTTCATGCTCCACGCTCCCGGGTGCGACGCGCGAAGACAGGGTCCCCCACGAACGGGTTCGTGCGCCGTTCGGCGCCGACTGTCGAGAGTGGCCCATGTCCCGGCAGAAACCGCACATCGTCCCCCAGTGGAAACAGATTCTCGCGAATCGAGCGAATCAACGTGGCGTGATCGCCACCTGGAAGGTCCGTCCGGCCGATGGAGCCCCGGAAGAGCACGTCGCCGACGATGGCGAAGCGCGCCGGCTCGTTGAAGAAAATGACGTGGCCGGGCGTGTGGCCCGGGCAGTGGCGCACCTGCAAGGTGAGCTCCCCCACTTGAACCTGGTCGCCCTGACCCAGCCACCGCGTGGGCTCGAAGGGCTCGGCCGGCTCGAACGCGAACAGGCGTGCCTGGTCGGCGAGCGCCTCGATCCAGAAGCGATCGCCAGGGTGCGGACCCTCGATGGGCAGTCCGCTGCGGCGCGCCAGCTCGCCTGCAGCGCCCGCATGGTCGATGTGCGCATGCGTGAGCAGGATTTTCTGCAGCTCGAGCTTGTTCGCGGCCACGACCTCCAACACCGTATCCAGGTCGCCTCCCGGGTCGACGATCGCCGCCGCCCGCGTGTGGTCACACCAGATCACCGAGCAGTTCTGCTGGAAGGGTGTGACCGGAACCACCTGGAGCTGCATCGAGTCTCCGCATGAGGTGCGCTGGCGCACGTGGCCCCCATTATGGCGCCCCGGGGAATTTCCGGGTACGTTGCTGAGGGCGGTTACACGGGTATGAGCGGCCGGAAGTGGCACTGAGTAGCCGGCAAAAACCACGCTTTTTGCCTGGCCCATCTCGGGCGGCGCAAACGCAGCCGTTGTCCGCAAAGCGCTGGCCCATTTGGGCCGCAGGCGACCTTTGCTGGTGGACCAGCGCAACGGAGGTTTATGTCATGTTGATCGAGCGGATCTGGCCCGGAAACGACTACCGCAACTTTCACTACCTGCTGGCGTGCCCCGAGACCGGCGAAGCGCTGGCCGTGGATCCCCTGGACTGGCAGAGCTGCCTGCAGGTGGCGCGCGCCAGGGGATGGACGATCACCCAGATCCTGAACACTCACGAGCACCTCGACCACACGGGCGGGAATTCCGGCCTCATCGACGCAACGCGCGCGCGACTCCTGGCTCACGCGGGCGCGGCGACGCGCATCGGCGGAGTCGACCGCGGGTTGAGCAAGGGCGACCTCATCCGCGTCGGCCGCACCGTGGAGCTCGAATGTCTCGATACGCCCGGGCATACGCTGTCGCACATCTGCCTGTTGTCGCACACCGAGCAGCCCGCGCTCTTCAGCGGGGATACGTTGTTCAATGCCGGCGCTGGGAATTGTCACAGCGGCAAGGCAGAGCTGCTGTACGAGAGCTTCAGCGCGCAGCTTGCACGACTGCCGGACAACACGCGGCTATTCCCCGGACACGAATACCTCATCCGCAACCTGGAATTCACGCTCGATCGCGAGCCAGACAATTCCACCGCGCAAGCTCTGCTCGCCGAGGTCAAGTCCCGCAACGGCGGTGCCGCTCCGGTCACGACGCTGGGGCAGGAGAAGCAGGTCAATACGTTCTTCCGCCTGAGCAGCCCCACCGTGATCGCACGCCTGCGCGCCGCCTTCCCTGAGATCGGCGAGCAGCCCGACGCGCGGACGGTTTTCCTGAAGCTGCGCGAGCTGCGCAACAGCTGGTAGGCTGTGTTTTCAAGCATTCCCAGCACGAGACCTCCAGACCATGCGCAGCCGATCCCGCTTCTCTCTCCCGACTCTTCCCTTGGCCGCTCGCGCGGGCCTGGGCGCCTGGGCGGCGGTGAGTCTCCTGATGGCAGCCCCGGCGGCGTGGTCGCTGGGGGATGCGCCCGCGACAATCCCGAAGTCGGCCACGGGCGCCGGTCCCGGCGCCGACCACGGAGCCGGCGGGCCTGGCGCCGCAGCGCCGACACCGGATCTGCAGGCAAAGATCCTCTACAACGAGGGCATCGACGTGCTGCGCCGCGCGGACAACGCTGCCGCCCGGGCTGATGGCGCGGACGACGCTCGCACCCTGTATTCAGTCGCGCTCGGTAAATTCCAGCGCGCCGTCCGACTCGATCCGAAGATGCACCAGGCCTGGAACTACCTGGGTTACTCGCATCGCAAGCTCGGCGACTACGACGCTTCTCTGGAGGCTTACGAGCAGGCGCTGGCACTGCGCCCCGGGTATCCGGAAGCCATCGAATACCGTGCGGAAGCGTACCTCGCCCTGAAGCGGTTCAAGGACGCCGAGCAGGCGTATCTGGATCTGTTCGGCACCAACCGGGCGATCGCCGACAAGCTGCTGGACGCGATGAAGGGTTGGATTGCGGCGCAACACTCGGCACCCGCGGCCGGCGACACGGCCGGCGTCAGTGACCTCGACAAATGGGTGCAGGAGCGTAGTCAGATCGCTGCCCAGACGGCTGCCTTGACGCGCGCCGGTACGGCTGCGAGCTGGCGCTGACGCGAGGCTGCGCGCTGACGCGAGGCTGCGCGCTGACGCGAAGGGCGCGCACCGACGCGAAGGGCGCGCGCTGACGCGAAGGGCGCGCACCGACGCGCCCGGCGCCGCAAGGCACCCCATGACCGCCGACGCGCCCCCTCCGGCCTATGTCTGGCATCTGCCGCGAGGGTTTCCAACGCCGTTCGTGCCGCCGGGCAACCCCATGTCGGATGCCAAGGTAGCTCTCGGAAAGCGCCTGTTCTTCGAGCAGCGACTGTCGGTCACCGGAAAATACAGCTGCGCGAGCTGCCACGATCCGGCGCGCTCGTTTACCGACGGCCGCCCGGTAGCGATCGGTGCGACCGGCGCCGCACTCCCGCACAGCGCGATGGCGCTGATCAACGTCGCGTACAACGTGAGTTTCGGCTGGACCGAGCCGCAGCTGAGCTCACTCGAGTCGCAGATGCTCGAGCCGCTGCTGAACCGGCATCCGGTGGAGCTCGGCATGGCAGGGCATCAGCAGGCGCTCGCCCGCACGCTTGCCGCGGATCCCTCGTATGCGAGCTCCTTCGCGGCCGTGTTTCCGGATCAAGAGCCGGCCGTCACATTTGATCACGTGGTCAAAGCCATCGCGGCTTTCGAGCGTACCCTGATCAGCGGCAACTCACCCTTCGATCGCTATGTATTCGGCGGACAACACACTGCGTTGTCGCCCGAGGCGAAGCGGGGCATGGCGTTGTTCTTCGCGCCGCGCGCCGGGTGTTCCGCGTGCCACTCGGGGTTCAACTTCTCCGGCAACTGGCGCGATTCCGCAGGACCGACCGGCGAGACCTCGTTTGCCGACAACGGAGCCAGCCAGCAGCCGATGCGCGTGCCCACGTTGCGCAACATCGCACTCACGGCGCCGTACATGCACGATGGGCGCTTCCCGACTCTGGAAGCGGTAGTGGATCACTACGCACAAATGGCGGAAAAAGCACGCGCCGCCGGCGCAGGCGGTGCCGGCATCGACCCTCGCCTGCGCACGTTCGATCTCACCCAGCCGGAGAGGGCGGAGCTCGTCGCCTTTCTGAAGAGCCTCACTGACACGTCCTTCGTGGAGGCCCACAGCGGCCGGCCGGGGCCAACACAACCCGCGCGCTGATGCCGGGCGAATGTGGCCGCGTGACGAGGCCGCGCGGCTCAGGCCGGCCGATAGGTAATCGGGATGTGCCGCGGCTCGGCGGCGACGCGGGCCAGCCAGGATCTCACTTCGGGGTACGGAGCCAGGTCGAGCGTCGCCTCGTCGGCGACGTGCGTGTAGGCGTACAGCGCGATGTCTGCAATCGTGTAGCGTCCGCCTGCGAAGTACGCATTGCTCTTCAGGTGCGTGTTCATGACTGCGAGCGCCGCACGTCCGCGTGTCAGCCTGTCGGGAAGCTCGGCTCTGCGCGGGGAATCCGCGGGCAGGTGACGCAGGATGAAGCGAGGAGTCGCAACGTAAGGCTCGTGGCTGTACTGCTCGAAGAACATCCACTGCAGCGTCTGGGCACGGGCGAGGCGGTCCTCAGGAATGTACCGGCTGCCTTCCGCGAGGTACCAGAGGATCGCGTTGGACTCCGCCAGGCACACCCCGTCATCGAGCTCGAGCGTCGGAATGCGGCCGTTGAGGTTCTTGGCGAGGAATTCGGGGGTCCGCGTGCCCCCCTGCAGGATATCCAGCTCCTGCCAGCGGCAGGGACGGTCGAGGAGGCTCAGCAGCAGGCGAATCTTGTAGCCGTTGCCGGAATCCAGGTAGTCGTAGAGAGTGGGCATGCAGGGGAGTGTAACGGTCCGCGGAGGCGCGGTTGGCAGGCAAAGATTAACGATTGACAAGAAAACCTTAACACCCCGCGAATGGGGTAACCTCCCGCGCAGGCACGACCCGAGGTCACACTCGCGCATGTACTCAGCCTTCTACCGCCGTACGTTTGCGATCGCGACATTCCTGATCGTGGGATACCTGCTGCTGGAGGTCTTGCGCCCGCTTGCAGGACCTCTGGGCTGGGCCGCCGTGCTCGCCTTCCTCCTGACGCCCGTACAAGTCTGGCTCAAGCGCCGGCTGAAAGGGCGCGGCTCGCTGTCTGCCGGGATTCTGACCGGCCTCACGCCGTTTTTCGTGATTGCGCCGCTGGCCATCGTCGGCGTCGTGTTTGCGCGCCAGGTGGCCTCACTGATCACGTGGCTGCGCGGACGCACGATCCTGCCATTCCCCGCGATGCTGGAGCGGATGGAAGGTTATCCCGTCATCGGCAGTGCGGTGCACTGGATGCGTGAGAACTCGACGGTATCCGTCGATCAGGTGCAGGGCTGGCTCACCGACGGGGTCCAATCTTTGCTGAAGTCCGCGGCCACGGCGAGCGGCACGTTCGCGCTCGGCGTCCTGGGCTCGCTGGTTGGTTTCTTCATGACGATCTTTCTGCTGTTCTTCCTGTTGCGGGACGGCAGGATGATGCTCGAGCGCCTCGCCCGCCTGGTTCCCATGGAGCCGGACCGGCGCAAGGAGCTGCTCTCCTATCTCGCCGACGTCACGCGAGCCGTCGTGTTCGGCTCGGTCGCCACGGCGCTGATACAGGGAGCGCTCGCCGGGGTGGGCTTCGCTATCGTGGGCCTTCCCTCTCCCGTCGTGTTCGCCGTGCTGGCGACCATCGCGGCTTTCCTGCCCGCGGGCTCGGCCATCGTTCTGGTGCCGGCGGTGCTGTATCTGATGATCGCCGGCCGCTGGGGCGCCGCGATTTTCCTGGCGGTGTGGAGTGCAGCAGTGGGCGTGGCGGACAACTTTCTGCGCCCGTTTCTCACCTCCCAGCAGGCGGAGGTCTCGACCCTGGCGGTGTTCGTCGGCGCGATCGGCGGTGCGTCCGCCTTCGGGATTCTTGGCCTGGTCATCGGGCCGGTGCTGCTGGGGTTCGTGGTGGCCCTCGTCCGGTTCGCGGAAGAAGTCGTGACGGGGCGCCGGCAGGCACTCGCCGGGGGCCCGCGGGAGGAGGGGCGCTGACCGAGGGGGCGCGCAAGGTACAATGCGCCCCCCATGGACCTGTCCTCCCTTCTGGATCCCCTCAACGAGGCGCAACGCGAGGCGGTCACGGCCCCGCTCGCCCCGGTGCTGGTGCTGGCCGGCGCCGGAAGCGGCAAGACGCGGGTGCTCACGCACCGGATCGCCTGGCTGATCCAGGCGCAGGAGGTCTCGCCCCACGGGATTCTCGCGGTGACGTTCACGAACAAGGCCGCCGGGGAGATGCGGGGTCGGATCGAGACCCTGCTGGGAATCCCCGGGAGCTCACTCTGGATCGGCACCTTCCATGGCCTGGCGCACCGGCTGCTGCGGCTGCACTGGCGCGAAGCCGGGCTGGTGCAGGGCTTCCAGATCATGGACTCGGAGGACCAGCAGCGCCTGATCAAGAAGCTGATCAGAGCTCGCGACCTGGATGAGAGCCGCTGGGTGCCGCGCGAGGTGCAGTGGTTCATCAATTCGAACAAGGACGAGGGGCGGCGCCCGAGCCGGCTGAAGGACAACGATGATCCAACTCGCCGCCAGCTCATCCAGCTCTACGTGGACTACGAGGATGCGTGCGCCCGCACCGGCGTAGTGGACTTCGCCGAGCTGTTGTTGCGCGCCTACGAGCTCTGGCGGGACAACACCAGCTTGCTCGCGCACTATCGGCGCCGCTTTCGCCACGTGCTCGTGGACGAGTTCCAGGACACCAACGCCATACAGTATGCGTGGCTGAAGTTGCTGGCGACGAACTCTCCGGCTGACGGCAGCGTGACGATTCCGTTCGTTGTCGGAGACGACGATCAGTGCCTTCCGCCCGGCACGCAGGTGACAATGGGAGATGGTACGAAAAAGGCCATCGAAACCGTCTGCGCGGGCGAGCAT
>Ga0207695_10003506_pt1 | contig 21997 bp, 19 predicted proteins | sample KBSC54metaG_FD_184354 | JGI IMG/M metagenome (GOLD analysis project Ga0207695, IMG submission 184354) | Corn rhizosphere microbial communities from Kellogg Biological Station, Michigan, USA - KBS C5-4 metaG (SPAdes) (version 2) | ecosystem: Host-associated > Plants > Roots > Rhizosphere > Soil...
GGAGACCCGCTTCACCTTCGCCGGCCGGATGTCGTGCTTCCGGATCAAGTCCATCATCACCGCCATTCCCGGGTGCGTGAGCGAGCCCGACGGGTGCGGCTTGATGGAGACGCCCGGGAAATGGAAGGTCCACGGGTGCGCGAGCTTTCCCTCGATCATCTCGGGGCTGTAGCCGCCGCCCGCCGCGCGGAAGAACCCGCGATCCGCCTCGAGCCCGTTGGGCGAGGCCGTGAAGCCCAGGGCCGCGATCTCCGCCGCGACGACGCCGTTCTCCGCGGCACGGCCGGCGTGGAAGGGCTTGGTCATCGTGCCGAAGTTCTCGCGGAGCCCCCCCGCCTGCGTGGCACCGATGGAAAGCGCGCGGCGCGTGGCCTCGCGGTCGAGGCCGAGGAGCTTCGCCGCGCCCGCCGCCGCGCCGATCGAGCCGCAGGTGGCCGTGCTGTGGAACCCCGTCTGGTAGTGGCGCGGGAAGATCGCCTCGGCCACCTTGCATTCGACCTCGACGCCCACCTGGTAGGCGAGCATGAGGTCGGCGCCGCTGCGCCGGTCGCGCTCCGCGAGGGCCAGGACCGGCGGCAGGGCGGGCGCCGTGGGATGCGTGAGGAGGCCGTAGACGCGGTCCTTCGCCACCGCGAGCTGCGTGTCGTCGTAGTCGTCCGCGTGGATGGCGAGGCCGTTCGCGAACGCGGCGAAGCGCGCGGGCAGGCGAAGCGCGCTGCCGATCACCGTGCTTCCCCGCGCGGAGCCGATCCCGAGCTGGTCCAGGTATTTCTGCGCGATGTGCCCGCACTCGGAGGCGGCGCCCGCGAGTGCCAGGCCGATGCCGTCCAGCACCGAGCGCTTGCCCAGGTGCGCCACGTCCTTCGGGATGTCGCCGGGTTTCGTGCCGGTGACGAATCCGGCGACGTGGTCGGTGATGGGCGAGGTCTCGGTTTTCGGGGGCGCGGTGGTGGCCATGGTGCTTTCGCTGAAACGCCTATGCGGCAACGGGGGACTTGCGGGAAGCGGCGAGGCGCGCGCCCAGCCGGATCGCGTTCTCGAGCGCTCCGGTGGTCGCGACACCCCGGCCGACGATGTCGTACGCGGTGCCGTGGGCGGGCGTGGTGAAGACGGTGGCGAGCCCGCCGGTCACGGTCACGCCGCGGTTGAAGCCCTTCAGCTTGGTCGCGATCTGCCCCTGGTCGTGGTACATGCTGAGGACGCCGTCGTACTCGTCGCCGAATCCCTTGATGAAGACGGTGTCGGCGGGGAAGGGGCCCTTGCACGCGATGCCGCGCGCGGCGGCGCGGGCGACGGCGGGGGCGATGATCTCGATCTCCTCGCGGCCGAAGAGGCCGCTCTCGCCGCCGTGCGGGTTCAGCGCCGCGACCGCGATCCGGGGCCGCGCGAATCCCGCGCCGCGCATCGTGGCGTCCGCGAGCGTGAGCGCGTGCTCGATCCGCTCGGGCGTGATCTGCTCGATGGCGGTGCGCAGGGATACGTGCGACGTGACGCGCGACATCCACTTGTCGTCCAGCACGTTCATCTCGCCGAAGAAGCCCTGGTGGCGGGTGAGGCTCGCGAACATCTGGTGCTCGTCGTTGAACTTCCAGCCGCCCGCGTGCAGGGCCGCCTTGTTGAGCGGCGCGAACGTGATGCCGTCGATGCGGGCGGCCAGGGCGAGCTCGACCATGTACGCGAGCGTCTCGCCGGTGAGCCTGCCGGACTCGGCGCAGAGCGCGCCGCGCGCGATCTTCGCCGGATCGACGTTCCCGAGGTCGATCATCGGGACCTCCCGCTCGCGGGACCAGTCCACCGACTCGGGATCCGGGTACGTGCGCACGTCGAGCGATACGCCCGCATCCCGGGCGCCCAGGGCGAGGACGCGCGCGTCGCCCACGACGAGCAGGTGGGCCTCGCCCGCCATGCGCCGGTCCGCGAGGACGCGCGCGCACTGCTCCGGGCCGATGCCGGTCATGTCCCCCGGCATGAGGCCGAGGATGGGCTTGCCTTTCAAGCGAGCCTCCGATCATTGAAGAAGTTGATCGCCGCGATCATGGCGAAGGTGATGAGGAGCATCGTGATCGAGAGGACCGCGATGGGCCCCCAGTCGTTGCTCTCGCGCAGGTCGAACATCGTGACCGAGACGGTCTTGGTATTGGCCGTGAAGAGGAGGATGGTCGCGGAGAGCTCGCGGATCGACCCGATGAAGATGAACAGCCACGTCGCGATCACGCCGTTCCGGATGAGGGGCGCGGTGATGTCGAAGAGCGCCCGCAGCCGCGTCGCGCCGAAGATGCGGCTCGCGTCCTCGAGCTCCGGGTGCACGGACTTCAGGGCCGAGGCGACCTGCTGGTAGCCCACCGGCATCTCCTTCGTGAGGTAGGCGAGGAAGATGATGGTGAGCGTGCCGTAGAGCACGAGCGGCGGGTGCGTGTAGCTGAGGAAGAGCCCGACGGCCAGCACGATGCCGGGGATCGCCACGGGGGCGGTCGCGAGGAAGGCGAGGGCGCGGTGGCCCCAGACCAGCCGGCGAAGGCTCAAGTAGCCGATCGTCGTGGCGAGGATCGTGCCCGCGGTCGCCGCGGACGCACCGAGGGCGAAGGTGTTCACGAGTGCCAGCTTCGTCTGGCTGAACTCGAGGAAGACGAAGCGCCAGTTGTCGAAGGAGAAGTTGCCGGCCATCGGCGCCGAATAGTTCTTCACGAACGCGGTCCAGGTGAGGACGCCGTACGGAAGGAGCACGGAGCAGGCGAGCACGAGGGCGAAGGGCGCGAGCGCCACGACCTTCCAGGGCCCCAGCCGGATCAGCCGCTGCCCGGTGCTCTTTCCTCCGACGACCGAGTAGCCGCGCCGGCCCATGATCGACGCCTGCACGCGCAGGAGCACCGCGGTGATCACGAGGAGCGGAAGCGATGCCGCGGCCGCGAGCCCCAGCTTCGGCGGGAACTGGAAGAGGCTCCAGATCTTGGTGGTCATCGTGTCGATGCTGGCCGGGAGCGCCAGGATCGCCGCGGGCCCGAAGAGCGTCATCGACTGCAGGAACGCGACGAGGAAGCCCGCCATCAGCGCGGGCGTGACGAGGGGAAGCGTCACGTCGAGCGCCGTGCGCCACGCCGGAGCGCCCAGGATCGCGGAGGCTTCCTCCAGCTCGCTCGGGATCAAGTCGAGGCTCGTCGCCACGAACGTGAAGACGTACGGGAACGTGTAGAGCGCGGTCACGAAGACGATGCCCCACGCGGAGAAGATGTCGACGAGGGGCGTGGCCTCGAAGGGCTTGAGCCCGAAGAGCGCGTAGTACCCGTGGTTCAGGAGCCCCGCATTGGGTCCGCCCAGCAGCACCCACGCGAACGCGCCCAGGAAGGGCGGCGTCGCGAAGGACGCGAGCACCAGCATGCGCAGGAGCCGCTTCCCCGGGAGGTCGGTGCGCGCGACCAGCCACGCCATGGGCGCCGCGAAGGCGACGCAGAGGAAGCCCACCGCGGCGGAAGTCCAGAGCGTCACCCAGAACGGCTCGAGGAAGCTCCGGTCGACCGCGAGCCGGCGGTAATGGGCGAGCGTGAAATGGCGCGCGTCGTCGGTGAAGCTGGTGAAGCCCAGCCAGTAGATCGGCAGCAGCACGAGCGCCGCGAGGACGAGCGCCATGCCGATGGAGAAGGGCACGGTCGCATCGAGCGACCATGCCCGTGTCGCGCGTGCGGTCACGCCGCTACTTGCCGCCGCCGAAGATCGCCGCGTACTTCTTCTTGATGTCCTCGACCTGCGGCAGCATGCCGGCCGGGTCGTCCGGGATCACCTTGATGTCCTTCAACGGCGTCCGGCCGGCGGGGTCCTTCACGCCCGGGACCACCGAGCGCAAGCCGCCCTTGTCCACCAGGAACTGCTGGACCTTCGTCGAGAAGAGGAAGTCCGCGAAGAGACGGGCGGCGTTCGGGTGCGGCGCGTCCTTGAAGACCGCGACGGGCGAGGAGACGAACGGCGTGCCTTCGACCGGGTAGATGATCTTCACCGGGCTCTTCTTGTCGATCTCGATGAACATGTTGTACTCGTTCCCGTCCACCATCACCGCGCGCTCGCCGCTCGCGATGCTCTTGGGCGTGGCGGTCGTCGACTGGAGCTGCTGGACGCCCTGCTTCGCGAGCTTCTCGAAGTAGTCCCACCCCAGGAGCTTCGCGACGGCGTACGTGCCTGTGAGCGACGTTCCGCTGTAGCTCGGGTGCGCCTTGGTGAGCTTTCCCTTCCACTTCGGCTCGAGGAGGTCCTTGTAGCCCCTGGGCACCTGGTCCGGCGGGACGATGTTCGTGTTGTAGCCCATCACGCAGAGCGTCGCGCGCCAGGTGGCGTAATAGCCTTCCGGATCGCGGTATTCGGCGGGGACCTTGTCGACGCCCGCGGGGACGTACTTGGCGAGCATCCCCTCCTTCTTCCACTCGATGAAATGCGTCGAGTCCGAGGTGTTCACCAGGTCCGCGTGCTTGATGCCGGACTGGTGCTCCTGGTTCACGCGCTGGTAGACGCGCTCGGATCCCGAGCGCTCGACCTCCACGTCGATCTTCGGGTACTTCCTGTGGAAGTCCTCCTTCACCGCCTCGGCGACCTTCACGTCGACCGAGGTGTACCACGCGACGCTGCCTTCCTTCTCGGCGGCGGCGACCAGGGCCTTGTCCTGGGCGGCGGCGGGAAGCGCTCCGGCGACGGCGGCGGCCAACGCCGCCAGCATGATCCTGCGCATCGGCTTCATCTCGATCCTCCTTTGTTTCTTGTGATGGAAAAGACGGAAGGCATTCACTGCACGAGCCCCCGGCAGCGTTCCGGACGGAAGCGCACGGCGACCCTGGATCCCGGGCGCAGGTCGAGCGTCGCGGGGGCGGCGATGAGGAGGTCCTGGCCCACGTCGACCACGTAGTCGCAGTGGCTTCCCAGGTAGGCGTGGCTGCGGACGACGCCGGGAAGCGCGTTCCCGCCCTGCACGCCCCCGTCCGGGACGAGCTCCAGGTCGTGGGTCTTCACGCAGAAGCTCATGTCGCGTCCCGCGTCCGGGAAGTCGCCCAGGCCGATCGCGAGCGCCTGGCCCGCGACCTCCACGTGCTTCCCGCCGATGTACTTCCCGTCCACGACGTTGCTTCCTCCGATGAAGCGCGCGACGAAGCGCGACCTCGGCGCGTCGTAGACTTCCTGCGGCGTGCCGATCTGCTCGATGCGCCCGGCGTTCATGACCACGATGCGGTCGGCCATCGTCATCGCCTCCATCTGGTCGTGCGTCACGTAGATGGACGTGTTGCGGAACTCGTCGTGGAGGCGCCGGATCTCGAAGCGCATGTCGCCGCGCAGGTTCGCGTCCAGGTTCGAGAGCGGCTCGTCGAGGAGGAGGATCTCCGGGTTGGGTGCGAGCGCGCGGGCGAGCGCCACCCGCTGCTGCTGGCCGCCGGAGAGCGCCGCCGGGTATTTCTTCGCATGCTCCGTGAGCCGCGTGGCGCCCAGCATCGCGAGGCCGCGCTCGCGCCGCTCCGCGACGGGCTTCCCCTGCATCTTCAGGCCGTAGGCGACGTTGTCCAGCACGGTCATGTGCGGCCAGACGGCGTAGCTCTGGAAGATCATGCTCATGTTGCGCCGCTCGGGCGCGAGCGCCTTTCCCGGCGATGAGACCACCTTCCCGTTCACCCGGATCTCGCCTTCGTCCGGCTCGAGGAAGCCCGCGATCATGCGCAGCGTCGTGGTCTTCCCGCAGCCGGACGGCCCGAGGAGGCAGATGAACTCGCCCTGCTCCACGGAGAGGCTCACGCCGTCGACCGAGGCGATGCCGCCGTAGCGCTTGGTGAGATGGACGAGCTCGAGGTGCGGCATGGGGGTTCCGGCGGGAATCGGTAGGGTAGGCTCGCGCGGCGGAAAGTGTCAACAAAATCGCCGCGATCGACGACAGTCGCGCGCGGCTTTGCGCTAATATCGTACCGCTTCCATGGCCGCCCCCGCCCGCACCCGCCCGTCACGCCTCCTCGCCGCGCACGTCGTGGACGAGCTGAAGCAGCTGATCGAGACGGGACGCGTGAAGCCGGGCGAGCGCCTGAACGAGGCGACGCTCGCGCAGGCCATGGGCACCAGCCGGGGGCCGATCCGCGAGGCGATCCGCGTCCTCTCCGGCATGGGGCTCGTGACGCCTGTGCCCAACCGCGGCGTCTTCGTCCGGCAGGTCTCGCTCGCGGAGATGATGGAGATCTACGAGATGCGGGCGCTCATCTTCGGTTTCGCGGTCGAGCGGGCGGCGGAGCTCCTTACGCCCGCGCGGCGGAAGATCCTGGAGACGCTCCTCGCCCAGATGGAGGCCGCGGCCGCCGCGGAGAAAGGGTCGCGCTACTACGAGCTCAACCTGCGGTTCCACGCCGCGCTGGTGGAGTTCTCGAACAACCGCCGCGCGGGCCGGGTGTACGGCGAGTGCGTGAACGAGCTGCACCTCTTCCGCAGGCCGCCTTTCAACTACGCGGCGAAGATGCATCGATCCAACGTCGAGCACCGCGCGATCTACGACGCCATCGCCGCGGGGCGCGGTGCCCAGGCCCGCGAGATCGCCGAAGCGCACGTGCGCTCGGGGCGCGAGCGCCTCCTCGAGACGCTGGGCGAGGCCGAGCGCTAGGGGGTTTCGGCGTCCGGCTTCGCCCCGCCTTTCCGGTTGTTCCACCAGAGGTAGACGCCGAAGGCCACGCAGGCGCCCAGGAAGAGGACGAGGAAGACGATCACGGTGACCGGGCTCGCCTGCTCGGCGGGCGCATCGGCGGGCGTGGCCGCCGCGGCGTAGGTCGACCAGGCGGCGAGAATCGGCAGAAGGCGGGAAAATGACCTCGACATGGTTCGCTCCTATCGGTTGTCCGGGTCTCGCGCACGAGGCCGGCCCGATATAAGCACAGCAGACTTGCGGGCAGCTTGCGGGTTCTTGTGCCGGCGCCCATCGCCCGCGGACAATCCGCGGGGTACGGAAACCGGAGGGTGGCTCGATGCAGACTCGCGCAATTCGGCCCTTGGAAATCGAGGATGTCCGGCGGATCCTCCTCGACCGCGCGCACGCCGGCACCTGCGGGTGGGTCGCCTCGGGGGTGGGCGCGCAATGATCGAGCTCGCCGCCTACGATGCTCGTTGGCCGGGGATGTTCCAGGCCGAGGCCGCTCGCATCCGCGAAGCGCTGGGCGAACGGGCGGAGCGGATCGAGCACGTGGGCTCGACATCGGTCCCTGGGCTCGCCGCCAAGCCGGTGATCGACATCCAGGTCTCGGTCCGCTCGCTCGGCGAGATCGGCTGGTACGAAGAAAGACTGTCTTCGCTGGGGTACGCCCACATCCCGCTCGGCGATTTCGACCCCGAATATCCTTATTTTCGCAGGCCGGCCGATTGGCCGTCCACGCATCACGTCCATTTGTGCGAGTCCGGCGGCCACCTCGAAGCCAAGCATGTCGCGTTCCGGGACCACCTCCGGGCGCATCCGGACGTTGCCGAGGGCTACCTCGCGCTCAAGAAATCGCTCGCCGCCCTGCATCACGGCGCAACCCACGAATCGCGGGAAAAGTACTCGCTTGGGAAGACCGAGTTCGTCGAATCGGTGATCCGGCGCGCGAGCCTGACCGAGGGCTTCGCCGCCCAACGATCGGCGCAGGAGTGGCGCCTCGAGATGTTCCGCCGCTACGCGGAGGAGCGCCGGGCCGCGAGGATTCCCGCCTTTCGCCTGGAGCGATTGCAGGACATCACCCGCCACCTGCCGAGCGGCGCGGACGGCGAGGCGTTGCTTTCCTTCGCACGCTTTCCGGCCGCCGAGGCCGGCAGGAGGATCGGCGAGGAGCTCGACTGTCTTCGCGCACATGGCTGGGAGGCCGAATGGAAGGTGCACGATTTCGACCAACCGGCGGACCTGCGATCGCGGCTGGCGGCGAAGGGACTCACCACCCACCACGTCGAAGCGCTGATGATGCTCGACGTGGCCGGGGCGCCCCCGGGACCCGCTGAGAACCGTGAGATCGTCGTGGAAGAGGCATCGGGGGCGCGGATCGAGGAGATCGCGAAGCTCCAGGAAGAGGTCTGGAAATGCCGGCTTCCCTGGCTCGCCGCCGTGCTGCACGAGATGAGCGATCCCGTGAAAGGATCGGGAGTGGCCTATTGCGCGTGGAGCGGCGGCCAGGTCGTGGGCTCGGGTTGGATCGATTTCCACGGCGGCTCGCGCTTCGCCCAGCTCTGCGGCGGCGCGGTGCGGGAAGACCATCGCGGCCGGGGAATCTACTCGCGCCTCTTCCAGCGGCGGCTCCTCGAGGCGAAGGCGCGCGGCGTGCCGTTTATCGCCGTCGATGCCGCGCCCATGAGCCGGCCGATCCTGGAGCGGAAAGGCTTCCGGTTCGTCTGCCACACCTATCCGATGCGCACGAGGCCCTTCGAAACGACCGCCGTGACCCGGGGCTAGCGCGCGTGATCAACGCCGATTCGGGGCGCGCATAGCGACATGGCGCGTCAGAGCGCCGCGATCACCGCCCGCGTGACCTCCGCGGTCTTCGCCGTGCCGCCCAGGTCGGGGGTCTGCAGTCCGCTCGCGGTGACCTTCTCGACCGCCTGCATGAGCCGCGCCGCGGCCTTGGGCTGGCCGAGGTGGTCGAGCATCATGCAGGCCGTCCAGAAGGTCGCGACCGGATTCGCGATGCCCTTGCCGGTGATGTCGAAGGCCGAGCCGTGGATGGGCTCGAACATCGACGGGAAGGCGCGCTCGGGATTCAAGTTCGCGGTGGGGGCGATGCCGAGGCTCCCCGAGAGCGCGGCGGCGAGGTCCGAGAGGATGTCCGCGTGGAGGTTCGTCGCGACCATCACGTCGAGGGTGCCGGGCTTGAGCACCATGCGGGTCGTCATCGCGTCGACGAGCTCCCGGTCCCACCTCACGTCGGCGTAGTCCTTCGCGACCTCGAAGAAGATCTCGTCCCACATCACCATGCCGTGGCGCTGCGCGTTCGACTTGGTGACCAGGGTGAGCCGTTTCCGAGGGCGCTTGCGGGCGAGCTCGAAGGCGAAGCGGTGGATGCGCTCGACGCCCGTGCGGGTGAAGATCGCGACGTCGCTCGCCACTTCCGTCGGCAATCCGCGGTGCACGCGGCCGCCCACTCCGGAATATTCGCCCTCGGAATTCTCGCGGATCACGACCCAGTCGATGTCCTTCGCGTTGGCGAGCGGGCTCTTCACGCCGGGGAGGACCCGCGTGGGCCGCACGTTCGCGTACTGGTCGAAGCCCTGGCAGATCGGGAGCCGCAAGCCCCAGAGCGAGACGTGGTCCGGCACCTTCTGGCTCCCCACCGCGCCGAAGAAGATGGCGTCGAGCCCCTTCAGGCGGTCGAGGCCGCCCTCGGGAATGTAGTGGCCCTTGCGCAGATAGAGCTCCGAGCTCCAGTCGAGCCGCTCGAACCGGAAGCCGAAACCGCCGTCGGCCCTGCCGAGCGCTTCCAGCACCTCGATGCCGGCCTCGATCACCTCGGGGCCGATGCCGTCGCCGCCGATCGCGGCGATTTCGTAGCTCTTCAATTCTTTCTCCGGAGGAATGCGAAATCCACGCCCTGGTCGGCCTGCGTCACCTGCTCGAGGAAGAGCTTGAGGTAGCCGCGCTCCGCCGTGGGGGGCGCCACGGGATCTGCCTGCCTGCGGCCGGCGAGCTCGGCGTCCGATACGAGGAGGGAGATCTCGCGCCGGGCGACGTCCAGCCGGATGCGATCGCCGCTCCTCACCCACGCGAGCGGGCCGCCCACGGCGGATTCCGGCGTCACGTGGAGGACGATCGTTCCCGCCGCGGTGCCGCTCATCCGGCCGTCCGAGATGCGCACCATGTCCTTCACGCCGGAGCGCGCGAGCTTCTTCGGGATCGGCAGGTATCCCGCTTCCGGCATGCCCGGAGCGCCCTTCGGGCCGATGCCCTTCAGCACGAGGATGTCGTCCGCCTTCACGTCGAGGTCGTCCGCGTCGATGCGCCGCGCGAGGTCCTCGGCGCTCTCGAAGACGACGGCGCGCCCCTCGTGGCGCATGAGCTTCGGGTCCGCGGCCGATTGCTTGATGAGCGCGCCGCCGGGCGCGAGGTTGCCGCGCAGCACCGCGATGCCGCCTTGCGGATAGAGGGGCTTGCCGAGCGGCCGCACGACGTCCTGGGCGAAGCCGGGGCCCGCGGCGTCGATCTCCTCGCCCAGCGTCCGCCCCGTGACCGTGAGCGTGTTCAGGTTGAGAAGGGGCTTCAGCTCCCGCAGGAGCGTCGCCATGCCGCCCGCGTGGTGGAAGTCCTCCATGTAGTGCGCGCCGGAGGGCTTCAAGTCCACGAGCACCGGCGTCTCGCGGCCGAGCGCGTCGATCCGGTCGAGCGAAAGGTCGATGCCGAGGCGGCCCGCGATCGCGGTGAGGTGGATCACGCCGTTGGTCGAGCCGCCGATCGCGAGCAGCACGCGGAGCGCGTTCTCGAACGCCTCGCGCGTGAGGATCCGGTCCGGCGTGAGGCCCTTCTTCGCGATCTCGACCGCGATCGTGCCCGTGCGCTCGGCGACTCGTATGCGGTCGGCGGTGACGGCGGGCGGCGAGGCGCCCCCGGGCACGCTGATGCCGAGCGCCTCCGCGACGCAGGCCATCGTGCTGGCGGTCCCCATCACCGAGCACGTGCCGACGGAGGCCACGAGCTGGTCGTTCACGCGCGCGATCTCGTCCGCGTCGATCTCCTCGGCCCGGTACCTACCCCAGTAGCGGCGGCAATCGGTGCACGCGCCCACGCGCTCGAAGCGGTGCGAGCCCGTGAGCATCGATCCCGTCACGAGCTCCACGCAGGGGACGCCCGCCGAGGCCGCGCCCATGAGCTGCGCGGGAACCGTCTTGTCGCAGCCGCCGATGAGGACCACGGCGTCCATGGGCTGCGCGCGGATCATCTCCTCAGTGTCGATCGACATGAGGTTGCGCAGGTACATCGACGTCGGATGCGCGAAGCTCTCGTGGATCGAGATCGTCGGGAACTCGATGGGAAGGCCGCCCGCGAGCATCACGCCGCGCTTCACGGCTTCGATCAGCTGCGGCGCGTTCCCGTGGCAGGGATTGAATGCGCTGCCGGTGTTGGCGATGCCCACCACGGGGCGCGTGAGCGCCTCGTCCGTGTAGCCCGCGCCCTTGATGAAGGCCTTCCTCAGGAAGAGCGAGAACGCCCTGTCGCCGTAGCTCGTGAGCCCTTTCTCCAGCCCCGCCTCCGAGCCCTCCTGCCGGCGGCCGCCGCCGTTCCTGTCTTGAGCCATGGCGAAAGCATAACCGATGCGCCGCGGACGCTACGGCTGCTCCTTCCGCGCGCCCTCCGCCTTCGCCTCGGCGAGGAGCTTCCCGCAATCCGTGTCCTTCCCCGGCGCGTTGTCGACGAAGGGGAGGAGCGCGAGAGCCGGGTTCACCGCGGCGAGGGCCACGGCGCCCGCGACGCGCGCCGCGATGGGTCCCGCGTGCACGTGCACTCTCGGGTGGCGGAGCGGGCCGCTCAAGTCGATGGGAGTCCGCAGCGAGAAGAGGCTCGGATCCTTCGGAAGCGGGTGCGTCGTGAGGTCCATCGTCTCGTCGGCGAGGCTCACGCTCCCGCTCACGTTCACCTGCGAATCCTCGGTGTCGACCACGAAGGCCTCCGGCTTCACGACGCCCTGCCGCACGTCGAAGCCGCCGACCGCGCAGCGCAGGTCCACCTGCTGGTTGCGGCGAACGCCCAGGAGCCGCATCACGTCCGCGACGTCCAGCTCCAGCAGGTTCACGAGGAGGTCGCTCACCCGGCCGCCATCCACCGCGAGCGTGATGCGGCCGTTGCTCGTGCCGAGAAGCTGCGCCACCGATTGCCCCGTCCCGTCCAGCTTCGCGCGGCCGTAGAGCGTGCCCAGCGCCTCCTTCATCGTCTCGGAGGCGGGGAAGAGGCGGTTCAGCTTCAGGCCCTGGATGTCGCTCGTGACGTGGCCCTTCACCGGCTGCGTCCGCGCGTCGAGGGTCACGTCCGAGACGAAGCGACCTCCCGCCATGCCGAAGGTGAGCGGCGAGAGGCGCAGCACGGAGTCCTTCAGCACGAGCCGGGTCGCGAAGGACTCGATGGGCACGCCGGACGGGCGCTGGATGCGCTTCGACTCGAGCCGCACGTCCGCGTCCATGTCGTCCCAGCGCTCGACGCTGAATTTCGTGTGCGGCAGCAGCTCCTCCTTCGCTTCGCGCTCGGCGGACTTCGCGCGCTGCTCCGCGTTGGCGATCTTCCCGGGACGCGTTCCCGGCGCCGCGCCGATCACGGGGCCCAGGTCCGCGAGGTCGAGGAGCGCCGAGTGGAGGTCGCCGCGCAGGAACGGGCGCTTTCCGGCCGCGTGGTAGGTGAGGCTTCCCCGGAGGTCGCTGTCGCCCACCTTTCCCTGGAAGCCGTCGAACGTCCAGTCCGCACCCGTATGGATCAGGTGGCCGGCGACGTCGTACGGCGGCGTGTCGGGCAGGAGGATCCGGGTGACGCGGCTCAGGTGCTTCGCCGTGTCACCCGCCAGCCGCAGGCGGAAGTCCATCTCGTCGCCGTCCGGACGGAACATGCCCTCGGCCTTCGCGTGCGTCTTCCCGAACGAGGCTTCGCCCGAGAAGTCGATCGGCCCCTGGTGCTGGGGATCCAGGTGCGGAATGCGGACGCTCGCCCGCATCGGCTCGGCGCGGAAGGTGCCGGTGCCGGTGGCGACGAGCTCGCCGCCTTCGCCGAGGCTTCCCTTCATCTCGACCGCGACGTCGGTCTTCTCGCCCGCGTCGATGAAGCGGATCTTCCCGTCGCCAAGCTTCACGGTTCCCAAGACGAAGGGGCTGGGCTTGTCCGATGCCGGGCCGAAGCGCCAGGTCGCCCTGTCGCCCTGCATCTCGAGGCCCGCGACGGCGCTGCGGGCCTCCAGGTACGGGATCGCTACCTTTCCGGCGAAGAGCGGCGGCACGGCGACCCGGGCGGCGAGCCCGTTCGCGTCCACCAGCGCGCGCGTCGCGGCCCAGGGCGGATTCGCGATCCGCAGGCGCGCGAAGGCGACCGTCGGCGGCCATCCGAGGTGCACGCGGATGGTGTCGACCCGGACCTCGCGGCGGAGCGCCGCGCTCGCGCGCCCCTCGACCCAGCGCTCCGCCCACGCCGATTGCACGACGAGGAGCATCGCGCCCAGCAGGAGCAGCGGGACGAGGACGATGATGCCGACGACGATCGCGATGCGGCGTCCATTCATGCGCGTTGGATGTCGCGCGCGGGACCTGGGTTCCGGCAGGACGGCGGGAACAATTGCGTCGGAAGGTTCCTTTCGTCGCACGGAACGCAGAGAGGGGGAGGAGGAAACGTATAATCGTTCCCCTCGTCCGCGCATCCACGCCCATGACCGCCGCAGCGAAGACCATTCCCGCCACGCTGATTCCCGGCGACGGCATCGGCCCCGAGGTGAGCGACGCGGTGCTCGAGGCGCTCGACGCGCTCGGGGACCCGTTCCGCTGGGAGACGTGCAAGGCCGGGATGGCCGGCGTGGCCGAATGCGGCGATCCGCTGCCGCCGGAGACGCTCGCGAGCATCCGCCGCACGCGCCTCGCGCTGAAGGGGCCGCTCACCACGCCGATCGGCGGCGGGTTCCGCTCCTCGAACGTGCGCCTGCGCGAGGAGTTCCAGCTCTACGCGAACCTGCGGCCCGCGCGAACGCTCGTCCCCGGCGGGCGCTTCGACGACATCGACCTCGTCCTCGTGCGCGAGAACCTGGAAGGCCTCTACGTGGGCTTCGAGCACTACATCCCGGTGGGCGACGATCCGCGCGCGGTGGCGATGGGCTCGGGCGTCAACACCCGGGCGGGCTCCCGGCGCATCGCAGGGTTCGCGTTCGATTACGCGGCGCGAAACGGCCGGAAGAAGGTGACCATCGTCCACAAGGCGAACGTGCTGAAGGCCCTCACCGGCCTCTTCCTCGAGGCCGCGCGGGAGGTGGCCAAGCGCTACGAGGGACGCGTCGCCTGCGACGACCGCATCGTGGATGCCTGCGCGATGCAGCTCGTGATGAACCCGTGGCAGTTCGACGTGATCGTCACCACCAACCTCTTCGGCGACATCCTCTCGGACGAGATCGCGGGCCTCGTGGGCGGCCTCGGCATGGCCCCCGCCGCCAACATCGGGACCGACGCCGCGATCTTCGAGGCCGTGCACGGCTCCGCGCCGGACATCGCCGGCAAGGGCGTGGCGAACCCGCTCGCCCTCATGCTCACCGCCGCGATGATGCTCGACCACGCGGGCGAGCAGGACAAGGGCGGGCGCCTGCGCGCCGCGATCGACGGGGCGCTTCGCGAGGACCGGGTGCGCACGGGCGACCTCGGCGGCAAGGCGAGCACCCGGGACTTCACGCGTGCGGTGGTGGCCCGGGCGCGCGGCTGAATGAGAAGCAAGCTCTTCGTCCCGGCCTCTCGCCCGGAGCTCTTCGCCAAGGCCCTCGCGGGCGAGGCGGACGCGCTCTCGTTCGATCTCGAGGATTCGGTGGACGAGGCGATGAAGGGCGAGGCGCGCGCGGCGCTCGCGCGTTTCCTCGCGAGCCTTCCGCGCGGTGGAGGAAAGACCCTCATCGTGCGCGTGAACGGCCTCGCGACGCCGCACTTCGCGGCCGACCTCGACGTGGCCGTGCGCGGCGGCGTCCACATGGTGAACCTCCCCAAGGCCGAATCGGCGGACGAGGTGAAGGCCTGCGCGGACGCGCTCGCGATCGCGGAGCGCGGCGCCGGGACGCCGCCCCTGTCGCTCCTCGTGAACATCGAGTCGCCGAAGGCGCTTCGCCTCGCGGCGGAGATGGCCTCCGCGAGCCCCCGCGTGGCGGGGCTCCAGGCCGGCTGGGGCGACCTCATCGAGCCGCTCGGCATCGACCGCTACAACCTGCCGATGATCGAGACGCTGCTCCTCCGGATCCGCGTGGCCGCGGGCGAGGCGGGCGTCTTCGCCTACGACGGCGCCTGGGCGAACATCGCCGATCCGGAGGGCTACAGCCGCGAGGCGCGCGCGGCCCGCCGGCTGGGCTACCTGGGGAAGAGCTGCATCCATCCCTCGCAGGTGCCGCTCGCGAACGCGGTGTTCCGTCCCACGGACGAGGAGATCGCGCACTCGCTCCAGGTGGTCCGGGCCGCCCGCGGGGCGAAGGAGAAGGCCGTGGGCGCCTTCACGGTGAACGGCAAGATGGTGGACGCGCCATTCGTGCGGCGCGCGGAGCGGGTGCTTGCGATCGCGCGCGCCCTGGGGCTCGTCGCCGGGGACGAAAGGGGGGTCGAATGAGGAACGTGATCGTCGCCGCCTGCGCCGGGCTCGCGCTCGCGGCGGGCGCGCTGCACGCACAGCCAGGGACCGGAACATTCCCCCAGAAGCCCGTCACGATCGTCGTGCCGTACCCGCCCGGAGGCTCCAACGACACCTTCGCGCGCGAGCTCGGGCGCAAGCTCTCGGATGCGTGGAAGGTGCCCGTCATCGTGGACAACCGTCCGGGGGCGAGCGGGTCGATCGGCGCGGCCGTGGTCTCGCGCGCGGCGCCGGACGGCTACACGCTCTGCGTCCTCTCGTCTTCCTTCACCACGAACGCGGCGGTGCAGGCGCACCTCCCGTTCGATCCCGTCACGGGATTCTCGCCCGTCGCGATGGTCGCGCGGGGCCCCATGATCCTCGCCGTCTCGAACCGGCTTCCCGCGAGGACCACGCTCGAGCTCTTCGACCTCGCGCGCAGGAACCCGGGGAAGCTCAACTACGCTTCCTCCGGCGTGGGGGGCACCAACCATTTCGCGACGGAGCTCCTCATGGACGCGGCGCAGATCCGCATGACGCACGTCCCGTACAAGGGCATGACGCCGGCGCTGACCGACCTCATCGGCGGGCATGTGGACGTCCTCATCGCGAGCGCGCCGTCCATCTACCCGCAGGTGAAGGCGGGCAAGGTGCGCGCGCTGGGCGTCACGAGCGAGAAGCCGTCGCCCGTCGTGCCGGGCCTGCGGCCGCTCGCCGAGATGGGCGTGCCCGGCTACCACTTCGAGCTCTGGTGGGGAATGCTGGCGCCTCCCGGGACGCCGGCCGCCCTGGTCGAGGCGATCAACGCCGACGTGAACCGCGCGATCTCCACCCCGGAGATGCGCGCGGTCTTCGAGCGCGAAGGCGCGGAGCCCGCCCCGATGTCGGCCTCCGCGTTCGCCGCGACGATCAGGCGCGAGATCGAGGGCTGGAAGAAGGTCGCGAAGGACGCGGACATCAAGGCCGAGTGACTCGCGAATGCTGAAGAGGCGCGATTACGCTCCCGGCGCGAAAGGCGCGCTCGACGGCGTCCGCGTGCTCGACCTCTCCCGCCTCGTGGCCGGCAACACGCTCACCGGGCTCCTCGCGGATTTCGGCGCGGAAGTGGTGAAGGTCGAGAGCCCGGAAGGCGACACGTTGCGCGCCTGGCGCACCGCCGGGGTGCCGGTCAACTGGAAGCTCTACGCGCGCGGGAAGAAGAGCGTGGCGCTCGACCTGCGGCGCCCGGAGGCGATCGAGCTGGTCCTGGAGCTCGCGGCGACGTCCCACGTCTTCGTCGAGAGCTTCCGGCCGGGCACGCTCGAGGCCATGGGGCTCGGTCCCGCGACGCTCCTCGCGCGCAATGCCCGCCTCGTGATCGCGCGGATCTCCGGATGGGGCCAGGACGGGCCGTATCGGCGCCGTCCCGGATTCGGGACGCTGGTGGAAGGAATCTCCGGCTTCGCGTCGATGAACGGGTTCGCGGACCGGGAGCCGGTCCTTCCCCCGATGTACATGGCCGACTCGTACGCGGGCCTCTACGGCGCCGCGGGCGTGCTGGTGGCGCTGCGCGAGGTCGAGGTGAACGGCGGAAAGGGCCAGGTGATCGATCTCCCCCTCCTCGACCCGCTTTTCACGGTGCTGGGCCCGCAGGCCGCGAATTACCGCCTGACGGGCGAAGTGAAGCCGCGCGTGGGGAGCCGCTCGACCAACTCGTGCCCCCGGAACGCCTACCGCACGAAGGACGGCCGGTACGTGGCGCTCTCGGCCTCCACGCAGAAGATGGCCGAGCGCGTCGTGCGCGCGATCGGGCGGCCGGAGCTCGTGGACGACCCGCGCTACCGCACCAACGCGGACCGCGTGAAGAACGCCGAATGGATCGACGGGATCGTGGGGGAGTTCGTCGCGCGGCGCACGCAGGCCGAGAACGTCGCGTTCTTCGAGGCGGCGGAGGTGACGATCGGTCCGATCTGCGACGTGGGCCAGCTCCTCGAGGACCCGCACTTCATCGCGCGCGAGGTCCTCGCGGACTACCCGGACGCGGACATGGGCGCCTACCCGATGCACCACGTCGTGCCGCGACTCGAAGGCACGCCCGGCGCGATCCGCGCCCCGGCGCCGCGGCTGGGCGAGCACAACCGGGACGTCCTCGCCCGGGCCGGCGTCGACGACGCCCGGTATGCGCAGCTCGTCGCCGCGGGCGTGGTGCACGAAGGGTGAAGGGCGCCTGATGTCCACGGTCCCCAACTCCGCGGGAACGTCGCTTCCACGCTTCAGGCCGCCCGCGGACGCGTGCGACTGCCACCTCCACATCTACGATCCGCGCTTTCCGATGGCGTGGCCGGCGCTCCGGGCGGTGACGGACGCCTCCGTGCGCGAGTACCGGCTGCTGCAGGGCCGCCTGGGGACCACGCGCGCCGTGATCGTGCAGCCCGCCGCGTACGGGACGGACAACCGCGTGACGCTCGACGCGATCGCGCAGCTCGGGCGCGAGCGCACGCGCGGCGTGGCGGTGGTCCACCCTACGGTGGGCGACGACGAGCTGGCGTCGATGCACGAGGCGGGCATCCGGGGCCTGCGGTTTTCCCTCCACGATCCGCACGCGGCGGTCGTGACGGCGGACATGATCGAGCCCCTCGCGCAGCGCGTGCAGGCGCTCGGCTGGCACGTGCAGCTGCACCTGCGCGGTGAGCAGATCGCCGCGATGGCCGCGCTGATCGAGCGCCTGCCCGGCACGCTCGTGATCGACCACATGGGGCGCCTTCCGCAGCCGCAGGGCCTGCACCACCCCGCCTTCGCGGTCGTGAAGAAGCTCCTCGATCGCGGGCGGACCTGGGTGAAGATCTCGGGGCCGTACCTCGACTCGCGCGAGGGGTCCCCGCGTTATGGCGATTGCGCGGGCGTCGCGAAGGCGCTCGCCGCGCACGCGCCGCAGCGCCTGGTGTGGGGAAGCGACTGGCCGCACCCGACCGAGCGCGACCACAAGCCGGACGATGCGGCGCTCCTCGACCTGCTGCACGAATGCATCGGCGACGAGGAAGCACGGCAGCGCGTGCTGGTCTCCAATCCCGCGGAGCTTTACGGATTCTGATCCGTTTCCGGACGCTTCCTACAACGGAATAGGCCTTCGTGACACGCCCGGCCCGTGCGGCCGGGGTGTCCAAGCCCCACGCACACCCACCGTTGGAGGTCGACATGTCGATCGGACTCATACTGCTCATCATCCTCGTGCTGCTGCTGCTGGGCGCCATCCCGACGTGGCCGCACAGCCGCGGCTGGGGCTACGGCCCGAGCGGAGGGCTCGGGCTCGTGCTGGTGATCGTCGTGGTGCTGCTGCTGATGGGCCGGATCTAGAGGTCGGCCCCGGCACCTGCACCGGCGCCGCCTAGTCGCCGGCGGCCTCGGCACCCTGGATGAGGAGCTGCACGAAGAGCTGGATCGCCGCCTTCTGCTCGGGACGCATGGAGGTGAATTCCAGCCCGACCTGCGCCGCCTTCCCCCTCGTGGGCGTCGTCTTCACGACGCGGCCGTAGAGCTCCGTCATGCGCTCGCCCACGAGCGGAAGGTCGAACTCGAGGACCATCTCCGAGAAGGGCGAATGCGCGAGGGGGACCTCGGCCAGCACGCCGTAGTAGCCGATGTCGAGGATGCGCCCGCGCCGTGCCTCCGGGATGACGACCTGGTTCACGACCATGCGGTAGGAGAAGGGGAGCGCCGCCCTCACGCGGGCGCTGCGCCGCTGCTCGTGTCTCGGCACGGCCTTGCCGAGCGACGGGATGCCCAGCACCTCGCGCAGGACGACGAGCTTGCTCTTGCCCTTCACGAAGGCATCCATCGGCTCGCCCGTCTGGACGAAGCCGTTGCACCTCTTCCAGGTGCTCTCGCTGATCAGCACCTGGCCGCGCAGGCTGAACGACTCGATGCGCGAGGCGACGTTCACCTCCTCGCCGATCACCGTGTATTCCGAGTAGAGCTCCGAGCCCAGCACGGCGGAGATCACCCGCCCGGTGTTGATGCCGATCCCGAAATGGAGCTCCGGGAGGCCCTGGCCGCGGCTCACCGCGTTCACGCCTTCCATCGCGAGCTGCATGTCGACCGCGCAGGAGACGGCGGCGAGCGGGGCCTCGTCGGCGCCCGGCGACTCGAAGAGCACCATGATCGCGTCGCCCATGAACTTGTCGATCACGCCGCCGTGGCGCAGCACGATCTCGCTCATGGCGGCGAAGCAGCGGTTCAGGAGTGCCAGCACGGTCGCGCCGGGATAGCTCGCGGAGACGGCCGAGAAGCCGCGCAGGTCCGCGAGGAGGATGGTCACGTCGTGCGCGAGGTCGTCCGCGGGCGGGAGCGCGAGGGAAGGGCGCTTCAGCGCCCCCTCGAGGACCTTCTCCACGCGGGCGCAAGCGTTCGAGGGCAGCGTGGCCCCCGTCTCCTCGGCCACGATGTCCCGGATCTGCCGCAGCGCGTCGGTGACGGCCGGCTCGTTCAATCTCCCTCCCGATTTTCCCCACCGAGTTAATACTCCGGCGGCGGGCCGCATGGCAAGGGATAGGGCGCCCGAGGCGCTTTTCAAATGTCATGGAGGCTCGCGGGCGCCAAGATGGTGCACTTTCGGGGGAACGCGGCGGGCCGGCGGGCATCAGAAGGGCACCATGAAAACCCTCTTCGCCGCCCTTTGGGCCTGCCTCGCCTGCGCCGCCATGGCCGCCGGCCCCGAGATCCACCTCCCCGCTTCGTGGGCGCTCGCCGCCGTCGACGAGGCCGTGCCCCCGCCCCGCGCGCCGAAGCCGGACCTCACCCGCGAGATCGAGGAGAGGAAAAGCTACGCGATCCCCGCCGCGGAGATCGTGGGCTTCGACTTCCTGCTGAACCAGTTCGACCGGCATTTCATCGGCGACGAGTACCGCAGCAACCTGCGCTCCATCCGCCGCAACCTGCATTCGAGCTGGGTCGTGGACCGCGATCCGTTCGTCGTGAACCAGCTGGGACATCCCTACCAGGGCTCGATGTACCACGGCTTCGCACGGGCCTCCGGGCTGGGCTACTGGGAGGCGGCGGGCTACACGTTCCTGGGGAGCGCCATGTGGGAGATCGCGGGCGAGACCACCACGCCTTCGCGCAACGACCAGATCACCACGGGCATCGGCGGGACGTTCCTGGGCGAGGCGCTCTTCCGGATGGCGAACCTGGTCCTGGAGCACGATGGCCTGCCGCCCCTGTGGCGGGAGATCGCGGCGGCGGCGACCTCGCCCCCGGTGGGCTTCAATCGCCTCATGTTCGGCGATCGATTCCGGGCCATCTTCCCCAGCCGCGACCCGGTCTACTTCACGCGCCTGCAGGTGGGCTTCGCGGGGAGCGCGGGCGCGAACGACACGGGCGTGTCGACCACGAGGCTCAAGCGAAGCGAGCTCCTCACGGACTTCTACATCGACTACGGATTGCCCGGGAAACGGGACTACGAGTACACGCGTCCCTTCGATTACTTCAGCCTGCAGGCGACGGCGTCCAGCGCCAACGGCTTCGAGAACGTGATGACCCGCGGGATGCTGGTGGGGCGGTCGTACGCCGAGGGCGAGCGGCTGCGCGGCATCTGGGGACTCTACGGCAACTACGACTACATCGCCCCGCAGACCTACCGGATCTCGACCACGGGCCTCTCGCTCGGCACGACGGGCGAGATCCGCCTGGCGGACGCCGTCGCCCTGCAGGGCACGCTGCTCGCCGGCGTGGGCTACGCGGCGGCGGGCACGATCCGCAGCTCCGACGCGAACGACTTCCACTACGGCCTCGCGCCCCAGGCGCTCGCGGGGATGCGGCTCGCCTTCGGGACGCGCGTCGCGATCGACGTCACCGCGCGCGAGTACTACGTGAGCCGCGTGGGCGCGGCGCAAAGAGGCGGCCACGAGAACATCGCGCGCGCCGACGCCGCCTTCACCTGGCGCATCCGCGGCCCGCACGCGGTGTCGATCAAGTACCTCGGCAACCGCCGCGACGCGAACTACCCGGACATCGGCGGCCGGCGCCAGCAGCGCCAGACGGTCGGCATCTTCTATACGTACCTGGGGCACGACCGGTTCGGCGTCATCGACTGGCGCTGAAGGGAGCGATTCCCTTCCATCGCTGTACGATACGGAATGGCCGCCGCCGCCCCTCCGAACCAGCCTTCCCAGCCCGCTCCTCCCGCTCCCGCCCCGGCGCACCGGAAGCGGCGGCCGCGCAAGCCGGTGAAGTGGATCATCGCGGCCGTCGTGCTTCTCGCCGCGGCCGTATTCGGCGTGCGGTACTGGCTGCAGGAAAGCCGCTTCGTGACGACGGACGACGCCTACGTGAACGCGAACCAGGTGCAGGTCACGGCCCAGGTCTCCGGCGCGGTGGTGGCGGTGCACGTGCGCGACCAGCAGGCCGTGAAGGCGGGCGATCCCCTCTTCGAGATCGACCCGGTCCCCTACCAGATCGCGCTCGACCGGGCGCGCGCGCAGCTCGAGCTCGCGCGCCAGTCGATGTCGCAGGAAGGCGCGGGAGTCGCCTCCGCGGAGGCGACTCCCGCGCCTTCCCGCGCGGAGGCGGAGAACGCGCGGAGCATCTGGGAACGGAACCAGGCGCTCGTGAAGAGCGGGTTCCTCTCGCCGCAGGCCGCGGAGACCTCGCGCACGCAGCTCGCCACCGCCCAGGCCGCGGTGAAGGCCGCGCAGGCGGAGCTCGAGCGGGCGCGGAGCGCCCTCGGGAAGACCGGCGACGAGAATGCCGCCGTGCAGGCGG
>Ga0207695_10003507_pt1 | contig 21992 bp, 20 predicted proteins | sample KBSC54metaG_FD_184354 | JGI IMG/M metagenome (GOLD analysis project Ga0207695, IMG submission 184354) | Corn rhizosphere microbial communities from Kellogg Biological Station, Michigan, USA - KBS C5-4 metaG (SPAdes) (version 2) | ecosystem: Host-associated > Plants > Roots > Rhizosphere > Soil...
CCGAGCATCTCGACGTGTTCGAGCGCGGCATCGCGAAGCGTCTCGACTTCGCGTATTCGGGCCCGCAGTCGCAGCGGATCGCGAAGCTGCTGTTCGGCGGCAAGATCGCGCTCGGCGCGGTGCACACCTATCTCGAGCTGTTCGCGCGCTACTTCATCGACCTCACGCCGCACGTCGCGCTGATCGCCGCGGTCAGCGCCGATCGCGACGGCAACCTGTACACGGGCCCGAACACCGAGGACACGCCGACCGTCGTCGAGGCCACCGCGTTCAAGGACGGCATCGTGATCGCGCAGGTCGATCGCATCGTCGACAAGGTGCCGCGCGTCGACATCCCCGGCGACCGCGTGCATTTCGTCGTCGAGGCCGGCCGGCCGTTCTACGTCGAGCCGCTGTTCACGCGCGATCCGGCCGCGATCACCGAAACGCAGATCCTCACCGCGATGCTCGCGCTCAAGGGCATCTACGAGCCGTACGGCATCAAGCGCCTGAACCACGGGATCGGCTTCAACACGGCCGCGATCGAGCTGCTGCTGCCGACCTACGGCGAGAAGCTCGGGCTGAAGGGCAAGGTCTGCACGCACTGGGCGCTCAATCCGCACCCGACGCTGATTCCGGCGATCGAATCGGGCTGGGTCGAGCAGGTCCACTGCTTCGGCTCCGAGGTCGGGATGGACGACTACATCCGCGCGCGCTCCGACGTGTGGTTCACGGGCCCCGACGGGTCGCTGCGCTCGAACCGCGCGTTCTGCCAGACGGCCGGCCTCTATGCGTGCGACATGTTCATCGGCTCGACGCTGCAGATCGATTTGTCCGGCCATTCGTCGACGGTCACGGCCGAGCGGATCGCCGGCTTCGGCGGCGCGCCGAACATGGGCAGCGACGCGCGCGGGCGGCGCCATCCGAGCGAGCCGTGGCTGAAGGCCGGCGCGCAAGCCGATCCCGACACGCCGGCGGCGCTGCGGCGCGGCCGCAAGCTCGTCGTGCAGATCGGCGAGACGTTCGGCGACAAGAACGTGCCGATGTTCGTCGAGAAGCTCGATGCGCTGAAGCTCGCCGACAAGCTGCAGCTCGATCTCGCGCCGATCATGGTCTACGGCGACGACGTCACGCACATCGTCACCGAGGAAGGGATCGCGAACCTGTTGATGTGCCGCGACAAGGACGAGCGCGAGCACGCGATCCGCGGCGTCGCCGGCTATACGGAGGTCGGCCGCGGCCGCGACCGGAAGATGGTCGAGCGGCTGCGCGAGCGCGGCGTGATCCGCCGCCCGGAGGATCTCGGCATCGATCCGCTCGACGCCGACCGCCGCTGGCTCGCCGCGCGCTCGATCAAGGATCTCGTGCACTGGTCGGGCGGGCTCTATGCGCCGCCGGCCCGGTTCCGCAACTGGTGAGGAAGAGGGCATGGAACAGTTGAACTATCGCTTCACCGCGCGCGAGCGCGCGAAGGGCGAGCTGGCCGCGGCGCTCGTCGGCGTGGTCGCGTCCGGCAATCTCGAGGTGCTCGTCGAGCGCGTGCTGCCGGGCAACGAATGCGAGATCGACATCCGCACCGCGGCGGTCGGCTTCGGCGCGGTATGGCAGGCCGTCGTATCGGATTTCGTCGAGCGGCGTACGCCGGGCGGCCTGAAGCTGTCGATCAACGACGGCGGCGCACGGCCCGACATGGTGTCGCTGCGGCTCGCGCAGGCCGTGCGCGCGATCGAGGGAGACGCATGATGACCGACGTGATCCACGACGCGCCCGCGTTCGTCGCGAACCGCGCGAGCTGGTACGAAGCGTCGGCGCGGCAGCGCATCGACGGGCTGCTCGACGCGGGCAGTTTCAGCGAATTCCTCGGGCCGGCCGAACGTGTGACGAGCCCGCACCTGCCGCTGTTCGACCTGCCGCAGCAGTTCGACGACGGGATGGTGGTCGGCCACGGCCGGCTCGACGGCCGGCCGGTGTTCGTCGCCGCGCAGGAAGGCCGCTTCATGGGCGGCGCGTTCGGCGAAGTGCACGGAGCGAAGCTCACCGGCTTGCTGCGCGCCGCGCGCGAAGTCGGCAAGCCGGTGCTGATCCTGTTCGATACGGGCGGCGTGCGGCTGCAGGAAGCGAACGCGGGCGAGCTGGCGATCGCCGAGATCATGCGTGCGCTCGTCGATGCGCGCGCGGCCGGCGTGCCGGTGATCGGGCTAATCGGCGGGCGCGCGGGCTGCTATGGCGGCGGCGGGTTGCTCGCCGCGTGCTGTTCGGCGCTCGCGGTGTCGGAGCAGGGGCGCATCAGCGTATCGGGCCCCGAAGTGATCGAGACGAATCGCGGCGTCGAGGAATTCGACGCGAAGGACCGCGCGCTGATCTGGCGCACGATGGGCGGCAAGCACCGGCGGCTGATCGGCGGTGCGGACCGTTATGTCGCCGATACGCCCGATGCGTTCCGCGCGGCGGCGCTCGAATTGATCGGCCACGCACCGAAGTTCGATGCGGCGATGCTGCATGAGGAACAGGCGCGCCTCGAAGCGCGTGTCGAACGGTTCGGTGCGTGCAAGGATGCGCTCGACGTATGGCGTGCGCTCGGCGCGGACACGCCCGAAGCGATTCCCGGAATGCCCGACGAGGCGTTCGCGAAACTCGCCGACCAGTTACAGGAGCCGAAATGAAACGACCCCCACGCTCACTTCGTTCGCTGCCTCCCGAGGGGGCGGCTGCCTTCCTGGGGGCGGCCCTTGAGGCTGCCCGGCGGGAGGCGGCATGACGCTCGATGAAGTCCTGAACTCGCTGTTTCCGAACGGCCATTCGATCGCGCGCACCGGCGGCCTGCTGACGGGCCACGCGGAACTGGCCGGCACGCGCGTCGACGTGATCGGCGTCGCCGACCGTTTGCCGTTCGGCATCGACGAGGCGCTGACGCTCGCGTCGCGCGTGCTCGACACGATCGCGCGCGGCGGCGGCACGCCGATCCTCGTGCTCATCGATAGCGACAGCCAGCGGATGAGCAAGCGCGACGAACTGCTCGGCCTGAACGAAGGGCTGTCGCATCTCGCGAAGTGCCTGATGCACGCGGATCTCGCCGGGCACCGGACGATCGGCGTGCTGTACGGCCACACGGCCGCGGGCGCATTCATCGCGACCGCGCTCGCGACGCGCACGCTGCTCGCGGTGCCGGGCGCCGAGCCGGAGGTGATGGACCTGCCGTCGATGTCGCGCGTGACCAAGCTGCCGATCGACGTGCTGAAGGAGATGGCGCGCTCGACGCCCGTGTTCGCGCCCGGGCTCGACAATCTCGTGAAGATGGGTGCCGTCGATGCCGTGCTCGATCCGTCCCGCGCGCTCGACGGACAGGTCGGCGAATGGCTCGGCAAGCCGGCCGACCGCATCGACCGTCGCGCGGCGCGCGGCCGGCCGGTCGCGGCCGACGTCGCGCGGCGCGTCGAGGAACTCGCGCGTGCCGCACGCTGAGATGCCGCTGCGCCGCCACACGCTCGTCACGCTGACGGCGGCGGGGTGGGGCGCGGCATTCGCGCGCGATCCCGCGCTCGAGGCCGATCCGCTCGTGCGCGCGTGGGCCGAACGCGGCTGGCCGCTGATCGTGCGCCGCGCGTCGCCCGACGAGGCCGATGCCGGCCGCGTGCCGCTCGGCCTGCCGCTGCCGCCTGCCGCGGGCAAGCGGCGCATCGCGCTGAATGTCGCTGCCGACGCGCTCGCGACGGTCGGCCCGCTGCCCGCGCTGGCCCACGTGCTTGCCGCCGCGCCCGATGCGTGGCACGCATCGTTGCGCGAGCTCGATGCGCTCGGCGCGCGCTGCGGCGTGCAGGGCCGCGTGTTCGGCAGCCTCGCGTGGCAGGCGCTGACGGGCGAGCGCTACCTGAGCGAGTCTTCCGATCTCGACATCGTGTTTCCGCTGCCGGATGCCGCGTCGCTCGCACCGCTGCTCGACGGCCTCGCGGCGATCGACGCGCGCGCGCCGATGCGCATCGACGGCGAACTGCTGCGCGATGACGGCGCGGGCGTCAACTGGCGCGAACTGCACGCGCGGCTGCCCGAAGTCGCGGTCAAGACCGCGATCGCCGTCGAATTGATGACTGCCGGCGCCTTCACAGGAGACGCGCGATGAGCGCATGGGCCGCCTGCCGCGTACCGGCACCGTCCGCTGCCGAGCGCATCGCCGAGCTGGCCGAGCGCAGCCTCGTGCTCGAGATCGACACCTATCCGAAGCCGGGGCTCGTCAGCCACGTCGACACCGGCAGTCATTCGGACATGGATGCCGCGACGTTCGCGCGCAGCGCCGCCGTGCTGCGACCGTACTTCGCGGAACTCGCCGACGCGGGCGCGCGCGACGCGGACATGGCCGTGCTGCGCAAGATCGGCCTGCGTGCCGAGCATGCGATGCTCGCGGCGACCGGCGGCGTCAATACGCATCGCGGCGCGATCTTCGGGCTCGGGCTGCTGTGCGCGGCCGCGGGCCGGCGTGCGATGCCGGGGGGAGTGCCGGGCGGAATGACGCTCGGTGCGTTCGTCTCCCGCCGCTGGGGCACCGATATTCTCGGCGGCCCGCGCTTGCCGGACAGCCACGGCGAGCGCGCGAGCCGACGCTACGGCGTCGGCGGCGCGCGTCGCGAAGCGGCCGAAGGTTTCACGACCGTATACGCGATCGGGCTGCCCGCGCTGCGCCGTGCGAAGCGCGACCTGCCCGACGATCCGGAAGCCGCGCGCGTCGCTGCGTGCTTCGCGCTGATCGCCGCGCTCGACGATACGAACCTGCTGCACCGGGGCGGGCAGGCCGGCCTCGATTTCGCGCGGGCGACCGCACGTGCGTTCGTCGCACGCGGCGGCGTGCGTGCGCGCGACTGGCGGCTGCGCGCGGTGGCCGCGCATCGTGCGTTCGTTGCGCGCCGGCTGAGCCCGGGCGGCGCGGCCGACCTGCTCGCGATGAGCGTATTCGTCGATGCGCTCGAAGCCGACGGGGACGCGCGATGACGCTGGCGATCCTCTGTTCGGGACAAGGCGCGCAGCGCGCCGACATGTTCGACCTGACGGGCACAGTGCCGCAGGCCGATGCGTTGTTCGCACACGCCGGCCGGCTCCTCGGCGACGATCCGCGCGCGTGGGTCCGGCAGGCTGGACCGGACGCGCTGCGCGAGAACCGCGCCGCGCAGATCCTCTGCACCGTCCAGGCGCTTGCCGCAGCTGCGCTGCTCGACGCGGCGTGGCCGCGCCGGCGCTGCGTCGCGGGCTACAGCGTCGGCGAGGTCGCGTCGTGGAGCGTCGCGGGAATGATCGATCCGCATGACGCGCTCGACCTGGCCGACGCACGCGCGCGCGCGATGGATGCGGCGAGCGGCGGCGACGAGCGGATGGCGTTCGTGCGCGGCCTGACGCGCGCGCAGCTTGCGCAGTTGTGCACCGGTCGCGACGCGGCGATCGCGATCGCAAACCCCGGCGACGCATTCGTGGTCGCGGGGCGGCAGGCCGATGTCGATGCGGTGGCCGACGGCGCCGCGCGCGCCGGTGCGCTGCGCATCGCGCCCGTGTGCGTGCGGATCGCGTCGCACACGCGCCGGCTCGCAGCGGCCGTGCCGGTATTTCGCGCGTCGCTTGCCGACGTGCGCGTGCGCCGGCCGCTGCCCGGCACGCGATTGTTTTCGGGCATCGACGGCGCGTCGGTGCTCGACGTCGACGCGGGCCTCGACAAGCTCGCGCGGCAGATCGCGGAGCCGGTCGAGTGGGCGGCCTGTCTCGCCGCCTGCGTGGAGGCCGGTGCGACCGCGTTTCTCGAACTCGGCCCCGGGCGCGCGCTGGCCGAGATGGCAGGCGGCGCGTATCCCGCGCTGCCGGCGCGCAGCCTCGCGGATTTCCGTTCCGTCGACGGCGTGACGAACTGGCTCGCGCGCGTCGCGGCTGGCTGACCGGCGGCCCGAAAACCGGCCTGCAACATCCCCGCCGCGCCCCGGTTTCGCACTGTGTGTTGCGCCGGCGCAGCAGCGTCGCAGGCGGCGCTTGCCACGCGAATTGGCGTCGCTACAATGGCGCCCGCCATGAGACCAGCCGCCTTCTTTTTCGCCGCGCTTTGCTGTGCGGCGAGCGCCCACGCCAGCCGGATCCCGTCCGATGCCGCTTCGGTCGGCACGTACTTTTCGTATGACAACGCGGCGGCCGACGCGACCGTCGACCTGATCGAACAGGCGCAGCGCCGCGTACTGCTGGCCGGCTACGCGCATGTGCCGCCCGCCGTCGCGAGCGCGCTGCGCGCAGCCCGTGCGCGCGGGATCGAGGTGCGCGTCGTGCTCGTGCGCTCGCCGCGCGCGGGCAGGTACAGCGGCGCTGGCTATCTGAAATCCGCGGGCATCGACGTGGCGATCGATTCGCGGCACGGCGATCCCGCGCCGCGCTTCGTGATCGTCGACGACAGCGTCGCGCTGACGACGCTGTCCGACGGCGCGGCCGCGCACGCCGAGACGGTCAACGTGTTCCAGCGCGCGCCCGAGCTCGCGCAATCCTACGCGCAGTCGTTCTGGCGGCTATACCGGCAGGCCGGCGGCCTCTGACCCTTTCCTTCGGTGTCATGCACGCCGGTGTGACCCCGCTTGCATCGGCGCTGCCGATGAACCATGCTCGTTGACAGGCGCCGGCGCGCGTTTCGCGCATCCGGCGCAACGGCAGGGAGCCGATCGTGACCGAGTGTTTTGCCGATCGCGCCGATGCGGGCCGCCAACTGGCCGGCGCGCTGAGCGACTATGCGGGGCGTAGCGACGTCGTCGTGCTCGCGTTGCCGCGCGGCGGCGTGCCCGTCGCGTATCCGGTTGCCTGCGCGCTGCGCGCGCCGCTCGACGTGCTGGTCGTGCGCAAGCTCGGCGTGCCGTGCGAACCCGAACTCGCGATGGGCGCGATCGCAACGGGTGGCGCGATGCATCTGCAGCGTTCCGTGATCCGCTCGATGGGCGTGACCGACGCGCAGCTCGCCGACGTGATCGTGCGCGAGACGGCCGAGCTGCATCGCCGCGAAGCGCTGTATCGCGGCGCTGCGCCGCCGCTGCCGGTCGACGGGCGCATCGTCATCGTCGTCGACGACGGCGTCGCGACCGGCGCGTCGATGCGTGCCGCGCTGCAGGCGCTGCGCGAACGCCACCCGGTGCGGATCGTGGCGGCCGCGCCGGTCGCGCCGGCGGGCGCGCAGCATGCGTTCGACGGTTTGGCCGACGCGTTCGTCGCGGTATCGCAGCCGCAACCGTTCTTCGGGATCAGCCAGTTCTACGCGCACTTCGGGCAAACGAGCGACGACGAGGTGCGTACGTTGCTCGACGCGGCCCGCATGCAACGCGGCATCACGTCCGCCTGATCCGGCGCGAGCGCGGGCGAGGGCGGCCGGCCTCGGCCAGCGCGAACACGCGCTGCAGCATCGGATGGACATTGCCGAGCCAGCGCGCGCCGGTGAACAGCCCGTAGTGATCGCAATCGTCGACATCGACGCGATAGCGCTCGTCGGCCGCGAGGCCGCTGCACATGTCGAGTGCCGCGTGAGTCTGGCCGGCGCCCGTGACCGCGTCGCATCGGCCTTCGACGGTCAGCAGCGCGACGCCGCGCAGCGCGCCCGGCTCGACCCGCCGGCCGCCCACGTCCCACGTGCCGTTCGCGAGGCACATGCGCTGGAACACGATGTCGACCGTGTCGAGGAAATATTCGGCCGGCATGTCGAGCAGCGCCGTGTATTCGAGCAGCGCGCGCCGCGCGGCGGCGAGCGCTGCCATGTCGAAGCGCGACGCGGCCAGCGCGTACGCCTCGACCAGCGACATGAAACGCTGCGGGTACATCAGCGCGATCTCGCCCTGCTGGAGATAGGTCGGGAACACCCGGCGGCCGTGCCCCGCGAAGCCGGGCGGCACGATGTCGATCAGGTGGCGGCGGCACCAGCCGAGCGAGCGGGTGGCTGCCGCGGTGCCGAGCGCGCTCGGATTCAGGCGTGCGTCGAGCGGGCCGCCGATCAGCGTGATGCTCGCGGGCGGCGCCAGGCCGCGCTCGGCGCGCAGCGCGAGCGCGCCGAGCGCCGGCACGGTCGCCTGGCACACGGCGACGACGTGCAGCGGCCGATCGTCGAGCGCGAGCCCGTCGACGAAGCCGTCGAGCGTCGCGACATACTCGTCGAGCCCGAAGCGGCCCGACGCGAGCGGCACGTCGCGCGCATTGCGCCAGTCGGTCACGCAGACGTCGCCGTCGGCGAGCAGCGTCTCGACGGTTTCCCGCATCATCACGGCCGCGTGCCCGGCGAGCGGCGCGCACAGCAGCACCGTGCGCCGCGCATCGGCGCGCGTGAAGCGCCGCAGGTCGCAGAACGGTGTGTGCGCGGCAACCCGTTCGCCGATGGCGGATCGCCCGATGTCGAAGCGCGGCGGCCCGGCCGGCTGTCCGAGCAGCGGCTCGAACAGGTCGTCATAGCACGACGACGCGGCCTGCGGCAGCGTCGCCGCGGGCCACGCATCGAACGCGTGCCGCGTCGCCGCGCGCCAGGCGCGCATCCATTCCCGCTGCTGCTCGACGAGGGCATACCACATGGCGGACCTTGAGGCGGAAGGGGCGTGAATCTGCATTATGGTCATTGCGGCCGGGTAGCGGGGCGCTGATACGTATCAAGCGGACGCGCGTACGAGCACGCTAGGCGACGGCTCGCGACGCTGCTACAGTTTTCGTCCCATTCTCCTCAAGCGGAGCGTTTGCGATGAAGCTGATCGGCATGCTGGATTCCCCGTTCGTGCGCCGTGTCGCCATTTCGGCGAAGCTGCTCGACCTGCCGTTCGAACACGAGTCGATCTCGGTGTTCCGTCATTTCGAGCAGTTCAGGGCGATCAATCCGGTCGTCAAGGCGCCGACACTCGTGACCGACGACGGCGCGACGCTGATCGATTCGTCGCTGATCGTCGACTATCTCGATCACCTGGTCGCGCCGGAGCGGCGCCTGCTGCCCGACGCCGCCGACGCGCGGCTGCGCGCGCTCGTGCCGGTCGGTTTCGCGCTGGCGGCGGCCGAGAAGACCGTGCAGGTCATCTACGAGCAGGCGCTGCGCCCGTCCGACAAGCAGCACGCGCCGTGGATCGAGCGCGTGCTGAGCCAGCTCGAGGGCGCGTACGGCGAGCTGGAGCCGCTCGTTGCGGCCGTGAACGGCTGGTTCGGCGGTGCGCGCCTGCTGCAGTCCGACGTGACGGTCGCGGTGGCGTGGCGCTTCACGCAGTTCATGGCGGCCGATTACCCGGCGCTCGCGCGGATCGATCCGGCCCGCTATCCGGCGCTCGCCGCGCATTCTGCGCGTGCGGAAGCGTTGCCGGCGTTCGTCGAAACGCCGCTCGCGTAGGCCTGGCGGCCCCTGGAGGCGGGGCGCGAGGCCGCCCCGCGCCGTTGCCTGCCGGCCGCTCGGCCGCACCCGGCAAGCCGCCGCCGATTGTTCTCGGTGGCCGACAAGTGACTTCGCATTCGCGCCGTTTATCCGGAAGCGGCCGGTCCCTAGAATCCACTCCATCGAATCACGCATTGCCAGATGGAGCCGATGATGAAAGCCCTGCTCGAATCAAGCCTGTACCACCCGTCCGTCGTGTTGCCGCTTGCCGCGCTGACGCAGTTGATGGTCGAGCGCGATTTCAATCTCGGCCAGGTCGGGCTGATCGTCGCGGCACGCGGCGCGCAGGCGGCGGTATCTCGCTCGCGTGCGCTGATCTTCAGCCGTCACGGCGAAGCGCACGCATGATGGCGCTCACGGCTAACGGATGAAAAAAAGCCCGGCCGGCGCAAGCCGGTCGGGCGGATCGGATTCGATCGGGCCCCGGCTTCGGCCGGGGCTTTTTCATGGGCGACGCTCAGGCGCGTGCGGGCGATACGACGCCGTACATCTCCGAGTCGTCGTCCTCGCGCAGCTGGCGCGCGAGCTGGTGCGCCTCGCGGCGCGTCGCGACGGCCGGCGGCGAGCCCTTGAGCGGCTGGCGCGCGGTTTCCGCGAGCGCGACGACCGACACGATGCCGATCACGGCGGCGCCCATCATGTAGTACGCGGGCATCATCAGGTTGTGCGTCACGTCGACGAGCCATGCGGTAACGAGCGGTGTCGTGCCGCCGAACAGCGATACCGACACGTTGAAGCCGATCGCGAGCGCGCCATAGCGGATCTCGGTCGGGAACAGCGCCGGCAGCGCCGACGGCATCACGCCGGTGAAGCAGGACAGCAGCACGCCGAGGACCAGCAGGCCGCCGAACACCGATGCCGTGGTGCCCGCATGGATCAGCATCATCGACGGGATCGACAGCACGAGCAGCCCGACACAGCCGGCGAGCATCACCGGCTTGCGGCCGATTCGGTCGGACAGGCGGCCGGCGAAGAGCGTCATCGGCATCATCAGCACCATCACGAGCAGCACCAGCACGAGGCTGTGCGATTCGTCGAAGTGCAGCGTCGACGACATGAAGCTCGGCAGGTACGACAGCACCATGTAGTCGGTCACGTTGAAGATCAGCACGAGGCCGACGCACAGCAGCAGCGCACGCCAGTTGCGCATCAGCGTTTCGCGGAAGCGCGCCTTCGGCACGGCCTTGTCCTGCGCTTCGCGCTCTTCGGCCTGGCGCTTGAACGCGGGCGTTTCCTCGAGCTTCATCCGGATATAGAGACCGATCAGGCCGAGCGGGCCGGCGATCAGGAACGGCACGCGCCAGCCCCACGACAGCAGCGCTTCCTGCGACAGCGACGCGGTCAGCAGCGCGACGACGCCCGCACCCATCACATAGCCGATCAGCGTGCCGAATTCGAGGAAGCTGCCCATGAAGCCGCGGCGCTTGTCGGTCGAGAATTCGGCGATGAAGGTGGCCGCGCCGCCGTATTCGCCGCCGGTCGAGAAGCCCTGCACGAGGCGGGCGACGAGCAGCAGCACGGGCGCCATGATGCCGATCGACGCGTAGCTGGGAATCAGGCCGATCGCGAAGGTGCCGGCGGCCATCATGATCATCGTCGCGGCGAGCACGCGCTGGCGGCCGATGCGGTCGCCGAGCGGGCCGAACACCATGCCGCCGAGCGGGCGCACGAGGAATGCGGCCGCGAACGTGCCGAAGGTCGCGAGCAACTGCGCGGACGGGCTGCTGGACGGGAAGAACACCTTGCCGAGCGTGACGGCGATATAGCTGTACACGCCGAAGTCGAACCATTCCATCGCATTGCCGAACGCCATTGCGCCCACCGCGCGCTTGAGGACGGCAGGGTCGACGATCGTGATGTCGTCCAGCTTGACGGACTTGCGCGAAGACCGGGCTTTCGCGGGGTGCGCTTGCGACTGGCTCAATGAACTCTCCTGGAATTGCCTTGGCGGTCAGCCGGGCGGACATGCGACGAAGTAGTGCGGGCCGATGGACAGCGAAGGCGGATGTCTAGGGGGGCCTCGATGTCGGTGGGATGACGCGCGCAGCGGGCGACACCGGGCAGGCGTGTTGTGCGAACCAGTTTAGAGAATCGGGCGCAACCGGCTATCGGTCATGCGCCCGCAATTCGGTCGTAAACGACACGGGTTCGAGCGCTGCGTGTGGTGCCGGATCGGGCGTTTGCGAGCGGGCTTCGCTACCGGGCCGCGTACGACATGGCGCAGCGAAACGCGCCGTGGCAGCGGTTGGCGCATCGATATCGAAGGGGCGAGCGGGCCGTGCACGAACCCGCAGCGTGCCTGGCGCGATCGTTCGACCGGCGCGCGCCAGTTGGTCTTCGGATGGCCTGGCGATGAAGAAACGGGCCAGTGCGCGGGCCTTGGCGTCGGGTGCAAGTGCATCGTGGGCCGGCCCGACATCCGGCTGTCGGCCGGATGCCGGTGACGTGCCGCGATCAATTTCCGGCCGAAGCCGTCGCGATCGGCGTCGCGTCGTGATGCTGGATCGCGTAAATCTGGCGATTTCGCGCGATCTCCGCGTGCGACGGCGGATAGTCGTTCCGGTTCGACGGCAGCAGGCCGTCGGCTTCGGCATCGATCAGTTGCTGGCGGACTTCGGCGCGCGTGAGCGGCGCCTGCGTGGACTGGGCGAAGGCCTGCGTGCCGAACGGCAGGCTCAGCGTGGCAACGACGAAAGCGGCGACGAGTTTCATGACGGCTCCTGGATGGATGAGTGAACGGGCGAGTGGGGATAGGCCCACGCTTCGAATTCTGGCCGCCGCGGCCGTCACCACCCTGACCCGCCGATTACGGTTTCGTCATCCGGGCGTGGCGCGCTTGCGCGCTGCCGTTCGCCCGCGCCGTTTCCCGGTAACATCGGCGCATGTCACCACCGAATGCGACGGAGTCGAATATGCGCATCCTGATAGTCGAAGACGAACCGAAGACCGGCGCGTACTTGAAGAAAGGGCTCGAGGAATCGGGCTTCAGCGTCGATCTCGCGAAGGACGGCGGCGAGGGCCTGACACTCGCGCAGGAAGAGAGCTACGACGTGATCGTGCTCGACGTGATGCTGCCCGTGCTCGACGGCTGGAGCGTGCTCAAGCGGCTGCGCGACACGCACGCGACGCCCGTGCTGTTCCTGACCGCGCGCGACGACGTGCAGGACCGCGTGCACGGCCTCGAACTCGGCGCGGACGACTACCTCGTGAAGCCGTTCGCGTTCGTCGAGCTGCTCGCGCGGATCCGCACGCTCGCGCGCCGCGGGCCGCCGCGCGAGACGGAGCGCATTTCGGTGGGCGACCTGGAGATCGACGTCGTGCGCCGCCGCGTGAAGCGCGGCACGGTGCGGATCGACCTGACGCCGCGCGAATTCTCGCTGCTGCAGTTGCTCGCGCGCAGGCAGGGCGAAGTGCTGAGCCGCACGCAGATCGCGTCGTACGTGTGGGACATGAATTTCGACAGCGATACCAACGTCGTCGAGGTCGCGATTCGCCGGCTGCGCGCGAAGATCGACGACGAGTTCGCGGTCAAGCTGATTCATACGGTGCGCGGCGTCGGTTACGTGCTCGAACCGAAGGAAGCCGCATGACGCTCGGCCGCTCGCTTGGCGCGACGCTCGCGCTCGGGTTCGGCGCGACCCTGCTTGCCGTATTCGCGCTTGTCGGCACATACGTGTACACCGGCCTCGAGCGGCAGGTGAGCACGCAGGACGACTTCGACATCGTGCTCGCCGCGCGGCATACGCGCCGGCTGGCGGGCGAACTCGATTCGCTCGACGCGGTGCGCGCGCATGCGGACCGGCTGACGAGCCAGGTGCTCGGCAACGAGGCGCTGTCGCTGGCCGTCGTCGACGGGCAGGGCGGCATACTCGCGCGCCACAACGTCGAGCGGACCGCGCTCGGGGATCTGCCCGGGACGGCAGCCGGCGCATCGTCGCCCGCGCTGCCGGTGCTGCCCGATGCCGAACTGTTTCCGCCGCACGCGACGCCGGTGCCCGCGAACGAACGGATTACCGCCGACCGGATCGCGACGTGGACCGCCGACGGCGGCACGCCCGTGCGCGGCGTCGTCGCCGAGGCCGCGTTGCGCGACCGCACGAAGATCCGGATCGCGATCGCGCGCAACATGAGCGATCGCGTCGAACTGCTCGACGGCTACCGCGACAAGCTGAAGATCGCCGGCGGCCTGGGCGCGCTGTTCGCGATGCTGCTCAGCTACTGGCTGATCCGCAAGGCGCTCGCGCCGCTGCGCGAGATCGTCGAGAACACGGGCCGGATCACCGTCGACAAGCTCGATACGCGGCTCGATGCATCGCGCGCGCCGCGCGAGCTGACGGCGCTGGTCGACGCGCAGAATGCGATGCTCGGCCGTCTGCAGCAGGCGTTCGGGCACCTGTCGCAATTCAGCGCGGATCTCGCGCACGACCTGCGCACGCCGCTGAACAACATGCGCGGCGCGACCGAGGTGGCATTGGCGCGGCCGCGTTCCGCCGGCGAATACCAGGCGCTGCTCGAATCGAATCTCGAGGAATACGACCGTCTCGCGCGGATGATCGAGAACGTGCTGTTTCTCGCGCGCGCCGAGCATCCCGGCTTCGTCACGCGGCAGCGTGCCTTCGACGTGCACGACGAACTGGAGCGCATCGCCGGCTATTTCGAAGGGCTCGCCGACGAAGCCGGTTCGACGCTGCACGTCGACGGGCACGGTCGGCTGACCGCCGATCTCGAGCTGTTCCGTCGCGCGGTCAGCAACCTGCTCGCGAACGCGCTGCGCTATACGCCGGCGGGCGGCGTGATCGTGCTGCGCGTCGACGAAACGGCGGACGCGGTATACGTGGTCGTCTCGAACCCGGGCGAACCGATCGATCCCGCGCTGCTGCCGCGCATCTTCGACCGCTTCGTGCGCGGCGACCCGGCGCGCAGCGGCGGCGTGCCGGGCGGCACGGCCGGGCTCGGCCTCGCGATCGTGCGTTCGGTGATGGAACTGCACGGCGGCACCGCACGTGTCGAGAGCGATGCGGCCGGCACGCGGTTCATCCTGACGTTCATCAAGACGCCGACGGCGTAGCGGCCGTGTGCGCGGCGGCGGTTGCGTCCGCACCCGCATCCGCACCGGCATGCCAGCCTCCGCCCAGCGCGGTCAGCAACCCGACCGCCGCCTCCATCCGGCGCGCGGCGATCTGGTCCGACAGACGCCGGTTCGTCAGCGCGATCGTCTGTGCGGTCACGACATCGAGGTAGCTGACGGCACCCGCGTTGAAGCGGTTGGTCGTCAGCCGCAGCGACAGGTCGGCCGCATCAGTCGCGCGCTGCTGGCTGCCAGCCTCCGACGCGAGCGCATCGAGCGTGGACAACTGATCCTCGACCTGCTGGAACGCAACCAGCACGGTTTGCCGGTAATCGGCGACCGTACTGTCGTATTGCGCATGCGCGCCGCGCAGCGACGCGCTGCGGCGGCCGCCGTCGAACAGCGTGCCGGCGAGCTGCGAGCCGAGCGACCAGAACAGGCTCGGTGCGGTGAGCCACGGCGCAAAGAACCCGCTTTCGAGCCCCGCGCTCGCCGACAGTACGAGATCGGGAAAGAACGCGGCACGCGCTTCGCCGATCTGTGCGTTCGCCGCCGCGACGCGACGCTCCGCCGCCGCGATGTCGGGCCGCCGTTCGAGCAGTTGCGACGGCACGCCGGCCGGGATCGCCGGCACGGCGAACGATTGCACGCGCGGCGGCAGCGCGAACGTCGACGCGCTTTCGCCGACCAGCGTCGCGATCGCGTGCTGGAGCTGCGCACGCGACGCATCGATGTCGGTGTCCTGCGTGCGGGTCGATTCGAGTTGCGTCGCGGCCTGCGCGACGGCCGACGCGTCGATCGCGCCGGCCGCGAGCTGCTGTTGCAGCAGCTTCAGCGCGTCCGCATACGCACGCACCGTATCGTCGAGCAACTGCTTTTGCGTATCGAGCGAGCGCAGCGCGAAATAGTCGGTCGCGAGCGTGGCCGTGACCGACAGCTTCACGGCCTGCAGGTCGGCCGCGCTCGCGTCGGCGTTCGCCTGCGCGCCCGTCACCGCATCGCGCACGCGGCCGAACAGGTCGGGTTCCCAGCTCGCGGCCACGCCGGCCTGATAGTCGGGCGTCGTCTTGCCGGCGAGCGACGAGCCGAGCTTGTTCTGCGACAGGCGCGCGCGGCTCTGCGCAACGCCGGCCGTGACGGTCGGCAGGAACCCCGCATGCTGGTAGTCGACCATCGCGCGCGCCTGCTGGAGATCGGCGACGGCTTTCTTCACGGTCTGGTTCGACACGTCGACACGCGCTTCGAGCGCGTTCAGGTCGGCATCGTCGAAGACGGTCCACCATGCGCCGCGCGGCGCGGCATCGGCCGGCGCCGCGACGTTCCAGCCCGGCTGGGCGGCGGGGGCGTTCGCAGCCGGTACGCCCGAAGCCGGTATGCCCGATGCCGGTACGCCCGCATAGTGCGCGGGCACGGCGACGGCGGGCGGCGAATAGGGCGGCAATGTCGAGCACGCGGACAACGCGGTCAACGCGGCGGCGACGCCGAGCGCGACGACGCGGCGGGTGAACGGAAGCGGACGGAGGAAGCGCATGATGGGTATCTCGTGAGTGTTCGTGAACGGATCAGCCGCGAACGGGCGTTGAAGCTGCTGCCGGCATCGAAGCCGGCACCGCGACGGCGGCAGGCGTCGACGCAGCCGCGCCGGGCGCTGCCGCTGCGCCGGTTGCCGGGCCCGTTTGCACCGCCGGCGCGGCCGACACGATCTTCACGGCCTCGCCGGCGGCAATCGAATCGCCCGGGTTGTCGATCACGCGATCGCTCGCGGCGAGCCCCGACACGATCTCGACGCGCGTGCCGAAATCGCGCCCGATCTGCACGGTCTTCAGCGCGGTGGTGCCGTTCGCGGCAACGGTCGCGACCGTCACGCCGTTCGGCCGGAACAGCAGCGCGCTGACGGGCAGCTCGAACGCCGGGGCCGCGCTCGGCACGAGCAGGTGCGCCTGCGCATACGCGCCGGGCATCAGCGCGCCGTCGCCGTTGTCGACGTCGATCTCGACGCGCAGCGTGCGCGTGACCGGATCGATCGCGCCCGCGCTGCGCGCGACGCGCGCGGCGAAGCGCCGCCCCGGATATTGCTGCGTGGTCAGGTAGACGGCGGTCCCGGTCGTCACGCCTGCCGCGCTGTCCTGCGGCACGTCGACGAACACGCGCAGCGTGCCGGTCTGTTCGAGATGGAACAGTTCGCCGGACAGGCCGGGGCTGCCCGGCGTGCCGCCCGCGGTGACGAGCGTGCCGACGTCGACGTTGCGCGCGGTGATCACGCCGTCGAACGGCGCCGCGACCGATTCGTACGACACCAGCTCGGTCAGGTGCGCGACGTTCGCCTGCGCGGAGGCCAGCATCGCGCGCTTCGCGTTCATGTCGGCGACCTTCGTGTCGGTGTCCTGCTGTGACACCGATTGCGTCTTCAGCATGTCCTGCCAGCGCTGCGCGGTCGATTTCGCGTAGTCGTAGTTCGCCTGCGCGGTCGCCGCGTCGGCGCGCGCCTGCCGCAACTGCGCGTCGAGGTCGGGTGCCGTGATCTGCGCGAGCGTTTGCCCGGCTTTCACGTGTGCGCCGATGTCGGTGCTCCAGTGCGCGATATAGCCGCTCGTGCGCGCATAGATCGATGCTTCCGCGTACGGCATCACCGAGCCCGGCAGCGTCAGCGTCTGGTCGGTGGGCGCCGCGCCCGGCAGGATCACCGACACCGGCAGTGCCTGCTGCGCGGCGACCTGTACGCGCTGCGCTGCGCGCGCGTCGATGCGCGGCACGATGCCGGCGGCCAGCAGCGCGGCGGCCGCCGCGATCGCGACGAGCGGGACGGCCAGCTTGCGGCCGCGGCGGGGCGGCGAGGTGTCGGGCGCCGTGTCGCGCGCAGTTGACGGTGCCGTGTCCGCTTCGGCGGCCGGCGGCGGGGCGAGAGGTTCGATCGAATCGTTCATGATGGGTTCTGGGTCGGGCAAGTCGAAGGGAGTCGAGGTGAAGTCGCGATCAGCGCAATGCCGGGGTTTCCTGCGCGCGGCGTGCGGCGGCCGCATCGCGGCGCCGGGCGAGCCATGCATGGATGAAGCCGAACACGACGGGCACGAACAGCAGCGTCGACAGCGTGCCGAACGCCAGCCCGCCGATTACCGCGCGGCCGAGCGGCGCGTTCTGTTCGCCGCCGTCGCCGAGGCCCAGCGCCATCGGCAGCATGCCGATCAGCATCGCGAGCGCGGTCATCACGACCGGGCGGAAGCGGCTGAAACCCGCATCGAGCGCGGCCTGCCACGGCGGCGCGCCGTCCGCCATCAGCTCACGTGCCGCGTTGACGACGAGGATGCTGTTCGCGGTCGCGATGCCGATGCACAGGATCGTGCCGGTCAGCGCGGGCACCGACAGTGTCGTGCGCGTGACGAACAGCATCCATGCGATGCCGGCGAGCGACGCGGGCAGGCCGCCGACGATCGCGAGCGGGTCGAGCCACGACTGGAAGTTGACGACCATCAGCAGGTAGACGAGCGAGACCGCCAGCGCGAGGCCGCCGAGCAGCCCGGCAAACGACTCGTGCATCGCCTGCACCTGGCCGCGCAGCACGATCGACGAACCGGGCGGCAACTGCGCGCGCGCGTCGTCGACGAGCTTCGTCACGTCGGCCGTGACGCCGCCGAGATCGCGCCCCTGCACCGACGCGAAGATGTCGAGCACCGGCTGCACGTTGTAGTGCGAGACGACCGCCTGCTGCGTCGCGCGCGAGAAGCTGCCGAGCGAGCCGAGCAGGTTCTGCGCGGGCGCGCCGGCCGCCGGGCCGCCGGCCGGCGTCTGCGGCGAACGTGCGGTGCCCGCGGGCAGCGGCACATTCGCGAGTGCCTGCAGCGAATCGACCGAATACTGCGGCGTCTGCACCAGCAGCGGATAGCTGACGCCGTTGCGCGGGTCGAGCCAGAAGTTCGGCGTCGTCTGCGAGCTGCCGGACAGCGCGATCAGCAGGTTCTGCGCGACGTCGCGCTGTTCGAGGCCGGCCTGGATCGCCTTCGTGCGGTCCACGTTCACGTTGATGGCCGGCTCGTCGCCGGGCTGCTGGATGCGCGCGTCGACGAGGCCGCGCACGCCGCGCAGCTTCGCGAGCAGCGCGTTCGCGACCGCGCGGTTCTGGTCGAGCTTGTTGCCGACGATCTGAATGTCGATCGGCGCGGGCAGCCCGAAGTTGAGGATCTGGCTGACGATGTCGGCCGGCAGGAACGCGAACGTCACGCCGGGGAACGACTGCGCGAGCAGGTTGCGCAGCTTCGCGACGTAGGCGGCGGTCGGCGCGTGGTTCGGCTTCAGCGTGATCATCACGTCGGCATCCTCGGTGCCGATCGGGTCGGACGAGTCGTACGTGAGGTTGATGCCGCTCACCGGCACGCCGATGTTGTCGAGCACGCTCGCGATGTCGTTCGCGGGAATCACGTCGTGGATGCGCGCTTCCACTTCGTCGGTCAGGCGCGCGGTTTCCTCGATCCGCGTGCCGGTCGGCGCGCGCAGGTGCAGGCGGATCTCGCCGGTGTCGACCGACGGGAAGAAATCCTGCCCGGCGAACGCGAACAGCGCGGTCGATGCGACGCATGCGAGCAGGAATGCGGCCGCGAAGCGGCGGCGGCGCGCGATCGCCGCCGACAGCAGCGCTCGATAGCGCAGCCGGACCGCCTCGAAGCGATGTTCGAACGCGGCCTGGAAGCGTGCGATCCGAGCGAACACGCCGCGCGGCGGCCGGCCGTGCCCCTTCGCGCGCATCAGCGCCATCGCGAGCGTCGGCACCAGCGTGCGCGAGAAGAAATACGACGCGACCATCGCGAAGATCACCGCCTCGGCCATCGGCACGAACAGGTAGCGAGCGACGCCCGTGAGCAGGAACATCGGCACGAACACGATGCAGATCGACAGCGTCGACACGAAGGTCGGCACCGCGATCTCGCCCGCGCCGGTCAGGATCGCGTCTTCGAGCGGCGCGCCGCGTTCGAGGTGATGCGTGATGTTCTCGATCGCGACGGTGGCATCGTCGACGAGGATCCCGACCGCGAGCGCGAGCCCGCCGAGCGTCATGATGTTGATCGTCTGGCCGAGCGCGGCGAGCGCAAGCAGCGACGTGAGCACCGCGAGCGGAATCGATACCGCGATGATCAGCGTCGCGCGCCAGCTGCCGAGGAACAGCAGGATCATCAGCGCGGTGAGGCACGCGGCGATCAGCGCCTCGCGCACGACGCCCTGGATCGCCGCTTTCACGAACACCGACTGATCGCCGAGCGCCGAGATGTGCAGCGCCTTCGGCAGGCCGGCCGCGATCTTCGGCAGCATCGTCTTGACCTGGTCGATGATCGTCAGCGTCGACGCGCTGCCGGTTTTCTCGACGGTCAGCAGCGCCGCGCGCTTGCCGTCGGCGCGCACGATGTTGGTCTGCGGTGCGTAGCCGTCGCGAACGTGCGCGACGTCGCGCACATAGACGACGCTGCCGCCGATCGTCTTCACCGGCAGGTTGTTCAGCGCGGCGACCGTCTGCGTGCTGCCGTTCATCTGCACGTTGTATTCGCGCGTGCCGATTTTCGCGGTGCCGCCGGGCAGGATCAGGTTCTGCGCGTTGATCGCGTTCACGACGTCGATCGGTGCGAGCCCCTTCGCCTGCAGCGCGCGCGTATCGAGATCGACGACGATCTGGCGGATCTTGCCGCCGAACGGCAGCGGCACGGCCGCGCCCTGCACGGTCGCGAGCTGCGTGCGGATGAAGCTGTTGCCGAGGTCGTAGAGCTGCTGCTCGGCGAGCGTGTCGCTCGACAGCCCGAGCTGCAGGATCGGCACCGTCGACGCGTTGTACGTGATGATGTTCGGCGGCAGCGTGCCGGGCGGCAGGATCCGCAGGATCGACGCCGAATTGCTCGCGGCTTCCGCGATCGCGCGATTGATGTCCGCGCCAGGGTGGAAGAAGATCTTCACGACCGACACGCCGTTCAGCGACTGCGACTCGATGTGCTCGATGTCGTCGACGTCGGACGTGAGCGCGCGCTCGTAGTTCGATGTGATGCGCTTGGCCATGTCCTCGGCGGAGAAGCCGTTGTACGACCAGACGATGCTGACGACCGGGATGTCGATGTTCGGAAAGATGTCGGTCGGCGTGCGCAGGAGCGCGAGCGGTCCCGCGATGAAGATCAGCAGCGCGAGCACGACGAACGTATAGGGCCTGCGTAACGCCAGCCGGACGATCCACATGATGTTTTCCTCGAAGCAGGGCAGGGGTGCCGCATTCGATGCGACGAGCATGCAGTCTGACGATGCCGCATTGACCCGACCCTGACTCGAAGATTACGAAGCTGTTATCTGCGTGCCGCGCCGCAGATTTCGAAATTGTCATCCGGCGGTCAGCGTCGCGCCGGCCGCGATCACCAGAATGAACGTGTCAGGCGGCGAAAACGCATCCGCGGTCCCGCCGGCGGCGCATCGACGATGCGTCCTCATCGAACCGTTCTCGGGAGTTTCATCATGAATCGCAGACTGATCGCAGCCGCCGCGCTGCTCGCACTCGCAATCGGCACGCCGGTCGCCGCTTTCGCACAGACGTCGTCGTCGGGCCTGACGCGCGCCGACGTGATCGCCGATCTGGTCCAGGCGCAGCGCGACGGCACGGTGCCCACGTCGAACTGGGACTATCCGCCGAGCACGCGGACGATCGCGCGCAATCGCGAGCTTTACGCAATCGCACACGGCGAGCCGGGCGTCGCGACCGCGTCGGCGTCCGTGCCGACCGTCAGCGCGCAGTAAGCCGGGAGTCGGGTAATGCAGTTCCTTTCCCGACTGGCGATCGCCGCGCTGCTCGCGGCGGCGGTCGCGCCGGCGTTTGCGCGCGGGCAGCCGCAACTGCCCGATGACGACGGCGGGCGCGCCAGCGTGCTGCGCGAGTTGAATCCGACGCGGGCGCATGCCGCCGGCGTCGCGTCGAATTCGAGCGGCGAGACCGACAGGAAGGCCGCGACCCGCCGGAACTGAGTCTCGTCGAGCGCCGCGGCGATGGCCGTCCTGGTTCCCGGTTTCGGGGGTGGCGCGTCGTCCGCCGCCGCTCCAGGCGCCCCCGCGCGCTTAGGTGTTTATACGTATGCCGATTCCGATATCGCTTCAATCCAAGATTTCATTGGAAGGTTATCGGACTTGTTCCTAGACTGATCCGGGGCATGCATACCGGGCCGGGCCGGCCGGACAGGCTGCCCGGCACAGCCCTGAACCGCGCGCGCCACGCAGAAACAGAACAGCGCCGCGGCATACAACGACATCATCGGAGACGGACCATGACATTCATCAGGAAGCTGGCGGCCGGTGCGATCGTCGCCGCGGCGACGGTACTCGCGCCCGGCGCATTCGCGCAGCAAAAGCCGATCACGCTCGGGTTCTCGCAGGTCGGCGCGGAAAGCGCGTGGCGCACCGCGAACACCGTGTCGGTGAAGGGTGCGGCGAAGGACGCCGGCATCAACCTGAAATTCTCGGACGCGCAGCAGAAGCAGGAGAACCAGATCCGCGCGATCCGCTCGTTCATCGCGCAGAAGGTCGACGTGATCGCGTTCTCGCCGGTCGTCG
>Ga0207695_10003510_pt1 | contig 21983 bp, 19 predicted proteins | sample KBSC54metaG_FD_184354 | JGI IMG/M metagenome (GOLD analysis project Ga0207695, IMG submission 184354) | Corn rhizosphere microbial communities from Kellogg Biological Station, Michigan, USA - KBS C5-4 metaG (SPAdes) (version 2) | ecosystem: Host-associated > Plants > Roots > Rhizosphere > Soil...
GGCATCCTCGAAGCCGATACCGGGCAATATGATGCCGGAGACGGGCAGAGCTACGACATCTCGTTCAATATGGGCATGCCCCTGTTCGACAAGGGGTTTGCCAATGTCACGATCGACAAAAAGTTCAACGGTTGGACACAGCGCGGCGGCGCTGACAGCCGGTTGAAGACGGCGACCGGCGACACCGTGCCCACGGGCACCATCGGCCCGATCAATCCCGTGACCGGCGTCGTCCCCTGTTCCGGCGGCAACTGTCTCGACCCCAGTCTGATCACCAATCTCTATCGCTACCCCCGCAGCAACGCCAATTACGGCAATGCCGAAGCACAGACGACGATGGGATTTCTCAACGCGGGATATGATTTCAGCGATCAGGTCCAATTCTACGCGTTCGGCAGCATCGCGCATCGCTTTGCCATTACCCATGAAGGCAACCGCCTGCCCAACCAGACGCTTGCCACGCCCGGCTCGAGTCAGCCATGCAGCGCAACCAACCGGCAGGGCTACAACACGGCGGTGACAGCTACCGGAACGCCTGTTTGCGCCCTCGGCATTGGCGGCGGCGTCACCGCGCTGGGCACGAATGGTCTCAATCAAAATGGTCAGGTGATATCGAGCGGGCTGGCGGGCACGGTCTTTACCCCGGGCGAACTGATCTTCTATCCCAACGGGCAGATCACGTCGGAAGTGATCAAGCAGGACGATTACCAGTACAATACCGGGCTGAAGTTTGCGGTTATGGGGTGGGATATCGATGCCAATATCGGATACGGCAAGGATATCGATAACATCTTTACCTGGGGATCGGCCGTCAAAACGCTGTACCTGGATACGCATACCACGCCGAGCAATTTCTATGACGGCAAATTCACCGCCTCTCAATTGACAGCAACGGTTGACGCGACGCATACATTCAATGTGGGATTGGCTTCGCCTTTGACCGTTGCGGTCGGCGCGGAAGCGCGCGAAGACACTTACAGGCTGGATCACGGCGAGGCTGCTTCCTATTACAAGGAAGGGCCGCAATCCTTCCCCGGCTTCACGCCCAGCGATGCCGGCAGCCACAGCCGCAAGAATTACGCGGGCTATATCGACTTGGCCGTTGCGCCGATCGCGGAATTGCAGATCGATGTGGCGGGCCGGTTCGAGCATTACACCGATTTTGGCGATGCGGAGATCGGCAAGATCACGGCCCGTTACGATATCATGCCGCAACTCGCCATCCGCGGCACCATTGCGACGGGGTTCCGTGCGCCTACGCCGGCGGAAGAATATTATACCGCGACCAATGTCTCTCCCAGCACGGCGATTGTGCAGCTCCCAGCCAATTCCGCCGCTGCCAAGGTTTTGGGGCTGCCCAACCTCAAGCCGGAAATATCGACAAGCTATAGCCTGGGCCTTGTCGCCCATCCCTTGGATGATCTCAGCCTGACGGTCGATGCCTATAGCATCACCCTGGGCGACCGCATTGTCGCGTCGGGCCGGGTCTTCAGCCAAGGCGGTGCCATCAATACGCCGCTGGTCAACGATGCCATCCGCGTGGCGGGCAATATTCTTGATCAGACATCGGTGCAGAACGGCGTTACGGCCTTCTTGAATGGGCTGGATACGTTGACGCAAGGCGTCGACGTGACCGCCAATTACCCAACCGATTTCGGCGAATATGGGCTGGTGAATTGGACTCTGGCCGGAAACTACAACGTCACATCCATTTCATCGGTTGTGCCACCGCCGGATGTTTTGCTGGCTTCCAATCCCGGGGCGACCTTCTTCACGCCGATCACGCTTTATAATTTCAGGCATTCGACCCCCACCACCAAGGTCGGCTTGACCGCGAACTGGTCCCTGGATGCCTGGGGTCTGACGGTCAGGGAGACGTATTATGGGCCGCAGCACAACCTGGCTTCGCCGAATGGCGGCTTGCCTTACTACAACACCAGCCAGTCGGATGTCGGTCTTACGGATCTGGAAGCCCGGTACAATATCACTGAGGGTCTGCAGCTGGCGGTCGGCAGCAACAACATCTTCAATATCCATCCGGGGACGCATCCCTATGTGTCGCTTACGCCCAATTCCAGCGGCCAGACCCCGCTCGTCGACAACAGCAACATCATCGGCGATCCCAATGCCACGGTCTGGGATCCCAATGGCGGCTATTATTACGCGCGTGTGACGTACAATTTCTAACGGGCTTGAACCGATCCTCTTCCGACCAGGCTATCGCCTGGTCGGAAGAGCGATGCGGATGGGGAGGAATGAATGGAATTATCGAGACGTACGGTGATCCTCAATGGGGTGGCCGTGCTGGCGCTGGCGCCGGGACTTGCCAGGGCGGCTACGGACGCACGGGCGCTGCATAAAAAGCTGATCTGCATGGACACCCATCTGGACATGCCGGCCAACCTGGCGCGCCCGGGCTGGAATGTGATGGACCGGCACGATGTCGATCTGGATTTCACGCAAGTGGATTATCCCCGCATGGTCGAAGGCGGGTTGGATGGCGGCTTCTTTTCCATTTACACGCCGCAAGCGCCCGTGACGCCGGAAGGCATGAGCGCGATGCGCGACGCAGCCTTTCTGCGCGCCGCGGAGATCCGCGAGATGGTGGCGGCGCATCCACAGCAATTCGAGCTTGCCTTCGTACCCGAAGACGCGGCGCACATTGCTGCCAAAGGCAAGATCGTCGTTTTCCAATCGATCGAAAATTCCGGCATCCTGGGCAATGACGTCACCTTGCTGCGCAGTTTCTACAAGCTGGGCGTCCGGATGGCGGGACCGATCCATTTCCTCAACAACCAGCTGGGCGATTCCGCTACAGATAAAAAGCAATGGGGCGGGTTGTCTCCGTTGGGCAAGGAGTTCGTCAAGGAAGCCAATGACCTCGGCATTGTGCTGGATGCCAGTCATTCGTCCGATGATGTCTTCGACCAGATGATGGATCTGTCCCGCACCGCGATCATCTGTTCACACTCCGGGTGCCGGGCCATTCACGACCATCCCCGCAATCTTGACGATGCCCGGATCAAGCGGCTGGCGGCAGCGGGCAGCACCATCCAGATCAATTCTTATAACGAATATCTGGTCACGGTGCCGCCCAATCCCGAGCGTGACAAGGCGCGGCGTGCAGTGTTCGGCAAGATGCGGAACCTGGGCAGCATTCCGCCGGAGCAAGCGGCTGCCGCGATGCGCGCCGTGGCGGCGGAGATGAAAGCCATCGACAAACAATATCCCAGTCCGCGGGCGGATTTCGAAGAATATATGAAACACGTCATACATGCGCTGGACCTGGTCGGTCCGGATCATGTGGGCGTGGGCGCCGATTGGGACGGCGGCGGCGGCGTGACCGGCATGAATGACGTGACATCCATTCCGAAAATCACCGAGCGGCTGGTCAAGGCCGGGTATACCGAGGCGCAATTGTCGAATTTCTGGAGCGGCAACGCCCTGCGCGTGCTGGGCAAGGCGCACGAGGCGCGGCGGCAGGGATGATCATTCCCGGCCGTGATGGCCGGGACAGTGCTATTTCCGCTGCTTGTCGCGGGCCGCCCGAAATTCGCTGTCGGGATACCAGTTGGGCCATGCCGTGCTGTCGGCCAGCGCCGTGCCTGCGGTGTAGAGCGCCTTGGTGTCTTCAGTGGGATTGGTGAGGTCCCAATCCGCCCGCCATTCGTCGCTCACCTGATGGTAGCGGTGCGCATCGTAATCGTCCGCCAGCCTCAGGCCGGCCGCCGTACCACCCTTGACCAAGTCATGTCCGCCATTAGGCGAGATCGCCGGAATGCCCTGTTTCGCCAAACTGAAATGATCTGAGCGGAAGAAATGGCCTTTCTCCGGCTCGCGATCTGGCGACAGTACGCGGTGCTGGGTCGCCAGCGCCTTCTTTAAAACATCTTCCAGTTCGGACTGCCCGGTGCCGGGCGCTTCCATGTCACGAGCGAGGGAGCTGGGACCGTCGGCGTCGATATTGAACACGCCTACGATATGGCTTTTCGGCCAAAGCGGGTGTTCCGCGAAATATTCCGATCCCAGCAGACCCTGTTCCTCTAGCGTCCAGAAAGCGAAGGCGATAGAGCGCTGAGGCTGCTTGTCATGGACGAATTTTTCCGCCAGCTCCAGTGTCTGCGCCACGCCCGTGCCGTTATCGACGGCGCCATTGAAAATCTTGTCGGGTCCGGACGCAGCATCGTTGCGTCCCAGATGATCCCAATGGCCTGAGAAGATCACCACATCGTCCGGATTCTTTGCGCCGCGGATCACACCCACCACATTGCGGGTCTTAAGGCTCGTGACGGTCGAATGGGCGCTCACGTCCAGGCTCTCGCCCTTCATGGTCACGGCCTTGAATCCCGGCTTGTTGGCGGCGGCCTTGAGCGCGGCATAGTCGAGCCCGGCGCGAGAGAATAGATCCTTCGCGGTATCGAGAGTCATCCAGCCCTGGATCGGCACCATGGATTTGTTCTTGTCGGCCGCGTCCAGCCACAATTTGGCGCCGGAATTGGAGCTGCGCACCACTTGCCAGCCATAGGCGGCCGGCTTTGTCTCATGGACGATGATCGCCGCGGCGGCGCCCTGGCGGGCCGCCTCTTCATATTTATACGTCCAGCGGCCGTAATAGGTCATGGCGCTGCCCTTGAAGAATTTCGGATCGGGCTTGGCGTCCTCATTTCCCGGATCGTTGATCAGGATAACAACTGTCTTTCCCTTCACATCGATGCCGGCATAATCGTTCCATTTATATTCCGGCGCGACCACGCCATAGCCGACGAACACCAGGTCGGAATTCTTCACCGCGACATCGGGGCCGGAAAATTGTGGCGTCCAATACACCACGTCATCGGCGAATTTCGGGGTGAGCTTTCCCTTGGGCGTGGAAAACGCGAATTGGGACTTGCCGCTCTCCACCGCGAGCGAGACGGCGGGAACGGTTTGGAAATAACTGCCCTTGTTGGCGGGCTGGATACCCAGGCGCTTGAGTTCGTCCGCGATCCAGGCGGCAGCGGCTTCGCCCGCCACCGTGCCGGGCCCGCGGCCTTCAAACGCATCGTCAGAGATCGCGCGTACCCGCGCCGAAATATCCGCCGCCAATATCTCCGGCGAGGTCTGGGGATGGGCAGGATAGGACGCGCTTTGCGCGGCGCCCGCAAGCAACAGGACGGTCAACGAAAGGATGGTGGTTTTCACGATGGACCTCATTTCCGGCCGGCAACCCAGCATAGCAAAACACATCGTCCGATCCATAGCCGGAAGAGCCATAGCCAGAAGAGCCATAGCCAGAAGAGTCAGTGCGGCTGGGCCATCAATTCGGTCCAGCCGGTCCAGATGATCTGAAGGCCGATGCACAAAAGAATGAAGGCGGACAGGCGTACTACCACATTGGTGCCGCTGGGGCCCAGTTTGGAGACCGTGCCCTCTGCAAAACGATAGCAAAGATAGATCGTCACCGAGATGGCGATGATGCCGGCGAGCGCGGCCGAGCCGAGTTCCAGCAGTTGCGGCAGATGGGCGGAGCTGGGGCGCTGGCTTCCCAGTGCGATCGCCGCCGAAATCGATCCCGGACCGACAGTGAGCGGCATGGTGTAAGGGTAGAATGTATCGAGCGGCTTCGAGGGCAGGCTGGCGGCGGCGGCATCGCCATCGGCACTGGCGCCGGAATTCAGCAACTGCCACCCGAAAGCGGCCACCACCAGGCCGCCACCGATCCGTACCACCGGCAGGCTGATGCCGAAAAATTCCAGCACATGCGACCCCACCAGCAAGGAGGCCAAGAGCAGGAAAAAGCTGTTGATCGCCACCCGCCCGGCAAGGGTATTGCGCTCCCTCTCGGTGCGAAACCGGGTGAGGCCGAGAAAGAGCGGTGCGCTCCCAACTGGATTGATGATGGGAAACAGGGTGGCGAAGCAGAGCAGGAACGTGTTGGCGAAACTGTTCATCGGGACCCCGTTCGAGCATTCAGATTAGCGTCCCCGGGAAGGGCCAGCAAATCGGGACCGCAAAAAAACCAAGTGCCGCGGCAGTCCTTAAAAATTGCGCACCGTCCGCGCCTTGGTCTAGGGTGCCGCATCGCTCCGCGCTCGAGCCAGCCCGAAAGGAAACGCCATGCCGCATCTTCTTCGCACCGTTATCGCCGGACTTGCCATTGGCTCGCTGACATTGGCTCCGGTCCAGGCCGCGACCGGTAATCTGATCGGAACCGGGGGCGCGGCACGGGGTACCATCACAGTGACCGCCGCGCCCAAAGGCGTGATCCTGCGGGTGGAAGCCACGGGATTGTCGCCGGGTTGGCACGGCGCGCATTTCCATGAAAAAGGCGATTGCAGCGATCCCAAATTCACCAGCGCGGGCGGGCATGTCCACTCCGCGACGCCCGTGACCCATGGATTGCTGAACGCTCAGGCCAATGACGCGGGCGATCTGCCGAACATCCATGTCGGCGCGGACGGCACGGCCACGGTGGAGCTTTATTCGACTCTGGTTTCGCTCAGCGGCGGCGATGCCGCGCATCCAGCCTTGATGGATGCCGATGGAGCGGCGCTGGTGATCCATGCCAATCCTGACGATTACAGCACCCAGCCGATCGGCGGTGCCGGCGACCGTGTCGCCTGCGCCGTGATCCACTGAACGGATGTTCGAGCTCAAACCGATATCGTCCGTCAGCGCCGATGATCTTTACGAAGAGGTGGCCCGGCAGCTGGCAGGCCTTCTGGCGGGCGAACGCGACGGGATTGCCAATGCCGCCAATATGTCGGCATTGATTTTCACATCGTTGCCGGATCTCAACTGGGCGGGGTTTTATTTCCTGCAAGGCGACACGCTGGTGTTGGGCCCGTTTCAGGGCCGGCCCGCTTGCGTGCGGATCGCGGTTGGCCAGGGCGTCTGCGGCACGGCGGTGGCGGAGCGCAAGACCCAGTGCGTGAAGGACGTCAATGATTTTCCAGGCCATATCGCCTGCGATGCTGCCTCCCGGTCCGAATTGGTCGTGCCGTTGATTCATGGTGGACGGGTGATCGGCGTGCTGGATCTGGACAGTCCGCTGCCGGGCCGCTTCACCCAAAAGGATCAGGACGGGATCGAACGCCTGGTTGAGATATTCATGGCGGGCAGCAGCTTTGCATAAAATGCGCTTGGCCGGCCGGGCTCGTTCCCGGATCATCTGCCGGTAGTGGATCGCAACGCAGACGGGACGGGGCATGTCGCAGAAAGTCATTGGATTGATCGGCGGCATGAGCTGGGAAAGCTCGTCCGAATATTACCGCATTATCAATCAGACCGTTCGGCAGAAGCTGGGCGGATTGCGCTCGGCGCGGTGTCTGATGTGGTCGTTTGATTTCGGCGAGATCGAGGCGCTGCAGCATGCCGGCCGCTGGGATGACGCCACGGCGCTGATGATCGATGCGGCGCAGCGGCTGGAACGGGGCGGCGCCGATTTCTTTCTGATCTGCACCAACACCATGCACCGCATGGCCGATGCCGTGCAGGCCGCGGTTCACATTCCTCTGTTGCATATTGCCGATCCGACTGCGGAACGCGTCAAGGCGCGGGGGCTCACGCGGGTAGGGCTGTTGGGCACGGCCTTTACGATGGAGCAGGATTTCTACAAGGGTCGGCTCACGGACAAGTTCGGTCTGGATGTGCTGGTGCCGGAAACGGAAGACCGCGCCACCGTGCATCGCATTATATATGACGAGCTGGTGCAGGGCCGGGTCGAAGCCGCGTCGCGCGACGCCTATCGCAAGGTCATTGCCCGCCTGATCGAACGCGGCGCCGAAGCGGTGATCCTGGGCTGCACCGAGATCATGCTTCTGGTGAAGCCGGAAGACAGTGCCGTCCCCCTGTTCGATACCACCGGCATTCATGCCGAAGCGGCGGTTGAGCGCGCGCTTTCCTGACCCTGGCTTTTGTCGGCGGTCCGGAACTGTTCGCCCAAAGGCAGCCAGCAGCGGCATTTTCGGCAATATGCCGGCAGGCCCGATATTTCTTGCGCCTTGGCGGCGAATTCAGGCTATAGCGGATCCGATTTTCCCCAAGATGGCCATTGTGAACGCACCTTTCATTTTGCCGAAATCGACCGAAAGCTGGCAGCAGAAGTTGAGCCGATATCGCAAGCCGGAGATTTCGCGGGCGGCTTTCGAACTTGCCGTTACGGCAATTCCTTTCGTGCTTGTCTGGCTGGCGATGTTCGTCGCGGTCGATCATGGCTATGCGTGGCTCTATGCTTTGCTGCTGTTGCCCGCTTCGTTGTTGCTGGTGCGTCTTTTCATGATCCAGCACGATTGCGGACACGGGGCCTTTCTTCCGGGCAAGCGGAGCAATGACTGGACCGGTCGCCTGATCAGCGTTCTCACGCTCGCGCCCTATGACCATTGGCGGCGTTGCCATGCCGCACACCACGCGACGTCGGGGAATTTGAGCCGGCGCGGGGTGGGTGATATCGACACCCTGACGGTCGCGGAATATCGGGCGCGGTCGCCTTGGGGGCGCCTTTGCTATCGCCTCTACCGCAATCCCCTGGTGATGTTCGGCATCGGGCCGGTCTATTTCTTCGGCTTCAAGAGCCGGTTGCCGTTCGGATTCATGCGCGATGGGTGGAAACCCTGGATCAGCACGATGGCGACAAATACCGGCATCATCGCATTCGTCGCCATGGCCATCTCGTTGATGGGGTTCTGGACCTTCCTGTCGGTTCATCTGCCCATCGTCATCGCCGCCGCCACGATCGGGGTATGGCTCTTTTATGTCCAGCATCAGTTCGAAGAGACCCATTGGGCGTTCGATGGCGGCTGGAACATTCAGGACGCTGCGCTACAGGGCAGCTCTTACTATGATTTGCCCGGCGTGCTCCGCTGGTTCACCGCCAATATCGGCGTGCACCATGTTCATCATCTCTCGAGCCGGGTTCCCTATTACCGGTTGCAGGATGTGGTGCGGGACCACCCGGAACTGAAGAATCTCGGACGTCTGACCTTGCTGCAGAGCCTGAAATCGGTTCGCCTTGCGCTGTGGGACGAGAAGAACCGGCGGCTGGTTTCATTCAAGGATGCGCGGCACATCTGACAGCATGACGTTTCCGCAAGAAAGGCCCGGTCTCGATTGCCGGTAGCCGGGCCGTAAGCCTTTGCCGTTGTTTATGAATGCAGTGTGCCGGGCGGCGCCCGGGATGCGTGCCAAATCCCGCCGGCGGCGTGAACCGGCGCCATGACATTCCGCCGGGGCCATGTTTAGATTGCCCGATTTCCGGAAGAGGGCGTCGTGGCAAAATCCAGCGCATTGCGGTCGGCAATCCGGTTCTTTGCCTTTCTAGGTCTTCTGCTTGGGGCGGCGTCCCTGGCGCACGCCACCGATTGGCCCAAGAGCGACATCCCTGCCGATCCGGCGGTCACTTTCGGCACCCTGCCCAACGGCATGCGCTATGCGATCATGCGCAATGCCACGCCCAGCGAGCAGGTCTCGATCCGTTTCCGGATCGCGGCGGGCTCGATGCAGGAAACGGCAGCCCAGCGCGGGCTGGCGCATTTCCTGGAGCATATGGCGTTCCGCGGCTCCACGCATCTGGCCGATGGTGAAATCAACAAGACCCTGGAACGGCTGGGCGCACGGTTCGGGGCGGACACCAATGCGTCGACCGGACAGGAAGAGACGATCTATCAGTTCGACATTCCCAAATCCGACGATCAGAGCATCGGCACGGCGCTGACCATCACTCGTGAAATCGCCGGCAACCTTAATCTCGATCCCGCGGCAGCCGCGACCGAGGCAGGTGTCGTTCTGTCCGAACTGAAGCTGCGCGATTCCCCAGCATTGCGGGCTTTGCAGGCGCAGCTCAATTTCCTGCTCAGGGACGCGCATGCAACGGCATTGCCGAATGGCAATCCTGCCGTGATTGCGCAAGCGCCGGCCGCCGAGATACGCGCTTACTATCAGGCTTATTACCGGCCGGAGCGCGCCACATTGGTCATCGTTGGCGATCTTGATCCTGCCCGGGTCGAGACCATGATCAAGCAAAGCTTTTCCGATTGGCGGGGCGTAGGCCCGGAAGGCAGCGATCCCAAGCTCGTCATTTCCCGGTCTCGTGGTCTGGAAGCCGAGACATTCGTGGAGTCCCGGGCGACGAACCGGATCCTGCTGGCCTGGGTGAGACCGCCGGAGCGCACACCGGAACGCAAGGCGGGCGAGAAAGCATCTTTGATCCAGGATATCGGCCTCAGTGTGATCAATCGCCGGCTGCGCGATTATGATGTGCCCGCGCGCCCTTACACACGAGCGGGAGCGAGCCGCGAAACGATTTTCAAGGACGCAGAACTCACCAGCTTCTCCATCGGTTTTGAACCGGGTCAATGGCGGGCGGCGCTGGAAACAGCGGAGCGTATTCGGCTGCGTGCGCTGCAATCGGGCGTCAGCCAGGGCGAGGTGGATCGTGTGCTGGCGGACTTGCGCAACGCGAGTGAAAATTCCGCCAGCGCGGCCGACACACGGCCCAGCCGAAGCATCGCCGGTGCGATCCTGCGGGAAGCGAGCGCGAACAATGTCTATACCAGCCCCGAACGGGACTTGGCCGCGCTGAATGAGGATGTCGCCGGCTTGACCGCTGTCGAGGTCGACCGGGCGCTGCGTTCGCTTTTCCGCGGTGGCGGGCCGTTGATCTTTCTGTCCAGCACATCCGAGATCGAAGGCGGAAAGACCGCCGTTCAAACCGCGTTCCAGGAGATTGAGAAAGCCGTTGCCGCGGAACCGCCGCCGCCTGCCGAGAATGCATCAAAGGCGGTCTGGTCCTTCACCAATTTCGGAACACCCGGAACCGTGGCCGAAAAGCGGGAAATACCGGATCTGGGCACCACCTTTGTGCGCTTCACCAACGGCGTGCGCCTCACCGTGCGGCCGTCCAAACTACGCACCAATGAAGTGCTGGTCTCGGTCAAAGTGGGCGGCGGCCGGTTGGATCTTCCCAAGGACCGCATGACCGCCGCCTGGGCGGTGGGCAGTTTTGCCGAAGGCGGGCTTACCAGCCTGTCCTATGCCGACATGCAGCGCGCATTGACGGGCAAGAATTATCGCACGTCACTCAGCATGGGCGAGGACGGTTTCAATTTCTCGGGTCAAACGACACCGCGCGATATCGACACTCAGCTCCAGATTTTCGCCGCCTATATGCAATCGCCCGGATTTAGGCCCGAAGCCTTCGAGCGGGGAAAGAATGCCTATACCGCGCAATTGCTGCGCGCCGGCGCCAACCCGGCCGCGACCATGCGCCTGATGGCGCCCCAATTCCTGCATGACGGGGACAAGCGCTGGGCCCTGCCTTCCGCCGAGGAAGCGCAGGTCACCAAACTCGAAGATCTGCGCGCGCTTCTCACACCGGCATTTTCCAACGGCGCCATCGATATCACCATCGTGGGCGACATCACGGTGGACCGGGCGGTGGAATCGACGGCCGCGACATTCGGGGCTTTCTCCCCGCGCTCGGATACGCGGGTGCAGCACGGGCCCGATAACGCCACTCATTTCCCCACCGAGAATGATGTGGCGATCAAGATCGTCACTGCGGGCCAGACCGAACAACAGATCGTGAGCGTGGTCTGGCCCACGCATGGGCGCTTTCCCGACATCAAGGAGCAGGCGGTCTTACAGCTTTTGAGCGACATCATGGAGCAGCGGCTGTTCGACCGGTTGCGCGGCATCGGTACCGTCTATGTCGCGCAGGTGGGCAGCGCGGCATCGGAAGTGTTCGACTATGGCTATATCCAGGCGTTGGCCCAATTGTCACCGGGCGATACCCAGAAATTCTATGATGCGTTGGACCGGATCGTGGGAGAAATGACGGCTGGCGAGTGGACCGAAGACGATCTGGCGCGAGCAAAGGTTCCTGCCCTCGAAGCCTTGCGCAAGACGCGCGAAACCAATGGCTATTGGTTGTCGGTGCTGGATCGGGCTCAGGAAGATCCCAACAAGCTTGCCCTGGCGCGCGATTACGCGGCCGATCTGGAGGGCGTCACCAAGGCCGATATCGTAGCGGCCGGGCGCCGCTATCTCGCCGCCCAGCGCGCGGTCAAGCTGACCGTAGGGCCCTGAACGTCAGTTCGCCGTCGCCCGGGTGAAATGCAGGTCCTGATAGTCGAAGCTGAAATCCGCCAGCGGCGAAATCGCCGCCATGGTGGCGCCCGCGACTTTCCCGTCCTTGACGGAAAAATCCACATAGGCGTTTTCGATGGCGCTCTGGGACCAGCGGGTGCGGAATTTGTCACCGGAAACGGGCTCCAGCGTGCCCTCCATGCCGGGAGTACGGTCGAAACGGATCGCGAGCTTGCCCGGGCCCGCATCGCGGATGGTCATGCTGCCATACCAGGGATCCGTATATTTGCCGGCGTAGGCGGCAAGAGCGAGTGAGGGCTTGGCGCCGCTAACCGGATCGGCCGCGGGCTGGGTCTTCATCTTGGTCTGGGCCTTGGCGATGGTTTCGGTCTGCGATTTCTGCAGCACGGAGATCCAGTCGGTGGGCGGGACCGCCAGATAATGGTCGAGCAGGTGATAAAGCACGGCGATCATCGCCATGCCGTCTTCCGAATTGATGGTGACCGCAACACCGATATTCTTTTCGGGAATGAGATAAAGCGCCGCCAGAGCGCCGCCCACCGCACCGGTGTGCCGGACGATTCTGTGGCCGCGATACATCTCCACATACCAGCCCAGCGCGTAATTCTGCATTCCGGGCTTCAACAGCGCCACATTGCGCGGGCCTTGGGGTGGTACGACCACGACCGGCTCCCACATGATGCGCGCCTGCTCTTCGCTGAAGAGGTGTTTGCCGTCCGGTAATTTGCCGCGCGCCAGTTGCACATCCATCCAGCGCGCCAGATCCGTGGCGCTGGCATTGATGCCGCCGGCCGGCGCAAGCACCTCGGCCTCGCCATGCGGCAGAATGCTTTGCTGCGAAACGCCTTGGATGGGGCCGCCGCTGCGCACATGCAGTGCGACTTTGTTGGCCGCGTTCGGATCGTAACTCGTATGCGCGTCTGTCATCCCCACGGGTTGAAAGATGTTCTGTTTGACAAAATCTTCCCAGCTCTGCCCCGACACGGCTTCGACCAGGGCGCCCGCCACGATGTAGAGGATATTGTCATAGGCATAGGATTCGCGGAATCCCGTGGCCGGTTTCAGATAGCGCAGTGCATGTACCAGTTCCGCCCGGTTGCGATCGGTGTTGGGAAACAGCATCAGATCGCCTTCGCCCAAGCCCAATCCGCTGCGATGGGTAAGAAGATCGCGCACCGTCATATGGGCGGTGACGTAGGGATCGTACATTTGAAAGCCGGGCAGCCTGTCCTTGACCAGATCGGTCCATTTCAACTTCTTGCGGTCGACCAGAATGGCGAGCGCGGCGGAGGTGAAAGCCTTGGATTCCGACCCGATGGGAATGGCGGTGTGGGCGTCGACATTCATGGCCGCGCCAATCTGACGGACACCATAGCCCTTGGTCAGCACCGGCTTTCCATCCTCAACGATCGCCAGCGACAGACCGGGCGCGCCGAACGCAGACATGGCCTTTGCGACATAAACGTCCGTGTCGGCCGGCGCCGCGGCCAGAACGGGCAGGGCGCCCGTCCACAAAAGACCCGCGATCAGCGATAGCGTTGCAGCCGGTTGCTTCATTGGACCATTCCCCTTTTGCCCGAACATCTAAGCGGATTGCGGCTCTGCGATCTCCGGCATGGCCCATCCGATCATGGCATGGGCGATTTCACGTTCGCCCATGATCACTTTGTCGGCGCCACGGGCGATGAGATGATCGCCTTCGGCGTCATAATGGGCGCGTGCCACGATCCGGAGTGCCGGATTGGCGCGGCGGGCCTGTTCCACGATCTGTCCCGCTTCGAAAGCCTCCGGGATCGCCACGAACAGCATGGTGGCGCCCGCGATATTGGCCGCGGTCAGCACATCGCTTTGGGCGGCGTTGCCGGTGATATGCGCGATCCCGGCGGCGCTCAGTTTCTCGGTCGCGTCCTGAGCTTCCTCGATCACCAGCAAAGGCCGGTCTTTCATCTCCTGCGCCACCAGCCGCCCCACCCGGCCGAAGCCCACCAGCACGGCATGGTTTGCAAGCGTTGTGGGCTGCAGCACGGGCTTTTTGGGCGCTTTGGGTTCGGGCGCTTTGGCCGTTTCCTGGACCCGATCACGGGTCGCCAGCCAGAACAGCAGCGGGTTCAACAGGATCGAAAGGATCGAAGTGCCCAGGACCAGGTCTCGGGCTTCAACCGGCAAGACGCGCAGCCCGATGCCGAGATCGGCCAGGATGAAGGAGAATTCGCCGATCTGCGCCAGGCTGACCGCAATGACCAGGGCCGGTCCGGTTTTCTGGCCCAGAAGGCGCAGCAGCAGGAACGCCATGCCGCCGCCGCCCACCGTCACCACCACAAATGTCAGCGCGATCATGCCCGGTTCGCGCAATAGAACCGACGGATTGAACAGCATGCCGACGGAGACGAAGAACAGCACTGCGAACGCGTCGCGCAGGGGCAAGGATTCTTCCGCCGCCCGTTGACTGAGCGGCGATCCGGACAGGATCATGCCGGCGAAGAAAGCGCCCAGCGCAATGGAAACGCCGAACAATTCCGCCGCCGCGAAGGCCACGCCCAGTGCCACCGACAGGACCGCCAGGCGGAAGAGTTCGCGGCTTCCGGTATGGGCGATGTAGTGCAGCACCGCGGGAATAACGCGCCGTCCCACCACCAGCATCAAGGCGGCAAAGACCGCCAGCTTGCCGAAGGTGAGCGCCAATGCCTTGGCCACCAGCAGAGGCTGGATGTCGCCGCCTTTTATCGCACTCGCCAGGGGCGGCAGCACCACCAAGGCCAGGACGGTGAGAAGGTCCTGCACCACCAGCCAGCCGATGGCGATGCGGCCCCGCTCGCTTTCCATCAGGCGGCGATCCTGCAGGGCTCTCAGGACTACTACGGTACTGGCCACGGAAAGACAGAGGCCGAACACCAGGCCCGATGCCAAAGGCCAGTCGAACAGCCAAGCAGTTCCAAAGCCCAGGACCGTCACCGCCGCCATCTGCAACGTCGCGCCCGGCACCGCGATGGCGCGCACCGACAACAGGTCCTTCATGGAAAAATGAAGGCCGACGCCGAACATCAGGAGGATGACGCCGATCTCCGCCAGCTGCAGGGTGAGGTGCTGGTCGGCGACAAAGCCCGGCGTGAAAGGGCCAACCGCGACCCCCGCCAGGAGATATCCCACCAGGGGCGGAAGCTTGAGCCTTTGGGCCGCGGTGCCCAGGACAAAAGCCAGGGCAAGGCCGACGACGATCACGGCGATCAGGGGGGAGGTTTCGAGCATGGTCCCACTATAGGGACAGCGCCCGCGTCAGGTTAACCCCAAAAAACAGAACCGAAGGCAGGATCGCCGGGCAATGATACGGGCCGCCCGGCGTCCTTCTTATTTCGGCGTATCGGTGACCGGGGCCGGCATTTCATTGGGATAAAGCTGCTTCCAGTCCGATTCCGCCTGGATGCGTGCGAAATAGCCCCAGCCTTTGACCTGGATGGCACGCGCCAGCCAGGGCTTGGCTTTGTCGCGCTGGCCCATCAGCAGATAATATTGGGCGATGCTGTAGCTGGTTGAAGCAATCACGCCGTCGGGCGTAGCGAAAGGCTGACCGCCGTCGCTGGCGCTGAACATGGAGCTGACCGGCCTGTTGCCCTTGAAAAGCTGGATGCCGTCGAAATAGGTGTCGGAATCGCCTTTGGGATGGGTCTCGAACAGCGTCTGCTGAAAGCCGTCCAGAATTGTCCGCGCTTCCGCCGTCCGTCCAGCGCGTGCGGCACAGAGAAACATCCAATAGACGGTGGAGGATTCGGTTTCATAGTCGCGGCTGAAGGCCCCGATCTCGCGGGCCCGGGCGAAGGATTTCAGGGCATTGTCGTAATCATGCTTGCCGAAATAGGCCTGACCCAGATGGTAATGCAGATACATCTGCACCATGTCGGGATCGCCGGGGAAATAAGCCGGGCCGGGCTTTTCTCGTTCGATCGGCAAGCCTTCATAATATTTGACGCCGGCCAGGCCGTCCGCGATCGATTTGTCGAATTCGCGCAAGGTCAGATAGCGCTGGGCCCGGTGGCGCAACAGCTTTCCCGATGTGGGGTACTGCTTCAGGCCCCGGTCCAGCACCATGATCGAGTCCAGAATATGATTCTGGTACATCAGAAGGCGCGCATACCACGTGGCGTTGTCGATCGTGACGGATTTCTCGAAATCGGCCTTGGCCTCCGCGGTCGCTTTGACCAGATTTTCCATCTGGGCCGGGGGGAAACCGATCTGTTGGACAATATAAAGCGGCTCGCCCAACAGTGACTTGCCTTGCAGTTCGGCGGCCGATGCCGGCGCGCTGAAGGCAAGAGCTCCGGCCAGGACGATGGCCGCGATGCATGATTGATTCATTATGTCCCCCCGATTGGCCGGTAACCGGCCTTATAGTTTCACGCTTCGGCGCAATTCCGCGGCGCCATTAAAGAGCAAACCCGTGTCCGTGCCTATGGAAACAAGGGAAGCACCCGCCCGGATGTGCCGGCTTGCGGCTTCGGCCGACGCTGCGAATATCCCCGCCGCCTTTCCTGTCGATCGGATTCGCATCAGAGCCTGAGAGATCGCGGATGTCACATCGGGATGTGTGGAATTGCCCAGATGGCCCAGCCCGCCCGCCAGATCGCCCGGACCGATGAAGAGGCCGTTCACGCCTTCGACGGCGGCGATATCTTCGATGGCATGGAGGCCAGCAGCGCTTTCGATCTGCACCACAAGGCAGATACCTGCATGCGTGTTTTCCAGATAGCGGGTGTTGGCGCCGAAGCCCGAGGCGCGGCTGGTGGCGCTGGCCACGCCCCGTATGCCGTGCGGCGGAAAGCGGGTGGCGGCAACCAACATTCTGGCCTGTGCGGCGCTTTCGACCATGGGAATGAGAAGCGAGCGGAATCCGATATCGAGATATTGCTTGATGAGAACCGGATCGCCCGTGGGCGGGCGGGCCACTGCTTCCACCGGATAGGCCTTTACCGCCTGGAGCTGTGCCAGCAAGGTCTGGATGGTGTTGGGGGCATGCTCGCCATCGAACAATAGCCAGTCGTAGCCCGCACCGGCGCAGAGTTCGGCGGTATAGGCATTGGCCAGGGCCTGCCATAGGCCGATCTGCGGGCGGTGATCGGCGAGCGCTTGCTTGAGTGTGTTCATGTGAACCGTACCGAGATGTTGCCATGCGGACCGAAATCGATGTGGAAATCGTCACCGGCAGCCGCGAAGAGGGGGGCGGTGAAGCTGCCGCACAGGACGATTTCACCGGGCTGCAGGAGTTCGTCCCATTCCTGCAATTTGTTCGCCAGCCACGCCACGCCCAGCGCCGGATGGCCCAGCACCGCCGCCGCCACGCCGGAATCCTCGATCACGCCATTGCGGGAGATCAATGCCGAGATCCAGCGCAGATCGGTAGCGGCGGGTACGGCCTGATTTGCGATGACCAGCCCCGCACTGGCCGCGTTGTCGGAAATGGTATCGAACACTTTGCGCGTGGCGCCGGTTTCCCTGTCGATGCGGCGGATGCGGGCATCGATGATCTCGATGGCTGGAACGATGCGGTCGGTCGCGTTCAGCACATCCTGGATGGTGCAGTCGGGGCCCGACAAACGATCTTTCAGAATGAAGGCAAGCTCCACCTCCACGCGCGGCTCGATGAAGCGGGCAATGGGGATGTCGTGCTTGTTGGCGAACAGCATGTCGTCCAGCAGGGCGCCATAATCCGGCTCGTTGATGTTGGAGGAGCGCTGCATGGCGCGGCTGGTGAGGCCTATCTTGTGTCCGATCAGCTTGCGCCCTCCCGCCAGCTTGTTCGCGACCCAGGCGCGCTGCACCCGATAGCCGTCCGCGATGTCCATGTCCGGATGTTCGCGGGAAAAATGGTCGATCTGCTGGCGGCTTTTTTCCGCGGCGCCCAGCCGGGACGCCATCTCCGAGATTTGCGCTTCCGATAGCGGCATCAGGAATCCTTTTTGAAGCGCTTATGGATATTATTGTGCTTGAAGCTGCCCGCTTCGCCGGCTTCCTCGACATACAAGGACAAAGCCAGATAGCGGCGGGCATAGAGTTCCGCGAAATGCGTTTTGATCTGCTCGAACAGATGAGTGAAGAAGGTCTGCTTGAATTCGGCGCTGCGGCCTGCGCCCATTTTGACGGTGACATTGACGAAGGCGTCATCCGCTTCGCCATCGGCGATTACATAATCATCCAGCCGGATGGCGCGCACCCGGATGCCGCCCCAGGGAAAGACCCCGCCGGAATTGCGCATCGCGGCTGCGATCAGTTCCAACAGGCCCCGGATATCGGCTTCGCCTTCCAGATTGGATGTCCATTCGACGATTGCATGCGCCATTACACGATCTCCATAGTGGCGACGGTGCAGCCGACCGCGAAAATGGGAATCGGCGCGTAGAAATGAACCGTACCTTTGCCCCGGGCGGCTGCGGCGGCGGCGATAAAAGTCCGGATTTCGAAACCGCCCTGGCCCGCATCGCGATAGGTCTCCGCGTCGGTATAGGCGAGCATGGCGTCCTTATCCTGCCGCGCCCAGCGGTCCAGGAAATCCTTATCCCAATCGACATTGATCATGCCGCTGTCGGGTGTGGCGGGCCAATGGGAAATCCCGCCGGTAGAGACCAGGGCAATCCGTTCGGGTACGGCATCGCAAGCGCGGCGGAGCGCTTCGCCAAACGCCCAGGCGCGCCGTAGCGGCGTCAGGGGCGGGCCCTGGCAATTGATATTCCCGGGGATGACGATGAGCCGGTTGTCGGGGTCCAGAAAATGCAGCGGCACCATGATGCCGTGATCGAAGCGCCATTCTTCCGCATAAGCGGTATCGACGGTTTGCTGCACTTCGACGATCAGGCGGCGCGACAAATCAGGATTGCCGCGAATGGTCCGATAGGGAATGCGCAACCATTCGGCGTCCTCGATCGGCCCGTCATAGCTGTCCGCCATCCCCAGTGCATAGGCGGGCATGTTGTTCATGAAGAAATTGGCGAAATGCTCGGCAGCGATCACGATAAGGGCGTCAGGCCGCGCGGCATGCAGGGCCTGGCGCATATCGCCGAAGGCTTTGTAGAGAGGATCGCGCAAGGCCGGGTCGGCACGCTCGGCCCGGCCGGTGATGCCGGGGGCGTGGCTGCAAATGCCGCTGAACACCAGGCTCATGATCCCGCCACCTTCTCATCGACACCGGACAGCATGGCATAGATGCCGGCCCGGACGGGCCCATGCCGTTTGACGCCGTCGCGCATGCGCTGAAGATAATCGGACCATTCGATGCCGCTGAAAGCGGCGAAATGCATCAGGATCTGTCCGTTGACTCCCAGGACATAGAGAAGGCCGATATCGGGTTCGAGCACGGCGCGGCGTTCGTCCTCGCTAAGTCCGAAAGGCGCGATCGCGTCCTGGGGTGCGCTTTTGAATTTCCGCTTCAATTCTTCATCGCGGTTGAGATGGAACAGCAGCTTGGAAAGCTGGTAAAGGCTCATGGCTTCGGCTCCGCGACAAGGCGGTTGACCAACCGTCCGATGCCTTCGATCTCGCAGATTACCTCGTCACCCGCCGCGCAGAAATGAACACCTTGCGGCGTGCCTGTCAGGATCATGTCGCCCGGCAACAGGGTCATGGTCTCCGAAAGATAGGCGATCAGCCCCGCCACATCGAGCACCATGTCTGCGGTAGTCCCGTTCTGGACCGTATTGCCGTTCACGAGGGTGCGCAGGCGCAGCGCCTGGGGATCGGGAATATCGGCAGCATCGACGATCCAGGGGCCTAAGGGCGTGGTGGCATCCCGGTTCTTCACCCGGAGATTGGGGCGGTAGTAATTCTCCAAATACTCACGAATGGCATAGTCGCAAGCGATGGTGTAGCCGCCGACATGTTCCAGGGCTTTATCAGCGGTGACATGGCGCGCGGGCTTTCCGATGATGGCGACCAGCTCACATTCCGGATGCATCTGGTTGGCGTCGTCAGGCCGGACGGTCGTGCCCAGATGGCCCACTAGCGTGTTCGCGCCTTTCAGGAAAATGAGTGGCGGCTCCTTTGTCTTAAAGCCCAGCTCTTTGACATGATCGGCATAGTTGAGGCCGAGGGCGAAGATTGATGCGCCCGGCGTGACCGGTGCGAGCCACTGCGCGTCGGCGGCAGGGATTATCTCGCCATTGCCAAGGCGCAGCGCGCTGTCATTGTCGACAAGTTCGGTCCAGACGGCGGATCCCTGATAGGCGATGCGGGCGCGCTTCATGCGGTGCCTATGGACTTAAAGCGGATAGCAAGCGGGGAGAGGCCGGCGCAATCGACCTGTACACGGTCACCCGGTCGCGCGCGGGGCGCATCGTGAGGCAATCCGATTAGCAGCAGATCACCGGCCGCCAAGGTCATAAAGCTGCTGACGTCCGCGATCAGGGTCGCAGCGTCCCGCGCCAGTCTTTCCGACGACCAGGCATGAACGGCCATGCCGTTGACCGAGGTGCCGATGCTGGCCTTCAAAATCTCCGGATCGAAGGCACCGAATTTTCCCAGTGGCAGGAAGCCGTCGCGGCAACGCTGCCGCACGGTGGGACGGTAGTAACTATCTTCGGATTCGCTGATGTCCAGCGCCAGGCAGATACCCGCCACGCAGTCCAGCGCGTTTTCGCGCGATGTCTTGATGGCGGGGCGGCCGAACAGCAGCCCCAGGGTCGCCGCGGGTTCGACTTGGGCGAGATCGGCGTCCAGCACGATATCGCTACCGTCGCATGCCAGGCAGTTGCGCGTCTTGATATAGAGGACTGGAGCCTCGGGCGGCTTCTTGTAGGGTGGCATTGCAAAATCGCCCGCCATTCGCACAAGCTGCGGGCGGTCGTTCAGGACAACACCATAGATGTTTCCTGCGATCATCGGTTGCCACCTCTCCCCCGCTTGGGGATATATTTAACACGTTAAATAGAAAAAGTGATCCCTTGACCCGAAGAATCCGCGAACCCGCCAAGCCGGAAAAGACAAGAAGGTTGCTGCCTTACCGGCAGTCCCTGGCGGGCACCTTGCTTGCGGCTCGCGAAGCGGTGATGGCGCCGATCCGCCCCATGCTGAACGAGGCGGGGGTCACCGAACAGCAATGGCGCGTGTTGCGCGTGTTGGACGGGGCGGGTCCGATGGATTTGAAGACGCTGGCGGAATCCGCGCTTCTGTTCGGTCCCAGCCTGTCCCGGATCATTAAGGATCTGGCGGACCGCGGCCTGGTACTGCGCAAGGACAATCCCAAGGATGGCCGCGGCTCCATCGTATCGGTGACCGCGCCCGGCCGGGCTTTGATTCAGGGGACGGCGCGGCGCACTCTGCGCCAACTGGACAGTTATGCGCTCAAATTCGGCGACGAGCGGCTGAAAAAGCTGATCTCCGAACTTCAAGCTTTCACCGACGCCATCCGCGAGGATTGAATTCACGCGCCCAGGCGCTGGATCTTGTGGTCGCCCCGCGCCAGGGCGACGTTTTTCGTTTCCATATAGAAATCGAAGCTCCAATCGCCGCCGTCGCGTCCGATGCCGCTGGCTTTGGTGCCGCCGAACGGCGTGGGCAAATGCCGGACATTCTCGCTGTTGACCCAGACCATGCCCGCTTCCAACGCATCGGATACGCGCAAGGCCCGCCCGACATCGCCGGTCCAGAGATAGGCGGCAAGGCCATAGACCACATCATTGGCTTTGGCGATGGCATCGGCTTCGTCGGTGAAGGGGATGACCGTGAGGACGGGGCCGAAAATCTCTTCCTTGGCGATCCGCATCGATTGGTTCGCCGCGGTGAATAGCGTTGGCTGCACGAAATAGCCTTTGCCCGCCATCGCTTCGCCGCCCACCGCGATGGTGGCGCCGTCGGTGCGCGCGATGTCCATGTAACCCAGTACTTTCGAACAATGCCGGGGATGGATGAGGGGGCCGACC
>Ga0207695_10003511_pt1 | contig 21973 bp, 19 predicted proteins | sample KBSC54metaG_FD_184354 | JGI IMG/M metagenome (GOLD analysis project Ga0207695, IMG submission 184354) | Corn rhizosphere microbial communities from Kellogg Biological Station, Michigan, USA - KBS C5-4 metaG (SPAdes) (version 2) | ecosystem: Host-associated > Plants > Roots > Rhizosphere > Soil...
ATCGTCGCATTCCGCAGCGCTCTCGCCATGCGGAGTCAAAGCGCGGGCGCGAAGGACGGCATCTTTCACCGTGTCGTCGATCTGGTCCTGAACCGCTCCATCGCGAGTCCAACCGCCTGCCATTGCCGCATCCTTTCAGCAATTTAGGTGGGAATTGCGGCAGCCGCCGACAAGGCAGCGCGGCGATGAAGCCTGTGCTCGCGCCAGACGATGACGAGCCCGCTGCCGACGATGATCGGTGCACCAACCCAAGTCCACGGGCTCGGCAGCTGCCCGAACAGCCATGCTCCGAGAACCGTCGCCCACAAGAGGCTGGTGTAATCCATCGGCATCACCATCGCGACCGGCGCGAGCCGAAGCGAACCGGTGAGGGCAAGCTGGCCGAGGCCGCCCGCGATGGCTATGCCGCCAATGATCGCCCAAGTCCCCGGGTCATGCATGCGGGCGTAACGCAGCATCAGCAGCGAAAGCGGCGCAAGCGAACTCACCGCGAACCAGAAAACCGTCGTTGACGCCAATTCGGTCGCGCCGAGGCGGCGAAGGATGATGGTGACGGACGCGGTGACCAGCGCCGCGGCGACGGCGACGCCCGCGCCGATCATCGGCAGATCGCCAGATCCAGGCTGCACGATCACCAGCACGCCGAGGAAGCCGGCGGCGACCGCTCCCCACCGCCATTTGCCGGTCGGCTCGCCAAGCAGAAGCGCGGCGAGCACGGTGGCGAAGATCGGGACCGAGAAGCCGATCGTCGTCGCCTCCGCGAGCGGAAGCAGGATCATCGACAGGAAATTGAGCGCCATGCCCGTCATTCCCACGACCATCCGGCTGACGTGCGCCCACATGCGCTGGGTGCGGAGAGTCGCGAAGCCGGGGCCCGAGGCGACGAAAGCGGTCGCGCAGATGGCCGACCCGCACTGGCGATAAAAAAGCGTTTCGGCGAGATCGACCCCGCGCGTCGAGGCGAGCTTCACCAGCGCGAAGGTGAGCGCGAGCAGGAGCGCGCTCGCCAGCCGCAGCGCCGCTCCGCCAAGCGGATGCTGTTCGGTTGGTCGGTCGGTGTATCTGGAGTCAGCCATTATCTCGTCATTGCGAGGAGCGAAGTGACGAAGCAATCCAGTTCGCTGATGGTGCTGGATTGCCGCGCCTTTCAGGCTCGCAATGACGGCTATTTGGTGGATGGCGGTGCGACGAAAGGCCTGAACGCGCCGCCGGGGACGGCCGAGGCGACCGGGCTTTCGAAGCCATTCGCGCCGACCGAGGAGACGCCGAACACCCAATCGTCGACACGGATGTGGGGAAGAACCAGCTTGCAGGTCGTCCATCGGATACCGGCCACTACAATTGGGGGTGGACCGTGTGGATCAAGTTTGAAACACGGCGCGCTGCGCCCGAACTGCCATTGGTTCGCGTCAGTCCTGCGCCACCACACTTTGTAAGACGATGCACCTATCGCTTGTTTCCAGGTGATAGTCGTATCCGTGCTCACCGCGCCTTCCACCTTCGGCTCCGGTGGCGGCGGGGCGCTGGCGATGGCGGCGAGCGCGGCGGCGTTCAGCCTGGTCATCTTGGCGAGATAGGCGAAATCGACATGGTCGATGGTGTCGCCGTAGTGGATTCCGTTCTCGACGCGCACGTCCTGATGCTGCCAGTTGTAATTCTCGACAGCGACGCTGATCCGCGCGGCGGGAAAGCCGAGTTTGAGAAACTCAATCTGGTCGCCGCCTCGCCCGAAGCGGTCGGTGCGCCAGATCTGCCGAACGCTGAGCCCGATGTTCAGCCGGTCCGCGAGGCTTGCGAGAAAGCGCGAGATGTTTCGCGAGGGGGAGTCGTTCTCGCCGCCGAGCGAATGGGTCGCCGCCATCAGCTCGGTCTCGCCCTGCGAGCGGGGACCTTCCGACAGCACTCGCGCGTGCGTCGAATCGCAGACGCCATCGGAGCCGCAGCTGTTGCCGATGATGTCGTTGTTCAGATCGGCGATGACGTTCCAGCCCTGCGCCTTCGCATATTCGGCGATCACCCTGCCGCCATACAGCCCCTGCTCCTCGCCGGAATCGAGCGAATAGACGATGGTGCCGGGGAACTTGTACCTCGACAGGACCCGTGCGGCCTCAAGGATCGCAGAGACGCCCGAGCCGTCGTCATTGGCCCCCGGCTCAAAGGCATTGGCGTTCATCACGTCGGTTACGCGGCTGTCGATATGCGCGGTGATGACGACGACGTCGTTCGGCCGTTCGGTCCCGCGCTGGATTGCGACCATGTCGCAAATCCGGGTCGGTCCGGGCAGCCTTGAGCCGGTCATGGTCTGGCAGGGTTCCACCGTCGGGAGGCCGTCGCTCTCGAACTCGGATTTCGCCCAGGCGAGCGCCGCGCCGATGCCGCGCTTGGGATCGGTCTGCGACGATAGCGTGTGGCGCGTGCCGAAGCTGACCAGCTTCTCGTCAAAGGCCTTGAGGCTCGCCGCGCTGACCGGAGCGATGATCGCTCGGAGTTGTGCATCCGGAGACGACGGCGGCGCGGCTCCGATCAGAGCCAGACAAGGCAGGACGGCGGCCAGTTTACGCATGAGTCTCTCCCGTTTCCGCCGCTTAGCGCGCTGAACGCCCATTTGTCGAAGCGCCATTGTTCCGGAACGCGGCCGCCGTTACCCAAAGCGTCTGCTGAAGGGGGAATAATCATGCGAGCATTTGTTGCGTTCATCCTCGGGTCGAGCATGTTAGCGTCGCCGGGAATGGCAGCCCAACCACTGATCCCGCCGGTTCTGACCGGGGCGCCGACCGCGGCCCAAATCAACCAGAGGTGCGACTATTTCGTCGCCCGGAGCGCCGCTCTCCGCAAGGCGCTGGAGCATGAGACGGGGCCGGCCACCGTCAACGGGACACTTCGCAAGTACGACCGGCTGTCGGAACTGCTGGGCGACGCGAGCGGCGAATCTGCGATGTACCGGGAAGTGGCAATCACCCCGGAAGCGCGTGCCGCGGGACAGAAATGCGAAGTGCGAATTTCGAGCGAGTCGACGAAGCTCAGCCTGTCGCGTCCGATTTACGACCGGCTGAAAGCGGTCAAAGCGCCGGCGTCCGACAAGGTGACCAATTACTACCTCGAACGCACGCTCGGCAGCTTCGAACGGTCGGGTGTGGGGCTCGATCCGGCAGGCCGGGCGAAGGCGCAGGCCCTTTCCGATGACATTGCTAACCTCTCGACGGCATTCGAAGCAAACATTCCGAAAGGCCAACAAACGATTACGGCTACGCCGGCCGAGCTGGATGGGCTTCCACAGGACTTCATCGACGCGCACAAGCCGGGCGCGGACGGGAAGATCACGCTGCGGACCGACTACACCGATTATATCCCGGTGATGACCTACGCGAAGAGCAGCGCCCTTCGAGAGCGTTTCTATCACGCCTATAATATGCGCGCGTACCCGCAGAATGAGAGCGTGCTTCGCGACATGCTCAACAAGCGCGACGAGTTCGCCAAGCTGCTTGGTCGGCCGAACTACGCGACGCTCAACTTCGAAGACCGGATGCTGAACACCCCGGAAAAGGTGCAGACGCTCATGGACGATATGGCCGCCGCCGCCAAACCCGCCGGCGACCGCGACTATGCAAAGAAGCTGGCAGTCCTTCAGCAGCTTCAGCCTGGAGCGACCAAGCTCAACCCCTGGGATAACGCCTATGTGAGCCAGGTCGTGCAGAAGCAGTCCTATGGTTACGACCAGCAGGAAGCGCGGAAATACTTCCAGTACGACAAGGTCCGCGACGGCATCCTGAAGCTCACACAGGACATGTTCGGCGTCGAAATCCGGCCGTGGAAGACGCCGGTTTGGGACAAGCTCGTCGAAAGCTACGAGGTCTACGATCACGGCAAGCTGATCGGCCGCTTTTACTTCGATTCGCACCCTCGGCCCGGCAAATATGAGCACGCCAATTCCGTACCGCTTCGTGCGGGTACTGCGGCGGGGCAGATTCCCGTCGGAATCCTGGTGATGAACCTGCCCGCCGGAAAGAGCCTGATGGAGCACAGCGACGTGGAGACCTTCCTCCACGAGTTCGGGCACCTGCTCCACGGCATCTTCGGCGGCCAGGGCCAGCGATGGGCGGGCCAAAGCGGAGTCGCGACCGAATGGGACTTCGTCGAAGCCCCGTCGCAGATGCTGGAGAACTGGGTCTACGATTACGGCGTGCTGAAAGACTTCGCGGTCGACGAAAACGGCAAGACGATCCCGCGTGATCTCGTCGATCAGATGAACAAGGCGCGGTACTTCAGCCTCGGCATGGACGACATGCGCCAGCTTGGGCTGTCCAACACGGCCCTGCAGTTCCACATGGGGCCGGCTCCAGCCGATCTCGGTGCCGCAGCGCGCGCCTTCGATGCAAAGTACGACATGCTTCCGCCGAGCCCGGATTCGGAATGGCAGGACGCGTTCCCGCATCTCGCCGGCTATGCCGCCGCCTATTACACCTATCGCTGGTCGATCGTGATCGCGGACGACATGTTCACGCAGTTCCAGCAGCATGGGCTTCGCGATCCCGCGACCGCGAGGCGGTATCGTGAGCTGGTGCTCGCACCGGGTGGAACCCGTCCGGCCGGCGAGCTGGTCGCCGATTTCCTGGGCCGACCGATCAGCCTCGATGCCTACAAGGCGAAGCTTGCGAAGGACCAGTAACCGGGCCCTCGGCTGGAATTCGGGGCTGCCAAGGTCTAGTGCGGCGGCAGCCCCCAATCAGCATTCGAGGACCCAACATGTTGCGTGACATCGATCATTTCATCGCCGGTGAAGCCTATGCGCCAAGCGGCCGGACCGGCGATGTGTTCGACCCCAATCGCGGCGAAGTGCAGGCGAAAGTGAAGCTCGGGACGAGTGCCGAGCTTCAGCGCGCTGTCGACGCGGCCAAGGCGGCGCAGCCCGCCTGGGCCGCGACCAATCCGCAGCGGCGAGCGCGCGTGATGTTCAGATATCGCGAGCTGGTCGAGAAGAATATGGAGGAGCTCGCGCGCCTCCTGTCATCCGAGCACGGCAAGGTGCTGGCCGACTCACGGGGCGACGTTCAGCGCGGACTCGAAGTGATCGAATATGCCTGCGGAATCCCGCAGGCGCTGAAGGGCGAATATACCCAGGGCGCGGGGCCGGGAATCGACGTCTATTCGATGCGCCAGCCTCTCGGCATTGGCGCGGGCATCACCCCTTTCAACTTCCCGGCGATGATCCCGATGTGGATGTTCGGGATGGCGATCGCCGCCGGCAACGCCTTCATCCTTAAACCGAGCGAGCGCGATCCCTCGGTGCCGGTGCGCCTCGCCGAGTTGATGAAGGAAGCGGGACTCCCGGACGGAATCCTGAATGTCGTTCACGGCGACAAGGAGATGGTCGATGCGATCCTCGACCATCCCGATATTGCGGGGATCAGCTTCGTCGGCTCGTCCGATATCGCGCAGTATATCTACTCTCGCGGGACGGCGAAAGGAAAGCGGGTGCAGGCGTTCGGCGGCGCCAAGAACCACGGCGTCGTCATGCCCGACGCCGACCTCGACCAGGTGGTAAACGACATCACCGGCGCCGCGTTCGGTTCGGCCGGCGAGCGCTGCATGGCGCTTCCGGTCGTGGTGCCAGTGGGTGACGAGACCGCAGATCGGCTTCGCGAAAAGCTGGTTCCCGCAATCGAGAAGCTGCGGGTCGGAGTCTCGACCGACCCCGAAGCCCATTACGGCCCGGTCGTCAGCGAAGCGCACAAGAAGCGCATCGAGCACTATATCCAGATGTGCGAGGACGAGGGCGGCGAGCTGGTCGTCGACGGCCGCGGCTTCATGCTCCAGGGGCATGAGAAGGGCTGGTTCATCGGCCCGACCTTCTTCGACCATGTAAAACCCAGCTTCAAAAGCTACCAGGACGAGATTTTCGGCCCTGTCCTGCAGATGGTCCGCGCCAGCGATTTCGAGGAGGCAGTGCGGCTGCCGAGCGAGCATGCCTACGGCAACGGCGTCGCGATCTTCACCCGCAATGGTCACGCCGCCCGCGAATTCACGGCGCGGGTGAATGTCGGAATGGTCGGCGTCAACGTGCCGATCCCGGTGCCGGTCAGCTACCACAGCTTCGGCGGCTGGAAGCGCTCCGGGTTCGGCGACATCGGGCAATATGGCCAGGAGGGCTTGCGCTTTTGGACAAAGAGCAAGATCGTGACGCAGCGCTGGCCCGACGGGAGCGTCACCGGCGAAAATGCGTTCGTGATTCCGACAATGGGGTGATCGCGCGCAAGCCTATCCGGGGGATGGGCTGAGCACGGTCACCAAAGGAGGTCTGAATGAGGCGAAGTCTAGCGGTTGCGCTGTTCGCTGCGATTGCGCTGGTTGCGGCCTGTCACAAGAACCAGGCGCAGAACGATCAGAATGCCGCCGACATGAGCGTGATCGACAACAACCTCACCGCTCCTCCTGCCGATGTCGAAACGCTTCCGCCCGACGAAAGCGCCGGCAATCAGGCGACGGCCAACGACGACCTCGACGCCAACGAAGAGAATGATGTCGACTGAGGCGCGGGCGCGATGGTGACCCTCTATTACTCGCCCGGCGCATGCTCACAGGCCCCGCACATCCTGATGCACGAGATCGGGATCGAGCATGACGCGGTTCGCGTGCACCTCAAGTCGCACACGCTGAACGACGGGAGCTCTTACCTCGCCGTAAACCCGAAAGGTTCGGTGCCCGCGCTCCAGATCGAGAATGGCGAGGTGCTGACCGAGAATGCGGTCATCCTCCAATATCTCGCGGATCGCGCGGGAGCAGAGCGGGTGCTACCTCCGCTCGGCGATTTCCGGCGCTACCGCGTGCTGGAGATGGTGAACTTCATCACCACCGAGCTTCACAAGAGCTTCTCGCCTTTATTCGCGGCCAATGCCGGCGACGAGGTGAAGGCGTTCTTCCGGCAGAAAGTGGCCAACAGGCTCGACTATATCGATAAGCGGTTGGGCCCCGGGCCATTCTTGTTCGGGGACGAGCTAACGCTGCCCGACCCGTATCTGTTCGTGATCAGCGGCTGGACCGAGGGCCTGTTGGGGCTAGAGCAATGGCCGAGCCTCGCCGCTTTCCGGGAGCGTATGCTGCGGCGGCCGTGGGTGCGGCACGTGCTCCGCTTCGAGGGGCTGCTGAAGGAAGAGGCGGCGGAGTAGAAGCCGTGCTCCTGCGAAGGCAGGAGCCCAGACTCTTGTGCCGGACTGGACCCCTGCCTACGCAGGGGTACTCTCACCCCGAATTGCGGAGCGCCGTCGCGATCGCGTTGATGGTCAGGTGGATTCCGTCGCGAAGCTGCTCGCCGCTCTCGCCGGAACGAATCCGCTTCAGCAGCTCGATCTGAAGCAGGTTCAAGGGCTCGATGTAGGGGAGCCGCAGGAGGATCGAATTCTCGAGCGGCGGATTGCCCTCCAGCAGCCGGCTCTCGCCGGTCACCTCCAAGAGGCAATCGTGGCTGCGCTGCCATTCCTCGCGGATCTGGCCGAACAGGTGGACTCGGGTTGCATCGTCTTCCACCAACTCGCTGTAGCGAGCCGCAATCGACAGGTCGGACTTGGCGAGCACCATTTCCATATTGTCGAGCGTCGTCCGGAAGAACGGCCACGCCTCGCGCATTTCGCGAAGCAGGCCCTTGTCGCCGAAGCCATGCAGTGCTGAGCCGACGCCGTACCAGCCGGGAAGCATGACGCGCGCCTGGCCCCAGCTGAACACCCAGGGAATCGCGCGCAAATCCTCGATCCGGTTCGACTTGGTCCGGCTCGATGGCCGCGAGCCGATGTTGAGGGTCGCGATCTCCGACACCGGAGTCATCTGCCGGAAGAATGTCGCGAAGTCCGGCTCGTCATAGACGAGACTGCGGTAAGACTTGAAAGCGACCGAGGAGAGCTGGTCCATCGCGGAGGCGAACCGCGCGGCATCCGCGCTCGAAAGCTCATCCTTCTCCAATGATGCCAGCACCGTCGCCGAGGCCATGGCTTCCAGGTTGGAGGCCGCAACGTCCGGAGTTGCATATTTTGCGGCGATGACCTCGCCCTGCTCGGTGATCCGGATTCGGCCCTGCACCGTCTCCCGCGGTTGCGCGCGGATGGCAGCGAAGCTCGATCCACCGCCGCGGCCGACGGCCCCGCCGCGGCCGTGAAACAGCTGCATCCGAGTCCCCGCCTTTTGAAACACCTCCGCCAGCGCTTCACTCGCCTGGTGAAGGCTCCAGACGGAAGTGAGATAGCCGCCGTCTTTGTTCGAATCCGAATAGCCGATCATCACCTCGGAAAAGCCGCGGGATTGAAGGGCGCCGGCGATCTCCGGAAGCTCGAACCAGGTGCGCATTACCTCCGGCGCACGCTCGAGATCGGCGACGGTTTCGAACAACGGGACGGCCATAATTGGTGCGCTTGGCGGATTGCCGGGCCGCCAAAGTCCCGCCTCCTTGAGCAGAAGATAGACTTCCAGCAGGTCCGAGACCTGCTTGGCCATCGAGATCACATAATATTGGATGCACTGCGGCCCGTAGCGCGCGTGCGCGGCAGCGGCGGCGGCAACAATCGCCAGCTCCGATTTTGTCTCGTCCGAATAGTCCGCGAACGGGCTCGACAGCAGCCGCTCCGACGCCAGTTCCCGCCGCAAGAGGGCAACGCGCTCATCTTCGCCGAGCGTAGCGTAATCCTCTTCGACGCCCGCTGATTTTAGCAACTCCGCGACCACCCGCTCGTGAACCGCGGAGTTTTGCCTCAGATCGAGGGTGGCGAGGTGGAAGCCGAAGGTCTCGACTGAGCGGATCAGCCGTTTCAGGCTGGAATGACCGCCGAGCAGCCCGTTGCCGCCCGTCTTGAGCGCTGTCATCAGCACGGTCAGGTCCGATACAAATGCCGCGGGTCCTGAATAGGCCTCGGCCTCGACCAGCGGCGGCCGCGGCGCCTCACGTCCGATGATCGCGGCGAAAGTCGCCGCGAGCCGGGCATAAACGCCGGTCAGCGCGCGGCGGTATGGCTCGTCTGAGCGAGCCGGGGACGGATCGCCGGCAGCGTCGGCCAGCTCACGAAGCGCGGGCGCAATATCGGCGAGTTCGGTGGAAACGGACAGTTCCGCGCCCAGCGAATGCACCTGCTCCAGGTAATAGAGCAGCAACGTTTCCGACGCTCGCCCGAGCGCATATTCAAGCGTTTCTGCGGTAACGTTGGGATTGCCGTCGCGGTCGCCTCCGATCCAGCTTCCGAGCCTCAGGAAGCTCGGTGGCCGCTCGCCCAGCACCCGCTCCCATTCGGCGTACAGCCTCGGCAGAACGGGGACGAAGATGTCGCGCATGTAGGAGAGCGCGATGTTGACCTCGTCGGCAACAAACAGGCGCTCGCGCCGCAACGGACGGGTCAGCCACAGCAGAGCCACCTGCCGGGCGATCGCTTCATCGACCGTTTCCCCCTCGGCGGTCACAGTCGCGCCGGAATCGCGAAGCCGCATCAGCTCTGCGATCCGGTTCTTGTGATCGATCATGCTCTTGCGCCGCACTTCGGTAGGGTGCGCGGTCAGCACCGGCATGATCAGCGCCGTGTCCAGCAGGGCCGCAGCCTCGCCGTCGGCAACGCCTTCGTTGCGCAGGATATCGAGAGCCTCAGCCAGGCTCGCGCCCGGCTCCCAGGCGCCGCCCTGCCGGTCTTCCGCCAGGTTGGCGAGCATCGAGAACAGCATGAAGCCGCGCACGAAATCGAGCGTCTCGTGCGGATCGAGCGCGCCGAGGCCCGGGTCGACACTGTCATCGGCGATCAGTCCGCGATGACGGTCGACGGATGTGGAGCGGATATATTCGATGCGGCGAAACAGCGTCTCGCCTCCAAACGCGCGGATCACGTCGCCGAGAATGCGCCCCAGGTAACGGATGTCCGGGTTCTGTTCGACGGCGCGTCGAGGTGTCGAAGGTCTGGATTGCTCGGCTACGTCAGGCATGGATCTGCGCCTAGACTCCTTGTGCGTTGGACGCAAAGGCGGGCCGGCACCGGAAGTGCCGACCCGCAATTGTTGAACACGTGACTTTTAGTAGTTGTACGCGCGCTCGCCGTGCTCGCCGATGTCGAGACCTTCGAGCTCGGTCTCCTTGCTGACCCGCAGGCCAGTGAGCGCCTTGGCGACATAGATGGCAATGGTGGTGCCAACCGCCGCCCACGCGATGGTCGCGCCGACGGTCATGAACTGGACCTTCAGCTGCGCAGCCATGCCCATCCAGTTGTCCGCGCTCGGGCCGCCCAGCGCCGCCGAATAGACGATGCCGGTACCGATGGCACCGACCATTCCGCCGACGCCGTGGACACCGAACGTATCAAGCGCGTCGTCGTAGCCGAGAGCCGGCTTTAGCTTCGTGACTGCGAAGTAGCAGACGAAGGCCGCAACCGAGCAGAGCACGATCGCTCCGAGCGGACCCGAATTACCGGCGGCCGGGGTAACGGCGACGAGGCCGACAACCAGGCCGGAGCAGAAGCCGAGGGCAGATGCCTTGTGACCCATCAGCTTCTCGGCGAGCATCCAGGCGAGGCCGCCTGCTGCCGTTCCGACGAAAGTGTTCATCATCGCCAGTGCGGCCGAACCGTTCGCCTCGAGCGCGGACCCCGCGTTGAAGCCGAACCAGCCGACCCACAGCAAACCGGTGCCGATTCCCGTCATCGTCAGCGAGTGCGGCGGCATCGGTTCCTGCGGGTAGCCGATGCGCTTGCCGAGGATGAGGCAGGCGACCAGCGCCGACACACCGGAGTTGATGTGCACCACGGTACCGCCGGCGAAATCGAGTGCTCCCATGCTGAAGAAGTAACCGTTTCCGCCCCACACCATGTGCGCGACGGGGAAGTAGACGATCGTCAGCCAGATCGCACCGAAGATCATCACCGCCGAAAACTTCATCCGTTCGACCACAGATCCCAGCACCAGGGCGACGGTGATCGCAGCGAAGGTCATCTGGAAGCAGACGAACACATATTCGGGAATCGCAACGCCCGACGTGAACGTCGCCGCCGTCGTGCTGCTGGACACGCCTTTAAGGAAGACCTTGCTGAAGCTGGCGATCACGGCGTTACCCCCGTCGCCGAAGGCCATCGAATAGCCCCAGCCGACCCAGATCAGCATCGCGAGGGCGCAGACCGCGCCCACCTGGGTCATCACCGAGAGCATGTTCTTCGAGCGGACAAGACCGCCGTAGAACAGCGCCAATCCCGGCACGATCATCATCAGAACCAGCACCGAAGAGGTCATCATCCAGGCGGTGTCGCCCTTGTTGACCGTCGGTGCGGCAGTCGCCGCCGCCTGAGCCCAGACCGGCATCGCCGCGAAGGCCGCGAGCGTAACGCCCGCAGCCCCCCGGCAAAGATTGCTTACGAGTTTCATCGATTCACCCCCCTTACAGAGCGTCGTCGTTCTGTTCGCCGGTGCGGATCCGCACCGCCTGCTCGACATCGAGCACGAAGATCTTGCCGTCTCCGATCGAGCCGGTGCGGGCCGAGTGCTGGATCGCCTCGACCACGCGTTCGGCGAAACCGTCCTCGACGACGATCTCGACCCGGATTTTCGGAACAAGGTTCGTTTCGTATTCGGCGCCACGGTAGATTTCCGTGTGGCCCTTCTGACGGCCGTAACCGCGAGCCTCCGAGACGGTGAGGCCCTGGACGGAAATGTCCCCCAGCGCCTCCCTTACCTCTTCCAGCTTGTGCGGTTTGATCACCGCAAGGATCAGTTTCATTGGGTCCCTCCTGTTAGAATGCGACGCCGATCGAGCCGACCACGCCCGGCCCGCTGATGTCCCGCCCGTTCGGGTGATCCGAGCTCGGTGGGCTGTAGCTCTTCTTGCTGGTATCGACGTACTGGACGCCGAGGGTGAGCGGCCCGTGCGTGAAGCTCGCGCCCACGTTCCAATCGGTATATTCCTTGCCGATCGACAGGTAGCTCGGGCCCCAGGTGTGGCCGAGGTGCGCAGTCAGGCTGACTGGCGACTTCGGAATCGCGTAGGACAGGTCACCGGCAAGGTAGAGGTTGTCCTCGCTGCCGTTGCCGATGTTCAGCGCCTTCTGCTTCGGCGCGTAGTTGACGGTCGCCTTGGCGGTGAACGGACCGACGGCCTCGGCGACCGAGAAATAGGGCTCGAAGAAGTCGGTGGTTGCGCCGTGGTTGCCCGGATACCAGTAATAGAGAACGCCGCCGTTGACGGTCGTCGGCCCGAAGCTCTTTTGATAGCCGACGATCAGGTCGTTCTCGGCCTGGGCTCCGTTGGCGATATAATCGTCAATCGAAGAGCCCCACCATGTGGCATAAAAGCCCGACGAATGCGTGATCGTGAAGGTGCCCTGGACAGCGGGCTCCTTGTTCGTTTGCGAAATGCCGCGAAAGCGATAGTCGCTGGTCAGGGTGGCGCCACCGGTTACGGTGAACCCGCCGCCGAGATCGCCCGCAGCGGCAGCCGCCGGCGCGGTCGAGAACAGCAACATGGCCCCAACGGCCGCAACACCAAGTCGAACAAAACCAGTCATTAGAATCCCCCGTAAAGAGTTTCGGCAAACCCTCCCCAGCCCGAGGTCTCGCGGCTCTACTGATGCCCCGCGACTCCGGACCCGGTGCAACAAAATGGACACATTGCTGCACTGCACAACGAGAAATATTCACACATTTTAGGGATTGTTCCGGAGGAACACCGGTTTCTTAACGGAGATTGTATCCCAAACGCGGGACGTCAGGCGGCAGCCGCGAAGCCTCGCTCAAGGTCCACGATTAGTTCGTCCGCACTTTCCAGACCGACGGATAAACGCAGGAGATCCGGATGGATTCCCGCCTCTTCCTGCGCCTCCGGCGGCATGCCGCGGTGAGTCATCGACGCCGGCGTGCAGATGAGAGTCGCAAACCCGCCAAGAGAGGAGGCGAGCGTGATCAATTGAAGCGCGCTGACGAACCTGTCGGCGGCCGCTTTTCCGCCGCTCAGGCGAAAGCTCAGCATGAATCCGTGGCCCGACTGTTGCTGCGTTGCAACATGATGGCCGGAATGTGACTCCAGGCCCGGATGGTGCACAGCCTGGACGTCCGCGCGTTCGCTGAGCCACTGCGCGATCCTTGCGGCGCTCGCCTCCTGCCGATCGAGCCGAAGCGGGAGAGTCCTCAGGCCGCGAAGCGTTTGCGATGCATCGAAGGCTGACCCGTTCAGGCCGGCTGCATTCGACCACCACTCCAATTCTTCGACCAATGCGGCGTCGGCCGCGAGCAAGGCGCCGCCGAACAGGTCCGAATGGCCGTTGAGCGCCTTGGTGGTGGAGTGCATGACGAGATCGCAGCCGAGTACAAGCGGCTGCTGCCGGAGCGGCGTCAGCAATGTGTTGTCGGCGATGACCAAAGCGCCCCGCTGCTTGGCTGCCGACGCACATCGGGCGATGTCGGTGACCCTCAGCAGCGGATTGCTGGGCGTCTCGATCCACAGAAGGTCGAGCTTGTCGCCGAGTGCGCGATCAAATGCCGCGTCCTCGGTGAAATCGACGAATTCGCAGGCGATCTTCCCCTGATTGGCGAGCGCCTGAAGAAGCCGGTAGGTGCCGCCATAGCAGTCGTGCGGCGCAACCACACGCGCACCGTTCGGGAGCCGAAGCAGCGCCAGAAGCGCAGCCGACTGGCCGCTGTTGGTGACAACTCCGCCCGCCGCACCTTCAAGTTCCGTCAGCGCTTGCCCGAGCAACGCCCGGTTGGGATTGACGGTCCGCGAATAGTCGAAGTCGGGTTTTTCATCCGGACTATCCCACTCGAACGTATCCGACGCGACGATCGGCGGGGCGACGCCTCGGTAGCCTCGGTCGAACTCTGTCCTGGCGGCGGCAACGATTGTCGCCGGGTCTTTCTTGCGGCTCATGAAGCAGCCGCAATGAATGGCGCAACGATCCGCCCGACGCGAGCCGCTTCCTTGAGAAACATGTCGTGGCCGAATAGCGAATCAAGCAAGTGCAGCTCGGATGGACCGCCCAGCTTCTGCTCGAGCACGCGCATCTGCTCGGGGAACGCCAGCTGATCGCTGTCGGCTCCAATCAACAAAGTCGGCGCAGTGATCCGCTCCGGGTGGATGCGATGCCGGTCGATCGACGCGGACAAGCTCAGGAAGCGCTGCGGCGACATCACCGACAGGAAGGCTTGGCCGCGTGCACGGAGATAGCCGCCGGGATGCGAGGCCGTGGTCGGATGCATCTCGTCGATTCCTCCATCGAAGCGCACGGCGAATTCCTGCGGAGTGCGGTAGGTCAGCATTGCCATTCCGCGCGCGATCGCCAGCGCTTCGTCACCACGCCCCGCCTCGATGCCGAGCGCGACGACGCGGCGCTGAAGCTCCCGGGCCGCAGTGGCGGCAGGGTGCGGCTCGCCGGCGGCGCCGATGATCACCAGCTTCGCGACCCGCTCCGGCTCCGCCTCTGCAAGCGCAAGCGCAACCATTCCGCCATAGGAAGCACCCACAATCGTGACCGGTTCGGCGATGCCGATCGCATCGAGCGCGGCGGCGAGAACACGCGCCTGGTCGAAAGTGGTTGGGGCGGCTTCACCGGTGACGTCGGCCGCATAGTCCATCCCGATGACCCGAAAGCGCGCCGGATCAATTGCTGTGCCCGGACCCGTGAGGCCGGACCACCAGCCCCTACTTCCATCTGGCCTCAGGCAGGGAAAGCAGTCACCGGAAATTCCGCCGAGGACGACAATGGGTGGGTTCTGAGGATCGCCGACCGCCGAGGCCCGGACGCTCGACCCGAACCGCCTCAACGCCTCCGGAACCGGGACTTCGAACAAGGCGACGTCCGGACATCGTTCGCTCGAAGTGGCGCCAGCCGAGTCTTCAGCGGATGCGGGCACGACAGACAGCTCCATCTTCCTCTCGTTTCGTCGGGAGATGCAGCCTGGTTGGCCCGCTTGGTTGCCGCCTCGGCCGCATCTCCCTTCCTGGGACGCCACCTTGCCCGGGCTGGGCAGGTTGGCGTGGACTTCGGCTTTCGCTTCAATCCACTCTTGATGCTTCGCTCTTGGCCGAAGCCAGAAGCGATGGGATCCAATATGCCGCGGCGAAGCTTCAGGTCAATAGCCGAGGCCCTTGGTCTTCGTCCGCACCCGGAGCACCGAGTGAGTAGAAGCGATAAACAAAGTGCCGCCATCCACTCCGAAGGCGCAATTCTCGGACGTCACATCGGTCTTTATCAGGCCGAGCTCGACACCTTTCGGCGACAGGATGTGGATTCCGCCTGGTCCGCTGGCGAAGAGGTTTCCGTGGGCGTCGATCTTCATTCCGTCGGGAAGCCCCGGAAGCCCCTGCTTCACCAGAGTCGTCATGTCGGCGAAGACACGGCGATTGAGAATCTTGCCGGTCGCATCGAGGGAATAGGCGTAGATCTTCGCCTGGTCGGGATCGGACACGCTGACGTAGAGCGTTCGCTGGTCCGGAGACAGGCCGATCCCGTTCGGAAAGGTCAGACTGCCGTCGATCAGCTGCACATCACCGTTGGGCAGCAGCCGGTAGACACCGTTAAACGGCATCTCTTTAGCCGATGATTTGTCGAGATCCTTCAGCCCGTAGGGCGGATCGGTGAACCAGATCGACCCGTCACGAGCGAGCACCAGATCGTTGGGAGAGTTGAACTTCTTTCCCTGGTATTGGGTGGCCAGGAAGGTCTTCTTCTTGGTTGCGAGATCGAGGCGAGCGATTGCTCGGCTGCCGCTGTCCGCCATCAGCACGGTTTGCGGCTTGTCGCCCGGGATCATACCGTTTGAGCCGGCTTCGCGGAAGATCGCGGTGTCCGTCCCCACGTAACCGGAAGGCTTCATGAACAGGCTCAGCCCGTCTTTGGCCGACCAGCGGAACATCCTGTTCTCGGGCGGATCGCTGAGCAGCAGATAGCCGCCTTCACGAATCCAGACCGGGCCTTCCGCCCACGTCACACCGTCCGCGATCTTCTCCACCTTCGCCCCGGCAGCGATCAGCGAATCGAGGGCCGGTTTTTCCCGCACGATGTTTCCCGCGGCTGGATCTGTCGCTCCGGACGCGGCCCCCGCAATCGTTAGAAGCACAAAGGCCAGGAAGACTCTCACTGGTTGATCCCCGCCACCGTGCCTTCCACGCTCCCCCCTTCGAGGCCCAGGCTTCGGCGCGCCGGGCTCGAATGACCACGCATCAAGCTTTCGGCGATGTCGGGCTGGCCCGCCTCGATGGCATCGACGATTGCGTGATGCTGGTGGTGGCCGGAGACCAGCACCGGATAGATTTCATCCAGCGGCACGCGCTTGAAGGCGACCACGTTCGGAGCGACGAACGGCACCGAATAGACCCGTTGCACCAGATCCTTGAGAAGCGGATCGCGGGCGCCCCCGACGATCAGGTCATGGAAACGGCCGTTCATATGCGCGTAGCTCTGCTCGTCGTCTTTAACGACATGGCCCTTGGCAAAGATGTCGTCCCCCTCGCGAAGCACCTCGCGCAGTTCCCCGACGATGGCTCCGCGGTCGCTCCGCGCCGCGAGTTCGCGCGCAGCATAGCCTTCCAGGACGCAACGGATCTCGGTTGCTTTGTAGCTGTCTTCGGTGGTGAAGTTGCGGACCGCGTAACCGCGCTTTCCCGCCGGTTCGAGAAGCCCTTCGCTGGCGAGCGCCGGAAGCGCATTCCGTACCGGCGTGCGCGACACTCCCAGACGTTCGGCAATCCCCGCTTCGGCCACCCGAGTTCCCGGCGGAAGCTCACCTTCGACGATCAATTCCCGGATGCGCTGGGCTACGCGGCTTTCAGCGCGCCGCCCGTTTTCAGCTGTATCCAAATCCGACTCCCGTCCCCGCAAGGCCGCCTCATAGCGGCAAGACGAGGCGCAGGTCTATGGGATCCTAATTTCTTCAGCGGGACCCGCGCTCGCGGGATCGAGATCCGGCATTCCGTCGAGCTCCTTGAACAGCGCAGGGAAGTCGTGCGCCCGCACCAGACCCAGCACATCTTCGAACCGATCGATGACGAAATAGCACTGCTGATATTCGTCGGCTCGGTAGCCGGTTCGAAGCACGCGCTTCAGGTCGAACTTCAGCCGCTGCGGCTTCGCGCTCTCGAGGCAATAATGGGTCTCGCCGAAGCTCGACAGGATGCCGGCGCCATAGATCTTGAGTTCGCCATCCTCCAGCGCGAGGCCGGTCTCGATCGTGTACCAATAGAGACGCGCAATCCGGTCGATCGCATTGAGCTCGATTGCCTTGAGGCACAACTGGCCGAGCTCGGCCATGAAATCAGCGACTGCCGGCTGCGCCAGCAGCGGGACGTGTCCGAACACGTCGTGGAACACGTCGGGCTCGCCCAGATAGTCGAGCTGCTTGGGCGAACGGATGAAATTGCCAACCGGAAGCCGCCGTTCCGATAGGTGCTGGAAGAAGATTTCGTCCGGGACGAGGTCAGGAACCGCGACAACCGACCAGCCGGTCCGCCCGGAGAGCTTCTCGTTCAGTTCATCGAAATCGGGGATCCCGGACCGCGAGAGGCTGAGCACGTCGAGCCCTTCCTCAAACTCGCGCACCGCGCGATCGTGAAGCAGGGTCTTCTGCCGGGCGAACAGCGTATCCCAAACCCAATGGTCCTCGTCCGTCAGCTCATCCCAATGCTGCGGCACGGTCCAGTCGGCGGCGGCTCCCGCGGGCGGCTTGGCTCCGGCGGGCGCGCGATGGCTGTGCGCCGGCTCCAGCAGGGTAATCGGATGGCTCATTGATCGGCTCCAGTCAGCAGTCGGCGCAGTTCCGCGTCGCCTCGCGGCGGACTGCTGCCAAAGAAGAGTTCGAACGCTCTGCGCGCCTGGCCGACCAGCATCGTCAGGCCATCGACCGTGCGGTCTCCACACGTGAGGAATTCGGTGTCAGCCGGCGTCGTCACCATGTCGAAAAGGATCGCGTCCCCCGAATTCGCGCGAACCAGCTCAAGCAGCGACTTGGGCATCGGATCGGCACCCGCCATGCCCAGCGAAGTTGCGTTGACAATAACCGACGCGCCTTGAAACGCGTTCGCCTCCTGCGCCAGCGGCAGGATCCGCACGGGCGCGAGCGAGGACAGTTCGTCGGCCTTGGCCGGATTGCGGGCAAGCGCCACGATCTCCGCATTACGTTGGGCCAGATAGGCAACGACCGCCCTCGCCCCGCCTCCCGCACCGATTACGACGGCCTTTCGACCCTTCAGCTCGACTGAATCCAGCGCCGCGGCCACGCCGTCGATATCGCTGTTGTAGCCCGCCAGCCCGTCCTCCGCCGATACGACGCAATTCACCGCGCCGATCGCTTCCGCTCCAGGATCGAGACGGTCGAGCAACGGCATGATTGCCTGCTTGTGTGGAATGGTGACGTTGCAGCCGCGCCACTCCGGATCGGCGCGGCGGCTGGCAATGAAATCCGGAAGCTCGTCGGCAGCAACTCGGGTGCGGATATAATCGCCCTCAATCCTGAGTTGTTCGAGCCAGTATCTATGGATGATCGGCGACTTGGATTGGGCGATCGGATCGCCGATGACTTCCGCGAACTGCATGGTCAGCTCGCTCGGTCGAGGAAGGCGGCGACGTCGGCGAGGTGGACACTCTTGTCGACGAACGCCCGACCAATTCCGCGAGCGAGGATGAAGGCGGTTCGGCCGCCCTCACGTTTTTTGTCGTGAGTCATGTGGCTGGAGAGTTCCCCCCCGCGACCGCTCAATCCGACCCCCGCGAGCGTGGTCGGCAAGCCAACTTCAGCGAAATGCGCAGAAACGCGGGCAGCGTCCGCGGCTGAGCAGAGTCCCCGCTCAACCGAAAAATCGAAAGCGAGAACGCAGCCGAGTGCAACCGCTTCGCCGTGATACAGCTTGTCCGAAAAGCCCGTCGCAGCCTCCAGCGCATGGCCGAACGTGTGGCCAAGATTGAGCAAGGCGCGCCGGCCCGACATTTCGCGCTCGTCCGCCTCGACCACCTTGGCCTTGCCGCGAACGGCGGCAGCGATGGCGCGATGTCGTGCGTCGGAATTCCCGGCGATCACCTTCTCGCCGTTAGTCTCAAGCCAGCTGAAAAGCTCGGCATCCTCGATCAGCCCGTATTTGGCGATCTCGGCATAGCCAGCGCGGACCTGTCTCGGATCGAGCGTGTCGAGAACGGTGGGATCGATCAGCACCAGCTTCGGCTGGTGGAACGCGCCGACGAGATTCTTGCCCGCAGCCACGTTAATCCCGGTCTTGCCACCGACCGAGCTGTCGACCTGCGCAAGAAGCGTCGTCGGGATCTGCACGAATCCGCAGCCGCGATTGACGATCGCCGCCGCAAATCCGGCGAGGTCGCCGACCACCCCGCCGCCGAACGCGACGATCACGTCCTTGCGCTCGATCCCTTCGGCCAGGAGCCGGTCGCAGACGCTTTGCAGCCCGGCCCAGCTCTTGCTGTCCTCGCCGGGCGCGACGAGGATCGAAATGACATCAATTCCGCCGAGCGCATCCTTGAGCCGTTGGCCCTGCGCGCGCCACACTGTCTCGTCGCTGACGACCAGCAGCCGTCCGCTGCGAGTGAACTGCCCAAGATGCTCGGCAGCGCGGCCGAGCAGCGCGTCTTCGATTATTACGTCATAGCTTCGGGAGCCCAGCCCGACCGTGATGCTTTCCATCGGCTCAACCGCACTGCGCGCGGTGAAGCAGCTTCTGGTCGGCCAGCACCAGCGCCATCATCGCCTCGACCACCGGCGCGCCGCGAATTCCGACGCACGGATCGTGCCGTCCCTTGGTGACGATCTCGGTTTCGTTTCCGTCGCGGTCGATTGTCGGCACCGGCTGCGGGATCGACGAGGTCGGCTTGAACGCCACCCGCACGACCACCGGCTGCCCTGTCGAAATGCCGCCGAGGATTCCACCGGCATTGTTCGACTGGAACTCCGCGCCAGACCGGATCGGATCGACATTGTCTTCGCCGCGCAGCCGCGCAGCTTCGAAGCCGGCGCCGATCTCCATCGCCTTGACCGCGTTGATCGACATCATAGCCATCGCCAGTTCGCTGTCGAGCTTCGCGTAGATCGGCGCGCCCCACCCAGCTGGGACGCCGTGCGCGACACATTCCACCACCGCACCCAGAGACGAGCCGGATTTGCGCGCGCCATCAACGAGCGCTTCCCAGCGCTTGGCCGCTTCCACGTCAGGGCAGTTGAACGGATTGCGCTCAATCTCCTCGAGATCGATTGCGGAGCGGTCGATGGTGTCGCCGCCAATCTCGACCACATAAGCGCGGATCGCAACTTCCGGGACGATCAGCCGCGCGACGGCTCCGGCTGCCACCCGCATCGCCGTCTCGCGCGCCGAGCTCCGGCCGCCGCCGCGCCAGTCGCGAAAACCGTATTTCGCGTCATAGGTGAAGTCTGCGTGGCCCGGGCGGTAGGCCTGCGAGACGTTGGAATAATCCTTCGACCGGGCATCGACGTTCTCGATCATCAGGCTGATCGGAGTGCCCGTCGTCTTGCCTTCGAATACGCCCGACAGAATCCTCACCTGGTCGGGCTCGCGCCGCTGGGTGGTGAAGCGGCTGGTGCCGGGCCGCCGCTTGTCGAGCCAGGGCTGGATGTCTTCTTCGCTGAGGAGAATTCCAGGCGGACAGCCATCGACAACCGCACCGATCGCGGGCCCGTGGCTCTCGCCCCAGGTCGTCGTCCGAAGCACCCGTCCGAAGGTGTTGAAGCTCATCGGCTGACCACCACGAATGTCGTATCGTTGACCTCGCGGTCGTGGACGTTCCGCTTGAGCACGACAAGGCCGTAGGCCTCGGCCGCCGCTTCGGAGGCGAGCACCGCCTTCTCCGGATCCTTCAGCGTCTGCGCGGCAACGGAGGTGCTTGGCGCCTCTTCCGTCTCCAGCCCGAGCGAACGCAGAGTCTCCGGGCATTGCTTGAGCGCCATCGGGTGACTGACCGCGGTCCGGATCAGGTCGAGCCTCGATCCCGGAAGCCCGAGAAGGTGGATGCGGATCGGGAGCTTGTGCTCGCTGACGATCTTCAGGCTGGTTTTGGCCAGCAGCTGACGGACTTCGTCGACGCCACCGGCATTGTTGTTCTCCAGCGGGAGGATGCCGAGATCAGCCTCGCCGGCCTCCACCGCGCGGATGACGTCGGCGAAGCTCGGCAGGCCGACCGCTTCCTGATCCGGCACGAAGCGCAGGCACGCCTCGTGGCTGAACGCGCCCGGCACCCCGTGATAGGCGACGCTCATTGGATCTGCGCTCCGAGCGAACGCATCAGCGGAACGAACGTGGGGAAGCTGGTGGCGATCATGTCGGCGCTGTCGACCGATACCGCGCCGCGGGCCGCGAGACCCATGACGAGGAAGCTCATCGCGATCCGGTGATCGTCATGAGCGATCACGTGCCCATTGCCCGGGGGTGGACCGCCGCAGCCCTCCACAATCAGCGTATCGCCCTCGTCATGAGCGTCGACGCCGCAGGCCCGAAGCCCCGCAATGACAGCGGCGAGCCGGTCGCTCTCCTTCACCCTGAGCTCGGAGAGGCCGTGCATCAGGCTTCGGCCTTCAGCGAACGCGGCCGCCACGGCGAGGATCGGATATTCGTCGATCATCGACGGCGCGCGCTCGGCGGGGACTTCGACGGCACCAAGCTTCGACGAACGTGCGACCACATCGGCCGCCGTTTCGCCGCCGTGGGTTCGCGGATTCTCGAGCCGGATGTCCGCGCCCATTTCGATCAGCGTCTTGAGCAGCCCCGTTCGCAGAGGGTTCGTCATGACATTCCGGATCCGCACTTCCGAACCGGGCACGATCAACGCGGCGACGATGGGGAAGGCGGCTGACGAGGGATCGCCAGGAATCTCGACGCTGGTCCCGGTTAGCGCACGCTTCTCGCCCAGCCGGGTGTGCTCGTCGCGGGTTTCGACCTCGCACCCGAAGGCGCGCAACATGTTTTCCGTGTGATCGCGGCTGGCGCGCGGCTCGATGACTTCAACATCGCCATTAGCGCGCAGCCCGGCGA
>Ga0207695_10003512_pt1 | contig 21966 bp, 19 predicted proteins | sample KBSC54metaG_FD_184354 | JGI IMG/M metagenome (GOLD analysis project Ga0207695, IMG submission 184354) | Corn rhizosphere microbial communities from Kellogg Biological Station, Michigan, USA - KBS C5-4 metaG (SPAdes) (version 2) | ecosystem: Host-associated > Plants > Roots > Rhizosphere > Soil...
GACCCAGAACACAACACCCTTATGGTGAGAAGGATCCACCGAACGAGCCGGCGCCTCGTGCCGCAAGGCAAAGTAAGGCTCCTCACAACCCCGCGCGGACGAGTAATCGATCCATCTCCTCGACCGGCAGGTGGGGCGAAGCCGCTGCGGCGTGCACCACGTGGTCCGACTCGTCCGCCAGGAGTGCGACCAGGTTTTCGACCGGCAGGTTTCGGTGGCCGGCGATCGCTGCGCGCACCGTGGCCTCCGGGTCCGCTGCCAGTGCGACTGCCAGGGGTGTCGGGAGTTGCGGGTCGCCGGAGGCCAGGGCGCGGAGGCGGGGCTCCGGGTCGATCGCGAAGCGGCGCATCGTTTCCGGGCTGTGCGTCAGGACCGGTTGGTACTCCCACCACATCGTGAACGTGTCCCAGTGGTGCATGCGCTCGATGCGTTCGGCGCGGGGGGCGTCGACCAGGTGCGGTGCGGTGTTGACCATGGTGATGCGGACTTGTTCGTCCTCGTCGTCCAGCAGGGTGCGCACGGCTTCCAGTGGCAGGTCTGTGCTGAGCGCCGCTGCGGTGCGGAAGCAGGGGTAGGGCGAGTCGACGTGCTTGGCGGCCTCGGCGGTGACCCACTCCGGGCGCAGGGTGCTGAGGGTCGAGTAGGCCTGGAGGTAGTCGAAGACGAGGCCGTACTCGTCGTCGGCGGCGATCAGGTCGTCCAGGGTCGGGGCGTTCTCGGTGATGTCGGCGTGGATGGCCGCGCGTATCGCTTCGGGGGTGTCGCGCCGGGCGAAGATGGCCAGGCGTACCACCGGGCTCGGGTCGTTGGTGAGGACCTCGACCAAGTCCGGTGGCAGGTCCTCCCGGGCGGCCAGCTTGGCCCGCACCGCGCTGTCGGGGTCGCGGGCCAGCAGGTCGATCAGGGTCGCGTCGAGGTCGAGGTGGCTGAAGTAGGCGGAGAACGCCGCGGAGCGGACCTTCTCGTCCTGGTCGTTCAGCAGCAGTTCCCTTACGTTGCGCGGAGCGTCGGCCCACCACTGCGCGAGCATGAGGCGGATCTGCGGGTCGGGGTTGGCGGCCAGCCGGGCGCGCAGGTCTGCCGGGACGGCGTCGGTGCGCGCCAGGGTCTCGCGGACCTCGCGCGCGGCGTCGTCGATCAGCGTCTCGAACAGTTCCCGGGCCGTGCCGGGCGGATCCTCCGCGCAGGCGGCTCCGGCCTCGCCGCCGATGATGACCGCGGCGCGGATGCCCGGGTCGCGGTGGCGGGCGAGCAGCATCCGGAACTTCTGGCACAGCCACGGATTCAGCGCCAGTGCGTGCACCTGCCAGCGGTCGTCGCGGGCGATGATCTCGGCGACCATCGCGTCGGTCAGGTCCGGCCGTTCGGCCACCGCCCGTAGTTCCCGCCGCCACGCCAGCAGCCGGAACACCATGTCCGGCGGCAGCGCGGGATTCTCCGCGAGACCTTTGACAGCCTCCTCGATCCGGACATTGTGCGGCCCATCCCCGCTCATGTCTCCCCGTCCTTCCCGGCCCGCGAGTCCCCTGTCGCGGGCCCCTCCCTCACGTCGGAAGGTGTAGCCGTACCGAGTACTACCCGCACATCAGTGCGAGTAACGTCGCGCCGGTCACGCTGACCGGCCGCACGGATGTTCCGGCCAGGACAAGCGTGGCTGAAGGGTAGAGCTCGCCCCTTGCGCTGCGATAGCGCTCAAGCGCTCCTCCGATCTCGCACCTCCGGCGTGGTGTCGCCCCCGTACGAATAGAACATGCGAACGGCGGTCCCGGGGATGGACCTGGTCCAGATTTTGCGAAAACCACATCGGGAGTAACACCCGCGCATCCGGAATGGGTTTTACCCCGCCGGGTGTTGTCCGCCAGAGTGAACCCCAGGCAGGGTCTCGGCGTGACTTGGGTGGGATGACGTGAGTACGGAGAGTTTACAGACGGCTGCGCGCGCGCAGGGGTCAATCCTTAAACGCGGCCTCGGATTGCTCGGTGTGGCGATCCGTACCGAGCCGCGGGTGTTCGCCGCGGCGGTCAGTGGCAGCGCGGTGTACGGCATCATGACGGTCGGCGCGGCCTGGGCCGTGGGCTGGGCCACCGACCACGCGATCCTGCCGGCCTTCCGGGCCGGGAAGGTGCCGGTGGGCGCGACGTGGACGGCCGGCCTGCTGATCCTGGGCGTGGCGCTGGCCAAGGTGATGGGCATCATCGGGCGGCGGCTGCTCGCCGGGGTCATGCAGTTCCGGCTCCAGTCCCGCTACCGGCGCGCGGTATCCGAGCGCTACCTGCAGCTGCCGCTGTCCTGGCACCGGCGCCACCCGACCGGCCAGCTGCTGTCCAATGCCGGCTCCGACGTGGACATGACCTGGCAGTTCATCGCCCCGCTGCCGATGTCGCTGGGCGTGCTGATCATGATGGTCGCCGCCCTGGTGTCGATGGTGCTCACCGACCCGGTGCTGGCGATCATCGGCTTCCTGCTGTTCCCGGCGATCATCGTGCTGAACACCGTCTACCAGCGCTACGCCTCGCCGCGCCTGGCCGCCGCCCAGGAGATGCGCGCCGGCGTCGCCGAGATCGCGCACGAGTCCTTCGACGGCGGCCTGGTCGTGAAGACCCTGGGCCGCGAGGACGTGGAGACCGGGCGCTTCGCCGCGGCCGCCGACCGGCTGCGCGACGCCAACATCGCCGCCGGCCGGGCCCGCGCGTTCTTCGACCCGGCGCTGGAGGCCGTCCCCAACCTCGGCGTGCTCGTCGCGCTGCTGGTCGGCACCTCCCGGGTGGCCTCCGGGGCGATCCAGCCCGGCCAGGTCGTGCAGGTCGCCTATCTCATCACCCTGCTCGCCTTCCCGCTGCGCGCGATCGGCTGGGTCCTGGGCGAGCTGCCGCGCTCGGTCGTGGGCTACGGCCGGGTCAAGGCCGTGCTCGACGCCCAGGGGGACATGGAGTACGGCCCGCGCCAGGCCCCCGAGGGCGGCGCCGCCGACGTCCGCCTGGACCACGTCAGCTTCGGCTACGACGGCCAGGCCATTCTGCGCGGGATCGATCTGAGCCTGCGGCCCGGCTCGACGGTGGCGCTGGTCGGGCCGACCGGCGCGGGCAAGTCCACGCTCACCAGCCTGCTGGCGCGCCTGGCCGACCCCGACGGCGGTGTGGTGCGGCTCGACGGCACCGACGTCCGGGAGTTCGCCCGCGGTCAGATCCCGGCGCAGGTCTCGCTGGTCCCGCAGCAGACCTTCCTGTTCCAGGACAGCATCCGCGACAACATCCGGCTGGACCGGGACGCCGACGACGAGCAGGTCTGGGCCGCGCTGCGGCTCGCGCAGGCCGAACGCTTCGTCAAGCGCCTGCCCGCCGGTCTGGACACGGTCATCGGCGAGCGCGGCGCGACGCTGTCCGGCGGCCAGCGGCAGCGCCTGGCGCTGGCCAGAGCCCTGATCCGCCGGCCCCGGCTGCTGATCCTGGACGACTGCACCGCCAGCGTGGACCCGCAGGTCGAGGCCGCGATCCTCGGCGGGCTGCGGGACGCCGCCGGCGAGGGCACGCTGGCCTCCACGGTCCTGGTCGTCGCCTACCGCAAGGCCACGATCGCGCTGGCCGACGAGGTCGTCTACGTCGAGCACGGCCGGGTCGTGGACCGCGGCCCGCACACCGAGCTGGTGGAGCGGTGCCAGGGGTACCGCGATCTGATCACCGCCTACGAGCGCGACCACGAGGAGCGCGACGGCGAGCTGCAGGAGGTCGGGATATGAGCACCGCCGTCGCCGAACGCGATGACGAGGTCGAGGACGCCGGCGGCCTCGAGGCGGAGGACAGCGCCGCCGCCCCGGCCGGCTATCAGCTCCCTGAGGCCCTCGACGGCGGCTACGCGGTGCTGCGCCGCGGCGTCCGCCTGGCCCCGGCGTTCACCAAGGGCCTGGGCTTCACACTCACCCTCGCGGTCATCGCCACGGTCGGCCGGGTCGTGATCCCGCTGACCGTGCAGCAGACGCTGGACCACGGCATCCTGGCCAAGGGCGGCCCCGACTACGGCGAGGTGCGCACCATGGTCGCGCTCAGCGCCCTGGCCGTGCTGATCACCGCGGTGTCGGCGTACCTGATGAACTACCGGCTCTACACCTCCAGCGAGCGCGGCCTGGCCGAGGTGCGCACCAAGGCCTTCCGGCACGTGCACGACCTGTCGCTGCTGCACCAGCAGGCCGAGCAGCGCGGGGCGCTGGTCAGCCGGGTCACCAGCGACATCGACACGGTCACCGTGTTCATCCAGCAGGGCGGCATGCAGCTGTTCGTCGCCGCCGCGCAGGTGGTGGTGGTCACGGTCGTGATGGCGATCTTCTCCTGGCAGCTGACGATCCTGGTCTGGGTCTGCTTCGTGCCGATGTTCCTGGTGATGCGCAAGATCCAGGGCCGGACCGGACGCGCGTACCGCAAGGTGCGGCGGCGCTACGGCAAGATGCTCGGCGAGGTCTCCGAGGCGCTGGTCGGCGCCGACGTGCTGCGCGCCTACGGCATCGAGGACCGCACCGGCCGGCGGATCGGCGCGGCCGTGGAGGGCACACGCGACTCGCAGGTGCGGACCCAGCGGCTGATCGTCGTCACGTTCTCCATGGGGGAGCTGGTCGCCGGGCTCGTGAACGCCGCGATCGTGGTGGTCGGCGTGCTGCTCGGCGTCGGCGGCCACCTGTCCGCCGGCGACCTGGCGGCGATGCTGTTCCTGGTGAACCTGTTCATCTCCCCGGTGCAGTTCGCCACCGAGATGCTGAACGAGGCGCAGAACGCGATCGCCGGCTGGCGCCGCATCGTCGGGCTGCTGGAGCAGCCGCCGGACGTGGTGGACCCGGGTTCGGCCGGTGTCGCCCCGCCGGAGGGGCCGTTGGGCGTCGGCTTCGAAGAGGTCGTGTTCGCCTACCCCGGCGGCGCCCCGGTGCTGCACTCGCTGACCACCCAGATCACGCCGCGCACGCGCGTGGCGGTGGTCGGGGAGACCGGCTCGGGCAAGACGACCTTCGCCAAGCTGCTGACCCGGCTGATGGATCCGAGCTCCGGCCGGATAGTGCTCACCTCTGGTGACAATCAGCACGGTAACGGCGTTCCGCTGAAGGACGTGGACTTCGAGACGCTGCGCTCGCGCATGGTGATGGTGCCGCAGGACGGGTTCCTGTTCGACATGACGGTCGGGGACAACGTCCGCTACGGCAAGCCCGGCGCGAGCGATGCCGAGGTGCGCCGGGCCTTCGAGGACCTGAGCCTGACCGACTGGCTCGACGGGCTGCCCGAGGGGCTGAACACCAGGGTCGGGCAGCGCGGCGAGTCGCTGTCGGCGGGGGAGCGGCAGCTGGTGGCGCTGGCGCGGGCCTACATCGCCGACCCGGACCTGCTGGTGCTGGACGAGGCCACCTCGGCCGTCGACCCGGCGACCGAGGTGCGGATCACGCGGGCGCTGGACGGGCTGACGCGCGGGCGGACCTCGATCGCCATCGCGCACCGGCTGTCCACGGCCGAGGCCGCGGACGAGGTGTTCGTGTTCGATGCCGGGCAGATCGTGGAGCGCGGGCCGCACCGGGACCTCGTCGGCGCCGGCGGGGTGTATTCGGGTCTGTATGAGAGCTGGGCTCGGCAGCAGTCCTCGTAGCAGGAGCTTGCTGTAGCGCGAGTCAGCCGATCCGGCCGGGGTCTGTCCCGGGGTCTGTCGCCTCCGGCCGCCGGACCGACTGCGGTGACGAGAGCAGAGCTCAGGCGGTGGCGCCGCCGTCGCTCGCGGGCGGCGGCGGCACCGGCTTGCCCGGCCGCAGCCACTGCGTCTCGACGCTGCCGTGCTTCAGCCGGCCCACGATGCGGATCCGGAGCCTGATCGGCGTGTCGTCGCCGGCGGTGCGGGTGATCGAGGTGCCGCCGAACTTCACGCGCAGGTCGTTGGCGTCCACTTCCATCCCCGGCGCGACGATCAGCTTCACCCCGCCGCCGCGCACCCGCATCTCGATGACCAGCTCGGGCCCGGCCGGCACCGCGTTCCTCAGATCCAGCTCCACGCCGGACCACGCGGTGCGCAGCACCAGCACCTCCGGCAGCGCCCAGTCGCCGTCGCGGCGCACGATGCCGTGCTTCTGCTTGATGACCAGCCGCTTCGCCGCGGGCCGGGCCGGCACCGGGACCACGCTGGTGCCGGGCCCCAGATCGGCGGTGAGCGGAGCCAGCGCCTCGAAGGTGCGCGCGCTCAACGCGGTCTCGACCCGCTCGTCGTACTCCGCCGGATCGAGCCGGCCGTCGCTGACGGCGGCCCGCAACGTGTCGATCACCCGGTCGCGGTCGGCGTCGGACGCGCGCTGGGCGGGTGACTTGGCCGGGTCGGTCGACATGCGTGGGATCCCCTCGGAAAGTGGCTGTGGCCCACACGTTATATCGCAACGTGCTGCTCGTCCCGCCCTCCCGACGCCAGAATCCCCGGCGCGTGCGCCTCGACCTCCGCCTCGAACGCCGCCCACAGCAACGCCAGCGGATGCCCCTGCGGAACCCGCGACCGCTCGCCGCGCAGCGCGAACGCGCCGGTGAGCAGCTCCAGATCCGGCGAGAAGCCTTCAGCCAGCGGCACCCGGCGCAGCCCGGCGGCCGCCAGCAGCGAGCCGGTCGCCGCCGCGTGCGCGATGCCCTCGGTGACCAGCATGCAGCCGGCGGCCAGGCCCGAGATGAGCAGCGAGAAGCCGTAGGTCAGATCGCTGATGTCGGCGGCGATCGTCAGGCGCTCGCGGTAGCCGGGGCCGTACCAGCGGGTGGTGAACTCGGTGATCAGGCCGTCGGAGGGCAGCGCCAGCGGCAGTCGCGTCAGCTGCTCGGCGTCGACCGGGGCGTCGGGCAGGTCCGCCGCGGACAGGTTGGTCAGCAGCGCCAGGCGGCTGCGGTAGCGCTCGACGACGTCGTAGGACCCGCGGTGCTCGGTGCTGCCGGCCGGGATCACCATGCTGCCGCAGACCACGTCCACCTCGTTCGCCTCCAGCGTGCGGGCGAAGTCCTTGGTGCGGATGTGCACGACGTGCAGCTCCACCCCGAGCCCGGCCAGCGCCTCGGCGACGCGCTCCCGGGCGCCGGCCAGGAACGGGAGCATCAGCTCGGTGGTGCCGACTGTCAGCCGGCGGCCCAGACGGCGGCGCGCGGTGTGCACACCGCGGGTCCACTCCAGCAGCGAGCGGCGGCTCAGCTCGACCACCGCCTCGCCGGTCGGCGTGAACAGGAAGTCCTTGCCGCGCCCGGCCCGCAGGACCAGCTGCTCGCCGCACATGCGCTGGAACATGCGGTTCAGGGTGTCCAGCTGCTTCTGGACGCTGGACTGCTCGCGCTCCAGTAACCGCGCCGCCCGCAGCGCCGACCCGGTGTCGTGCACGAGCGTCAGGGTACGGAGTTGGTCGAAGGTGGCGTCGAGCAGCGGGCTCGGCAGGTCGGCGCGGTCCATCACGGAAGTACAGCACAAGAGCGCGACCGCGAATCGGTCAGTTGACAGGTAGCCGATGTGACAGGGAACTTATCTCAGGTTCCTTGCAACTGTTCGCGATGACAGCCGTGAAGTGTTTACCGGCGCGACGAGGCCGTTGCAGACTCGCTGCGCACCACTTATCCCACCCTCTCAAGCCGCCTGACGGCTGCTTCGCCATGCCGTCATAGGAGGAAGAACGTAGTGAGTACTCAAGACACCCGTACTCGGACGGCCTCGCGCACTTCCGATTACGCGCCGATCCGGCCGGCCGCGATCAAGGCCGCCGCCGCGCTGGCGGTGCTCGCCGCCCTGGCCACGATCACCAACGCGGTCATCGCCCTGACCGACGGCAAGTCGCTGCTGCACAGCATGGCCGCGGACGCCGTGAACCAGGTCACCGGCGGCCAGTCCGACGGCCTGGACCTCGGCTCGATGATCGACGACGCGGTCAACCAGGAGTACGGCACCCTGCAGGCCCGCGCCTACGTCGGCATCGTGATCGCCGTCGGCTACCTGCTGCTGTTCCGGCCGGTCTCGCGCGGGGCGCGCAAGCTGCGGATCGTCGCCACGCTGGTCGCGGCGCTCGCCGCGGTCATGGCCGTGATCGACGTCCGCGACCAGACGCCGAGCCTGCTGCACGTGTTCGACGTCGCCGCTCTGGTGTGCGCCGGGCTGTTCGTGGTGGCCCTGTGGCTGCCGGCGTCGAGCGCGTACGCGAAGGAGCGCGGGCTGCGGGCCTGATTCCGGATCGGGGGGCCGCCGGCCGACGCCAGTGCGGAGTCGGTCGGCGGCACGCGCGCTGGTCAAGCTGGCGAGGATGGTTCGGGGCAGGTGACTCCCGGCCCCGGCGCGGTCCGCGGGCTGAACCCCTGCGAAGGGCCGGGGAGGCTGGGAGCGACAATGGGTGCATGACCGACGAAGTCCCCACCGCAGCCCTCCTGCCCGCGATCGCCACCCGCCTCAAGCGCGACGAGCACGGCCTGTTCGCCGCGATCGCGCAGCAGCACGACACCGGCGAGGTGCTGATGCTGGCGTGGATGGACGACGAGGCGCTGCGGCGCACCCTCACCAGCGGCCGGGTCACCTACTGGTCCCGGTCGCGCGGGGAGTACTGGACCAAGGGGGACACGTCCGGGAACGTGCAGCTGCTGAAGTCCGCCGCGGTGGACTGCGACGGGGACGCGGTGCTGCTGAAGGTGGACCAGAGCGGCGGAGCGTGCCACACCGGGGACCGGACGTGCTTCGACGCCGGGAGCCTGCCGCTCGGCGCGGCGGCGGAGGCGGGGGCAGACGCGGGGGCCGAAGCGGGCCCGCGGGAGACCCCGGACTCGGCGTCGGCGTCCGGCGCGCCTCTGGGAGAATCAACGGCATGACGGCCTTCCCCCCAGGGGTGGACACCCCGGACCTGCCGACCTTCCGCGAGCTCGCCGGGGACCGCCGGGTGATCCCGGTGGTGCGGCGGGTGCTGGCCGACGGCGAGACGCCGGTCGGCCTGTACCGCAAGCTCGCCGGCGAGCGGCCCGGCACCTTCCTGCTGGAATCGGCCGAGCACGGCATCTGGTCGCGCTACTCCTTCGTCGGCGTCAGCACCGGCGCCGCGCTGAGCGAGAAGGACGGCGCCGCACACTGGATCGGCGAGCCGCCGGTCGGGCTGCCGACCTCCGGCGACCCCATGGACGTGCTGCGCGAGACCCTGGAGCTGCTGCACACCCCGCGTCTGCCCGGACTGCCGCCGCTGACCGGCGGGCTGGTCGGCTACATGGGCTACGACGCCGTGCGCCGCCTGGAGCGGCTGCCGGAGCTGGCCAAGGACGACCTGCAGATCCCCGAGCTGACCTTCCTGCTCAGCCTGGACCTGGCGGTGCTGGACCACGCCGACGGCTCGGTCTGGCTGATCGCGAATGTGCTCAATCACGACAACCTTCCCACCGGCGTCGAGGCGGCCTACGCCCGGGCCGTGGAGCGGCTGGACGCGATGACCGCCGCCCTGAACGCGCCGGTCGTGAACACCCCGGTGGTCTACGACCCGGCGGCGGCCCCGCGGTTCAGCGCCAACCGCACCTCCGAGGACTACCGCGAGACGGTGCTGCGCTGCATCGAGGAGATCAAGTCCGGCGAGGCCTTCCAGATCGTCGTGAGCCAGCGCTTCGAGGCGGAGGTCGCGGCCTCGGCGCTGGACGTCTACCGGGTGCTGCGGGCCACGAACCCGAGCCCGTACATGTACCTGCTGCGCGTCCCGGGCCCCGAGGGCGGCGCGGACGGCGGCTTCGACATCGTCGGCTCCTCGCCGGAGGCGCTGGTGAAGGTCACCGAGGGCCGCGCCATGCTGCACCCGATCGCCGGCACCCGCCCGCGCGGCGCGGACCCGGAGCAGGACGCGCAGCTGGCCGCCGACCTGCTGGCCGACCCCAAGGAGCGCGCCGAGCACCTGATGCTGGTCGACCTCGGCCGCAACGACCTGGGCCGGATCGCCGCGCCGGGCTCGGTGGAGGTCGTGGACTTCATGGCGGTCGAGCGCTACAGCCACGTGATGCACATCGTCTCCACGGTCATCGGCGACCTGGCCGAGGGCAGGACCGCCTTCGACGCGGTCACCGCGACCTTCCCGGCCGGCACGCTGTCCGGCGCCCCGAAGCCGCGCGCGATGGAGATCATCGAGCACAACGAGCCGACCCGCCGCGGCCTGTACGGCGGCATCGTCGGCTACCTGGACTTCGCCGGCGACGCCGACACCGCGATCGCGATCCGCACGGTCCTGATCCGCGACGGCGTGGCGTTCGTGCAGGCCGGAGCGGGGATCGTGGCCGACTCGGACCCGGCCGCGGAGGACCAGGAGTGCCGGAACAAGGCGATGGCGGTGCTGAAGGCGGTCGCGGTCGCCGGGACGATGCGGTCGGCGGTGGGAGAGGGTGCGCGGTGAGTACGGGAGCTGAGAAGACAGACATCGGCGACGGGGTGGCCGATGCGGCGCGAGTCGGTGCCCGGCGCACCTCCCGCCGCGAACTGACCCTGACCGTCCTGATCGCCCTGCTCGGCGGCGTCGTCGCCTGGGCCGCGGCCGGCCGCCCCTGGGCCACCGCGACCGTCGGCCAGGCCCCGAACACGCTCAAGGTCGCGGCCAGCGGCAACGACCTGTCCGCCGGCGTCACCGCGTTCGGCCTGACCGCGCTGGCCGGCGGTCTGGCGCTGTTCGCGACCCGGCGCCTCGCGCGCCGGCTCGTCGGCGTGCTGCTGATCGCGGCCGGGATCGGCGCGGCGGTGTACGCCTTCGGCGAGCGCGGAACGAGTCATGCGTCACATGTCCTGGCCGACAAGGCCGCCGCCAAGGGCTTCGCGGCCGGGTCCGTGTCCGTGCACACGGCGTCGTGGTGGATCCTCGCGGTGCTCGGCGGCGTGCTGGTCGCGCTGGCCGGCGTATCCGCCCTCGTACGTGGCGCGACCTGGCCCGGAATGTCTTCGCGCTATGAGAACGCCGCCGCCGGGCCGGCCGCCGCGCGGCCCGCCGACACCGGCAGCTCCAAGGATTTGTGGGACGCGCTCGACCGGGGCGAGGACCCGACCGAGACCGCCGCCGAGGCCGCCGCGCCGCTCAGCCCCACCCCGGGCACTGAGCATTAGGCCGAATCGGTGACAATGGTTGCGCCTGAAAACACCTGTAAGCACTAGGAGCACCATGTCGTCATCCCACGGTGAGGACCACGGCAGCACCCCCGCCGCCTGGACCGCTGTCGTCCTCTGCATCATCGGCTTCCTGATGGGCGGCGCGGGCCTGGTGGCCTCGATGCCGGCGCTGGCCGTCGTCGGCGGCGGGATCGCCGTGCTTTCCCCGATCGTCGGCAAGGCCATGTCCGCGATGGGCTTGGGCGCCGTCGCGAAGTAGCCGCGCGCGAGCGCGAACCGGCCGCGGACCAGCGATGGCGCGGCCGAAGCGGCCCGCCGCCGACGGCGCCGGCGGGCCGGGCGCCGGTCCCACCAGAAGATCACTGGACTTCGGAGCCCCTCCGGAGCCGCTAGAGTGAGACGTCGGACACGCCGCCACCCGGTCGTACTCGGGGGCTGAGCGGTCCATCTGGTGAGGCGATCGAGGGGAGCTGACGACGGTGAACGTACTTGCCGAGATCATCGAAGGCGTCAAGCTCGACCTCGCCGAACGCCAGGAGCGGATCACCCTCGACGACCTGAAGGCCAAGGTCGCCCGCCTGGACAGCGCCATCGACGGCGTCGAGGCGCTGCGCCGCGGCGGAGCCGGCGGCGACGGCGTGAAGGTCATCGCCGAGGTCAAGCGCTCCTCGCCGTCCAAGGGCGCGCTGGCCGCCATCGCGGACCCCGCGGGCCTGGCCGCCGACTACGAGGCCGGCGGCGCGACCGTCATCTCCGTGCTCACCGAGCAGCGCCGCTTCGGCGGCTCCCTGGCCGACCTCGACGACGTCCGCAAGAAAGTGGACATCGCGGTGCTGCGCAAGGACTTCATCGTCACCAGCTACCAGCTGTGGGAGGCGCGCGCGCACGGCGCCGACCTGGCGCTGCTGATCGTCGCGGCCCTGGAGCAGCCGGCGCTGGAGTCGCTGATCGAGCGCGCCGTCTCCATCGGCCTGACCCCGCTGGTCGAGGTGCACGACGAGGAGGAGGTGCGCCGCGCTCTGGACGCCGGCGCGCGCCTGATCGGCGTGAACGCCCGTGACCTGAAGACGCTGGAGGTCAAGCGGGACACCTTCGCCCGGCTGGCCCCGCTGGTGCCGGACGGTGTCGTGCGCGTCGCCGAATCCGGGGTGCGCGGGCCGCACGACCTGATCGCGTACGCCAACGCCGGCGCCGACGCGGTGCTGGTCGGCGAGTCGCTGGTGACCGGAAAGGACCCGCGCGCCGCGGTCGCCGACCTGGTCGCGGCCGGTGCGCATCCCGCGCTGCGGAACGGGCGCGGCTAGCCCGGCGTTTCGAAGACCCGGCGTTTCGAAGACACAGCGCGAGACGGTAGAGTCCAGGATCGTGATGTCGACCACCACCAAGCCGAGGGCCGCGGCTCGCCGCCGTCCCTGGTGGCGGCACGCCCCGGCGGCGCGTCGATGGCAGGAAGCGTAAGCACTCGCTTTCCGTCCGAGCTGTTCACATCACTTCACCGGGACTCACTCATGACTGATCCCCGCGCAGAGATCATCTCCGCGTACGCGGCCACGGCCGCGATGCCCGACGACACCGGGCACTTCCCGACCGACAACGCCCTGTTCGGCGGCCGTTTCATGCCCGAGGCGCTGATGGCGGTGCTGAAGGAGGTCACCGAGGCCTATGAGACCTCGAAGACCGATCCGGAGTTCCACCGGGAGTTCGCCGACCTCCTGCTGGACTACGCCAACCGCCCGAGCCTGCTCACCGAGGCGCGCAATCTCTCGCAGCGCGCCGGGGCGCGCATCCTGCTCAAGCGGGAGGACCTGAACCACACCGGTTCCCACAAGATCAACAACGTGCTCGGTCAGGCGCTGCTGGCCAAGCGCATGGGCAAGACCCGGGTCATCGCCGAGACCGGCGCCGGGCAGCACGGCGTGGCCACGGCCACCGCCGCGGCGCTGCTCGGACTGGACTGCGTCGTGTACATGGGCGCCGAGGACACCAAGCGGCAGGCGCTGAACGTGGCGCGGATGCGGATGCTCGGCGCCGAGGTGGTGCCGGTCGCGATCGGGTCGCAGACGCTGAAGGACGCGATCAACGAGGCGCTGCGGGACTGGGTCGCCAGCGCCGACACGACGTACTACCTGCTGGGCACCGCCGCCGGGCCGCATCCGTTCCCTGCGATGGTCCGCGACTTCGCGCGCGTCATCGGAGTCGAGGCGCGGCGGCAGACGCTGGAGGCCACCGGCGCCCTGCCGGACGCTGTCTGCGCCTGCGTCGGCGGCGGCTCCAACGCGATCGGCGTGTTCCACGCCTTCGTGCCCGACGAGTCGGTGAAGCTCTACGGCTTCGAGGCCGGCGGCTCGGGCGTCGCGACCGGGCTGCACGCGGCCTCCATCACCGGCGGCTCGGTCGGCGTCCTGCACGGCACCCGCACCTTCCTCCTGCAGGACGAGTACGGCCAGACCAAGGACAGCCACAGCATCTCCGCCGGCCTGGACTACCCGGCCGTCGGCCCGGAGCACGCCTGGCTGCACGCCACCGGCCGCGCCGTCTACGAACCCGTGGATGACAGCGAGGCCATGGACGCCTTCCGCGTCCTGTGCGAGACCGAGGGCATCATCCCGGCCATCGAATCCGCGCATGCGCTGGCCGGAGCTCTGCGCATCGCGCCGCAGCTCGCTGCCGAACTCGGGCGCGAGCCGGTCATCGTCGTGAACCTGTCCGGTCGCGGCGACAAGGACATGCACACAGCGGCGGCGTACTTCGGGTTCGAGGGGGGAGAGCTGTGAACCGGCTTCAGGATGTGCTCAAGAGCGCGCGGGCGGAGAACCGCGCGGTGCTCATCGGGTACCTGCCCGCCGGCTACCCGTCGGTGGACGGCTCGATCGAAGCCATGCAGGCGATGGTCGAGGGCGGCTGCGACATCATCGAGGTCGGACTCCCTTATTCGGACCCGGCGATGGACGGTCCGGTCATCCAGGCCGCCGCCGACCAGGCGCTCAGCCGCGGGGTCACGACTCCGGACGTGATCCGCGCCGCCGGTGCGGTCGCGGACACCGGCGCGGCGGCGCTGATCATGTCGTACTGGAACCCGATCGAGCACTATGGCGTCGAGCGCTTCGCCGGCGAGCTGGCCGCCGTCGGCGGCAGCGGGGTCATCACCCCGGACCTGATCCCCGAGGAAGCAGGTCCCTGGATCGCCGCGACCGACGCCCACGACCTCGGCCGCGTCTTCCTCGTCGCGCCGAGCTCCACCCCCGAACGCATCGCCCTGACCCAGCAGATCTGCAGCGGCTTCGTCTACGCCGGGGCGGTGATGGGCGTCACCGGCGCCCGCGACCAGGTCGGCCACGCGGCGCGCGAGCTGGTCGAGCGCACGAAGCAGGCCACCGACCAGGCGGTCTGCGTCGGCCTCGGCGTCTCCACCGGCGAGCAGGCCGCGGAGATCGCCGGGTACGCCGACGGCGTGATCGTCGGCTCGGCCTTCGTCCGGCGGCTGCTGGACAACCGCGACCCGCGCAAGGGCGTCGACGCGGTGCGGGAGCTGGCCGCGGAACTGGCGGACGGCGTGCGGCGGGGGAGCAAGGCGCGCTGAGCCGTCGCACGCTGTAGCTAAGAAACCGCTAGGAAGTTACCTCGCGGGAGTGAGTGACACTCCCGCGAGGCACTCCACTGCCTGTAACTTGTGAAGCCCGCCCAGAGCTGCGGCGCGGCTGCGCCGTCACCGTCCGAGGACAGAAGGTTATGACTTCGATGGCTAACGCCCCGGCCAAGGGCAAGGACAAGGACGCGGCCACGCCCGGCGGCATCCGCGGTTTCGTGGGCGCCAACCAGCAGTGGATCAGCCTCGTCATGCGCCTGCTGCTGGCGGCGATGTGGCTCAACTACAGCATCGGCAAGCTCGGTTCGCCGGAGTCCAACGCGCAGAGCGTGCGCGACTTCAAGATCCTGCCGGAGTCACTGGTCACGCCGTTCGGCTACGCGCAGCCGTATTTCGAGATGGCGCTGGGCATCCTGCTCATCCTGGGCCTGGGGACGCGCCTGGTCGCGATCTTCTCCGCGTTGCTGCTGCTCGTCTACATCGGCGGCATCATCTCCCTCGGCGCGCGCGGCATCGCCATCAGCTGCGGCTGCGGCGGCAGCGGCGGGCTGGTGCCGAAGGGGCACACCCGCTACACGCTGGACGTGCTGCGCGACCTGCTCTACATGCTTCCCGCGGCGTGGCTGATCTGGAAGCCGGCGTCGAAGCTCTCGCTGGAGCGGGCGCTGCTGGGCGACCCGATCTAGACCCGGTCTAGACAGCCCTGATCTAGACAGACCTGATCTAGACAGCTCTGATCTAGACAGCCCTGACTAGACCCGGACCCGATCAAGACCTAGAGCTGATCTCGACCTGATCCGGCGAAAGCCTGCACCTCCGGTCCCGTCCAGGGCTGCATCACCAATGCGGCCGTCGCGCGTGACCCGATCCGACCTGTCCGATTGAGCCCCAAATGGGACCCCTGCACCATGGGGTCATGACCTCCTCTGGCGGCAGCGGCCCGCGACGCACCGGACGGGAGCGTGCCGCCGAGGCGCGCCGCCAGCGGGCCCGGGCCGAGCGGCGGCGCAAGCAGCTGGCCATCGGCGGGGTGGTCGTCGCGGTGATCGCGCTGGCCGTGCTGATCGGCGTGCTGGTGCAGCACAACACCTCGACGAGCAACAAGAACGCGCGCAACGCCTTCGGCGCCGGCCAGCCCTTCGCCGCCCCCTCCGGCGTCACCCCGAGCCCCGGCACCACAGCCGATCCCGGCGCGATCGTCTACGGCAAGCCCGACGCCAAGGTCACCGTCGAGGTCGACGAGGACGTCCGCTGCCCCTTCTGCAAGCAGGCCGAGTCCTTCTTCGGCGCCACCAACAAGGAGTACGCCGACGCCGGCAAGATCCAGGTCCACTACCGCCTGGTCGACCTGATCGACCGCAACGGCGGCGGGCAGGGCTCCCTGGTCGGCGGCGCGACCCTGGCCTGCGCCGCGGACGTCGGCCAGGCCCAGTTCATCGCCTTCCACGACCTGATCTACAAGAACCAGCCCCCGGAGACCACCGACACTTTCGGCAGCGTCGACTACATGCTCAACCTCGCCAGCCAGGTCCCGAATCTGCGCAGCGCGACCTTCGACGAGTGCGCCCGCAGCGGCAAGTACGCACAGTGGATCAAGGACAACTACACGTGGCTGAGCAAGAAGCTCGGCGGCAGCGTCGGGACTCCCGACATCTACATCGATGGAACTTCCTTCCCGCTCAAGGACCCCACCGTCGTCCCCGGCGCCCAGCAGACCGCCGATTACCGGGCCGCGCTGGACGCCGCGATCGCCAAGCAGGGCTGATCGCCTGCGCGTTTACCCGGCCGCTCCGCCGCCGTCCCCCGTGCCGCTCCGATGCGGCGGGGAACGGCGGCCTTAAAGTTCCTGAAGGATTTGCCGCAACCCGCACCACCTCCAGTGCGTTTCCAGGTCGTCACCGCATAGGATGCGGTGCGCGTGCCCGGGCCCCAGCCGAGGTGCGCCCTCCACCAGACGGCATCGGACAGGACTGTTAACGACGATGAGCCAGGCGAACCGGGTAGGGAAGCAGAACGCTCGTGAGCGGGTGTTGGCGGAGAAGATCGCCCGCCAACGGGCTGAGCGGCGCCGCAAGCAGTTGACCATCGGCGGTGTCGTCGTTCTGGTCATCGCGGTGGCCGGCGGTGTCGGCGTCGCCGTGTCGGCGGCCAAGCACAACAGCTCGCCCTACGTCGCTCCGGTCGCCGCCGTGGTCGACCCGCAGGCCAAGTCCGACAAGGCCACCGGCGTGCACATCGGCTCGGACGACGCGCCGGTGAAGATGACCGTGTTCGAGGACTTCCGCTGCCCGATCTGCCAGGAGGTCGAGCAGGCCGTCGAGCCCACGTACCGGCAGTACGTGCAGGACGGCAAGCTGCAGATCACCTACCACCCGGCGCGCGTGATCGACAGCCACGACAACGGCACCGGCTCGCTCAACGGCGCCAACGCCGCGGCCTGCGCGCAGGACCAGGGCCAGTTCCTGCCCCTGCACGACCTGCTCTACGCCAACCAGCCGAACGAGCAGACCGACCCGTGGGCGGACAAGTCCAAGGTCCTGGCGATCGCCAACCAGATCCCGGCGCTGAAGGCCAGCCCGACGTTCCAGACCTGCGTGACCGGCGCGACGCACAACGGCTGGGTCCAGTCCAACGCGGACAACTTCAACAAGCTGGGCCTGCCGGGCACGCCGACCATCTTCGTCGACGGCCAGCAGCTGTCCTTCACCCAGCAGAGCCCGGACGCGGTGCTGCAGTACTTCCAGGGCATCCTGGACGCGGCCTTCAAGAAGGACGGCGGCAAGGCCGGCACCACGACCACGCTGCCGGCCGCGCCGACCTCCGCGCCGTCCTCCGGCGCCAGCTCCTCGGCGCCGTCGTCCTCGGGCGCTCCGTCCTCCTCCGGGGCCTCGTCCTCGGCGCCGTCCTCGTCGGGCTCCTCGTCCGGCGCCTCGGCTCCGAGTTCGTCGAAGTCCTGACCCGCGCAGCGCCGACCCGACACCCGCCCGCCTGATCAGCGAGGACGCCCGCCCCCGATGAGCCTTCCTGCCGCACACCAGGTCGCCACGTACCTGGCGGACATCCCGAGTCCGACCAAGGCCCAGTACCACCTGGGCCCGATTCCGATCCGGATGTACGCCATGTGCATCCTGGCGGGGATCCTCGTCGCCGTCTGGCTCGGCGACAAGCGCTGGCGCGCCCGCGGCGGAAAGCCGCAGGAGGTCGTCGACATCGCCATCTGGGCGGTGCCGTTCGGCCTGGTGGGCGGGCGTCTGTACCACGTCATCACGACCTCGGCCCCGTACTTCGGCAAGGACGGGGACCCGGTCAAGGCGTTCTACGTCTGGCAGGGCGGGCTGGGCATCTGGGGCGCCATCGCCCTGGGCGCCGTCGGCGCCTACATCGGCTGCCGGCGGCGCGGCGCGAGCCTGCGCACGTTCGCCGACGCCGTGGCGCCGGGCATCGTGCTGGCGCAGGCGCTGGGCCGCTGGGGCAACTGGTTCAACAACGAGCTGTACGGCAGCCACACCTCGCTGCCGTGGGGTCTGAACGTCCACGTCATGGACACCACGACCCAGACCGCGGTGATCGGCACGGACGGCAAGGCCGAGCTGGTCGCCGGCGGTCCGTTCCACCCGACGTTCCTGTACGAGTCGATCTGGTGCGTCGGCGTGGCGGTGCTGTGCCTGTGGGCCGACCGGCGGTTCAAGCTCGGCTACGGCCGGGTGTTCGCGATCTACGTCGCGGCGTACACCGTGGGCCGGTTCTGGATCGAGTCGCTGCGCATCGACGACGCGCACCACTTCCTGGGCATGCGGCTGAACGACTGGACGGCGATCATCGTCTTCGCCGGAGCGGTGGCGTATTTCCTGTGGGCGAGCAAGAGGTTCCCCGGCCGGGAGGCTTCTCCGTACCTGGCGGCCGATGACGCAGGTGAGGCGGCCCTTACTGAGGCTGCCCTTGTTGGCGAACAGCCTGGCGAAGCTGAAAAACTGGCGACGGACTCCGAGCCCGCCGCCGACGATGTGACGATCCCGTCGCAGGATGACGGATCAGACGTGGTGCCGACCCCGACCGGCAAGGCGAGCGAGTCCTCGAACCCGTAACGCCTGCCAGGATCGAGTCGATGAATCACCCTGACGCGCCCGTCCTCGCCACCGACTCTGTTGACACCCCCCGGGAATCCCCGAACTCCGACACCGCCCCCGACACAGCCGCCGGCGTCGCGCCGGACGGCGCCCCCGAGGGCATACCCGACGGCGCCGATCCCGGCGCCTATCAGGGTCCATCGATCCCGAAGGACCACCACCGCGACGTCAACGGCGGCTGGCTCCGGCCGGCCGTCTTCGGCGTCACCGACGGCCTGGTGTCCAACTTCTCGCTGATCGCCGGCATGGCAGGCGGCCATGCCGCGCACCAGACCATCGTGCTCACGGGCCTGGCCGGCCTGGTCGCCGGCGCCTGCTCGATGGCCGCCGGGGAGTTCATCTCGGTGGCCAGCCAGACCGAGGTCACCCAGGCCGAGATCGAGATGGAGCGGCTGGAGCTGGCCCGGCGCCCGGCCGCGGAGATGAAGGAGCTCGCCGAGTTCCTCACCGAGCGCGGCCTGGACCCCGACCTCGCCCTGGAGGCGGCGCGGCAGATCCACCGAGACCCGGACCAGGCGCTGATCGTGCACGTGCAGGAGGAACTCGGGGTGGACCCGACCGACCTGCCGAGCCCGGTGGTGGCCGCGGTGTCCAGCTTCGGCTCGTTCGCGATCGGCGCGGTGCTGCCGCTGCTGCCCTACCTGCTGGGCCTGAACCAGCTGTGGGTGGCGATGCTCTTGGCCTTCGGCGGACTGTTCGCCTGCGGGGCGGTGGTGTCGCGCGTGTCGTCCCGGTCCTGGTGGTTCTCCGGCCTGCGGCAGCTGCTGTTCGGCGCGGCCGCAGCAGTGGTGACCTTCGGACTCGGCGCGTTGATCGGCGGCCACCTAGGCTGAGGTCCGATGGTGTATAAATCACACCATCCGGGCTAATCGGTGTTCGACGGCGGCCCGCCGGTGGGAGATGACTCGCGAGATCAGCTGACGAAAGCAACCACTCATGCCCCGCCCGCGTCGAAGACGTAGAGCGTAAGGGCAGACACGGGACCGCCACGGGGATCAGCGCGGTTCCGGACCATGGCGAGGAGAGGTGCGGCTGTTGTCCGCGAAGAGCGAGGAGCTGGAAGCCCTGCGCGAGGGTGAGCCGGCCGACGGCGAAGCCGGCGCGGTCCATAGGGACGCCCTGGGAGATACCACGGTCGTGAACGTTGGGAGTGCTGAGGGCGACGAGGCGAGGAGCGGCGAGGCGAGGAGCGACGCGGCCGACGCGGCCGACGACTTGTCCAAAACCGTCTCGCTGTCTGCCGCCGACCGGGTTCCGGCCGACGACTTGTCCAAAACCGTTGCGCTGCCCGCCGCCGACCGGCTCCCGGGCGACGCATTGTCCGAGACCGTCTCGCTGTCCTCGGCCGGCGGCGACCACGACCACATGCGCATGCGCCCTCAAGCCGATTCCCTCTCCACCGCCGTGCCCCAGGACGTCGCCGAGGAGACGGCGCGCGTCGTCGCCGAAGCCGGCACTGTCGAGCAGGAAACCTCCGCGACCGAAGGCGCCGCCGAGGACGAGGCGTCCGAGGCTCCGCTCCCGGAGCGGCGCGGGCGCCACACCCCCTTGTACGGACGCGGCATCCGCGTTCTGCCCTGGAAACACAAGGCGCGCCTGAACCCCAAGCAGCGCCGCCGCCGCAAGATCGTGGTGCGCTCGCTGTGGGGCTGCGTACTCCTCTTCTTCGGGACCGTCGCCTGGTCCATCGCCGGCGCCCTGACCTCCCCGGGCACCGACACCGTGCAGGCCCGCCTGGCCGAATGGGGCCGCGACCACGGCATGGCCGGCGTGGTGTCGACGCTGGAGCAGTGGCAGTACGACCTGAACCCGCCGTCCAAGGGCGGCTCGGTGGACGCCAAGCAGTTCACCGACCTGGGCCCGACGACCGCGCCGAGCTCGGCCAAGCCGTCCAAGGGCGGCGCCGCGCCGTCCAAGGGCGCCCCGAGCACCTCGGCCGCGGACGTCATCGCGATGCAGCCGCGCATGCCGGCCCCGCCCGGTCTGACCCTGGAGCCCGGCGAGGGCGAGTTCCAGGTCGCGGTCCAGACCGCGAACGGCCAGCCGGTGGTCCAGGTCGCGCGCATCCGCCCGGACTCGGTGTACACCGGCGTCACGGCCGACATCGCGGTGATCAACCAGAAGCACAGCAGCTTCGTCCTGCACCCCGGGCACGAGGGCGGCCTGAACTCGATCATCACCGGCGTCCCGAACCAGATCGACACCAACGCCCGCCCCAACCTGATAGCCCTGTTCAACGGCGGCTTCAAGATCAGCGAGTCCCACGGCGGCTACTACGACCACGGCGTCACCGCGGCCCCGCTGGTCGACGGCGCGGCCAGCGAGGTCATCTTCAAGGACGGCCACATGGCCGTCGGCATGTGGGGCCGCGACTACAGCTTCCAGAAGAACACGGACATCGTCAGCGTCCGCCAGAACCTGAAGCTGATGGTCGACGGCGGGCAGGTCGTCCCCTACATCGACGACAGCTCCAATTGGGGCCGCGCCGACCACGGCTCAGCCGCCGTGTGGCGCTCCGGCGTCGGGGTGAAGGCCGACGGCGACATCGTCTGGGTCGGCGGCAATGAGCTGACCGCCCCGTCCCTGGCCCGCCTGCTGAAGGACGCCGGCGCGGTCCGCGGGATGCAGCTGGACATCAACCTGCGCTGGGCGGACTTCCAGTACTTCCCGAACCGCGACGGCAACCCGGACACCTCGAAGCTGTACGAGGACTTCCTGCAGGGGCCGAACAAGTTCTTCGTGAACTCGACGAAGGACTTCATGGCGGTGTACGTGCGCTGAGGCGCTGGCAACGGCAACGGCACCGGACCGTCGGCGCGGCGCGACTTCGCGCCGCGCCGACGGTTTTTTCCCCGCTAGCGCTTCGTGGAATCGAAACCGCGCCCGAGGGCCTTGTCGACGAGGTCGGAGAGCGCGGGCCCCGGAACGAGTCGCAAGACGGCGAACGACACGAGGCTGACGCGGATGCTGCCCGCGGCCAGCGAGCCGTGCCGGAAGGGCGGTACCCAAGGAAGCACCAGAGCAGCCGCCCCCAGCACCGCCGCGGGCAGCACGTGGGTCAGCGCGTACGACGACAACCAAGGCTTGCGGGGCGCGGGGGAGTTGGCGAACAGGGCTCCCCAGTTCTGCGAGGACATGGCAACCAACCCCGCGGTCAGCGACCTGGTGACCTTGTCGTACTCC
>Ga0207695_10003513_pt1 | contig 21961 bp, 18 predicted proteins | sample KBSC54metaG_FD_184354 | JGI IMG/M metagenome (GOLD analysis project Ga0207695, IMG submission 184354) | Corn rhizosphere microbial communities from Kellogg Biological Station, Michigan, USA - KBS C5-4 metaG (SPAdes) (version 2) | ecosystem: Host-associated > Plants > Roots > Rhizosphere > Soil...
TTAAAGCGAGGCCCCTCGACCGGCCGGCTTCCGGCCGACTTCGGTCTATCGCCGTTGCAGGCGGTGTAGAACCCTGCGAGGTTTATCGCGACGACACGTACTTCTCGCGGCGGATGTTCTTGATCGGGAGGCCGAGTTCCTTCAGCAGGGTGAAGTTGGCGTCGATCATGTCGGGGTTGCCGCAGAGATAGGCGATGTCGTGCTCGGGGTGGGGCGCGAGTTCTGACAACGTGTCCTGCACGTGGCCGCGGCGATCGTTCGGGCGCGGCGCGGCGCGTGCGGCGCGCGACAGGCAGGCGTGAAAGGTGAATTCGGGATGCTTGTTGGCGAAGGCTTCGAACTCCGCGCCATACAGCAGTTCCTGTTCGTTGCGTGCGCCGTACAGCAGCGCGACGTGGGTGCCGCGTTCGGCGATCAACCGCTCGATCTTCGGCAACATCGCGCGGTACGGCGTGATGCCCGTGCCGGTGGCGATCAGCAGATAGCGCTGGTTGGCATCGTCGTCCATCAGGCAGAAGCGCCCATACGGGCCGCTGGCGTCCACCGTGCCGCCCTGTTCGAGATTGCCGAGCAGCTTGGTCGCGGCGCCGCCTTCGACGAAAGACACGGCGAGCTCCAGCTTGTCCACTTCGTTGCCATCGGCGGGCGTGCCGACCGAATAGCTGCGCTTGGTCGCTTTGCCGTCCTCGTAGTTGAAGTGGATCTGGATGAACTGGCCGGGCGTGAATTTGAACGGCGTGCCGTCCGTGCGTTCGAACGCAAGGTGGCGCACGCTGGGTGCCAGCATGTGGCTTTCGGCAAGTTTCAGTGGGAAATGCTCGATCATGTGTCTGCAAGATGCACGCTGGCATCGCCAGCGTAAAAGGATGTAGTCCAGGCGACCCTGCCGTTCGGCATGGGGAGGCCCGGGCGAAACTTCTATAATAGGGGATGGTCGCTGATTCCGCTTCGCCCCACGCCCCGCCTTCCATGCCCGCAACTCCCGCTTCCAGCCCCGTTCCGGCGCTTGAAGTCGTTGACCTGCGCAAGACCTATTCCAACGGCGTCCAGGCGTTGAAGGGCGTCTCGCTGAAGGTTGCGCAGGGCGATTTCTTCGCGCTGCTCGGGCCGAACGGCGCGGGCAAGTCCACCCTGATCGGGATTCTTTCGTCGCTGGTCAACCCGAGCGGTGGCGATGCGCGCGTGTTCGGCTTGTCCATCCATGCCGATCGCGGCGGCGTGATGCGCCAGATCGGGTTGGTGCCGCAGGAAATCAACTTCAACCAGTTCGAGACGCCGTTCGAAATCTGCGTGAATGTCGCCGGGTTCTACGGCGTTCCGCGCGCGATCGCCGAACCGCGTGCCGAGAAATATCTGCGCGAACTGCGCATCTGGGACAAGGCATTCCAGCCCACGCGCATGATGTCCGGCGGCATGAAGCGGCGGCTGATGATCGCGCGCGCGATGATGAACGAGCCGCGCCTGCTGATCCTGGACGAGCCGACCGCGGGCGTGGACATCGAAATCCGCCGCTCGATGTGGCATTTCATCACGGGCATCAACGCCGCCGGCACCACGGTGATCCTGACCACGCATTACCTGGAAGAGGCCGAGCAACTCTGCCGCAACATCGCGATCATCGACCACGGCGAGATCGTGGAAGACACCTCGATGCGGCGCCTGCTGTCGAAGCTGGACGTGCAGTCGCTCGTGCTGGACGTGACGGGCCTCGATGGCACGTTGCCGCGGATCGATGGCGTGAAACTCGTGCGCATCGACGACCAGACGCTGGAGGCCGAGATGCCCAGCACGCACAACCTCAACGCGCTGTTCGCCGTTTTGACGGCGCAGGGCATCACGGTGACGTCCATGCGCAACAAGACCAATCGCCTGGAGGAATTGTTCGTGCGACTGGTGGAACGCAACGGCAACGGGGCGAAGGCATGAACGATCTTGCGCGCGAGCCGGTGACCCGGGCGCCGGTGTACGCGGGTTCCGCGCGCGTGCGCGCCAACCTGGTTGCGCTCGGCACCATCACCCGCCGCGAAGTGCGCCGCATGCTGCGCATCTGGACGCAGACCCTGGTGCCGCCCGCGATCACGATGACGCTGTACTTCGTGATCTTCGGCAAGATAATCGGCAGCCGGGTCGGGCCGATGCACGGTTTCAGCTACATGCAGTACATCGTGCCGGGCCTCGTGATGATGAGCATCATCAACAACTGCTACGCCAACATCACGTCGAGTTTCTTCGGCTCCAAGTTCGGGCGCTACGTCGAGGAGATGCTGGCCTCGCCGATGCCGAGCTGGGTGGTGTTGAGCGGCTATGTCGCCGGCGCGGTGTTGCGCGGCCTGCTGGTCGGCATCATCGTGCTCGGCATCGCGCTGTTCTTCACGTCGTTGCACGTCGCGCACCCGCTGGTCGCGTTGACTACCGTGCTGCTCGGGGCCGTGATCTTTTCGCTCGCGGGCTTCATCAACGCGATGTTCGCCAAGCGCTTCGACGACATCGCGATCGTGCCGACCTTCGTGCTGGCGCCGCTGACCTACCTCGGCGGCGTGTTCTATTCGGTCAACATGCTGGGCTCGCCGTGGCGCGAGGCCTCGCTGGCCAACCCGATCCTGTACATGGTCAACGCGTTCCGCTTCGGCATCCTCGGCATCGGTGACGTGCCGGTCTGGATCGCGTACGTGGTGATGCTGGCGTTCGTGATCGGACTGGGCGGGTTCGCGTTGTGGCTGTTGCACAGGGGCGTTGGCTTGCGTTCGTGATCGTGCTGTCTTCACCACCCCCTTCCGAGGAAGGGGGTCGCGACGAAGTCGCGGGCGGATGTTGTCTTGCGAAAAACCATCCCCCTCAATCCCCCTTCGCAAGCGAAGGGGGAGGAACGGCATCACCGCGTGGGCGTAAGATCGCCGCATGCGTAGCCTGTTCGCTCTTGCGCTTGTCGTGACTTGTATCGCCGCATGCACGAGCGCGCGTGCGCAGGTGTACCGATGCACCGCGGCAAACGGCAGCGTGGGTTACCAGGACCATGCCTGCGCTGCGGGGCAAAAACAGAAGATCCTCGACGTGCCGAGCCGCGCACCGCCGGGTTATGTGCCGCCAGCACCCGCCACCACCGCGGCGCCGGAAGCCACGGTGACCGGGTTGCCACCACAAGATTACGTCCCGCCCGCTCCGCCGCCATTGCCGGAGATGTACACCTGCGTGGGCGCCGTGAACGGCAAGCAGTATCTGACGCGTTCACCACCACCGCCGTACCTCGCGCCGCTGGGCGTGATGGGTTATCCGCCGCAATCGTTGTCGCAGGCGTACGCTGCGCCGGGTGGCGCGGGCATGTCGGCGCCGGAATTATCCAGGCCGCGCATCGGCGGCCCGCGCATCGCCACCGGCATGACCGAAGTGCAGGACTATTGCCTGCCGGCGACGCAGGCCCAGGTCTGCGCGTACGTGCAGCGCGAATACGATGCGAACCAGCGCAAGCTGCGCATGGCGATGCCGCACGAGCAGCCGCCGCTGGAACAGCGCGAACAGGAACTGCAGGGCCAATTGCGCAACTGCCGGTGACGCGAATGACGGGATCCGCTGCGCTCCTCCCGCCCTGCGTGATCCGTTGAACTTGCCCGAATTCGAGAAACGTCTGGTCTTCGTCATTCCGGACGCCGCGAAGCGGCGATCCGGAACCCAGGGCGTTCGTTTCGATGAAGCAAAAGTCGCTGGGTTCCGGGTTCCATCCGCGATGGAGCCGTGGCCGGCCCCGGAATGACGACGGTCATCAGTCATTCCGGGATAGTGTTACTTACGCGGTCAACGTGAGTTCCGGCACCGGTGCATGCTTGCGCTCGTGCGCCAGCAGCCAGCGCTTGATCGGCAAGCCGCCGCCGTAACCCACGAGGTCGCCATGGCTGCCGATCACGCGATGGCAGGGCACGATGATTGCGAGCGGATTGGCGCCGTTGGCCGCGCCCACGGCACGCACCGCGCGCGGCCGACGGATGCGGCGCGCGATGTCGGTGTAGCTCACCGTTTCGCCGTAGGGAATCGTCAACAGTGCACCCCAGACTTCCAGCTGGAACGGCGTACCCGAAGGACGCAGGGGCAGGTCGAATTGCAGGCGCTTGCCCGCGAAGTATTCGTCGAACTGGCGCGCCGCCGCGTGCAATTTCGACGGACTTTCCTCGGCATCCGCCGGCGGTTTGGCAAGCTTGCCGCGCTCCGGCAATCCGACTTCGACCAGGCCCGTGCCATCGCCGACCAGCAGCAGCGGTCCGATCGGCGTATCGATGGGCGAGTAGAACGTCATGTCAAAATCCGTAGTGCAAAAAGCCGCCATCCACGGCCAGCACTTGTCCGGTGACGAAGCTGGCTGCGGGCATGCACAGGAACGCGACCGCCGCGGCGACTTCCTCGGGTTCGCCGATGCGCGCCATCGGCGTGCGCATCAGCACCTCGTCGAGGTAATCGGGGTCGGACAGCGCCTCGTCGGTGCGCCGCGTGCGGATGTACCACGGCGCCACCGCGTTGACGCGGATGCCGTCGTCGGCCCACTCGCAGGCAAGGTTGCGCGTCATCTGGTGCAGCGCGGCCTTGCTCATGCCGTAAGCCACGCCCGTGCGCACGTGCGTGGCACCCGACACCGAACCGACGTTCACGATCGCGGCATGGCCGTGCTGCGCCAGCCGCGGGTGCGCGAGCCTGCAAAGGTCGAATGCGGCGACGCTGTTCAGGCGCAACACCTCCTCCATGTCGCCGGGCTCGCAATCCAGCGTGGGCTTCTTGACATTGCCGCCGGCGTTGTTGACCAGCAGCGAGAGCGGCACGTCGAGGTCGGCGATCCAGTCGAAGATCGCGAGGCGGTCCTCGGCGTCGCCGACGTCGGCGGAAAACACGCGCGGGTCGCTTTCGGGAAAATCCTCGCGCAGTTCGTCGCAGACCGAATTCAGCTCGGCTTCGTCGCGCGCGACCAGCAGCGGCTGTGCGCCCAGCGCGGCCATTTCGCGCGCACACGCCAGCCCGATGCCGCGACTGGCGCCGGTGATCAGGCAGGTCTGGCCGTCGAGCCGCCAGCGTCCGGGGATGGCGTTCACACGCGGACTCCGTGGTAGGTCCCGCGCAGCTTAGCGCAGCTTGCGCGACGTCGCCCGCAGCGCGACACTGCGCGCCATGATCCGCGCCCTCGTCACGATTTTCTTGGCCGCGATGCTGGCTGCATGCGCATCGCATCCGGCACCCGATACTGCCGCGACGTCTGCAACGCCGGCTTCGGCCGCCACCAACGTGCTGGCCGGCACGCCGATGGCCGCCTACGGCCACGACCTCAACAAGGCGAAGAACGTGCAGAACGTCGTCAACGAGCAGGCGAAGAAGCAGGCCGCGTCGATCGATGCGGCGACCGGCAGTTCTTCACCCTGAGGTCATCCCCCACGCACCTGGCGGTGCGCGACCCCTTCCCCTGGAAGGGGGCAGTCCATAAACGCAACCGGCGCGCACATTAAAAACCCCCTTCCGGAAAGGAAGGGGGTCGATGCGAAGCATCGGGGGGATGCACCCACGGCCGTCAGAACCGGACTTCCGCCTGTGCCGACAGCAAACCGGTGGACAGGTTGATGTCGTTTTTCTTGGCGCGGTAGTAGTCGTAGCCGACGCCGACGCCGAACCTGCGGCTGAAGTCGTAGCCCACGCCCAGGCCACCGTAATAGCCGTCGCCCGAACGGCCGGTGCTGACCGGCGTGATGTCGCGCGTCATGCCGTGGCCGTCCCAGGCGTACAGGCCGGTGCGTGCGGAAACGTACCAGTTGGGTGTGAAGTTGTACTTGGCGTTGGCGCCCACAGTCCAACCGTGCAGCGAGGACTTGCCCGGCGCGACCACGGGGTTGGAATTGAACACGTTCTTCGCGCGGACGTTGCCGAGATCGTTGTAGCCGACCTCGGGACCGAGCGCGAAGCCGGGTGCGAGTGCCCAGCGATAACCGCCATCGATCTGATAGCCGGTATCACTGCCGCTGTTCTGGCCGCTACCGAAGTAGCTGTGCCCCGCGTTTCCGTTGACGAAAAACCCGCTGTCGGCGCCGGTCGTGTTCATGGCGTCCTGCGCGAAAACGGGTGCAGCCGCGAAAACCGCGGCGATGGCGAGGACGATTTTTGTGTTGCGCATGATTGTCTCCACTTGTGGTCGTTCACGCACGCGATGCATTCGCGTGCGCTTGACCATTGAGACTGGAGGCAATCGGCAACGTTCGTTAAGGTTTCGCTAGAGAATCAGGAAGCGTTCATTGCGTGTGTGAAAACGGGAAGTGAACATGCGCGAAACTTTTCGTGCATTTCGCAGTCGCGTCTGCGCGCACGCGAACCACGCTCTGCGCGATTCATTGCGCCAGGGCTGTGGCAGTGGCGGCCGTTGCGCTGGCGGCAGGTTTCTCCAGCCAGCCGCCGGTGAAGCCCGCGCGTTCGAGGCCCTTGCGAATGTACGGATTCCTGCGCATCACGCTCCATACGAATCCGCTGCGGTAATTCTCGATCATCAGCAGGATCGGGCCCTGGTCGATGCCGAGGTACTGGTTGTCGAACCAGCCCACGCCCGGCACCACCTGCCCGCTGCGCAGCGGCACCTTCGTCAACTGGAAGGTCGGATTGAAGGCATCCACGAAGCCGTATTGCGAGTACAGCCATTTTCCGTAACGCCGGTACATCGCACGGATCGTGGGCAGCACCAGGTCCGGCGCGAACACGATCGACGCGATCGCCGCGGTCGGCGCGACGGTACCGTCATCGTCGATCTCGCCCACATCGGCGCCGCGCGCCCAGTAGCCGTGGAAGTGCACCTCGGTGCCGTCGGAGCGTTTCCACACCGTCTCACCCGGTCCGTCGCAGGCCGTCAGGCCCCAGATCTCGCCGTCGTAGCCCATTACACGCCCCTGGGTGGCGGACGCGTAGGCGTGTTGACCTGTCACCGCATCCCGGCTGTTCTCGAAATAGGTGAGGTCGTGCGCGCGCATGAACGCGTCCTGGATGCCGCGGAAATCGATCCACGCTTCGCTGTACTGGTGTCCGAACAACGGCGCGAAGCCGACGTGTGGCTTGCTGCCCACGAAGCTGCCCCAGCTGAGGTGATAGGTCGACGTCCATGCCTTCCACGCGTTCGACCGCACCGCGTGGGTGGGCGAGCCGAGCGCGAGGATGTACAGGATCATGGCCTCGTCGTAGCCCGTCCAGTCGTACGGGATGAACTTGCCGCCCGGCGTCCAGCCCATGCTGACGAGCGGCGGGCGTACCTGCGCCCAACGCCAGTCCACGTTGCGATAAAGCTGGTCCGCGAGCTTGCGGATTTCGCGTTCCTGCGGGTTGTCCTGATCGAAATACGTTTCGTCGAACAGCACGCCCGCCATCAGCAGCGTGGTGTCGATCGTGGACACCTCCACCCAGCGGGCGTAGCGCCGACCGCTGTGCATGTCGAGGAAGTGGTAGAAGAACCCGTGGTATCCCGAGTCGCCATCCTCGCTCGTGCCTTCCGGCGCATTCGCGAAGAATTTCAGCGTGGTCAGCACGCGCTGGCTTGCCTGGGCGCGCGTGATCCAGCCGCGCTCGACGCCGATCGGGTAGGCGGTCAGCGCGAAACCCGTCGCCGCGATGCTGGAGAAATATTGACTGCCTTCCTGACGCGGCCAGTGGTCGGGTACGAGGCCGTTCCCGGGATTCGCGGTTTGCCAGAAGAACTCGAAGGTGCGGTGTTCGATCTCGTCCAGCGACAGCGGCGGCATCCACTGCAGCGCCCGCGTCGCGCCCGCGTCGACGGCCTCGATCGGATTGACCTGCGCCGCGGCATGCAACGGCGCGGCATTCAGGCCGGCCAGCAACGTCCAGAGCAGGAAGAACCCGGTGCGCAGCAGCACGCGCAAGCCACGCGACGGCCACCCCCTGTTGCGCTGCGCTTCCTTCATGCCGCCCTGCAATGCCGGTCGATGAAGGCCTGATGCGGCGGCATCGCCTCCACGCAGGTCGCGATCACGCGCTGGACGCCGTCCATCAACTGCTGCAATTCCGCGTCCGGAAGGTGGTCCACCGCGGGGTGGTACGTGCGCGGCAGGATCCGCTGGCCGATCATGACCTCCACCCAACTCGTGAGCGCGAACATTTCCTCGCCGTTGCGGAAAAAGTGGCCGCTGTCCCGGAACAGGCGGATGTTCTCGGCAAGCGGTTCGGGGATGTCCATCGTGCGGCAGTCGTTCCAGAACGGCGTGTCGTCGCGTTCGGTGGCATTGAAGTGCAGCACGATGAAATCGCGGATGCGCTCGATCTCGAACGCCGTCTGCGCGTTGTAGCGATCACGCAACGCGGCACTGCAGTCGCGTCGCGGCCACAACCGGGTCAAGCGGGTGATTGCAGACTGGACCATGTAGATGGTGGTGGACTCCAGCGGTTCCAGAAAACCCGCCGCCAGGCCGATCGCGACGACGTTCCTGTCCCAGGCTTTGCGGCGTTGTCCGGCGGTGAAACGCAGCACGCGCGGTTCGCCGATCGCGGGTCCGTCGAGTTGCCGCAACAGGGTGGCCGCGGCTTCGTCATCGCTGATGTGAGCACTGGAGTACACGTAGCCGTTGCCGGTGCGGTGCTGCAGCGGGATGCGCCAGGTCCAGCCGGCCTCGCGCGCGGTGCAGCGCACGAACGGCGTGGGCGGACCGGTGTTTTCGCAGGACACGACCACTGCGCGGTTGCACGGCAGCCAATGCGACCAGTCCTCGTAGCCGGCGTGCAGGGTCTGCTCGATCAGCAGCCCGCGGAAACCGGAGCAATCGAGGAACAGGTCGCCCTCGATGCGTTCGCCGCCTTCCAGTACCACCGCCTCGACGAAACCGTCGTCGCCGCGCAGTTGCACATCGACGATCGTGCCTTCGGTACGACGCACCCCCAGATCCTCCGCATAACCACGCAGCAACCGCCCGTACAGGCCCGCGTCGAAATGGTAGGCGTAGGCGATGTCGGCCAGCGGCGAATTTCGTGGCACGTCGGTGGCAGAAGGCATGAACTTGCCGCGAGGCCCCGCCAGCGTGTGCAGGGAATACGCGCCCAGTTCGTCGGCGATGCCCAGACTGCGCGCCTTCAGCCAGAACTGGTGGAACGGCAGCGGACCGATGTCGTGGCCCAGGCTGCCGAAACCATGGAAATAGCGGTCGCCGATGCGCGCCCAGTCGACGAACTGGATGCCGAGCTTGAAGGTGCCACGGGTCTCCTTGATGAAGCGGACATCGTCGATGCCGAGCAGGTCGTTGAACAGTTTCAGATGCGGCACGGTGGACTCGCCCACGCCGATCGTGCCGACCTTTTCCGATTCCACCAGACGGATCGCGCAGTCCCGGCCCAGGATCCGCGCCAGGCCGGCCGCGGCCATCCAGCCGGCCGTGCCGCCGCCGACGATGACAACCTGTTGGATTGCCGAGCCGATCATGAGGTGTGGTTACTTGCGCCCCCTGTCACGACAACCCGTGGCGACGCGGTCGCGCGATGCCGACACGCGAGGCCGCCGCTGCGGCCTCACGTCGTCATCCCCGACCGCTGCCGTGACGCTTAGAACTTCAGCCCCATGGATACCCTGAGCGTGCGCGTGTAACCGCTGATGTCGCCGTACGGGTAGTAGACGACCGGGATCTTGTTCATCTGGCCATTCGAGCCGAAATTCTCGAGATAATCGACGTAGTTCTTCCAGTTGAAGGCGTTGATCAGGTCGATGCGCACGTAGGCGCCCAGGTTTCCGTGGATCGTGAAGTTCTTGGTGGCCTGGAAGTCGATGTCGCGGTAGCCGAAGACCTTGCCGCCGACCAGGAAACGGCCGTTGCCCGGCGGGAAGATGCCGACGCTCTGGCAGCCCCCGCCGTTGGACGGATTCCCGTCCACGTTCGTCGGGATGGCGCCGAAACAGGCCAGGTTGACATCCGGATTCGGCGTCGACAGCGTCAGCTTGGCGCCCATCACGAAGCCCCACGGGCCATCCAGCGTGCCGGTCACGACCAGGCGATGCCTTGGCACTTGCGGCGCCGCGACGAAGGGGTAGTGCCCGATGGTCTGGTAGTCGAAGGCGTATTGATCGGTCGGATCGCCGTTGTCGTTGTTCTTGGTGGCATGGCTGTAGGTGTAGGCGATCGAGGCGCCCCAGTGCGATTCGCGGGTATAGGGTTTCTCGATCGAAACCAGCAACTGGTCCAGATGGGTTTCCAGGCCGTTGCTGCCGAGGATCAGCGCGCCGAAGCCGGGCACGCCGTTGCCCCAGGGCTGGCCTCCGTTCTGCCAGAACGCGCCGCTCGGGTAACGGTTGCCGAGCTGGAAGACCAGGCCGTCGTAACTGCGGATGTCGACCAGGGTCACGCTGGTGTTCCAGTCGCCCACCGTATTGCGCATGCCGAGGCTGAACTGGTCGGAGTAGGGCGCCTTCAGGTTGTTGATGACCATGTCGACTTCCTTGCCGACATTGGATCCGCTGACCAGCGACTGCAAGGTGGGGATGTCATAGTACGCCGGGTTCCAGGCGAAGCAGTTGTTGACGCCCACGGTGCAAGGTGAATCGGGCGTGTCGAACAGCAGGGTCGGTTGCGACAGCGCCTGCTTGGTCTGCTCGACCTGCAGCGTCTCGTACAGGTCACGGTCGTAGGCGCGGCCCGCGCCGCCGAAGATCACGTGTTTCTGGTCGCCGTTGATGTCGTACGAGAAGCCCAGGCGCGGCTGCCACTCGTTCTTGGGCTGGCTGCGGTTGTGGCCGGTGCCGATGTAGTCGGCGATGTTGATGCCGCCCATGGCCAGGGTCTGGGCGTAGGTCTGCCCCGCCGGCGCATTGGGATCCTGCGAGTAGAGCGCCGCGACGACGTTGGCCGGGGTAACGAAGTTGAGGTACGACGGCGTCTTCTCGTAATCCCAGCGGACGCCGAGGTTCAGGGTCAGGTGGTTGTTGACCGTCCAGTTGTCCTGGATGTAGGCGCCGTACTGCTTGTCCGTGCTGGTCGCGACCGGACTCTGCCCCGGCGTCGGCGAGCCGAATTGCACCTGGTACGGAATGCTTTCGGTGCCGGCTGGGGTGACGAGGTAATTGAACAGCGCATTGCTGTCGCCGGCGTCCTGCGCGACCAGTTTCACCGACTTGTACGAAACGCCCAGCTTCAGCTCGTGGTCGCCGTGCCAGTGCAGGTCGTTGAAGGTCAGGTCGTCCGAGAAGCCGGGCCCCTTCTGGCCCTTGTTCTGCTGGGCCAGCGGCGAGGCGCCGGTGGTGATGATCGTGGTGTTCTTGTTGAAATCGGGAACGTAGGTCGAACCGTCGCCCAGGATGATCGGCGTGGGCGCGTAGAACGCGTTCTCGTAGGTGAGCAGCAGCTTGTTGAACCACGCGTCCGCGCTGTGTTCCCAGCTCAGGTCGTAGCGCTTGTCGTTGTTGATGGTGTTGAGGCCCGCGCCCGCGGCATTCACGCCGCCCAGGCCGCCGATCGAGGTTTCGGCACGGTAGTGGCCGGTCAGCACCAGCCGGTCTTCGTCGGTGATTTCGTAATCGAGCTTGCCGAACCAGTCGTTCTCCTTGAACGGCAGGCTGGCTGGCCCCGCGAGCGCCTGCACGCTCGCGGGCAGGTATTGCGCGTAGTTGAGGACCCCGGGCACCACGACGGTCGGGGTGTCGAATTCCTTGCCTTCGTAGGCGATGTAGAAATGCGCCTTGTCCTGGATGATCGGGCCGCCGAGGTCGAACCCGTAGTCCTTTTCGTGCGAAGGCGTTTTCTTGCCTGCGTGCCGTTCGGCGGGCGTTTCCGCGCGCATCACGGTATTGGTGAAGTTTCCGAACACATCGCCGTGGAATTCATTGGTGCCGGACTTGGTGACCGCGGTGATCGCGGCGCTGGAAAGCTGGCCGAATTCCGCCGTGTAGTTCGACGTGATGACCTTGTACTGGTCGACCGCGAGCTGCGGGAACGGATTGCCCTGGCTCGCGAACTGGCCGGTAATGCCGCCGGCCAGCACGTAGTTCTTCTGGCCGACGCCGTCGATGTAGACGTTGATGTTGCTGGACGCCTGCGCCCCCGAACTCAGGCTGGTGTTGCCGTTGGCGCCGCGGGTGAAGATCATGCCCGGCACGATGTCGGCGAACTCGAGGAAGTTGCGCGAGGCTTCCGGCAGTTCGTTGATCTGGCGCAGCGACACGGTATTGCCGACCTGCGAGGTCCTGACGTCCAGCAGCGCCGTACCGACCACCTGCACCGTGGACAGGGTTTGGGCCGAGGAAGGAGCCGGGGCAGCCTGGGCCTGGGCCAGATTCAGGGTGGCGGTCGAGGCGACCGACAAGGTCACCGTCTGCGCGGTGCCGGGCCCCGCATCGACACGCCAGGTGCCGGGCGGCAAGCTGACCAGGATGTACCTGCCCTGCGCGCTGGCCCTGGTGACGCGCACTTGGCCAGTGGCGGTATTGCGCGCGGTAATCTGCGCGCCAGGCGCTGCCTGCCCCTGCAGGGTCGCGTTGACGGTTTGTGCCAGCGACAGGGTCGGCATGGCCGCCGATCCCGCGACCGCGCCCGTGATCAGTGCCGCCAGCAATCGTTTCCGAAACCGCGTTGGATTTTTCATATCCCCTCCTGGCAGGTTGGGATGGGTCGGGCTTGCAATGCATGAAACTCGTCGCGCGCGCGGGCACCCCGATCCCGCCACGCCGCGACAGCTTCGGCTGTATTGCCGTGGAAAGTGGACCGCGGAAGACGCGTGCGCACCGCGAGACTGGTGCCGCGGATCAGTTCCGGAAAGAAATCACCTTCGGGCAGCAGGATTCCCGTGGCAGGCCTGCGATGGGTGGCAAGACCATGGGCGCACCCTGGCAGGTGACGCAAGCGTGCGGCAGCCCGTTCGACGCGCGCCCGCTTGCCCCGCATGGCATCGGGGCTTTCGTTCAATGCGCGTGGTGCGATCGCCATTGAAACTTTGCCTCCCTGCGACGGCGTCGATCGTGACGGCGCGTCGCGTTTGTTTGCCGAGCCCCATGAGCTCGACGCGGCGGAATGTAAACCTTTTCTTTGACGACCGCAAAACAGGCGTCGGCATGCCGTCCCCGTACGGCCTGCGCCGGCGCACCTCCGGCGGAGGGTCAGCTTCCTGGTGCCTCCGAGCCCAGCGCCACGACCACCAGGCCTTGTGGCGGCACCTCGAGCGATAGCCGACCGTCGTTCACGGGCAGTGTCTGCGGCGGCGGTTCCTGTCCCGCGGCGCGCAATTGCCCGATCTGTGTACGGGTGGGGAAGGCCGGGCGTCCCATCCGGTTGAAGGCTGCGAGCACGTTGCCGTGGGTCGCGTCGAGACGCCAAACCGTGGCGGTCGTGCCGGCGGCGGGATGCGCCACGTCGATTTCGAAGTGTTTCGTCGCGCCTTTCGGAGCGCCCGGTGTGTACTGGGCACCGTCGCCGACCGGCGGCGCGTAATTCCACAACGCGAGCACCAGCGTGCCGTCGGCGCGGCGCGTGGCGAGCGCGCTATCGGAGTCGAGCGGGATGCGGGTCGTGCCCAGCCGATGCAGCATCGCGAACGCGTTGAACGCGGGCTTGTCGATCCGGCGCTCGGCGATCAGGCCGAAGCCGCCGTAGAACGGCGTGCGCGGTACGCCCTGTTCCTCGAACACGTCCGAGAACGTCCAGTAACTCATCAGCGCGGCGTTGCCGGCGCATTCGCGGATCGTGTTGGCCAGCCACGGACCCATGAACACGCTGTCCGTGACGTTCGGCAGGTTCATGTAGGTGGCGTTGTACTCGCTGAAGAACAGTGGCAGTTTCGGGTAGGGAGAGGCGAGGATCTCGTCGTGCACCTTGGCCACCGCCCGGCAGACCATGTCCTTGCGCGAAATCTTCTCTTGCGTGTGGAACACGTTTTCGGCGGTGTCGTCGCCGTAGACGTGGGTGCTGACGAAGTCGATCGGCACGCCGGCCTTGCGCACGTGCGCGAGGAACACCGGAACCCACGCCGCCTGTGCGGTCGCGGGCCCGCCGACGCGCAGGCGTGGGCTCACGGACTTGAGGTCGCGTGAGGTATGGTCGTACAGCGTGAAATAGGTCGACTGCTTCGGTTCGCCGCCCCAGAAATCGAGGTTGGGTTCGTTCCAGACTTCGAAATACCAGCTCGCGACTTCGTCGATCCCGTAGCGCGCGACCAGGTGTTGTGCGAACGCGCGGATCAGCGCGTCCCACTCCGCGTAGCTTTTCGGCGGCATTACGTTGGGGTGATACCAGAAGCTGTGGTGCCTGGAAGGATCGGAACTCAGCGCTTCCGGCATGAAGCCCAGTTCGACGAATGGCTTGACCCCGTGCGCGAGCAGGCCGTCGTAGATCTGGTCGATGTACGAAAAGTTGTACGTGATCTTGCCGTCCTTGTCGCGCTGCACCAGCCCGACGTCGTCATCGAAGATGCCGTGGAAGCGCACGTATCCGAATCCCGTGGCACGGTGCACCGCGTCGAGGTCGTCGCGGTAGTCGTCGCGCAGCGACAGCACCGCGCGGCCGGAGCCGAACATCTGCTCCCAGAAATGCGGGAAAGGCGTGCCTTGCGCGCTGGCGTCGATCGCGACATGCACGACCTGCGGTGTGGGTGCTGCCGCGGCGAGCTGGGTGACGAGCAGCAGCGCCCAGGACGCGAGGCACAACGCAAGACGCTTGGAGACCTTCGCAACGTTCATGCCAGAACCTCCGGCAAGCAGGTTATCAGGTGTCCCGGCCGCGGCTTTCCAGCACCGCGACCGCGGGCAACGTCTTGCCTTCAAGGAATTCGAGGAACGCGCCGCCACCGGTGGAGATGTAGGAAACCTTGTCTTTGATTCCGTACTTGTCCACCGCCGCGAGGGTATCACCGCCGCCCGCGATCGAGAACGCGTTCGAATCCGCGATCGCGTGCGCCAGCGTTTCGGTGCCGTGTCCGAACGCGTCGAATTCGAACACGCCGACCGGACCGTTCCATACCACCGTGCCGGCCTTGGCGATCATCGCCGCATAGCGTTTGGCGGTATCGGGACCGATGTCGAGGATCATCTCGTCCGCACCGACCTGATCGACGGCCTTCACCGTCGCCGGCGCATCGGCCGCGAACTTCGGTGCGACCACCACGTCGGTCGGGATCGGCACGTCGGCGCCGCGCGCCGAAGCCGTCGCGATCACGTTGCGTGCCGCATCCAGCAGATCGGGCTCCGCCAATGATTTCCCGATGTTGTAACCCGCGGCGGCGATGAAGGTGTTGGCGATGCCGCCGCCCACGATCAACTGATCGACCCCATCGACAAGGTTCTGCAGCAGGTCGAGTTTGGTCGAGACCTTGGAGCCCGCGACGATCGCCAGCAGCGGCCGTGCGGGCTCCTTCAAGGCCTTGCCCAGCGCATCCAGCTCGGCCGCGAGCAGTGGTCCCGCGCACGCGACCTTCGCGAATTTCGCGACACCATGCGTGGACGCCTGCGCGCGGTGCGCCGTGCCGAACGCGTCCATCACGAACACGTCGCAAATATTGGCATAGCGTTTCGCGAGCGCTTCATCGTCGGACTTCTCGCCCACGTTCATGCGGCAGTTTTCCAGCACCACGACTTCGCCCGCCTTGACCTCGATGCCGTCGAGGTAATCGCGCTGAAGGCGTACCGGCGCGTCGAGTTGTTCCGACAACCAATCCACCACCGGCGCCAGCGACTGGGCTTCGTCGAACACGCCTTCCTTCGGGCGGCCCAAATGCGACATCACCATCACCGCGGCGCCGGCATCGCGCGCGGCACGGATCGTCGGCAGCGCGGCGTCGAGGCGTTGCGTCGACGTGATGCGTCCATCCTGGATCGGCACGTTGAGATCTTCGCGGATCAGCACGCGCTTGCCTGCGAGGTCGAGGTCGGTCATGCGGACGAAGGCCATGGCGTGCGCTCCAGCGGAGATTGGGGATCATCGCGCATTGTCCGGGTTGCGCCGTGCGCGTGCAATTCCATTACGCTCGGCGTTTTCGAACGCGCGGGAACCTCCATGCCGAATGTCCGAACCCTCTACAGCTATTGGCGGTCCAGCGCCGCGTACCGGGTGCGCATCGCGCTGAACCTGAAGGGCATGGATTACGCGATCGCGCCCGTGCACCTCGTGCGCGACGGCGGCGAGCAGCACCACGAGGACTATCGCAAGTTGAACCCGCAGCAACTGATACCGGTGCTGGTGGACGGCAGCCACGTGCTGCGCGAATCGATGGCCATCATCGAATATCTGGAAGAAGCCTATCCCGAGACCTCGCGCCTGCTGCCGCGCGCGGCGCTGGCCTGCGCGCGCGTTCGCGGGCTCGCGCAGATGATCGTCTGCGACATCCACCCGCTTGGCAACCTGCGCGTGCTGCAGTACCTGCAACGCGAACTCGGCGCGGATGATGCGCAGAAAACCGCATGGTCGAGGCACTGGATCAAGATCGGCTTCGATGCGATCGAAGCGGTACTCGCATCCGGCGGGCATGCCGGAAAATTCTGCGAAGGCGACACGCCGACGCTCGCGGATTGCTGCCTGATCCCGCAGGTGTACAACGCGCGCCGCTTCGAGGTGTCGTTGGCACCGTATCCGACGATCGCCGCGATCGATGCGGCCTGCGCGAAGCTCGATGCGTTCAAGCGCGCCACACCGGAAGCGCAGGCGGACGCGCCGACGGCGGTCTGAAAGCACTTTTCCTTCGCTCGTGAAGTGCTCTGCGCTGCGATCGTTGACCGTGACGCTTGAGTTAACGCGATCCGCACAACGAGCGTATTGACTCAATGGCTAAGGCCAAATGTATTTATTAGATCTTCGATTTGACAAGCACGCCATATTTGAAGCAGATGAATATCTGTGTCGTCATCCATATCAAAATGGACGCAATGACAACCACGTACATCAATACTTGGCTATCGAAATGCATGATAACCATGGATGTGATGAACAGCATGGTTATGATCATGCAGATAGAAAACCCGGCGAGCGACGCAGCGAAACGCAACCACAACCGCAAAGTGCAACGCTTGTGACAGTGAGGGCAGGTGATGCGAGGACCAACAAAGGGCCGAGGAAGAAATGACGACAGCCCCAAAGGAATTGGGCCACCACAGTATGGGCATGGCGCGATTCTTGCGAATTTGGTCTGGTGTCCTGCGCTTGGCGCTCCCGCAAAGCTGACGTTGGGCTGAGTAGTCTCGGCGCGTATCCCAAAAGGTTTTCCGATGTACTCGGCCCACAACGGCAGATCGAGCTTTTGAGCGGCTGCACGCATACGCCACGCGCTGTAAAGGCCGAATGCCGCCCCAGCCAAGGCCGGTGCGCCATACACAACCCACATGGGCGTGCCCGGACCCGACCAAAAGAAGAACCACATTAAAAAGCCCCAGAACACGGCGAAGAACACGCCAGTGATCAAGGCGATCGTGCCGAACCTTAGGAAAACGAGTGGTGGAACCGGAATCCCCACAAGCCAGAACACGCGTAGTACGGGAGGCGCACCCATATTCGGGTTGATTCCCAGCGCCTTGAAGCGTTCTCGCGCCGCCTTCAATTTCTCAGCGCTTGTCATAACGCGCGACTGCATCGCGAGACTCTCCCCCATCCGCCCTTCGGGCACCTTCCCCCGCAGGCGGGGGAAGGTGCTATATGTCAGCTTGCCGCCGCAGCCTTGCGCACCGGCGCTGCCGCTGGTTCCGCCGCGGCGTCCAGTGCATCGGCGACGCGCTGCTGCTCGGCTTTCAACGCGCCGGGCAGGTGCGAACCGTAACCCGCGAGGTATTCACCGATCGCGGCTTCTTCCTCGCGCCATTCGCCGTTGTCCACGCGGAACAGTTCGTCGAGCACGCCGTCGGTGAGGTTCAGGCCTTCGAGGTTCAGGTCTTCCGCGCGCGGCAGGTTGCCGATCGGGGTTTCGATGGCCCCCGCTTCACCGGTGACGCGTTTCAGCATCCACTCCAGCACGCGCATGTTGTCGCCGAAGCCGGGCCACAGGAACTTGCCATCCTTGCCCTTGCGGAACCAGTTGACGTGGAAGATCCTCGGCAGTTTCGCGTTGGGCTGGTCGAACGACAGCCAGTGCGCGAAGTAATCGCCGTAGTTGTAGCCGCAGAATGGCTTCATCGCCATCGGATCGCGGCGGATGTTCACGCCGACGTCCGTGGCGGCGGCGGTGGTTTCCGATGCCATGGACGCGCCAACCAGCACGCCATGCGTCCAGTCGCGTGCTTCGAACACCAATGGCACGCGCGCGGCGCGGCGGCCGCCGAACACGATCACGTCGATCGGCACGCCCTGGTCGTTCTCGGCTTCGGGCGACCAGCTCGGGCATTGGTTGGCGCGCACCGTGAAACGCGAATTCGGATGCGCCGCCGGGCCATTGGCCGGATCGTAGGCGCGACCCTGCCAGTCCTTTACCGGCTTGCGGTCGTCCAGGCCTTCCCACCATGGCTGGTTGTCGTCGGTGACCGCGACGTTGGTGAAGATGGTGTCGTGCTGCAGCATCGCCAGCGCGTTGGGATTGGTCTTTTTCGACGTGCCCGGCGCGACGCCGAAGTAACCGGCCTCGGGGTTGATCGCGTACAGGCGGCCGTCCTTGCCGGGGCGCATCCAGCAGATGTCGTCGCCCACCGTCCACACCTTCCAGCCTTCGCGCCGGTAGCCTTCCGGCGGGATCAGCATCGCGAGGTTGGTCTTGCCGCAGGCCGATGGAAATGCCGCGGCGACGTAGCGGATTTCGTGTTTCGGATTCTCGATGCCGACGATCAACATGTGTTCGGCCAGCCAGCCTTCGCTGCGCGCCTGCCACGAACCGATGCGCAGCGCGTGGCACTTCTTGCCGAGCAGCGCGTTGCCGCCGTAACCCGACCCGAACGACTTGATGCTGAGTTCTTCCGGGAAGTGCATGATCCAGCGCCGCTCGGGGTCGAGCTCGCCGATCGAATGCAGCGCCTTGACGAAGCTTCCCTCGCGTTCGATACGCTCGAGCGCGGCGGTGCCCATGCGGGTCATGAGACGCATGTTGGCGACCACATAGGGCGAGTCGGTGATCTCGACGCCGCAGCGTGCCAACGGCGAGCCGAGCGGGCCCATGCAATACGGAATCACGTACATCGTGCGGCCCTGCATGCAGCCCTCGAACAGCGCGTCGATCTTCGCGTGTGCCTCGGCAGGATCCATCCAGTTGTTGTTGGGGCCGGCGTCGTCCTTGTTCTTCGTGCAGATGACGGTGAGCTTTTCGACGCGCGCGACGTCCTTCGGATCGGAGCGGTGCAGGTAGCAGCGCGGATGGGTTTCCTGATTGAGTTCGATCAGCTCGCCTGTCTTCAGCATCTCGTCGACGAGATGCTGGTATTCGGCCTCGGAGCCATCGCACCAGTGGACGTGGTCGGGCTGGGTCTTTTTGGCGACGTCGTCAACCCATCGGTTCAGAGAATCGAGTTTGCTTGGCATCGGTTGTAATACTCCAGAAAGAAATCTTTATCGTTGCGCATCGGGCAGCGAAGCCGTCGTGGCGAAACGGAAGGCCGGTATGTTTTTTGTTGACCTTTCCTGACGGCAAGGCGTATCGAGTCGGCCTGATGTCGTGGAATGCTGCGGCGCATTGGAAAGCGGGCGGGGGAAGTGACGTTAGTCCGCGCCTGCAGGCTTTGCAAGGCGAAGCGATGCCGCACCGCAGCATCTGCCACGAAGCGGCTGTTGTGAAAAGTCAGGCCAGCGCATTCGAGAGGGGACGGAGGAATTAAGTTGCAACTTAATTCCCTCCGTCCCTCAGTCAAGGCACCAATGTCGCGATCACGTGCTCCACGTACGCTTCGTACTGCTCGTGCGACAGGTGCGGCAGTTCCAGCGTCAGGTTCAGTTGCAGGAACCCCACGTAGGCCGCGTAGGTCAAGCGCGCGCGGTGGCGTGCGGCGCCCGGATCGAGCCCGGCTTCGCGAAAGGCCGACTCCAGGAAATCCATGCGGCGCTGCGAGACCCGGGTCATCGTTGGCTGCACCAGCGGGTGATCCAGCGCTTGCAGCAGCGCAGCATAAATGCGGTGCGCCTGGGCCTCGCCGGAAACCCAGCGGAATAGCGCGCCCAAGCGTTCGCGCGGAGGGTCGCCGGCGGCGCCGATGTGCTGTTGCAGTTCGCCGTCGTCGGCTTCCCAGCGGTTCAGCGCAGCCTGCAACAGCGCTTCGCGATTCTTGAAATGCCAGTAGAAGCTGCCCTTGGTGACGCCGAGGCGCCGGGCCAGCGCTTCGACGGCCAGCGCGCCGACGCCCTCCTGGGCGATCATTTCCAGCGCGCCGCGTTCCCAGTCGGCGGCAGAAAGCCGGGCGTGCGCGCGGCCACGGCGCGGGGCTTGGGTGGATCCGGGCGTGGCGGTGGTTGGCGCAGGCATGACCGTACTGTAGCGTATTGACAGGGCTTCGGCACAAATCCATACTGATGCGTATGGAAAAGAACGAAACATCCGGCGAGACCCGTCTCGTCACGTTACCCGCCCGCGACGGTTTGCCGCTCGCGGTCGAAACACGCGGACCGGTCGATGCGCCCGTGGTGTTGTTCACCCACGGCTTCGGCCAGAGCCGGCACGCCTGGGCGCGCGCCGCGGAAAGCTTGGCCGCGCGCGGCTGGCGCGCCATCACCTTCGATGCGCGTGGCCATGGCGACAGCGGGCGCCTGGCGGATGGGCGCTACGCGCTGGAACAGTTTGTCGACGATCTACTCACCGTCACCCACTCGCTGGCAGCGCCGCCGGTGCTGGTGGGCGCGTCGATGGGCGGTCTGCTCGGACTGGTCGCCGCGGGCGAAACCCGGCCCGATCCCTTTCGCGCGCTGGTGCTGGTGGACATCACGCCGCGCTGGGAAAGCGGGGGCGTCGAACGCATGCTGGGTTTCATGCGCGCGCATCCGCAGGGGTTTGCATCACTGGACGAAGCCGCCGACGCGGTGGCCGCCTACCTGCCGCAGCGGCGGCGACGCAAGGATCGTTACGAGCTTGCGCAGTTGCTGCATCGCGGCGAGGACGGACGCCTGCGCTGGCATTGGGATCCGGCATTGCTGGATACGGTGGCGCGCGAGGGCGAGCGCCACCAGCAACGCCTGTTGAACGCGGCGCGCAACATCGAGGTGCCGGTGCTGCTTGTGTCCGGCGGCCGCAGCGACATCGTGTCCGAAGACACGGTTGCTGAATTCCTCGAAGCCGTGCCGCACGCGCGCCACGTCGAAATCCCGCACGCGACCCATACGCTGGCCGGTGACGACAATGCCGCGTTCACGGCCACGATCGAACCGTTTCTGAATACACTTTCAAAGGGGACGGAGGGAATTAAGCCGCCCACCAAGGGCTCATGCAGCGCGGCCCGGTTTCCTTCGACTTAATTCCCTCCGTCCCCTTTAAGGGAGGTCCGCCATGAACACCATCATCATCCTGGTTTGCACCGCGATCGTCGGCATGGCTTGCGCGTATTTCCGCAGCCGCCTGTGGCAGTGGACGCTGGCAACGATCGTGACGATCCTGATTGTCGGCATCGGCCTGCATGCGCCCACGCCGATGTGGGTGCTGCTCGGCCTCTTCGTGGTGCTCGTCGCGCTGCCGTTGAACCTGACGCCGCTGCGCCGCGCGCTGTTTGCGGCGCCGCTGCTGAACGTGTTCAAGCGCGTACTGCCCAGGATTTCCGAAACCGAACAGGTCGCACTGGATGCCGGCACCGTCGGCTTCGAGGGTGAGCTGTTTGCCGGCAAACCCGATTGGTCGAAATTGTTGACCGAACCCAAGCCGCAGCTTTCGGCCGAGGAACAGGCGTTCCTGGACGGTCCGTGCGAAAAGTTGTGCGCGATGATCGACGACTGGCACATCACCCACGAGATCGCCGACCTGCCGCCGGAGATCTGGGAGTTCATCAAGCGCGAAGGTTTCTTCGCGATGATCATCCCGAAGCAGTACGGCGGCAAACAGTTCTCGGCGCTCGCGCACTCGGCGGTGTTGCAGAAACTGTCCAGCATGTCGGCGACGCTGTCATCGC
>Ga0207695_10003514_pt1 | contig 21943 bp, 22 predicted proteins | sample KBSC54metaG_FD_184354 | JGI IMG/M metagenome (GOLD analysis project Ga0207695, IMG submission 184354) | Corn rhizosphere microbial communities from Kellogg Biological Station, Michigan, USA - KBS C5-4 metaG (SPAdes) (version 2) | ecosystem: Host-associated > Plants > Roots > Rhizosphere > Soil...
GTCTCCAAACGACGAACTCGGTCTTTAAGTCGCTTTAACTCGTTGATCTCTTCAGGTCTTTCCACGCGTATCACCTTTCCCCGGGAACCATCCCCGTATTTTCGCACCCATTTTTGGACTGTCACCGTACCCTTAATCCCATACTTGCGCCGAATATCTTCAAAGGGCAAATTTTGCTCCTCCAACTCCCGGACCACCATCTTAAACGCCTCGCTATATCGAATTCCATGATTTTGTCCTATTCGTTTTGCCATTTCAGGTGACAACCTATTTCAGGACGGGACCCTCCTGCCATCTCCTTTCACCCTCTCACCTTCCATTCCCGTCGACGCCATTGCCTTCCTGTTTTATCTTGCAACATCGGAAGGGCTTGGCCTCAATTCAGCTCGGGACAAAATGAACTATGCACGTGCTGGTCAGAAGCAGGGTTGGAAGACGCCTCTTGGGCAGCATCTTGCTCTTGGCGCTGCCGCTACTTGCAGCAGGTTGGTTTGGTATTAAATCCGCGACCGATGCCCTTCGGACCCAGACCCACGCCGTTTTGCGGGCAGCGTCCGATGGCGCCGAAGCCCAGCTACGCGAATTCCTCTTGGGCCTTCAAAGGACGACTGAATCCTTGGCAGTCGACGGCGAGATTCGTGCAAGCCTCCAACAGACGAATGGCAGATCTGTGGACCTTGCGGCAGCGCTCCAGCAAGTGCAAACCAGGGCCCCTGACGCGCTGCAAGTCTTTGCCATGGACCTCGACGGACGAGTGGTCTGCAGTTCCTCACAGTCCATGACCGGCGAGCGCCGAGCCAGTTCCCCGTATTTCGAGCAAGGACGCCAGTCCTTCTGCCCGGGGGACATTTTCCGCGATGACAAAACCGGTGAACTCCGATGGATCATGAGCGCGCCGATTAATGACGCTCGAACCGGCCAGCCTCTAGGCGTGGTTGCCCTGAGCGTCGATCCGCTCGCGCTCAGCCTTCTGACCACCGGCAAGCGTGATTTGGAGGAAGGCTCTGACACCCAGGCCTTCCGAATAGGGAAAACAGGCGAAACGTACCTCGTCAATCGGAACGGCGTCATGCTGACCGAGTCCCGGTTTATCACCAATGCGATCCTCAGAGTGAAGGTGGATGACGAACCCGTTCGCGCAGCCATTCAGCGAGGCCAGGAAACCCTGGGCGACTACCGCGATTACCGAGGGACTCCTGTGAGCGGAGCATCAGCCATCCTCCGTAAACGAGGATGGGTGCTGATAACTGAAATCGATTTCAGCCAGACCTTCGCGCCCATCCGCCGCCTTCGCAATGTGCTGATAGCGGTGGCCATCGGCGTCGGCTTGGCAGCAACCCTGGTAGCAAGGCGACTTGCCCGGGGTATTGTGGATCCCCTGCGGTTACTCAGTGCCGCCGATCGCGCCCTGGCAAGCAACGACAAACCTGCGGCCTTCGTTGCGGAGCATGGCTTGCCCGCAGACGAGATTGGTGACTTCGCCAGGAAGCGAAACTCGAGGGTCAAAGAACTCATCAAAAATCAGGAATCCCTCCTACGAGAACAGGCCGAGCGCGCCGAAGCAGCGGCCGAACTGGAACGGATCTCGTACACCATGGTCCACGATATGCGAGCCCCGCTTCGCGCCATTATTTCCTTGGGCGATTTGCTCAACGCGGAAGCCTCAGAACGCTTAACTGAATCAGAACGCCGTTACATTGAACGTATGAGGAAATCCTCCTTGCGGATGGACGGCTTGATTTGCGACCTGCTGAAATACAGTTCTCTTCTCCAGGCCGACATCGCGCTATCCTCGGTTGACGTGTCCCAGCTACTCCGGAAACTAATCTCCGACAACCCCGATTTCCAAGCCCATGCCAGCGACATCGAGCTGCATGCCACGATCCCCACAGTGCACGCCAGTCAACCCCTGCTGACCCAGTGCTTTTCGGCCTTGCTCGACAATGCGCTCAGATATGGACGGCCTGGCGTGACGCCGAGAATCAGCATTCGCGCTGAGAAAAAGCCAAACTGGGTAAGGATCTCTGTTGAGGACAACGGTATGGGCATGCCGGCCGAATTCCAGAAAAGAGTCTTCGACCTCTTTCAGAAAGGAACCAACTCCTCCCAGGGAGCGGGCCTGGGGTTGGCGCTAGTCCGAGTTGCCATTAAACGGATGGGTGGCCAAGTTGGCGTCGTCTCCAAAGACGGAGCCGGCAGTTGCTTCTGGATCGAACTCAAACCGGCAGAGTCACCGGGCTCAGCCAGCAAGCCCTGAGTTCGTTCGCCAGAGCTATCAGCCCGTTTAGCTGCCGGTGTCTATTCTGGAGAGGGCTTCAGGGTGACTCTGACGACCGGATCATCGTCAGGATCATCTTGAACCGCTGCAGTGCCTTGAGGGCGTGCGGTTGGCCTGCGGGCATAAGGACCATTTCCCCGCCCTGAACACGATAGGGCTGCCCGGAAATAGTAATCTCCGCGTCGCCTTCAACCACTTGGACCAAGGCGTCAAACGGGGCAGTGTGTTCGCTGAGGCCCTGGCCTTCGTCGAAGGCGAACAAGGTAACGTTACCGGTTGGTTTCTTGAGGATTTCGCGACTAACAACCGCGCCGTCCTGATAATTCACGAGTTCACCCGCTTTGGCGACAGTGGCGGCGGGAAACCCTTTTGGTTTGGATGCGGCGTTAGGCATAGGTTCTTGCTCGATTCGAGGTATGTCTGTCTTTGTGGAGTCAGTTTTGTGAGGGTGAAGCTTTTTGGCGAGCCGGAAGTTCGGCGGTTTGCACGCGCCTGAGTCTCGACGGTTCGCGCGCGGACTTCATCCACGCGCACCCGCTCGGAGGTTGCGCACGCGGCGACCAGTGCGGCGGCAGAACCTCCACCTGCTGCCGCAACTCGCCATCCTCAAGGCGCGCCAGGAGCTGGCCTGCCTGGACCGGGTCGTTCTGGTCCACCAGAACTTCCGCCAGCCGTTCCTGGATGCGCGGGCTGATGGTCGTCTTTACGCGTGCCTCCAGCGTGCCGGTGCCCAGCACCTCGGCAGCGATGAGGCTGGGCTTGACCTCGTGGACGGTCACCGGCGCTGGAGCGAACTTCACCTGATAAACGATTGCGACGGCCACGAGGCCGGGCAGGAGGACCTTGAGAGCGGTCCTGCCTCGGCGATCCTGGATCAGCGTGGTGAAGTTCATTTTGGTTCAGTGTTTGTGTTGCGGAGCGGGTTCTTGATGAACAATGCTGGCTGGGGCGGCCTGGTCGCCCTCCGCGTGGTGAGCGCCAGCGCCTTGCGCGGCCTGATGCAAGCCTTCGACATAGTGGACGTATTCCACATAAGCCGCGACGAACGCCCGTCCGGCTTCCACGTTATGCTCAGCGTGCGCCCTCTTTTCGAGAGCGTCGGCAAAGCGTTTGCGAATTCCGGCAGCGACGTCCTCGGTGACAAGTTTGGCGGCATGATCGACGGAGCCGCTTTCAAGTGCCTTGTCGGCTTCCTCGATGGCGGGGCTGAGTTCGGTGCCAGCAGGCTTGAGGCCGGTGAAGGGGGCGCCTTCGCCTGCGCGATGGACCCGCACGAGGGTCTCGAAAAAGAACTGATCGGCGAGCTCCCGGGCTGCCTTTCCTTGGGCGCGTACAGTGAGGGCGCGCGCGAAGGCGATTTTAATCTCGGCCTCGGCCTCCGGCTTCACCCATTTGAGCACAGGTGTAATGTCTTTCTTCGCCAAGGCGGCCTTGGCGGCGAGAACAACCGGGCCGTCCATCGTGTCGCAATGGCTGAAGGCCCGTTGTGGAAGGAGCAAGCCAGCGCCCAGCAAGACGCCGGCCACCGTGATGCGCAGACTATTCATGTTTGTTTTCATAATTATCGTGTAGCGGTTTGTTTTATTGCTGGTGCTGATTTGCCGGATAAAGGATGGCGCGATCGGTTTGAAGGAATGCGGTGGGTCGTAAGCATGTCACTGAACATCAGCCAGGCCTGGTTGGCGTGAGCGCCAACGTCGAAAGCGCCGTCGCTGGTGAGCCAGAGGATCACTGCGGGGTGAATCAGGCCCAGGAACATGACCGAGGCGGTGTCAGGCGAAAGGTCCGGTCGGATACTCCCGTCCTGCTGACCCTCGCGTACGATTCGGGCGACTTCAGCCAAATAGCCTTGGACGATGCCGTGGACGCGTTGCCGCCGGGCGGAGTTTCGGTTAAAAACTTCCTCCGACAGGACGATCCGCGGAATGGCCACGTTGGTTTGGAGCAACTGGAGATGTCGGTCCAACAGGCGGTGAAGACGGTCCGGGGCGTCGGGCGCGTCCTGGCGGGCGGCGTTAACGTTCTCCTGAAAGCGGTCCGCAATGAGGTCGAGAACCGCGTCGAGGACCGAATCTTTGCCGGGGTAATGGCGATAGATCGCTGAGGGCACGACGCCAACCTGGCGGGCGAGCGCGACGAGGTTGAGCGAATTCGGCCCCTGCTGGGCCATAAGCTGGAGCGCGGCGTCGGCGATCTGCTCTTGCCGAATTTCTGTTCTTGTTTTTCTGGCGCGCATATTGTGAATTTGCATTCACAATGTAGGCGCCAAGTCAGCGGCGGGTATTGACTCAGGTCAAGGGTTCATGAATTCGTGGAATGGCGGGTAAGGCGCTCGCGGCGGACGATGCATGACCGCTGGATTTCTGGCCCGGAACATTTGGTACGACGGCGCCATTGAGTTTGGTCTGCGGAACAGGTTACCTACTACGCGAGGACCAGGTTATGGATCCGTGAGCGCTCGGAACTGTATCGCCATGGCGTCTCTATCATCCCCTTTTGTTTGTTGGTAACATGGTTCCGAAGGCTGGTCGTCGTCCACCCTTACCAAGGGGATCAGGATCGCAGGTCTGATGACTCCGAGAATTGTCCAAAAAGTCCGCTGGTTGCGTGTCGAGTAAACGCTAGCGCAAGAGGAATCACATTCTCCGCTGGCCGCGATTCGAGCGGCAGCCAGCACTTGCCCCCAACCAATCAAACCCCGGCTCCCTCGTGCATACTCTGCCTACTCGGATAACTGACCAGTGGATCACTGGCACGCATTTGACTTAGAGCGTGTTTTGGTGCGTCGTGGAAAGGCGCACCAAAACATGCTCTTAGCATCTAATACGGTTTGCAGGGTTATTCAGCCGAGGACGTGGAGAGCTCCCAGAAGATCCCCGCAGCCCTCGGTGAATCACTCTGCCCCTCTAAATTAAAACCGTGTGAAAAAGTGTTGCGCGCGAGGCATTCTTGGCAGGGTCGCGTCGCCCCGGTCGGATGACGGTCATTGTCGTCTCGTCCTTGGAGGATCTATGAAAAGCATTCCGACCGTGATTTGTTTGTTTGGAGGGCTGCCTGGAGCCAAGAAGGCTCCCAGGAGGTTCTCCCTTATTGCCGGCACGGCACCAGCGTCTTACCAATCAGGCAGTCCTTTAAATGAACTCCAGCGCCAAGCCCAGCGTCTTATACAGTGTATTTCTCAGGAGCACTTCGTAGGCCAGCGGAAAGCCTCCCGGGGGTGACCACCAGCGTAATGACCAACTGCTTCGCGACCTCTTGATTGAACCTCCACATTCAGCGTGAATAAGCCCGCAATTTGGGCTGTCCAACCGTGGACATTCTGCCAGATACGCTCGAAATCCCGGCGGGAATTCAATAACGTGGGACGATGCTGATTATGAAGAGACTCGTAAGCCTTTTTGTTTTGTCTGCACTGCTTTGTTGCTCGGGCCGGTGCACGCAACCAAAGCTCATCGTGGCAATCCTGGTCGACCAATTGCGCTACGATTACCTGGAACGCTTCAACTCTCAGTTTACCTCGAATGGATTCAGACTTTTCATGGATCGTGGAGCGTTCATGACGTTCGCCCATTACAACTACGTCCCCACGGTAACCGGCCCCGGGCATGCCAGCTTTCTTAGCGGCTCCACGCCCATGATGCACGGAATCATCGCCAATGAATGGTTTGATCGGAAGAGCGGCAAGGTGGTGGGGTGCGTGGAGGATCAGTCCGTCGATGGGGTCGGAGCAACCCATGGTACTGGACGCGCTTCGCCGCGGAATTTCACGGGGGGAACCTTTGCTGATGAATTGCGGCTACGATTCCATTCCAAAGTCATCGGGATTTCCATGAAAGATCGGGCCGCAATCCTTCCGGCCGGCAAGAAACCAGCCGGAGCCTTTTGGTTTCAATCCAAAACCGGAAATTTCATCACCAGTAGTTACTATATGGACGACCTTCCCGCCTGGGTAGTGGAGTTTAACCGGCGCAAACGAGCAAAGGATTTCCTGGGGCAAACCTGGGAACGTCTCTTGGGAAATGAATTCTACGATGAAAAAGATGACGAGCCTTGGGAGGAGCCCCTGAAAGGCGAAAAAGAACCCGTCTTTAATCACGTAGTCAAAAGTTCCAATGACGGGTTCGAAAACCTCGGCCCCACTCCCTTTTCCAATCAATTGGTTGTTGAATTCGCCGAGGCAGCCGTCGAAGGAGAGAATCTTGGGCGATCCGGCCGACTGGATCTGTTGTGCGTTTCGTTTTCAGCAGTCGATGCGGTGGGACACAAATTTGGGCCGTATTCGCAGGAAGTTCACGACGTGGTGCTGCGCCTGGATCGCCAGCTCGGCGAATTCTTCAGCTACCTGGACGGCCAAATTGGCCTCTCCAACGTCGTGATAGCTCTCACAGCCGACCACGGCGTGGCAACAGTTCCTGAATACGCAATCTCAAAGGGTCTGGATGGAGCGCGGCTGGATGAGCGCGAGTTTTTATCCGACCTCCAGGAACATTTGAGCGACGAATTCGGATCTGGCAGATACTTTCTATCTTCGAAAATGTATTCCGGGAATCTTTACTTGAACGACCGCGTCCTTGAGAAGAAGCACTTAAACTTGGACGCCATAGCTGTTGTTATCAGAGAATTCGCCTTGGCCAGCGGCAAATTCCAAGCCTGCTATTCGCGTGAACAGATTCTGGACGGCAGGGCCAACGGCCCTCTGGGACAATTGGTCACCAACGGTTACAACGCAGAGCGAGGAGGAGATATTGTCCTGCTGGAGAAGCCCTACTCGATCCCGGGCACCGGTAAAACAGGTGCCACGCACGGCTCTCCGTACTCCTACGACACGCATGTGCCGGTCTTGTTTTATGGCGCGCCGTTTGTCGTCGGCCGGTTCTCCGACGAGTTTTCCATCACGGATATCGTTCCCACGCTCTGTGCTGCCTTGCGCATGAATGAGCCTCCCGCGTGCATGGGAAAACCCTTTGCTAAGCTATTGGTTGAACATTAGCCAGGAAAACCGGACAGCAAAAAGGAACCAACCACAACCAAAAAATTGAGCCAACGTGCTACGATTGAACCACCATGGATACAAGAAGAGATTTCATCAAAAAGGCGGCTTTGATTTCAGGAGCTGCGGGACTTCTAGGCGGTCTGCCTGCGGCTATCCAACGCGCCTTTGCCATCGATCCCGAACCTGGCACCACTTTCCTGGACGCCGAGCACATCGTCATCTTGATGCAGGAGAATAGGTCCTTCGATCATGCCTACGGAACCCTTCAAGGAGTACGTGGTTTCAACGATCCACGCGCCTTGAATCTGCCCAATGGGAATCCCGTGTGGCTGCAGACTAACGCTCGGGGCGAAACTCATGCTCCGTTCCGGCTGAATTTCAAGGAAACCAAAGCGACCTGGATGGGATCGCTGCCGCATTCCTGGACCAACCAGGTTGACGCTCGGAACCATGGGAAACACGACGGTTGGCTGGAGGCCAAGCGGTCTGGTCACAAGGAATATTCCGATATGCCGCTGACGCTTGGGTATTATACCCGGCAGGACATTCCCTTCTATTATGCATTAGCCGATGCGTTCACGATTTGTGACCAGCACTTCTGTTCCTCGCTCACCGGAACAATGCCCAACCGACTGTACTTCTGGACGGGCACAGTTCGCGGCACTCATGACGCGAGTGCGCCAGCCAAAGTTCTCAACGAGAACGTCGAGTACGAGTCATCGGCGAGTTGGACGACATTCCCGGAGCGGTTGGAGGAGGCTGGGGTTTCCTGGAAAATCTATCAAAACGAACTCTCGCTTGATGTCGGATTCACGGATTCAGAGGCGGCTTGGCTTTCGAATTTTGGAGACAACCCGCTCGAGTGGTTTCGCCAGTATCATGCGAGGTTCCTCCCCGCCTATCGCAAGGAATTGGATTCAAAGCTTGATCGGCTGCCTCTCCAAATCCGAGCACTGGAAAAGAAGCTCGAATCATTGGATCCTGTGAGCCAGGAGTATTTGCGAACTCAAAAGCGAATGGATGCGGTGCAGGCCGCGCTCGAAGACGCCCGGCAGCACCATTCCATTTGGACGGCCGAAGCGTTCGAGCGACTATCTCCTCGGGAGAAAAACCTCTTTGAAAAAGCATTCTGCACAAATACTCAAGACCCCTTCTATCATCAATTGGTTTCCTTCAGCTACCAGGATGGCGACAAGAAAAGAAAAATGAACATCCCCAAGGGCGATGTTCTTTACCAGTTCCGACGCGATGTCCAAACCGGAGCCCTCCCAACGGTCTCGTGGCTCGTTGCCCCAGAAACCTTTTCCGACCATCCCAGTTCGGCCTGGTTCGGCGCCTGGTATGTGTCGGAGGTGTTGGATATCCTTACGCGGAATCCATCGTTGTGGAAGAAAACCATCTTTTTACTGACCTACGACGAAAACGACGGTTATTTTGACCATGTCCCGCCCTTTGCGGCTCCAAATCCCAACAAGCCGGAAACGGGGGCTGCTTCCTCCGGCCTCAATACCAGGGAGGAGTTCGTAACGTTAGAGGAGGAATTAAAGCACAAACCGCTAAGCGCCTCTCGCGAGAACTCCATCGGGCTTGGGTTTCGTGTGCCTTTGGTGATTGCCTCGCCCTGGAGCCGCGGCGGCTCCGTTTGCTCCCAGGTGTTTGACCACACCTCGACACTTCAGTTCCTGGAAAAGTTCCTGAGTCACAGATCAGGAAAGAGTATCGTCGAGACAAACATCAGCGACTGGCGCCGGGCCGTCTGCGGTGATTTGACCTCGGCATTCAGACCCTTTGGAGGTGAACTTATTTCGCTGCCAACACCTCTGGAGAAAAAGCCGTTTCTCGAAGAGGTTCATCGAGCGCAATTCGAGCGGCTCCCCGAAGTTTCGTACCCTCTCTCTGAGGCACAAATCAGCGAAATCAAATCTCACCCAAATAACCGGTCCCCTCTGCTGCCCAGGCAGGAACCTGGCACTCGCCCTTCCTGCCCACTGCCCTACGAACTGTACGTCAACGGGCGCATTGATCAGGAGCTGGGAACCCTTGAAGTGACTTTCGCCTCCGGCAAAGCCGCGTTTGGCGAGGCTTCCGCAGGCGCGGCATTTATTGTATCTTCTCCCGTAGGTTACATTTCAGCGGGCAACCAAGCCGCCGCAAACTCGAATTGGGAAAGGTGCCGGAATTGGAACTTCGCCTTAGCCGCAGGATCTTCATTGAAGTATGGCTGGCCATTAAAAGAGTTCGAGAGTTCCCTTTACCACCTTCGTGTGTACGGCCCGAACGGCTTTTACCGCGAATTCGCCGGAGATGGGAGCGGTGCTGGGTTGGAATTGCAGTGTCAGCATGAAATGAACCCAACTGGGAAGCAGACCGGTAAGGTGAAGCTTGTCCTCACAAATAAGAATCCGACGCCGATGAAGGTGCACATAGTGGACAATAGTTACAAAATCAACACGCAGGAGGTTCACCTGTCACAAAGTTCCGTTCAGCAAGTGGTCCTGAACCTCGAACAATCATCCGGGTGGTACGACTTTACGGTCCACCTGGGAGAGGGACCCTTTGCCTGGCGATATGCCGGACGAGTTGAGACTGGCAAACTGGGTATTACCGATCCGGCGATGGCCATGTAACGTGGACAGCAATGGTTCACTTCGGGACCGGAACGCGCTTGCGCTCACCTTTCTCCTGCGTCGGCATCGTTTGCCCTTTGTTGGGGGCTTTCGGTCTGGGAAAGTGAGTTGCTGAGTAAAAAGCCTGGCTAAGTTGCTCTCCGGTTTCTGGAAGGATCGGCGCGTTTGCGGACTTGTCTTCGAATCGGAAGGCTGACGTCAGATCGCCAAAGGTCTTGCGCCGCCAATCGGTGATGTTCTCCTCTTGCACTCCGGTGAACTTTTCCAGAAAGCGCAGAGGCGAGGTATGATCGAAAGGCTCCGAGCAGACCCAACCTCCAGCCGTCCAGGGAGAGACAATGATGCAGGGAACTCGGAAACCTGCGCCAATCGGTTCACCGAGCACAAATTCGTTTGGTGTCCCGGGAGGCGGAACCGGAGGCGCTACGTGGTCGAAAATGCCGTCATTCTCGTCATAATCGAGGATAAAGGCGGTTTTTGCCCAGACCTTTGCATTGGACGCCAGCGCATCAATCTTGCTGGCGACGAATGCCGCTCCGGCCGCCGGCATAAAATCCGGATGCTCTGATTGATAACTCTTGGGGATGATCCAGGAAACGGTAGGAAGCTTGTCGTTCATTGCGTCGTACTCGAATTGGCCTTCCCGGCCACGCATCATTCCTTTGCGGTATAGCGGCGAACTCACGGTTGCGCTGCGGAATTGCCTGAAGTTTTCAAGCATATTGCAACCGTAGTTATCCTCTTCCTGATACACCTTCCAACTGACACCTGCTTTTTCCAGGCGTTCCGCGTAGGTGGTCCAGGTGCAGCCACCGGGGAGCACCTGGTTATTGGTAATGGGCCCGCCATGCTGACCTTCCGGATCGATTGTGCCGGTCATCCAATACATGCGGTTTGGCCAGGTTGGGCCCAAAAGCGAGCAATGATAGGAATCGCAAATGGTAAAGGCTTCCGCCAATGCGAATTGAAACGGGATATCGGCACGTTTGTGATAACCCATGACAAAGGGGCCATTGGCGCCGTCAGCTTTGCGATGTGCAGGCAGCCAACGGTCCATTTTGCCTTCGTTCCAGGCCTCATGTTGAACCATCCAGGCGTGGCTGGTTGAAGGCAACTTCTGCGCGCTGGTAGAGCTGGTATCAAGGTGGAAGGGCAGAAGGTAACCGTCAGGGTGTTCGGGGTCTGGTTGATAGAAAACTGAATGTCCGTTTGGCAGTTTCAGTGCGTTTGGATCATCAAAGCCGCGGACTCCCGCCATCGTGCCAAAATAATGGTCAAATGACCGGTTCTCCTGCATTAACAGAACCACATGTTTGATTTCGTCGAATCCTCCTCGGGCGGGTGGTTGCGCCAAAACGCGACGAACGTTCGGGGGCAAAAAGGTCGAAGCAAACCCCAAGGCGGCTAGTCTTGCCCCAGAGCTCAAAAGGCGTCGTCGGGTCATCTTTTGCATCACAAGAGGTGTAATGGGATCCATAAGCTTTTGAGAACTAAAGCCAAGCCTGACGCAGTCGACAATCCAAAAGTGGAATGGTTGGCTTGATCGCTGGGATTGATTCGGAGAAACAAGCTAGCGGGGCAGAGCCTCAGACCGACAAGATGTCGTTAAAATTCGAATGGTTCCGGTCGGTGCAGGCGCGGCACCCGGAGGTGCCGGCATTTTAGCGTCAACAAGGAGGCGGTTTCTCCGTATAGGAGTTACAAAAGCCCAACCGGAACCGATGAAGACTTTAACGCCGAGCGTGGCCGAACTCCAGCGGGAACACGTGACCATGGAACTGGAGTGCATCGACCGCATGTATCTGAACGCTTACAGATTATCAACAGGCTTCCCAAAGCCAACCAACGCGGAAACTTGCTGCTCAGAGAACCGATCATGCCCGTTATTCTCATTCTTTGGTTCCAGAGGCAGGAGCTTCGTATTCCATGAGAGCCGGCGTGCATCCATTCGGCGGTGATAGGCGAGATCTCGTTTAAAGCCACCACGGGTGGGCGAATTCCTGAATTCAACGGGATTCAAAAGCGTAAAAACAGGGTGGGTTTGGACGTAAGGCAAACTTGTGATTGGGAGATGGGCGGACCTGCCGACTAACTCACAACCAATTCCTGCTAATTTCCTAATCGTGCTTTCCAGTCAGTTGGGTTCGATTCTTTCAACGGGCGCACCGAGAGTTTCAGGAGTTGATGACTGCTTCGAGGCGGACGGGGTTCTCAGTTCAGCGCCTCCAGTGGGCGCTTTAGGCGACGTTTTGGCACGGGGCTTCCTCGCCCGTTTACTTCCCGAATCAAAAGCAAGTGCAATAGTGCTCAGGTGATCGCTTACGCGGCGCAGTCCATCAAGTATGTCGAGAAAGCAAATACTGGCCGCCAAAGCTTGCTTATCGGTCGATTTCAAGCGCTCATAATGAAGCTTCTTCTCGCTTAAACACCAGTCATCCATTTCTTCCATTGCATTTGCAATGCGTTCGGCTGTGGCAGGCTCGCGGCTTGTCAATAAACCAGTCACCAAGTCAAATCGGAGCATCGTGTTTTGATAAAGTTTGATAAGGATTTCCATGTCTGCGGAGTCAAATGACACCCCCTCCACAGCCTGGCGCAACATCGTCGCTGAGAGGTTCTTTTCCAAAATGTCGCCGACTCCCTCCAATTCGCTGGTGTAGCTCATGAGAATGGAATGCCACTTTCGATCGAACGACCCCATGTCTCCGATCTGGCTCAAGAATAACATCAATTCGCGATGCATTTCGTCCACCGTGTCGTCCTGCGCGCGAACCTCTTTGATGCCGGCCGGATCCCGCTGAAGATACGCTGCCCAGAGATTCTGCAACATTTTCTTAACGGCGTCGGTCATGCGGAGCGATTCCCGGGTGGCGTGGGCCAAAGCAATGGACGCGCTTTCAAGCGCTTGAGGATCCAAAAAGCTGCCTTGCACTTCTCCCGGTGGACGATCGGGGATGAACACTGTCTTGACAACAGCCAACAGCCAGCTCAAAAAGGGAAGGGAAATCAGGGCAACAAGGATGTTAAAGGCGGTGTGCATTAGCGCTAGCCGTTGGCCAACAGGCAGCGAAACTTTTGTGGCTGCGACCGTGAGAGTGCTCAATCCGACGATCAAGGCCGCCACAACCAGCTTTGCGGCGAGATTGGCAGTGCCCAGACGTTTTCCCTCGAGACTCCCACCAGCAACAAGCAGGGAAGTTAACCCAAGGCCGAGGTTGGTGCCAATGATCCAAACCCAGAACAGCGAGTCAGGTAAAACCCCTCCGGCCGCCAATCCGATGCCCAGACCCACTGTTGCCGTAGAGCTTTGGAGAAGCACTGCCAGACCGGCTGCCGCGATGCAAAGAATAAATGGATGGTGATCAAGGACAGCAAAGATGGCATCGACATCCTGACTGTTGCTAAAAGCCTTCGCTCCCTCCTTGAGGAAATCCATTGCGAGGAAAATGAACCCCAGAGCTAAAAGACATTGCCCGATTCCTCGAATGCGTTCCTTCCGTAAGAACTGAAAACCAATAACACCGAAGAAGAGCAAAAGTCCTGCATAATCGCCTAGATCCAGTGCGGCAATATTCGCCAGGACAGTCATCCCGATATTTGCGCCAAGCAGGATCGCCAGCAGGCGGTCCGTACCAATCCTCGCGCTGCCCAGAATCTGAGCAATCAGAAGCGACAAACCAGTCGAGGAGGGCGCAGCCGCTCCGGTGACAATGCCAGCGCAAAGAGCTTTGATGCGGTTACTGGAGGCACGTTGAAGAAAAAATAGAAGCCGACCACCAAAGAGGCGGTCCAGCCCCTTGCGCAAGAAGCGGACCCCGAAGGTGATCAACGCTAAACCGGCTGCAAGCTTGATCAAAAACATGAACCAATTATGGTTCGCGCAACGTCACTACCGCCCGCAACGCACAGGGCAAAATCACAGGAGACGTTTTGGCTGTCAATTAGTTGCTGAAACACAAAGGATGAGAGTAACCAGCGTGTGCAAGGAATAAAGCCGCAAATGAGTGCACATGGTTTGCCCGGTATCGCCAAGGCTGTTCCGTTGAATGCTTCGATGATGCGGAACATCCGGCAAAACCTCCTTTTTTGCATCACGACAATGCGATGGGCATCCCGTTGGCGGCTGGTTACTCTACTCATTTTTCGGCGTGTGCTCAACCCGACTTCGGCAGGAAAAAGGCGAATAGCGGTCCAAAAAGTCCCGCGTGCAACGAGTTCGCTCATGATCCCTGACGTCTGTCACTGGCTTAACCTGCACTTGTGGTGATTGGTACGGCTTTAGCTTTCCATAATCGAAGAAGGCCGGACGCGGGGAACGCGACTCGGCGAAGAGGAAGGAATATCCGCCAAGTTGAGGTTGAATTGATAATCTTCGGGGTCACGCAAAGGTGTCGTTTCCGCGTCGACCTGGCTACGCTCGCTCCCGACGTTAGCGGATTTCAACACACTCAATCCTTCGGCATAGGCGGCCATGATGCCGTATTCGATGCCGTTGTGGACCATCTTCACAAAGTGCCCGGCGCCGTTGGGGCCGCAATGCAAATAACACTTTTCGGCCGTGCCGCTGAGTCTGTCCCGTCCCGGCGTGAGCCGCCAACTCGCGCTGGAGGAGCGCCCCAATCTGGTCGTTTTCAACGGGCAAGCCGGTGCTCTGTTGTTCAAGGATGCCCTGCACGCCAACACCGGCGAGCGGGTTCGCTTCTTTTTTGGCAACGCGGGCCCCAGCCTGATTTCGTCCTTTCACATGATCGGCATGGTCATGGAGGCCGTGCACCGCGAGGGCGGTTTGACCGATCCCCCCGCGCATGGACTGCAGACCACGCTGGTCACACCTGGCGCGGCCGCAGTTATTGCGGTCACTCCTGTGATTCCTGGCACATATAATTTCCTGGATCATGCCGCCTCCCATTCAGAGGAGGGCGCCATGGGAGAACTTGATGTGGCCGGACCGATTAAACTCGACGTTTATCGCTCCCAATCAGACGGTCCACCCGCCGAATAGATATCCTTGGCCTTCCGCTGCTGGAGCCGACCAACCGTGTCCTTTGTGTGGCTGGATTCAGGACTCCGCCGGGGCTCGTTTGCCTTGTGGTCGCAAGCGGGAGCCGGTCCTCCGCCCAAACTCTGATAATCGAACCTCTTCTCTCCTTGCTTCCCTTGTGTGCCTGGGAGTTTGCCTCGGACGTTTGACCTTCGGGTAGCTCAAGTGCAGCTCTCGTACCTTCGCGAACGAGGTGAGCTGGTGAGGTTCGTAACCCCAGGCGCTTAGGATATGATTGACGCGGATTCCCCGGACCAGCAATGCATCGGCGATGAGACATCGATGGCAGGCCCACGGCACTGCTTCCACACACATCAGGGCGATTTTGCCCTTGCGGGCGAACCGAAGCAGCTTCCTGACTCCTTCCTCAAAGGCGGGCGTAGCCATGTAATCGGCAAATCCCCTGAATGCTTCGTTACGCCACCCCAGGTTCCGCGAGGCGCTTAAGGCGTGACGCAAACCTCCGAGGTCCGGCAGGTGAGCGTAACTGATCCCTGCCTGCTTCAGTGTGCGAACCAGGCAATCCTGGTTGTACTGCGGATTGTGCCGCGAGTGGGGGATGGCGCGCACATCGACGATGCGGGTTATTCCATGAGCCTGCAGGCTTCGAATGAAGTCCTCGATCGGGTGCGTTGAATATCCGACCGTTGCGACAGTCAGCGAGCCTTTGCTCCGGATATGACAATTAGTCATCCGCATCTGACCTCCAATAAAAACCCAAGCACACGCCACCTCTAGGCCTGAAAACGGCTCGCTATATGTGGTTGCCTCTCAATCCTGGCATTTTTCGACGAGTACTATGTTCCCCCACTGCGCCATGACATTCACTACGGGAGATGATCCGGCAGGAGAATGACTCTTGGCTCGACCTTCAAGACAGCATTGTACCCACCATAAGGATTGCGTGCTCGCTCCGCTGCCATGGGATCATCACACCATTGGCCGTCGACGACGAAAAGATATTCATACGTACCGGGTTGAAGTTTGACGTCCAGTATCCACTCTCCGTCGCCGACCAATTTCAGAGGCGTGGAATCACTGCGCCAATTATTGAAGGTGCCAGCGACCAGGACGCTCCGTGCCCCGGGCTTCTTAAAGCGCAGCGTAACTTGGCGCTGTCCCGATTTGAACCCAAGCTGATCGCTCTTCGGGACCGAAGCGTTCAACAGGAGAGCCTTGGGAAGATCTCGTTCACTGCGCTTCCCTGCGATTTTCGTTTCCCTCTGCTGAGTTCCGTTTTTTCCTGAACTACCTTTTACGACTTTCTGAGCCATTTTTTTCATGAGGGTTGACTGGTTATACTAATTAAACTTCAGCACAGCACCAGCGACGGATTGCCACCCGATGAACCGCCTGATTGATTCGCGAGCGCAACCAGCATCGCATATTGATATAGTTTCGCACTCATCTCGGAAAAGGGAATTGAGCGCGAGACTGAAAATCCCTGCAATGAATACTCAAGCCTTTTAGGCCAAATGCCTATCGCGGGCGGGAAGGAGGTTATCCTTTTGCCTTGCCGTGCGCTTGGATGGGAGGGCGTGGAACAGGTCGAAGATCGAGGGCTTAACTTTGCGCCTCCGTCCAGCGAATGGCAAACCGCAACAGGCTGGCCGCATCCTTGAATCCCATCTTCTCGCGGATATGATCACGGTGGGCTTGTACTGTCTTTTGACTCAGGTGGAGTGTCGCCGCGATCTCCTTGGTCACGAACCCCTTTCCCATCATTTCGAACACTTCGAATTCCCGGTCGCTGAGCACTCCAAAAGGCGAAGCTCCCTTCTGGTGATCGTCCGCAACCAGAGTATGCAGAACCTCCTTGGTCAGCGCTGGGTTGAGGTAAATCTCGCCTTCCAACACCTCGCGGATCGCTTTCAAGATATTTCCCGGAGGTTCACTTTTGGTGACGTAGCCCCGGGCGCCTGCGCGCAATGCACGGCCGGCGTACACAGAATCTTCATGCATCGAATGCACAAGGACAACCAACAGGGGATGGCGAATCCGTAGATCCTTGATAACTTCAATCCCGTTTTCCTTCCCCAGTGAAAGGTCCAGCAGCACTATGTCGGGTTTGCACTTCTGGACAATTTCCAAAGCTTCGCGCGCGCTGCCGGTTTCGCCACAAATCTGCAGATCGGACTCCCGTTCAATCACCCTGATTAGTCCTTCACGCATGGTCGGATGATCATCCACGATCAGGACTTTGGCGCGTTTCGGTGCTGTTGGAGTGGGCGAGCTTGCGGACGGGTCGCCTAACAAGGTCTTGGTGGTGTTCATTTTGCGGAAACGACAGGGCTCGGAGTAGGTATGGGCAGCAGGCAACTTACGAGCGTGCCGCCCTCGACGGCCCGTTCCAACTTCAACACCCCTCCGATGGTGCTGGCCCGATAATCCATTATCTTCAGTCCCATCCCAGTGCACTTCGCGAGGTTTGCTGGCAGGCCCTTGCCGTCGTCCGTTACCGAGAGCTTGAGGCTGGCGCCTGCCCGAGTCAGCTCGATGATGATGCGTTTTGGCCCCGCATGTTTAATTGCATTATGGACGCCTTCCTGCGCGATGCGATAAAGATGGATGGCAGTGGAACGATTCGGAACCAGCACGGCCTTGGGGCAAAGGAAACTGCACGAGATCCCGTAGATACTCTTGGTGCTTGCAGCCAACTCATTCAAAGCAGCCATCAGCCCATCCGCCTCCAGTCGCAGTGGAGCGAGGCCCCGCGAAAGATCGCGCGCTTGCGCCACAGCTCTTTGAAGGAGGTCTGTGATCCGGGTTGCGTTTTGCGCCTCGGGCAAGCCTTTCTCCCGAAGCGTCTGTTCCAGCGCATGGCTTAAATAGGCGATCCCGCGCAACTCCTGATTCAGGCCGTCGTGCAAGTCTTGCCCGACTCGCCGCTGCACGGTTTCGTTGATCTCGAGGATCTCCAGCTCCAATTGCTTGCGCTTCGAGATATCACGCGCAATGGTGGAAACCTCGGTCACCATTCCGTGTGCCTTCCTGATTGGCGAATTATTGAGTGAAACGTGAATCTGTCCGCCGTCTTTTGTTAGCCGCACTGTCTCATAATGCTCCATGCGTTCGCCCCGCTTGATTTTTGCGTTAATTTGGCTCACCTCTTCAGCGCGGTCGGCAGGAATTAGAATCGAAACGGACTTCCCGAGAGCCTCCTGGGCCGCGTAACCGAACATCCGTTCGGCTCCCGCGTTCCAGGCGACAATAACACCCTCGAGCGTCCTGACGAAAATGGCGTCCTCCGAAGACTCCACAATGGAAGCCATAAAGGACCTTTCGGCCTCCGCCTCCTTGCGTTTAGTAATATCCATCGCCACGCAGATAACGCCAAATATCCGGCCGGCGGAATCACGCACCGGCTCAATCGTCAGATCATAGAAAAGGGCTTGGCCGTTAATGGTCAACTCCACCTCGTCCCGGGTGCTCTCTCCTGTCTTCAGGACGCGTTGCTTTATTCGCCTTAGGACCAGGGCCTCTGCTGGAGAAAAGAGATCTTCGTCCCTCTTGCCTATCATGGCGCGCGCCCTCTGTGGCGGGTTGGCGTTGTAGGCCCAGGTGTAACGCAATAGTTTGTCCTGGTGAAACACCGAGATGGGCGAGTTTTTCAGCGCACTATGGAAACGCTCCTCGCTCAGGCGTAGTTCTTCTTCAGCGCGCCGATGGTCCAGGAAGATCCTTAAAGTCTCAGCGACGGAGTTAATTAGGTTTCTCTCCTCCGCCAAAAAGGGACCTTCATCCTCGGCAGGGCGTGGCTCCAGGTAGGCTACCTCCAGCCTTCCGAGCGTTCCATCCCCCAGAGAGAAGTTGGCACGTTGAGTCCAGCGGCTACGGGCAAAGTTCCGCGTGGCAACCTGCAACCTTCCCACCGTGAGCCGGGCCGCGGTTACCTCTGGATACTGCCAGGCGGCCGGCAGAAGTGCGATGGCGTGTCCCAGCAACTTTGGGGTTGGTCCATTTCCATTTTGAAGCACATCCCTTAACGAATGCAAAGCGTCGAGTTCCTTGACTCGCTCCCTTAGATCATGAAGCAGCCGTTTCCTCTTCGCCAATCCCTTTTCGGAGCTCGAATCGGCTTCCTCCCGAGTTTCAGAAGACCTGATTAACAGAGAGGAGTTCTGGCGCACGGCTCGGGAAACCTGAGACCCATTAGTTGGGCGCCGGAGGCGCATCTTTCCTCCGTCAACTGGAGCGAAGTTTGATCCAGTCTTCATCGTTCGAGATTGAAACAATTCGCTCAGAAAATAGCTCACAAAGAGTGTGGTCGCAAACCGCGACCCAAGCCCGAAGATCGCATGATGCCCATCAGGTCCCGTGTTCAAAGACTGCCCGAACAGCGAGTCTCACTGACCTCCACCTGTGCCGGCCTGGGAGCGGCTCGCGAAGCATCGCTGGGCTCCTTCGGCGATCACAATTGCCGCCTCTGCGCAGGAAAAGCGGTCGGTGTTGAGGATCAGATGATAGAGCATCTCGTCATCCAGGGAAGCGTGGAAGTTCGCCCTTACGTATCTCTCTCGCCCGCGATCTTGTCTTTTGACCAGCCGAGCGGCTGCCGCTGGCAACAAACCAAGCGAGCGCTGCACACGTTGGATCCGGGTGGCCAGGGATGCGATCAGCCGCACTCGAAATACATTGGACACTCGCGATGCGGCCAGCGTTGCTCCTCGACCGATCAGAATTACGTGCCCTGCTTCCGCCAGATGTTGTATAGTCTCGATTACCTGCGGCACCAGAACCCAGGAGGGAGGACGCAAGCCGAAAAGGTCATCGAGGGTGTCATCCAGATAGGAACGCTTGTCTTCGGGCATTTTCTGCGCCAAGGCTCCCGGCCAATGGTGTTCCTCCAAGGCCTTTTCGACAATCTGGCGATCGAGCACCGTCCAGGTTGCAGTTCCTTTGGGTTCCGCGTCTTGAAGAATGCGTGCCAATTGCTCTGCGACTTCATGCGCGCCGGAACCGGTTTGATGCGCGATGGTGATCGCTGGACCTGAGAGCACGGGGGCGGTGGCGCGAAGGTTCCAAGGGTCCCGGAGAAGACTTGCAACTAAGGAACCGGACTTTTCAATCGCAGTTTTCATATCGATATCCTGGAGAAGGGGTAGGTCTCCTGCCCGCATTTGAGTGGCACGTCGCGCTCGGTTCCTCAGGACGCGTGCTTTTGTTCGAATGTGAAATCCAACCTCACGTCACTATCTCGCACATCAATCGCCTTCTCCAGGTTGCCTTCTTTGCGATGTGTGGCTTGGACCGTGTAGTGGCCTGGAGGAACGTTGCGAATCAGCAGTTCATTTTACGCAAAAACTCAGCGGCAATTGTGAACAACGAATGGATCGAGAAGCATTCCCGTTGGCCGCTAAAGAGACGGCGTCAGGGCTTGGTAAAGTTTCCCTTGATTAATCCAGCCGGGTCGATCATCAGCCGGTCACCCTGTCCCATGTAGGACGAGCCGTGCATGGAGGCCAGCGTCTCTGGTCTGAGGTCTGCCAGCGCGCGCAGGACGGCTTCGACCTGGCGTGTGTATGGCATGCAGTCCGCCAACGATCCTTGCTGCAACTGCTGCGTCGGCTCGATCAGGTCGGACGTAGAAACTGATTTGACGTCGCCAAAGTGATGAAAGAGATCGGAACAGAACAGTGCTTTTGACCTCTCCTCAAACATCACATCCGCGACCAGAATTCGCTGATGAAAGTCAACTTGATGCACGGCCACGTTTCAACAAGACCAGAATTTACGCAACCAACTCCTGATGCGGCTCGGCTCGCCTCGGGTCCGAATTTTATCAAAGGACAATTCCGCGCTTCTCCAGCAGCCTTCCAACATCCTCCACGCTCACATCCACCATCAGTTCTCCGTCGATTTCCACAGTTGGGCTGATGCATTTGCCAGACTTTCTCTCTAACTCCTTGGCGTAGCCCGGGTGCGTTGTAACGTTTTTTACATCACAGCTCACCCCTAATTCATTTAAGAAACCTATGACTGCCGCCGCCCAGGGGCATCCCGCTTTTTTGTAAATCGTTATTTTCACAAACTATGCCAAATCCGCCCGCTGACACACGCACCTTCCATTTTACCATTTGGCCTTCGATGTACGCCTTCATCGCATGGCATTGTCGTGCACCGCATCATGAGAGCTGAACAGCAAAGTCACGTGCCCTTGCTCTGCGCATCCAGGATTGGTTCAAATGCGTCTGGACGTGGCCAAGCCACTTCCGCAAACTCGGTGTCTCAATTTCTCCTTCTTCACGCCCTGGGGCACAAACGCCCCACCAGGAGGCACCCCCTCGGTCCTGGCCGCAGGCTCATATATTGCTTAATTTTGTAGCAGGTCGGACTTCTTTCTTTCGCACCTGTTATCTACTGAAACAAGGTAAAACTTCAGGCGGCACTGGCCGCCAAGTCCGGCAGTTGCTCAATGACTTTTCGCATAGTCTCTCGGCGGCCTTTCAGCATGTCTTTGAACGCCATTGAATCCGTATGCGCGATCTCATGCTCGAGTTCAGAAAGCCGCCTTTTCACCGCTTCTTTGAGGTGTTGCTCCTCCTCCGCAGTAAGGTTTAACTGAAGCATAATATCTCCTTAGTTTTGCTCCCGCACCGGAGTTGCTTTTTCGTGCTGCCAAAGAATACCGCGACGTGTTTGTGGATTGTTCATTGTTCGTCTCCGTCGTCTACTAAGCGGTCGAGTTGTTGTTTGGGCGCCCATAAGCGTCGAGCCGTTGATCGCGACGATCGCCATCGTGAGATCCTCGAGTTCCCTTTTTTATCAAACCAATGTCGCGCAACTTCATCAACTTCCTCTCGGACCTGCGACGCAGAAACCTGGGTGACCGCTTCCGTCCAGGCGAGCTCGGCACGTTTTTTCTCATTGAAAAACGGAGTCTCCCGCCAGACGTTAAGCTCAAAAACCCGCCGCTCGGAATGTCTTGATAGATTTTAGGTTGCTCCTCTGAGTATAGTGTTCATGCACATTTCTCATTTCTCACCTTGCAATTAGACATTAGA
>Ga0207695_10003516_pt1 | contig 21941 bp, 13 predicted proteins | sample KBSC54metaG_FD_184354 | JGI IMG/M metagenome (GOLD analysis project Ga0207695, IMG submission 184354) | Corn rhizosphere microbial communities from Kellogg Biological Station, Michigan, USA - KBS C5-4 metaG (SPAdes) (version 2) | ecosystem: Host-associated > Plants > Roots > Rhizosphere > Soil...
CGCTGGCGCATCAAACGCGCCTCACAGATCGAAAACGCCATCATGGCCATCACGCTCGGCCAGCCCGACCAGATGAAATGCGAACCCGAACAAGCCGCCATCGCCTTCGCCCACGCTTATGCCTGGCTCGACCGCGGCAAGGACCTCAACCTTCTGACCCTCTACGAGCGCCGCCTCCAGCGCGCCTTCATCGAGGACTTCAAACTCCTCGAACAAATCCAGCAGCGCCGCCACGAGCGCGAACTAGCTGCCGCTGAAGCCGCCCAAGCCGCAGCGGTCCCCGCATCGCCGCCCGCCAGGCGCCCCCGTGAGCCCAAACTTGTTTTTTCAACTCGTCCCAAGCACCGCAAGCGCCCTGTTTTCACTCCCCCGCTCGCTGCAGTGGCCGGCGCCTCCTCCGTGCTTTCTTCGTGTTCTCGTGTCTCAGTGGTGAATAATCATGATCACTGTCATTCAAATCCTCATCCCCGGCGAAGATTCCGCTGAATTCGACGCTCTCGTCGCCGACCTCCAAAACACCTGGAATCCCCAGGACGCTGTCGAGCGCCAATTCGTCGACAACGCCGAAGCTCAACTCTGGGCCGGCGCCGAAGACCTCGAAAGCATCTCCCGGACCCTCCGCGACCTCGTCCGCCTGATCGCCCAGCGCATCAAAGCCGAAAAGGCCGCCCAAGCCGCTCGACCCGAAGTGACGGAACGAAGCCAATTTCCCACCCCCCGCCCAACGCGAACAGGCAAATTGGCGCAAACAAATCGAGTGAGCCCTCCCCCACGACGGCCCTCACTCGCTAACCCCCGACATGCCCCTGGGTGCCCCTGGGGGGCATCATAGTTTGACAATTGAATCGAACGTTCGCCGGAGGTGTTTCTCTGGCCGGAATTGTGGGGCAGACCCAGTTGTCTGCGCGGGTCCCCCTGGACCAGCCCCGGTTCACGACGGCGGCGCCATCCGAATGAAGCCCCCATCCAGCGTGATCGTGCCCGCCGGTAAGTCGGCCAGCGGCATCGCAGGCGGGACGGGATCGGCGGGATAACTCGTGGTCTGGTTCGCCCCTTGCACGGCATGAACGAATGTCCCGCCGAGCGTTTCAATCTGCGGCGACGTCATCACCGGCTCCAGCCCGCGATTCGTTTCGAGCGTGGCCAGCGGCCCGACGCGGAACACCGGCTCGATATTGTCGAGCGCCGGCTGGATGTACTCCTTGGGCATCGTGATTTTCTTGCGCGGCAGCACGCCGCAGGTCGCGTAGTAACCGCCGCGGACGTCGGCCAGAATCACCAGATCGAGCGGAGCCGCATTCGGCGTCACCGTATTCTTCTGCGCTTCGATGAACGGATGCGTGACGGGCATCTTCACCGGCTGATTCGTAAGATTGGGAATGGTGAGCGCGCTCAGAATGGCACTGCTTGCGGCATCCGGACTCACCGGCGCAAACTTGCCGTTGGCTGGATCAAAAATGCCGAGCACGGCATCGTCGGGGCGCGTGAGATCGCCGATCCGGACAGGAACTGCCGGCAGCGCGGGCGGCGCGGCAACGGGCGTCGGGGATTGCGCCAACGCAGCGGCGTCGGTCTCAACCACGCAGTCGATCGACACCGCGACATGGAAGATCGCGATGGGGTCGCCCACGAGTTTCACGCGGCGGTCCTGCGTCTTCGCGAGCGGATCGAGCGTGCCGCGGATCGTGTCGATGACGCGCAGCAGTGCGGTCAGGCCGGTCTCTACCCAACTCGGGCCGTTCTGCACTGTCGTGACCGCGCCGGCTCCGTGTTGGATCAGCGCCTGGACAAACGACCGCACCGTGGGGTCCGCGATCGCGCTGGTTGGGTCGCCGCTGAACGTGATCCACGGGTAAGGCTTGAAGCTGACCGCGAGATTCGCCGTGTCGGGGCCAACCGGACCCGGATGATCGCACGCGATCTGGCCAATGGCGGCCCCGCTCGAATCGAACACGTTCAGCGTGTGATCGAGGTAATCGGGTACCAGGAAGCCGCAGACCGGCAGAGCGGTGCGGCTTGCGTCCTGCGAGGGGTCGGCGGCCGAGCGCAAACGGAAGTTCAGACGGCTCCACGAGGGCAGCCGGGGCGTGAGCACGAGATTGGCAGGCGCTGCGGATTTGTCCTGCGGCGAAGGATACACGCGGCGAATTCCGAAGACGTCCACCAGCGCCAGTTGATCCATGTGCAACTCGCCGCAGCGAAGGCGGCGGCCGGCAGCGAATAACATGTCGTCGAAGTGCACCAGGGGCGCCGAGACCACATTGAGCGCGTCCATTTGATCGGCGCTGACTCCCTGTGGCGGTTTCTGCGTGCGAATGAGCGCCCCGTGCATATCGGTGCTCCGATTCGTGACCAGAGCCTTCTTGAGGACGTCGGCCACTGAAGACGTCACGCGCGTGCGTTCGGCAAACTGCTGGCCGTGCGGGTCGGATGGCGGAGGGTGAGGACCCCGGGTCAGTTCCACGAAGTCCTCCTGCAACTGCCAGCCTTCGATCGGCTGCGCGGAATACGTGTATTTCGCGTCGAGGAACAGCGGGTCGAACGGATCCTGATGCGGCGTGATGGCGACAGGACTGGGCTGGCGACCCTGGAAAGTCAAAGCGCTCGCAGCCATCTGGATGTCGGCGGGAGCGTTGCGATCGCGCGTCGCGTAGAAAGCGAGCAGCGATGCCCCGCATTGCGCCTTGGACGCCGCCTTGGGTTGCAGTGCGAGCAGCGGCGCGTTGCCGGCGTCGAGCAGCGCGGCTTCTTCCACCAGCGACAGTGTTTCGGCAGGCAGTCCGGCGGCCTTGAACGGCGCCACGTTGCCCAGGATCTTGCCGCCCTTCAGAGGCGAACTGCCGTTGACGGTGATGCTGGCGACCGTGTTTCCGCTGGTGCGGCACGCCAACTGATTGGAGGCCTCGAACCGTCCGTCGTATCCAAAGCGATACGAGCGGCCCGCTCCCGTCAGCACGATTTGCGGCGACCACGGCCGGTACCAGCGCGGTCCGGGCACTTCGTGCAAGGCACTGGCGCTGGGGAACTCGACGGACGCCCCGGCGGTGTTCGTGTACAGCACGGCGAGCGCGTTGGCGTCGGCCGTGTCGAGCCACCAGCCTGCGTTCTCCGGGCCCGTGCCGTCGGGTGTGATGCCCAGCGAAACGGGCTGCGCGGCCGACCGGGAATCGGTGACGTAAATGAAGCGCGGGTCCACGGCTTTAGACGCGCCGGCGTCGGCGACAGTCTTCTGCAGAGCGGCCAGAAGCTGCGATGCCCACGTGGCTTCGTCGATGCGCTGCGGTTGGTTGGGTGTCGGCCCAGGGCCTTGTTTCCGCGCGCTGAGCGCCGCGGACCGTCCGGAAATGGCGGGCCAGTTTCCACCGGCGGCGGCAAAGAGTCCCACGCGGCCGAATGGCGATCCCGCGGAAATGGACATGGTCGCGAAGTACGAACTACGGCTGGGCGCACTCTGGAAACTGAGCGCCTGCGCCGCTCCGGGAAGATCGAGCACGCCGGCAGTCGTCCCGGTTTGCGAATCGAGATTCTGCAGCATCATCTCGGTAAAGTCGAGCTGCCGGTCGGCGGCGGTGGTGTTCGTGACTGCGGCGAGCGCGCGCTTGATCGAAGGATGCAGCGTGATCTGGCTGCCCGGAATCAGACCGGCGCCCGACGTCGACGATCCGGTCACGCCGACCACGGAGCCGTGGCAAACGATACTCGCGGGCGCGGCCGCTTCTTCCAGCGCTTGGAGAATGCCCGCGGCGCCGACCGCTTCAGCGCTAAACACGAAGCTGTCCTTCACGGCCGTGACCTTCCGCATGAGCGGCGCCGGATCGGAAACAACGGCCGTGCGCTTCACCTGTTGCACGCGCGCGACATCGGGGGCGGGCGCCGCCGTGGACGTAATCTTGAATGTTCCAGCCACCTGCGCGACGGCGCCGGCGGCCAGAATGGGCGTACCCACCGTCTTCGCGAAATCCCACGAGAGCTTCCACTTCTCGAGCAACGCCACGCGGTCCGCCGCCATCGTCAGCGGGTCGTGCGCGCTGGTGGAGTACCAACCCACGACGGCGTAGCTGACAGTGTCGCCGGCGGCGAGCGGGGTCGGATCGTAAAAACCGAAGCGGTTGCGCGCGGCCGGATAGTAGGCGGCGTTGGCCACATCGTAACTGGCGTTTTGCGCGAGTGAACCCCAGCCCGGATGTCCCAGTGCGTCCGCCGGGGCCAGCAATCCGGCCTGCGTGAGAATCGTCGCGGGAGCGGCCGCGGGCGGATGCCAGTTGGCGAGCGGCGTGGCCGTTTGCGCCTGCGAGTCCACCACCCATGCGGTCCATGAGCGGGTGTTCGCGCCCGCAGGCAAGGGGTTGAAGCGCACCACCAGCCAGAGGTCCGGCACGCCGGGAAAGAGAGCTTGGTTGTTGGCGTCGGGATTCTCGATAGTCGCGCGTGTGAGCGCATCGGGCAGCGCCCAGTGCAAATGTACGCCGGGTTCGAGCACCGCATCGTCGGCGAACGGCTGGCCCGCCAGGGAAGACACGTTGGTCGGCTGCTGAATCACCTTTGCCGAAACATCGCAGGGTATGAGAAGGGATCCGGACATATCGTGTTCTCCTGTTCGTCAGGGCTTGCGCGTCTGTTGCGCGGCCAGTCTGCTTATGGACGAGAGTGTGCGGCCATTGGCCAGCGTCACTTTAATGGGTTTGCCGGCGGCATCGCAGGAAGAGTGGATGCCGTCAGCCTCGGTGATTCCCGCGGCGTTCACGAAATCCTGCACCCAGGGTTGGCGCGCGAGTTCGATCGCGACCACGCGTCCGGTAGCGGACGCCGCGGGCCCCTGTTTGCTGGTATTGATTGCCGCCACGGTGCTCGCCGCGAATGCGTTCACCTGCAGCACGCGCTGCCCAGCGGGGGCGCGTAACGGAATCTGGACCTTGGTGTTGACCACTTCCTTGCCGGTAGCGTCGCGCAGGTCCACTTTGTACGCTCCGGCTTCGGGCTTGGTGGGGTCGAGCGCTTCCACTCCGAAGCGCACGCCCACGTGAGGCTCGCCCACTTGCACCAGGCCGGGCACGCCGGCGAACAGAGCGATGTAGATGCCGGTGGAAATGGCTTCCGCGCGCAGCACGCCGATCGGCGCCCAGGTGGGTTGCGCGGTAGTATAAGCGCGCACGCTCATCTGCGGCCAGCGTCGCACGATGTCCGAGCGGATCAGCATGCCCGTCATGGGATGCGTATCGGGAGACCAGTTGGCGAGCGGAACTTTACCGTCGCTGGCCAGGTTTACGGCGGTGTCGGCAGCCTTGCCCATTTGTGCGTCGAGGTTCTGGCGAATGAGCTGGTTCAGGCCGCAAGAGAAGGCCACGTCCACCGACCCGGCATTGGCGGCCGACAAGGTGCCGTCGATCACGCGATCGACCCAGGTCTGGTCGACATAGAAGAAGCGGATGGACTCGGGCGGCAGCAGTGCCGCATCCGGAACCATGTACGAGAGCGGAATCGCCTTGAGCATGCGTATGGCGAACAGCTTGTCCTGCAGGCGCTCGGGGATGTCGACCCTGTTGAACAGCGTATGATCGGGCGTCGCAAGAACCAGGCCGTCCGGTCCGGACCCGGCCTGCGCGGCCGTGAGTTGTTGCGTGACCTGCTGGACGGCGGCCGAGGGATTGTTCAGTGGCGAATACATAGGTGTCCTCTCTTAATGGGCCGCGTTGAAGACTTCGGCCAACTGAATTTCCAAGGTCTCAGCCGAGATCGTGGCGGTTGCGATCTGGCCAAGCGATGCGCCCACGGTCTGAATCTGCTGTCCCTGGTACGCGGCGCCGATCTGCGCTTGCCAGGGGCCCGTCGCCGCGATCTGCGACGACACACCGGAGAAGTCGGCGGTCGCGCGCTGCGAGAAATCTCCCACCGTTCCGCTCCACGGGTTTTCGCTCCAATTGTGGGCGGCCGGGTCCACGCCCCAGTCTTTCTTTTGAAGGGCGGGCGGAATGACCGAAGTTGCAACGAAGCCCTTGGGTAGATCGAGCACGCCGTGTACGGCTTTGAGATCTTCCATGATTCCGGAATCACTCACGGCGATGAGGCGGCCGAGTTCGAATGCGGTAGCGTGCGAGTAATCCGGCGGGTCCCCGGGCTTGGCGTTGAGCAATTCCTGGGGCGCGGCGGAAACGGCGAAGGTGTTGGCCCGGTCCGGCGCCTGATACGGGCGCAAAGGACCGCGATAGTTCGCCTGGCCTACGGGCGCGAGGGGCAGCGGAGTCGAGAGAAAGCCGTCCGGCGCCAGCATGGTCGCGATGCCGGCGGCGCCCGGCGCGGGCACCGTAACACGGCTTCCAAAGCGCAGGACGCCGCCATTCGGCGTGTAGCGAATCGCCTGGATGGCGTCAGCGAAATCGGCGCCGGTGCTGGGCGTGAACGTCCATTTGTAGAGGACGACCAGTGCGGCCGGTGCGCTGCCTTTGCGCGTGTTGCCCGCCCCGTAAAGATCGGAGCGCCGTTCCAGAGAAACCAGGAGCGCCGTGTGCTTTTCCGGTTGATTGGCGCCGCCCGCCAAGGTGGAGTTGGGCAGGCGGTTGCCGACCACGATTAGCGTTTCCGAATCGTTGGACCCGAGTTTGACGTGGCAAAGCAGCGGCAACTCGTCGACTGCGGGAAGAATTTGCGTGAGAACGTCGTTCGGAACGAACATCACGTTGACGGTGGTGGCCGGGTCGAGTCCGCAGCCCTTCTGTGCGTCGGTGAGTTGCGTGTATGCCAGCGCGTCGTGCGCCTTGATCTGCGCGATCGTGAGCGACTGCAGCGTGGCGCCAGGAACCTGATCGGCCAGCGACGGCCTCATCGTCAGTTGCGGGCCGCCGAGGACTACTGTCGCGGTATCGAGCGATGCCGGCCGGAGCGTGGCGGTCAGCACCTCCGGTTTGAGCACCGGTGGCTTGGATGGTGGCTGCGGGGCCAGCTTTATCCCGGCGGGCGCCGCTGCTTCGGCCACCAGGACGTTCGAAAGCTCGCTCGCGCTGAGGTGCAAAATGGGCTGGCTGTCTCCACGCCATTCGCTCTCCTTCACCAGCAACACGGCGAGCCACGGCGAGGTGGGTGTGGGCCCCGGCCGTTCCCAGGCCAGCGTGCGCCGGTCGATGGCGATGTGCGGCAGAAATTCGTCGGGCGAGTCCTGGCTGCCTTCCGCCGGATAGGTCCCGCTCAGCAGATCGGGCGGCAGCGTGAGGCGCGGACCATCCACCTGCAGGTAGACGGTGTCCGTGCCGCTAGTAGCCACCAGGTCGGCGCCGTTCGCGCTGGAGCCCAACGTCTGGCCTACCTGCAGCGAGATAGTTTCGCCGGCTTTCTTGATGGGCTGGAAGCTGTCGAAAACTTGAACCGTTGTATCGTTCATTGCACGATCTCCAGAGTGATGGAACTTGCGCCCAGCGATGCGTCAGCGTAGAAGCGGTCGTCCACCAGATTCGAGTGGGCCTGGCTGGTGATTTGAGCCAACACTGCCGCGGGGGCGGTTGGCGTTACCACCACGCCGGAGAGTTTCCAATCCAGGCCTAAGTCGAGGTCGAGCGTCCACGCACCGGGTGCATCGACCTGCATGACCAGCGTCGCGCCATGCGGACCGGCGGTGGTTTTCACGGCGCCGAGCGTTGCATCCACGCTGCGCCAGCGCACATCCGAAGCCGCTGGACCAGGATTCGGCGTGGCGGCCGAGACTTTCAGAATCAGCGTCGCCGCCTTTGCGGGAGCGCTGAAGTGCACGGTGGCGGTTCTCGCGGAAGGCAGGATTTGCGAGGCCGGCACGTTATCCAGCGGATGGCAGGCAACCTCCAGCGCAACCTGCGATTCGAGCACGCAGCCGAGGCCCGCGAACGTGCGACGACCCAGTGCGAGCAGCGTGCAGTGTCCTTCGATGCCCTGCGCTTCGGCAGTATGCGGATCGCCGCCTTCGCCGATCAGATAGACGGACCGGAGTCCCATCGGTGCCGCCAGCGTCTGATTGCCCGCCGCGAGCATGGCGTCCGAGAGAGGCTCTTCACCCGCGCCCAGCAGAATGGCGCGGACCGCCTGTTTGCCCGTGCTGGTCAGGGTTCCGCTGCGCACCAGCGTGCCCGAGATATCGGTATGAAGCGCCTGTCCCGGCGCGACGGTGAACGCGCTCTTGTGCGAGTTCGCCGCGCCCCCGGCAGGGGTCAGCGTCCTGCGAGCGTCTCGCGGTGCGAGTGCGATGCGTTTAATGAGGATGTTCGTCTTGGGCGCCGGAGCGCGCATGGGCATTACGCGCAGAGCTATCCCCGCCATTTCCGCGCGGCGTGCCGGCGAAAGCGGGACGGAGATCACCGCGGCATTCTTCGGCGCCGCGACCGCCGTGTGCTTGGGACCGAGCGCCGATTCGCGCGCCCACGATGCCGCCAACTGCGTGACAGTCAGAGGCGTCTTGACGGCCTGGGAGATCGCGCGCTCCGCCGCCTGGGCGGACGTCACGAACGGGGCGCGCGGCTTCAGGCCGACGCCCGCGACGGCTGCCGAGAATTGGTACGCCGACTGCTGCACGCGCACGGGCACGCGGAAGTTCGACGCGAGCGGCAGCGGGAAGCGCTCTGCGCCTTCCGATTCCTGTTCCGGACGCCCCTGGTATGCGGGCGGCGTGACCGGAGCCTGCGTGGCGAAGTAGGAGAAGCTCGCGATGTGCGTCAGCGGAACCGACGGATGCTTCGTGTCGAGGTCGGCGACGCTCTGCCGCGCTGCGTCGTTCGAATCCGGCAGCGTATCGCCGAACTCGGCCGCCGGGAAATGATTGTGCTTCATGCCGACGATCGCGAGATCCACGCCCGAGCCTTTGACGGTCAGCGTGGAATGCTTGGCGTGCTTGTTGCAGAGTGCAAGGTTCGTGATCCCTAGCAGCGCGACCTGGCCGGCGGCTTTGGCCTTGCTCTCGTAAGTGAATGGCAGGCGCGTGGAGATCTCCACGATGAATTCGGCGTTCACGAGAATCGGGTTCTTGGAGTCCGTGCCTTCCTGCTTGGTGCTGCTCTTGTCTTGCAGTGCGCCGGCGCGGCCCCAGGTCAGGGCCAGCGTCAGCAATCCGGTCTTGGACCCGAGATTGAATGCCGGGATATTCGCCACGCCCTTATTGGTTTCCACCGCGGAGGTGTGCAGTTGTTTGGAGGCGAATTGAGTGATGGATGGCGCGGGCGGCTTCAGCAGGCTGCTGCCGAAAGAAAACGTGAAGCTGACGATGAACAGGTGGACTGTCGCGGTACCGCCGAAAGGAGGAGTATGAATATCCAGATCGACGCCGATCTCGTGGCGTCCGAAGAAAACGAACCACACGGTCACGCCGAGATCGGCGCGGATGAAGAACGGATCCCATTGGATCAGGACGTCGACGTAAACATCGAGCCCCGCCGCGATCCCTCCGATGGACGCGGAGATGGAGGCGGACGCACCCGCCATGAGGGCCTGCGGCGTGCACGCGAAGAAGCACTCGATGACGATGTGTATCGTGAGGCCAAGGTCGATCGTGGCCTTCACGCCCACGCGGTTCAGCGTGGGGTAATAATCGGGCGCGGTGTAGTAAGGATGGTAGCCGCCGATGGAGAGCAGGAAGTCGCCGGCGTGTTCTCCGCCATGCCATACTCCCAGCGCGAAATCGCCTTCCAGGCTGAAGATCTTCGGGTCGAGAATATAGCTGCTGGGCGACAGCGATGCGACCAGCAGGAACTTCTCGGCATCGGCCGTCACCGCGATATCGATCTCGAAGTAGGCGATGGAGGAAATACCGAACGAGGCGCTGCCCAAGAGTTGGATCGAGAAGTCGTGCCCGAATGCGACAGCAACGACTACCTTGCCGTGAATCAAGCCGAAGGAGAGAAACTGGATGCCGCCCGCCACCCAGAAATCGCCCTTCACGGCCTCAAATTCCTTGCCCAGTGTTTGCAGTTCCGCGCCTGCGTTCGAGGCGTCGCCGAAATCGAGCTTGCCGCTCATCACCTCGAGGAACGGATTCTTGTTCAGCGGCAGCGCGGACGGTAGTTTGCGGTTGAGTCCGAAGCCGCCGGCCACGCCGGTGATGAACATCCACGGTGTGCCGCCCAACGGGGCCACGAGCGAAGCGAAGATAAAGAGCGACGGGCTGCCTTGAACCTGCGTGTACGCCCCGATAGCCGACACCTGGAACATATCGACGATACTGACGACCGCGCCGCCGATGTAGTCGTTGCCCGATTTTCCGAAGAGCCCTTGCAGTTTGATGAAACTGGTATCGAGGCTGAGCCCCAGTCCTTGCAGAAACGGCAGCGAGCCGGAGCCGTCGAAGCCGATCTTGAGTCCGAGATCCTGCGTGCTGACGTCTATGGGACCGAGCTTGAACCCAAGGTCGACGCCAACCTGCAGCGATTTGTTGCGCACGTCGATGGTGAGCGATCCGATATCGAGCGGGCCGAGAGTCTGCTGAATGGGAATGGTGCCGCTGCCCGAAACGGTGACGCTGCCACCGTTCGTCCAGCCCACGTCCATCGAGAAGCCCTTGATCTTGTTCAGATTGGGGAGCAGGCTGCCGATGAGGCTTCCGCCGCCGCTCTGGTCGCCCAGGCGCAGGTCGCTGAACGAGAGTCCGAACCCATAGAACCGTGGCGCGGCGGTGAGATCGATCTGAACGTTCGCGCCGACGGTTCCGATGTGAACGGGGAAGCTGTCAGACGATTTGCCGGGATCGAAGGGCCCGAGTGTCAACGCGGTCTTGAGAACCGCGTCGTTATTCTTGGCCTTGTCGAGGAAGCTCAAAGCCAGCGGACCGGTGTCGCCCTTCAGTGCTGCGACCGCGGCCTGCGTGAGTGCGATGAGCAGAGGCGCGGGGTCGAGCGGCTGCTTGAGCAGGGCCGATTGCGCCAGCTTGATCAGCGCCTGCGCGGTCGCCTGCAGCGGGCCGGTTTGCGGAGCCGCCGTCGAGAGCCAGTTCAGGATCGTGAACAGGACATCGTTCGCAGCCGGCGGCATGGCCAGCGGGAATGCAGGAATCGAAGGATGGAACGAGAGTCCCGTGTTCTTATCGATGACGAGATTCAGCGAGTAGACCCCGTCGAACCCTGGCACGCCGCTGCCACTGACGGTCTGGCTCAGCAGCGTGAGCGACCATTGCGTTGGCGATTGCAACGCCGCCTTGATGGTGGAGGGACCGATCTGCAGCGTCGGCAACTGCTTGAGGCAGGCATCGATGGCCGTCCAGTTGGGCAGCGCGATGGTGGGAATCTTGACTCCGCCCGCGCCCGCATTGGCCAGCGTGATTTCGGCGGGAGCGTTTTGATTGGCGGCGCGCACCGCGAGCACCAGGTCGAAAGTCGAACCGGCAGCGGGACGGATACCGATCCACGCGCCTGCGGCCGTTCCGGCAGGCGGATAGGGACCGAGTAGAGTTGCCGCCGAGGGCGCGCCTGGCGTATCGCCGGCGCCGGGCACTAACGGCATAAAGATCGAGCCGGCGCTGCCGATGAGACTCGAACTCTGCTCCCCGGTGAGTAGCGCGCGAATGTGCCAGAGGAAGGTCGCGGCATTGAGAATTTTCGCGGCGTCGGTCGTGATCGCCGACGTTCCCCACGACGCAAAGTTGGGCACGGTGCCCATGTTGCTGGCGCCGGCGGCGCTATCCACCAATGCGGAGGCCTGAATACCGGTAGCGCCGGCCATATCGCCCAGCAGTGGGAAGAGGTGCTGGGACAGCCGCGCCGCGATGTCGGTGGCGGGCTTGCCCTGTGCATACTGTTTCAGCCACGCCTGCAGAACGAAGAGGCCGATGCGGACGCCGTCCCACCCGGGGCTGGCGCTAGTCTTCGAATGCAGCGTGCGCGTGCGCACCGGCTGGGACGTGTCCGCGACGGTAAATTGCAGGTCGCCCGCGATCGCATCGGCGACCAGCGTGATCGCGCCGAGGAACGGCGGCACGGGCAGTTGCACCACCACGCGCCCGATGTCGCTGCTGACGTTTCCATTGGAGTCGGTGAAGAACTCGGCGAGCGCGGAGATTGGCTTTCCGGCCGCGGACGCGCGTGCGCCAAAGCCGACCTTGAGGTCCGTGTCGGTGTTCCATACGAAGCCGACATCGACAGGGCCCGCAGTCAAGGGCTGCCACTTCAGGTTGCCCGGGAACGTCTGATCGGGCTCGGTCGCGCCCTGCGCCAGGTACGAGAAGATGTTGCCGATCTCTTCCCGGTTGGCGGGCATGGCCTTGAGCGAGTTGGCGGCCGGATCGTCAAACCAGGTGAAGCTCAGTCCGTTTGCGTCGATCAAACCCAGTAACTTGGCGAACGATGCCAGGGCATCCGGAAAATCAGAGGCTGCCATTTAGAGCTCTCCTGTCATGACGCTCACGGTCAACGCGGTGTCGGTGGCGTAAAAGCCCGCCAGGGTCAGTTTCTGTCCAGGGCTTTGCGATGCGGCCTGAAAGAGCGATGCCTCGACCGCGTCCAGTACGGCGTCCCAGATCACCCGTTGGATGGCGGCGCCCCAACGGTCGGCGAGTTGCGCGGCCGCCGCGGTAGGTGCGTTCACTAGGGTCCCGGCGCTCAGACCGTCGCCGCTGGTCGCGTTGCCCAGGAAGTAGACGAATTGGACCGTCTGCTTGCCCACCTGGTCGGCCTCGATATCGAGGTCGCAGAGCAGCCACCCGCCCGTCAGCCGCGTCTTGAGGCTTTCCCCATGGATGAGAATGCGGTCGCCGTTATTCTCCCAGACGATCTGTTTCGACGCGGGCGCGCCGGGGACGAGCCGTTCGCCGATGCGCCGCGCGACGTCCGGCGCCGCCACGGAAAGCGTCAATTCTTGAGCCACGAGCCACCCTCCACGGTCAAATAGAACTCTCAGTACTCTAGCAGCAAAAAGTTGGGGAACTTACAAATCCGTGCGTGCTTTTGTGAACTGTCGGGGAGACAAGGTCTAGAAGGATAGAGCCTATGTACTGATTCGCACTTACTAGTTAGCGAGATAGGGATAAGTCAGGAATCGACCTGACGGACTTCATTAGAAATCGATTCGCTTTTGGGCATGTTTCTGCAAATACCAGCAGGGCTGCTGGCCGAGATGCGGCAGCAGCGACTGGACACAGGAATCGGTCTCGGGATCCTGCATCATGAATTCCGTCTTTCCGTTCTTCTGCGGCACTGCGAAGTAGGGCTGCACCAGCACGGACCCGAGGGGCCGCCGCCGAGCCATTACGTAGTCCGTGCCGTAGCCGGCCGCCAGCACTACGGCTGCGATCAACAGGCTTCGCTTGACGATCCTCACAACGCTTTCGACATCCTCACAAAATGGCAGGGGAGCCTGGTGGCGACATCGGCCGGAAATTCGCCCGTTCCGGTCTCCGCGTACCCGAGCCGCTGATAGAACGCGGGCAACTCCCGCCGCAGGTTCACGATCTGCAGGTCCATAGCGGCACAGCCGAGCGCGCGGCAATGCTGCTCCGCCGCCTCCACCAGCAAACGGCCGAAGCCGCCCTTCTGCCGCTCGGGCTGCACCGACAACAATCCGAAATACCCGCGCTCGCCGCGCCTTTCGACGTACACACAGGCCGCCATCCCGTCGTCATCTTCGGCAACAAGGAACGATCCTTTTCCAAAGAACTCCTCGACCTGTGGCAGATCGATCCGGTCGGCGTCGATGAAAAACTTCTCCACCTGGAAAGCGGCATTGATGATGCCGGTCAGCGCGGGAGCCTCGGACACTTCAGCTACGCGAACTCTCATTGTTAGGAGTATCGCAGTTCCGGCCGGACGCATTCATGCTCTACGGAAAAAATGTCCCCCGCCGCGCTGGTCTGGTTTCGCCGCGATCTGCGTCTTGCCGAGAGGGAACGCCGCCGCCGTGATTCCCGTGTTCATCTGGTCGACTGAGGAAGAAGAACCCTGGGCGCCGGCTCGCGATGTGGCTGCACCAGTCCCTCGCCGCCTTGCAAACCAGCCTTCGCGCGATCGGGAGCGACCTCGTGATTCGCCGTGGACCGGCGAAGTCGGTGGAGACTTTCGATTTCCCCGGCGCGCCGGCTTCCCGCCCCGCCTCCTGGCAGCCCGGCGAGGACGGAGCTCACCAGCAGTTGGCCGCGTTTCTGGACAACGCAATCGCAGGGTATTCCGACGGTCGCGACCGGCCGGTATGCGCGAGCTATGGCATACCGGCTGGATGCACAACCGCGTCCGCATGGTTTCTGGGACACCCTCGTGGACACCGACATGTCCAACAACACGCTGGGCTGGCAATGGGTCGCCGGCTGTGGCGCGGGCTGCGGCCTGGCGCATCTGGACGGGCTCGTAGCTGTCGCCTTCGACGAGCGTCTTCACGGCGGCGGCGATGGTGAGTCGCTGCCACTCGGGGGTGGCCGCGACAATTTCGAATTCGGCGGTTGTATTAATTGAACAACGGGCCGAATAATAATGCGGTGACGCGGTAGCGGCCGGGCTTGAAAGCCGCAACGTAGGCGTTGATCTCGCCGCCGATCATGGGACTGTACGGTCACCCACCGCCGCATCCGGCCGGAGGGTCGAGCAGAAAGGCGCGGAACAGCGCTTGGGTGTGCGGGCGATTCGCAGGACCGGCGGCGGGTCCGCGGCCGATACGGATATGGCCAAGAGCAGCGCCCCGATCGGTATGTACCGCATAGCTCTAGTGTGCCGCACCCGCACGCTTGCGGGGAACGGAAGGCGGGAGTAAGCTCCGAAGTAGAGGGACGTATGAGGGCTCTATTGATCGTCGGCTTAGGATGTCTCCTGGCCGGGACTGGTTTGGCGCAGCGCGGCGGTGGCGGTCACGCGGGTGGCGGCGGCGGCGGCTTCCGCGGCGGCGGTTCTATGGGCGGTGGCGGCTTCCATGGCACCACAGGAGGAGGCTTCCGCAGTGGCGGTTCCATGGGCGGCGGCTTCCGCGGTGGCGGTTCCATGGGCGGCGGCTTCCGCGGTGGGTTCAGCACCGGGTTCCGCGGCGGCTTCCGCAGTGGGTTCCGCGGCGGCATCGGCTTCGGTTATCGCGGCTATTGGCCATACTATGGAATCGGCCTGACATACTGGCCTTCCGACTACTACGACTACTACGATTACGGCTACCCCTATGCAGGTTACGACTACCCGGCGTACCAATCCTCTCCGAACGTCACGGTCGTATATCCGCAGCAGGCACAGCCTCAAATGACGAACGCGTACTACGTGCAGCAGCGGGCCAACCCCGTCGTCCACGATTATGACGAGTACGGACAGGAAGTGAAACGGCCGACCGGCAATTCGTCGCCTGAGCCGTCCGCATCGTCCGGTTCGCCGCTGTACCTGATCGCGATGAAAGACGGCGTGATCCGTGCGGCGGTGGCGTACTGGGTGAACGGGCAGACCCTGCACTACGTGACGATGGAGCACCAGGAGAAGCAGGCGCCGATCGCCCAGATCGATCGCAGCTTAAGCCAGCAGCTCAATCGCGAACGCCACGTACAGTTCAGCCTGCCGCAGTAGTTTCGGCGGCGATTTCCCCAGCGGCCCTGGCGGAGGCGGCGCGCTCCCGCCCGCCGTATCTCCCGTATCTCACCGTATCTCACCGGCGAGGGCGCGGAGGTCGTCGGGGGAGGCGTCGGAGATGGCCCACCAGTGCATTCCGGCGCGGTTCCAGTGGAGGATGTGGAAGCCTTGGCGGGAATCGGCCTGGGGGGCGTGGTCGGCGCCGCCGGGCCAGGTGAAGACGTTGATGGTGTGCTTGCGGCGCTGGTAGACGAGGGCCGCCACGGGGCGACCTTGCAGATAATCCAGGCGTCCCCCAAGGAGGTCAAAGCCTGACGGTTGGATGACTTCGGGAGCGAAGTCGAGCTTGCCGGTGAACCATGGCTTGACCGTATGCCGATCGCTCGACGCCACGTCGATCAAGTGGCTGGCCTGTAGGGACCGCAGGTGCGCGGTCACGACCTCGTCGTCCAGGGGGGAACCCGCCCCCGGGCGCAGGACGAACACAGCCGCAAGGCATGCGGCGGCCGCAAGCCCGATCCATATAGGGATGCTGCGCCGGGCGGCGGGCTTGCGGTAATACGGCGCATGCTGCCGGATGGCCACGCGGACGGCGCGCATCCGCTCCAACGCGGCGGTGCATTCGGCGCACTGGTTCAGATGCTGTTCGAACTCGGCCGCGTGCGCCACGTCGAGTTCGTCATCGAAATACGGATGCAGGTCGTTGCAGGTCATTTCACCGCTCCCAGGAGTTCCACCAGGCGCTTTCGCCCACGGGCCAGGCGCGACATCACGGTCCCGATCGGCGCATCGATCACGCGCGCGATCTGCTTGTAGGCCATGCCCTCGATCTCGCGCAGCACGATCACCTCGCGATACTCGGCTGGCAGCCGCTCGATACTCTGCCGCACGAGCGCGCGGTCGGCCGCCTGCAATTGCTGCAGTTCGGGACCCGGCGCACAGTCGGCCGGAGTCGCCACGTCGTCGAGCGCGACCAGGCGTTTCTTCTTGCGCAGCCAGTCGTAGCATGTGTTACGCACGATGGCCAGCAGCCAGGCGCGGCCATCCTCGCCATGAAAGCCGTCGAAGAAAGTGAGAGCGCGAAGGCACGCGTCCTGCACGGCGTCTTCCGCATCGTGAGGACTGCCGAGGAGCCAGCGGGCGAGGTTGTGGGCAGCGTCGAGATGGGGCAACAACGCATGTTCCACACGCGTGGTCCTGGGCGAGAATAACGTCACGGTTCCTATTGAGGATACTGTTCAATCTCGCGGAAAATTCCAGCAATTTACAATTTTTTCGGGCTCGGTGAGCGTTTTTACATCCTCGTGGTTGCGTGTCCTGTTTTGTTTGATTTATGATCGGCAGACTACGGACGCTCTTGACACAGACGTGATACAGTAGACCACCAGTAGCGGGAGGCCACGGTGAAGGCATTCTCGGTTTTATCAGCACTCATACTGACCCTATTTCCCTCATTCGTTCGAGGGCAGTCGGACCTCGAACAGATCAGAAAAATGGAAACCTCCGGCGATTCGGTTGGGGCGCGGACGCAGTTGTTGCGAGCGTTGCAAAGCTCGCCCAACAGCGTTCCGGCGCTCACGCAGTACGCCGAATTCCTGGAACGCCATGCGGACCCCGGAGCGCGCGAAGCGTATCAGCGCCTGGTGACTGCGCTGCAGAGTTCGGGCGATACTGCCCGGGCCGCAGCCATGTCGCGCCGCCTCGCCATCATGGATCTTCTGGCAGGCGATAAAGACGCCGCGGTTCGCGATGGCGCCAAGAACATCGGCGCCGCCAAAACTGAAATCAAGGGCGCGACCATCAGCATTCCCGGACCGATGCGGTCTTTCGCGCGCATGGCCGCGATCTCGCCGGAAGCTCTTCCGGAGGAGGTGCTGCCGGCGCTGGCGCGCAACGTGGTGACCAACGGATACGAAGCCTCGCACAGCAACGAAGCGCTGGAGCAGACCGAGTATCTCAAGCTGGTCCACCGGTATCTGTCGCAGGCGCGGGAGCTCGACAAGCTGGCCGGTCCCGATAAGATCATCAAGATCGAATCGTGCGACTCGCCGAAGGTGGCGGAGCTGATCCGCGTGCTCGGCTTCCGCATGCACGGCGGCTGCGGTTCGGAAGTGGTGCTCGAGACGGTCAACGCCGCGCGCGCATTTCTGACCACGGACTCCGGATTCCCGGTGAACAAGCTGGAAGAATCGCTGCGGTTGAACCGCCCGTTCACTTACGATTACCACGCGGCCGCGGTGCCGGTCCTGGTGAGCGCCGAGTATTGGATGACGGGCACCAAGGAAACCGATTTCCTGGAGAACTTCATCGGCGACCCGGCGAATTGCCGGTTGTACCTGGGACTCTCGAAGCTCGACGCCGAGACGTCTGAAGCACTGCGAAAGGCCACGACATTTACGCACCTCAAAGCCTACGCGCACGTGCTGGACTTCTTCGGCGGCATGTTCGAAATTCGCGACGGCAAGGCAGTGACGCCCGGCGGCCCGAAGTCGGCGGCCGTGTGGAGCGAACTGCTGGGCGTATCGACCGACAAAGGGGCCGAGTTCTTCGACAAGCTGTTGGCCAAGGACGACGGCTGGCTGTGCAGCTTGTACGACGCCATCGCGCGGATCCACGGTCCGCTGCGTGACTACCTCACCGACCCGGTGCGGATGCGGCGCTTTTACACCGCCGTGCGCGGCCGCATTACGAGTCCCGGTCCGGCGCGTCCGGTGTTCCGCAGCAACACGGACATGATGCTGCTGACCACGCGCCTGCGGCTGGATCCGGACGGCAAGCCGCACATCCCGGGCAACCTGGAAGTGTGGAAAGACCTCTTCGTTAAGAACCCCCAGGGCAGGTACGACGGCAAGCTGACGCGCCTCGCGACCACGTGGAAAGATTCCGACGATGTGCTGGAAGCGCTCTTCGCTTTGTGCCGCAAGAGCGTGGAGAACGAGCCTCTCAAGATCTTCATGGCGCTCACCGACGTCGATCGGAATCGCGCGACTCCGCTGTCGCCGGAAACCACGGCGCGGCTGGCGCACGACTTCCGCACTTACGGCAGCCAGTATTCGCTGTTCAGCGAATCGCGGCGCCTGAGCGAGACTTCCATCACCGGCTTCCTGGATGTCGCGGAAGGGATCACCAAGATCCACGACCCCGGTCTGCGCAGCGATATTGCCGGCACTTTCCAATCTCTCATGGGCCTCTGGGCCATCCTGGTGAGACAGGGTTCCCTGCCCGACAGCAAAGCCGATGCCGCGTTCGCCGGTATCGAGGGCGCTTTCGGCAAAGTGGCCAACGAGCGCGAACTGTTCGACGCCGGCCGCACCGGCGTGAAACTGCTGGTGGGCGAGGCCAAGGACCCGCAGGAGAAGATCGTCGACCTTCTCGCCGGCGCCAGCCAGAGCGAAGACCAGGAGACCCGCGACCAGCTCAAGCAGGAAGTGCATCGCATTCTGGAAGCGCAGCGGCTGCCGTCGCTGGATACTCTGTTCCAGATCGCGGCCCACCTGGAAGGCACCGAGAAGTTAAGCACGGCGAACTTCAACAAACTCTCGGCGCGCTTGAGCGAGATCCAGATTCCGCGATCTCCCCTCACTACCAACGAGAAGAACGCCATGGGCTTCGGCTACTGGACCGAGAAGCACCTGGACGCCGAACGGCGCGTCAACGTGCGCCTGGCGGTGGAACGCGCGGCCGGCGACCCGGCAAAGCTGAAAGAGATCACGGGCCAGATCGCGCCCTTCCTGCGCGATGCGCTGGTGGCGTTCAACTACGCTTACTATGCGCCGCCGGGAGCGCAGATCCTCTACACGAATCCGACCTTCGTCCGCGGCCATGATTTCGTGGGCGGCGAAGGCCAATCGCGCACCTGGGCGACGACGGAGATGTACGGCAATGGGTGGCCCTCCAACGGCGGCGGCCGGCTGGTGGGCTCGCTGTCTGCCCTGCCCTACGCGCTGGCCGAGGCGGAGCAGAACTTTCTGGTCCCGACGCAAACGCAGGCCCTGATCTGGGGCGATCTGGTGCCGCAGATGATTCTCAGCGCCAAGATTCCGCGCTGGTGGACGGTATCGCCCGCGCTGGTTCACTGGGTGGGACTGCACCTGCAGTACGGCCGCGAAGTGCTGGCCGAGTCGGCAATGGATGCCGATTTGCGCAGCGAGATGCTGACGGCCCTTGCGATGCATGCCAGCCCGGCCCGCACCAATCAGGTGCGCCGGTTGATCGAAGCCGGGGACGTGAAAGAGGCGGTGGATCGCGTGACGCCGTCCGAGTTGTTCAACGTGGCGCGCGAACTGGCGCCGAAACGAAACGTGGAATCCTCTTGCGTGCTGGCCGAGTTGCGGCAACTCGGGGACGGGTCCAAGACCGTCAATTACGCCGCGATTTCGCGGGCCTTCGGCACACCCAAGCCGACCCTTTCCAATTCCTACGAGCCCGAACTGCTGAACCTCCGCACGTTCCCCACGCTGATGGGCTACTCGAGCCGGATCATGGCGGAAAGCTGGGAATCCAACACCCTCTACTGGGCCGGACTGGCAGACGAACTGAGCTTCTCTCCGTCGCAATTGAACGTGCGCATTCCGGAGTGGACCCAGAGGCTGGTGGAACACATTTTCGCCTCGCATCTGGAGGACTGGCCCGCAGTCCTGAAGTCGCTTCGCCTGGTGGGCGACGATGTCCGCAAGCACGTCCGCGCGGATATGGCGGTAGAGCAGAAAGTCGGATTGCAGAACAATTAACCGGACGAGAACATGAACATAACGCGACGAGGATTCTTTGGCGCCACTGCAGGGGGGCTACTCTACGCGCAAGAGCAGCGTCCTATTTTCCGCGTCAAGGTCGACATGGTGGTCCTGAACTTTCAGGTCACGGACAGCAAGAATCGCTATATTAACGGCCTGAAGCCGAACGACTTTCGTATTTACGAAGACGGCATTCTGCAGAAAGTATCGACGTTTGCGGAAGGCGCGAATCCGCCGATGGCCGTGAATGCGGACGGCAGCACCCGCCCGCTGCTGGAAGCCGCCAAGGAAACTATCCCGGGCATGGACAAGCCGGACGCGCTGACCGGCACCAACGTCTTCGTTCTCTTCGACACGAGCAACTTCATGTACCGCGGCTTCGTATATGCCGAGGACGCGATCGCCGATTTCGTGCGCGGCCTGGACCACGCCGATTCGGTGGCGGTCTACACGTTCAGCCGCAATTTGTCGCGCGCCGCTCCGCTGACGCACGAGCATGCGGAAGCCATCAGCGGGCTGCGCAGCTCGGTGGCCGGCGACGATACGGCACTGTACAACGCGCTGCTGCTCACGCTGCGGGATGCGGCGAAAGTGGCCGGCCGCAAGGTGGTGATCGTGTTCTCCAACGGTCCGGACAATGCGAGCATGGTGGCGCCGGATGACGTGCGCGCCGTGGCCGAGGACGAGGGGATTCCGATTTATGTCATCTCCACGGCGGAAGTCAATAAGGATCCGATCTCGAGCAACGTGTTCCGGCGGCTGGCGCAGCGCACCGGTGGCCGTGCCTATTGGGCGCGCACCTGGCAGAAGCAGGTGGAAGCGTTTGAGAGCATCCGCGAGGACATGATCAACAGCTACACGATCACGTACTATCCGCAGCCTAATCCGAACGACAATTTCCGCAAGATCCTGGTGGAACTGGTGAACGATCCTGGGAAGAAACTGCGCGTGCAGGTGAGGCCGGGGTATCGGCCGAGCAGGGTGTTCTGAAGACGGGGGCCAGGGGCCGGGGACCAGGGACCAGGGACCAGGGTTTAGTGGCCGCTCGCTGCGCTCGCGGAGTCAAGATACAGACACACGCGTGGCGAACGTGGGGATTGGGTTGTCAAAGATCAGCAGCAGTTAACGGGTGAGGGCCACGGTTTGGGAGCGCGGCTACTCCTCTAAGTCGTCAAAATCCGGGTCGCGGCGGCCGATGTCCGAGAGGAATTGGCTTTGTTCCGTCGGATAGGATCGAGGGGGTATGCAGGCGGCGCGGTTCGCTTTTAGGCGGGCGGCCTGGAGGCGCTGGAGTTCCTTGGTGATTTGGCGAATCGAGGTTTCGAGGCGATGGATCATGCGACCGACGCGGTCGAGGAGAGTGGACTTCGTTTCGAGGACATTGCCTAGCGAGGCTCCGGCTTCCATGGCGTCGCCCCAGATTTGAGCTTCGGCGTTTTGGAGACGGTTGAGGCGCCACAGGGTGGTGGTGAGTTGATCGGCGCATTGTTGCTCAGCGGTGTCCTGGGGAGACCAGGTGTCCAGTTGAAATTCCTTGAAAGCTTCGAATTCCTCGGGATCTTCGCCGGGAATAATCAGCGATTCGGCATGAATGCCGTATTTGATGGCGTTGTGGCGAACGGCGGATTTCGTCTCGGGCGTGGCAGGCCCGGTGGACAGGAGCGCATTGGCGCGATTGGCGGTTATCTGGGCTGGTGAAGCCATATGTTTGGTCTCTCTTTCTCTCAGACAACTCCAATCTAACTGG
>Ga0207695_10003524_pt1 | contig 21926 bp, 18 predicted proteins | sample KBSC54metaG_FD_184354 | JGI IMG/M metagenome (GOLD analysis project Ga0207695, IMG submission 184354) | Corn rhizosphere microbial communities from Kellogg Biological Station, Michigan, USA - KBS C5-4 metaG (SPAdes) (version 2) | ecosystem: Host-associated > Plants > Roots > Rhizosphere > Soil...
TAGGAACCTGCCCGCCGGGCCGCCCGCTGCGCCGCGGGCGGCCCGGCGCACGCTCTCGAGTCGCGCGCTCCCACACGATCTCTCCCTCGACCACGGCCAGGACGCCGTCGGCGGGAGCGGTGGTGAGTCCGGCCGCGTCGATCGAATAGCGGCCGAGGGCCGAGTCCCGGTCGTGCGTCCCCCGTGCCGTCGCGACGATTCCGGCGCGGTCGCCGCCCGCCTCCGCGATCGCGTCGAGGATCAGCGCGGCCGCCTCATAGCCGTAGAACCCCCACGGCGCGCGCCGGGACGCGAACAGGCGGGTGCGCTCGGCCGCGCCGGCGTCGAGCTCGCGCGCGAACCAGTCGACCGCAAGGCCGTCGGTGGCGAGCAGCCACCGCGCCGGGTCGTGCCGGTGCAGATCGTGCCAGAGGGCCACCGTCCCCGACCCGGCCACGCCGGCGTAAAGCACCGCGCCGGCGCCCTCGATGTCCTGGGCGATCGAGCCGTCGTGATCCCAGACCGGCCGGGCGCGCGCGTCCACGCCGGCCTCGCGCAGCGCCCCCAGGCACATGCCGCCGACCGGCACGCCGTAGCCGTCGTCGTGGTCGTGGACGACGAGCACGCTGCGCAGCCCGGCGCCGGCAACCCAGCCGGCGATCCCCCGCGCGAGCGCGCGGTCGTCGGGCATCAGGCGCACGAGCGTCGGGCCGCCAAGCCCGGCGTAGGTCGCCCCGGGTGCCACCTGGAGGAGGCCGGCAGCGGCCAGGATCGGCGCGGTGCACTCGACCTGGGAGGAGTGAAAGTCGCCCAGGTATGCGACCGCGCTCGCCTCGGCCGCGGCCCGGCGCGCGTTCGCGACCGCGCGGGCGTCGCGATCCTCGTCCCAGGCGTCGAGGATCACGAGCTCGACGCCGGGTGCCGCGGCTCGGCCGAGCGCGAGCTCGGCGCCGCGGACGATGTCGCGGCCGGCGGCACCGGCCGGGCCGCGGAGCGGCATGCTGGCGAAGATCCTTAACACCAGGAGGAGCCTAATCGTCCGTCTCGTATGCGAACATGTGTTCGTATGCGAGCCAACGGCGCCCAGCTCACGCTCGACGGCGGCGACCGCCTGCACGCCCGCCTGGCCGAGGCCGGGCGGCCGCTCTCGATCGCCGACGCGGCGACGTGCCTCTTCGCGCTGCGAAGCGCCCCGGCCGCGCTCGTCCGCCAGCTCGTCGACGAGGTGATCAAGGCCGACGCCCGCTTCGCCTGGCGCTCCGGCGACGAGGTGGTGCTGGCCGACTGGGAGGACGCGTCGGGATCGCTGCTCGACGCGCCGCTCGAGCGGGCCGACTACGTCGTCTTCGACCTCGAGACCACCGGCACCCGGCCCGGCGAGTCGCGCATCGTCGAGGTCGGAGCGGTGCGGCTCTCGGGCCTCGAGCCGGTCGCCCGGCTCGAGCGGCTGGTCGATCCGCTCGTTCCGATCCCGCCCGCGATCACCGCGCTCACCGGCATCGCTCCGGCCCAAGTGCGCGGGCGGCCCCGCATCGAGAGCGTCATGGCCGAGTTCCTGCGCTTCAGCGCCGGGGCGGTGCTGGTCGCGCACAACGCCCGCTTCGACGTCGGGTTCGTCGACGCCGAGCTGCGCCGCCTGCGCGGCGGGCGCCTGGCAGCGCCGGTCATCGACACGGTCGCGCTGGCGCGGCGCCTGATCGGCGACCGGCTCCCGCGGATGGCGCTCGCGACGCTGGCCGAGCGCTTCGACACCGAGGTGCGCCCCTGCCACCGGGCGCTACCGGACGCCGAGGCGACCGCCGAGGTGCTGCTGCAGCTGCTGGGCCTGGCCCAGGAGCGCGGCGCTGCGACGGTGGGCGAGGTGATCGGCCTGTGCGCGCCGGCGCAGCGGCGCGTCTCCGGCCGGCGCGCGCTGGCGTCGGGGGTGCCGACCGGGCCGGGCGTCTACCTCTTCCGCGACGCGACGGAGCGCGTCCTCTACGTCGGCAAGGCCACCGACCTGCGCTCCCGGGTGCGGTCGTACTTCACCGGGCGGGCGCTGCGGGCGCAGGTCGAGCGGGCGGTCGAGGCGGCAGCCCGAGTCGAGACGCGGCCGCTCGGCTCGGAGTTCGAGGCAGCGCTGCTCGAGCTCGAGCTGATCGAGCGGCTGCGGCCGCCCGCGAATACGCGCGGGGCCGATCCGGACAAGGCGTGCTACCTCGTGCTCACGCTGGCCGAAGCCGTGCCGCGGTTGCGCGTCTCGGCGAAGCCGGGCGGGCCGGCCGACGTCACGGCCGGGCCGCTGCGCTCGCGCGCCCAGGCCGAGGCCGTCGCCGCGGCGATGCGCGAGACATTCGGGCTGCGGGTGTGCCGCCCGGCGCTGCCGGTCGACGACGGCTCGTGCCTGGCCGGGATCATCGGGACGTGCCGGGCGCCGTGCCGCGGCGGGCCGGCGCTCGACGCCTACGCCGAGGCGCTCGCCGAGGCTCGGACGTGGCTCGACGGCGACGGCCGCGAGGGACCGCAGGAGCAGGTGCGGGCGCGGATGGGGAAGCTCGCCGCCGAGCGCCGCTACGAGCAGGCCGCGGCGGCCCGCGATCAGCTCGCGGCGCTCGAGCGCGGTCGCCGCGCGCTGATCCGCCTGCGGCGCTCGTCGGGGCGGAGCGGGATCGTGCTCGCGCCGGACGTCGACGAGCGCTTCGTGCAGTCGTTTGCGTGCGCCGGCGGCCGGGTGGTCGCCCGGCGGCGGCTGCCGCGCGCGGGCGACGGCCGCCTCGAGGCCGACGCGCTCGTCGCGGCGCTCGCGCACGGCCTGCGCAGCCCGCCCGGGCCCTTCTCGCCGGCGCAGGCCGACCAGGCCCGGGTGGTCGCGGCGGCGCTCGCGCGGCCCTCGCCGTCGCTGCGCGCGGTGGCGATCGATGCGGCCACCGTGTCCGACGCGACGGCGCGACTCGTCCGGCTGCGGCGGACGGTACCCTTGCGGAGATGAACTTCGGAGATCGCGTCGCCGAGGCGGTGGAGCGCAAGCAGAGCTGCCTCTGCGTCGGTCTTGATCCTCGCATCGACCTCCTTCCGCCCGAGGTCATCACGGGTCTCCACCCCGGCGCGTCCGGCCGCGCCCGCGCGTACGAGCGCTTCTGCAGCGGCGTGATCGACGCGGTCGCCGGCGAAGCGGTCGCGGTGAAGCCCCAGGTGGCGTTCTTCGAGGCGCTCGGCGGAGTCGGCATCTCCGCGCTCGAGCGCGTGTGCGCCCACGCGCGCGACGCCGGCCTGCTCGTGATCGTCGACGCCAAGCGGGGCGACATCGCCTCGACGGCCGAGGCCTACGCCGAGGCGTGGCTGCATCGCCGCGACGGCGCCCCGCCCACCGGCGATGCGATCACCCTGAACGCCTACATGGGCGGCGACTCGCTGACGCCGTTCCTGGCGACGTGCGGCGCGGGGTCGGGCCTCTTCATCCTGACGCGGACGTCCAACCCGGGCGGCGCCGACGTGCAGGAGGCGGAGCTCGGCAGCGGCGAGCTCGTATGGGAGCGGCTCGCGGGTCTCGTCGCCCGGTGGGGCGAGGAGCACGTCGGAGAGAGCGGGCTCTCCGCGGTCGGCGCGGTCGTCGGGGCCACGCAGCCCGAGGCCGTCGCCCGCGCGCGCGAGCTGATGCCGCACGCGATCCTCCTGCTGCCCGGGATCGGCGCGCAGGGCGGCCGTCCGGACGTGCTCCACGCCGCGACGGCGACGCATCCCGCCGGAGGGCTGATCGCGCCGTCGCGCTCGGTCATCTACGCGTGGCGCGACCGCGGCGGCGACTGGCGCCAGGGCATCCGCACCGCCGCGTCGGAGCTCCGCCGAGCCGTGCTCGCGGTGTGAGCGACCACGCCGCCGACCTCGAGCTGGCCCGCGAGCTCGCCCTGCTCGGCGGCGGCATCGCCCACGAGCGCTACATGCACCATCCGCCGGCGACGCGCAAGGGCGACGGGAGCTGGGTGACCGATGCCGACATCGCCGCCGAGCAGGCGATCCGCGCCCGGCTCGCGGAGGCGCGCCCCGGCCACAACATGCTCGGCGAGGAGGACGGCCTGCACGCGGCCGGGGGCGGCGAGCCCGTACCGGGTGCGCCGACCTGGGTGGTCGACCCGATCGACGGCACCCACAGCTACATGGTCGGGATCCCGCTCTGGGCGACGCTGGTCGGGCTGGTGGTCGACGGGACGGTCGTCGTCGGCGTCTGCCACGCGCCCGGCCTGGGGGAGACCTACGAGGCCACGGCCGGCGGCGGCGCCCGCATGAACGGCGAGCCGATCGGCGTCCGGGCGACGTCGCTCGCCGATGCGATGGTCGTCTCGGGCGGCCTGCGATCGGCGCAGGAGGCCGGCTTCGAGCCGTTCTACCGCATGCTCTCCCAGTCGGCCTGGCGCGTCCGCGGCCTGGGCGACTTCTGGGGCCACATGCTGGTGGCCCGCGGCGCCGCCCAGATCATGGTCGACCCGATCGTCCACACGTGGGACACGACCGCGGTCGAGGTGATCGTCCGCGAGGCCGGCGGCACGATCACCCAGATCGACGGCTCGCCGATCGCCGACAACCGGTCCTGTCTGACGACGTGCGGCCCGCCGCTGCACGACGAGGTGGTCGCCCTCGCCGCGCGTGCCTGACGCACCAGACGGGGTCAGACCCCTTCTGGTGCGCGGCCCCGAGCCGCGGGGGCGGAGCGGCCGTCGCGGATGACCCACGCGGCGCACGCCGCCGCCGTGAGCGCGGTCATCGTGCCCGGCGCGCCGACGGCGATCATGACCGCGAGCGCGAGGGCCACCTCGAGCCCGGCGAAGTCGGCGATCGCGCCCCTCTGGGCGATCCCCCAGGCCGTGTCGGCGAGCGTGACCGCGGCGACCATCGCCAGCAGCCCGAACCAGCCCGCGCCGAGTGCCCATCCGGCGATCGCGCCCTCGAGCACGACCGCGAAGGTCACGATCGTGCGGGTGCGAGTACCGAACATCCCTGCAAGTTTACAGTTTCTTGGCGTGAAGCGCGTATAGAATCGGCGACGCCGATGGGGGTGGCACGCCGATGATCCTCACCGTGACCGCGAACGCCGCGGTCGACAAGACGCTCACCGTCCCGAACCTCCAGCTCGGTCACCGCCACCGCGCGCAGCAGGGCATCGTGATCCCGGGAGGCAAGGGCGTGAACGTCGCCCGCGCGCTCAAGCGCCTGGGCGAGCCCGTGATCGCGACCGGCCTCGCCGGCGGCCGCACGGGCAGCCACATCCTCGACGGGATGACCGAGGAGGGCATCCTGAACGACTTCGTCCGCATCCGCGGTGAGTCGCGCACGTCGACGGTGGTCGTCGACCCGACGAGCGGCGTCCAGACCGAGATCTACGAGTACGGCCCCGAGGTGGGCGAGGACGAGCTCGCCATGCTGCGGGAGAAGCTGCACTACCTGAGCGGCGCCGTCTCGACGGTGGTGCTGGCCGGCAGCCTGCCGCGCAAGGTGCCGACGGAGCTCTACGCCGGCATGATCTCCGACATGACGAAGCGCAAGGTGCGCACGGTGATCGACTGCGACGGCGAGCCGCTCCGCAAGGCGCTCGTCGCCCAGCCAAGCCTCGTGTCGACCGAGCAGCGCGAGGCGGAGGCGCTCGTCGGACACGAGTTCCAGACCGACGAGGACTTCCAGGACGGGCTCTCCGAGATCGCCTCGATGGGCGCAGCGAGCGTGCTGATCACGCTGCGCACCGGCTGCTACGCGCTCCTGCGCACCGGGCGCGGCCGGGCGCAGATGTACCGGGCCTGGATCCCCCAGGTCGAGGCGGTCTCCTCGGTCGGCTCGGGCGAGTCGCTCCTGGCCGGCTTCGTCGCCGCCCAGGCCGCCGAGCTGCCGCCCGAGGAGTGCGTGCGGCGGGCGCTCGCATGCGGCGCGGCCAACTCCCAGACGGTGGGCGCGGGGGTGTTCGATCCCCGCGATGTGTCCCGGTTCGCCGGCACGGTCGAGGTGCAGGAGATCAGGCCGGCGGGAACACGGGCTGCGTCCTGACCCGCTGGTAGACTGCGCCCAACTTTGAAAGCAGCTTGCGGCGCTCAGCGATTCACCTTACGACCCGGGCCGGCCCCCAGCCGCCTGGGTCGTGTGTGTTTTGGAGGATCGCGGGCAGGAGGAGAGGCGGTCACGCGTGGAAATTGAGATCGGGCGCGGCAAGAAGGCGCGCCGCGCATACGGGTTCGACGACATCGCGATCGTGCCGAGCCGGCGCACCCGCGACGCGGAAGACGTCGACATCGCCTGGCGGCTCGGCCCGCACCTGCTGGAGCTGCCGCTCCTGGCGTCGGCGATGGACGGCGTGGTCTCGCCGGAGACGGCCGTCATCCTCGGCAAGCTGGGCGGCCTCGGGGTGCTCAACCTCGAGGGCATCTGGACGCGCTACGACGACGCCGAGTCCGAGCTCGAGCGCATCTCCGAGTACGAGAAGGCCGAGGCGACGCGCGAGATGCAGCAGATCTACGCCGAGCCGGTCAAGCCGGAGCTGATCGGCCGGCGGATCGCCGAGATCAAGGCCGAGGGCGTCCTCGCCGCCGCATCGCTCACGCCCCAGCGGGTGCGCGAGTACTGGCAGATCGCGCTCGAGGCCGGCCTCGACGTCCTGGTGATCCAGGGCACGGTCGTCTCGGCCGAGCACGTCTCGACCGTCGTCGAGCCGTTGAACCTGAAGCAGTTCATCAACGAGCTCCCGGTGCCCGTGATCGTGGGCGGCTGCGCCTCCTACCAGGCGGCGCTGCACCTGATGCGCACCGGTGCCGCCGGCGTCCTCGTCGGCGTCGGCCCCGGCGCCGCCTGCACGACCCGCGGCGTCCTCGGCGTCGGGGTGCCCCAGGCGACGGCCATCGCCGATGCCTCGGCGGCCCGCACCCAGCACCTGCTCGAGACCGGCCAGTACGTGAACGTCATCGCCGACGGCGGCATGCGCACCGGCGGCGACATCTCCAAGGCGATCGCGTGCGGCGCCGACGCCGTCATGGTCGGCTCGCCGCTCGCCCGGGCATTCGAGGCGCCGGGGCACGGCTACCACTGGGGCATGGCGACGTTCCACGCGAGTCTTCCCCGCGGCGCCCGCGTCCAGACCGACCAGGTCGCCACGCTCGAGGAGATCGTCACCGGGCCGGCCACCGAGAACGACGGCACGCTCAACCTGATGGGCGCCCTCCGCACCTCGATGGCGACGACCGGGTACGACTCGATCCAGGCGTTCCAGAAGGCCGAGATCATGTTCGCGCCGGCGCTCCAGACCGAGGGCAAGAAGCTCCAGCGGGAGCAGGCGATCGGGATGAGCCGTTGAGCGAGGCTCCGGGCCTCGCCGGCGTGACGGCGTTCGCCCCCGAGGCGAGCGCCGAGCACCGCCCGGTGCTCGTGGTCGACTTCGGCGCCCAGTACGCCCAGCTGATCGCGCGCCGCGTGCGCGAGTGCCGGGTCTACTCCGAGATCGTGCCGCACGACATGCCCGCGGCCGAGGTGGCGGCGCGAAAGCCGGTCGGGATCATCCTCTCCGGCGGCCCCGCCTCCATCTACGAGCCGGGCGCGCCCGCGGTCGATCCCGGCCTCTTCGACCTCGGCGTCCCCGTGCTCGGCATCTGCTACGGCATGCAGGCCATGGCCGCCGCCCTGGGCGGCGAGGTCTCGAACACCGGCATCGGCGAGTTCGGCAAGACCCCGGTGCGGCTCGGCTCCCAAAGCCTCCTCTTCGGCGACCTGCCGCCCGAGCAGACGGCCTGGATGAGCCACCGCGACAGCGTCGTCCGGCCGCCGGCCGGGTTTGCCGGCACGGCCGCCAGCGACACCACACCCGTCGCGGCGATGGAAGACCGCGTGCGCGGCCTCTTCGCCGTCCAGTTCCATCCCGAGGTGGCGCACACGCCCCGCGGCACCGACATCCTGCGCCACTTCGTGCTCGACGCCTGCCAGGCGCCGCCGACGTGGACGGCGCTTCAGTTCATCGAGGAGCAGGTCGACCTGATCCGCGAGCAGGTGGGCTCAGACCAGGTCATCTGCGCGCTCTCTGGCGGCGTCGACTCGGCGGTCGCGGCGCTCCTCGTGCACCGTGCCGTCGGCGAGCAGCTCACCTGCGTCTTCGTCGACCACGGCCTGCTGCGCAAGGACGAGGCCGCCCAGGTGGTGGAGGCGTTCGACGACCACTTCAAGGTGCCGCTGCGCCACGTCGACGCGTCCGAGCGGTTCCTGGCCGCCCTCGCCGGCGTGACGGAGCCCGAGCAGAAGCGGCGCATCATCGGCGAGCAGTTCATCCGGTTGTTCGAGGACGAGGCCCGCAGCCTCGGCGACGTCCGCTTCCTGGTGCAGGGCACCCTCTACTCCGACGTCATCGAGTCGGGCAGCCGCACCGCCGCGAAGATCAAGAGCCACCACAACGTCGGCGGCCTGCCCGAGGACATGGACTTCGAGCTGGTCGAGCCGCTGCGGCTGATCTTCAAGGACGAGGTGCGCCGGGTCGGGACGGAGCTGGGCCTGCCGGAGGGCATGGTCTGGCGCCAGCCCTTCCCGGGGCCGGGGCTCGCGATCCGGATCGTCGGCGAGGTGACGCGCGAGCGGCTCGAGCTGCTGCGCGACGCCGACGCGGTGCTGCTCGAGGAGATCCGCCGGGCCGGCCTCTACGACAAGCTGTGGCAGAGCTTCGCGATCCTGCCTGCGATCCGGTCGGTCGGCGTCCAGGGCGACTCGCGCACCTACGCCTACCCGATCGTCCTCCGCGCCGTGACATCCGAGGACGCGATGACGGCCGACTGGGCGCGCATCCCCTACGACGTGCTGGAGCGGATCTCGAGCCGGATCATCAACGAGATCCCGGGCGTCAACCGGGTCGCCCTCGACATCTCCTCGAAGCCGCCCGCCACCATCGAGTGGGAATGAATAGACGGCGTCAGACCCCGTTTATTCACACCGGCTTTGACATCAGCACCCTGTCGCCGCCGCGGCCGTCGTAGCTCTCGGCCACCTCGTCGACCTCGAAGCCGAGCGCCCGGTGGAACGCGACCGAGCGCTCGTTGATCGGCGCGGTCACGCAGCGCACGACGCTTCGGGAGTGCTCGCGGGCGACGGCGAAGAAGCGCTCGTAGAGCAGCCGGCCGACGCCGCGGCCGCGGTAATCGGGGGAGACGCCGACGAAGTGGATGTAGGCCTCGTCCGGCTTCGACTGGGACAGGAACCCGGCCAGGAAGCCGCACAGCTCGCCGCCGTCCTCGGCCACGAACGCCGTCTCGGAGAAGTGGACGAAGAAGAGCCGCGGCAGCATGTCGATCATCCGCCTGCCGCCCCACCACTCGTCGACGAGCGGCGCGATCCGGTCATAGTCGGCGGAGACGGCGTTCCGCACGCTGATCTCGCCGGCTACGGGGCCACCACCGTGACGGCCCGCGAGTGGGTCGGCAGCCACCGCCTGAACGACCCGCCCAGGTAGGCCCAGCGCAGCCGCACGGCCTGGCCGTGCTGCAAGCGCACGCCGTCGTGCTGGTAGCGGCCGCCGCCCACGACCGGGCTCGGCCCGACGTTGTGCCACGCGCGCGTTCCGCGCCGGGCCTGCAGCATGACGACGGCGCCCGCCATCAGCGGCTGCGACCGGCCGAAGGCCGAGAAGGGCTTCGCCGCCGCGGCGACGTAGTGCCCCCTGATGAACGGCAGCTGGATGCTGAGCCCGAGGTGCGGCTGGACGAGCAGCTTGCGCGACGGCGTCGCCGCCGCCTCGTTGACCTCGGAGCCGAGGTAGGTCGCGTGCCAGCTCATATCGCGCCCGATCGCGCGCGACCGCGACACCGACCACGCGCCCCCCGCGTTCGTGCGCACCCGGTACGTGTCGACCGACGTGATCACGAGCACCTGGGCGTTCGCGATCGGCTTGCCCGTCGTCGTGTCCGTCAGGCGGCCGCGGAACGTCACCTTGCGGCCGTAGACCAGCCGGTGGCCGTCGAGCGGCCCGATCAGGCGCAGCCGGCTGGAGTCACGCGAGATCGGCGGCGGCGTCCAGCCGGCCAGCGCCGTCGCGAACGCGCCCGTCCGGATCGAGCCGAGCCCCGTCGCCAGGTCGTAGCCGGGCCGGGCCGTGTAGCGGCGGCCGCCGAAGATGTTGTTCGTGCCCGACACGATGTCGTGGAACATGCTCGTCCCGGCGTGCGCGTACAGGAACGGGTTGGCGAAGCCGAGCTGCCTGCCGGCGGCCTCGTCGGCGTCGGCCGTGAGCGCGGCCATCAGCGGCGCCGCCGCGCTCGTGCCGCCGATCGGCGCCCAGGCCAGGCCCGGCCCGTTGCCACAGCGGTTGCAGTAGATGATGTAGCCGGTGCGGAGGGGGCGGGCGTCGAGCGAGACGTCCGGCGTCTCCCGGCACTGGGCCTTGCCGCCGCGGCACTTGCGGCCGGCCACCGGCACGGTCTTGCCGAGCTGGTAGCCGGGCTTGCGCCAGAACGTCGACACGCCGCCCCCGGCGCCGCGCCAGGCGGTCTCGCGGTGTGCCTTGAAGACGGGCGGGATCTCGAGCGCCGTGCCGCCGACGGCGGTCGCGAACGGCTGCGACGAGGGGTCGTCGATCAGCAGGTTGGTGGAGCCGGTGAACGGGAAGCAGTCGCTCGAGCCGAAGTCGCCGGTCGCGACGTAGGTGGAGATGCCGGCGACGGCGGCGAGCTCGAGCGCGGTGCTCTCGGCCGTCAGCAGCTGCGGCGAGATCAGCGGCTCACAGGCGCCCCAGCTGTCGCTGATGATGTTCACGCCGTCCTGCCGCATCTGGTCGAGGATCGCCGGGGCGAAGGCCGGGTCGTTCGGCGAGACGTACGCGCGCACGTCGGCGTCGGGGGCCGCCGCCATGGCCACCTCGAGGTCGAGCGCCACCTCGCTCTTCCCGCTCGAGTCGAAGTTGGGCTGGCCGACGATCGCGTCGGGGCTGTAGGTGCCCGTGATGCTCGGGAAGCAGCTGCGGAAGTGGTTCACGTCCGAGCGGGAGTAGCCGGAGAACTCGACCATCCCGATCAGCTCCCCGCTGCCGTCGGCGCCGCTCGAGAGCAGGCTGTTGTGGCCGTAGGCGCTGGAGCGGCCGAGGTTGGACGGGAGGTAGCCGCCCAGCGCCCGCTGCGCGGCGCGCGCCCCGCTGCAGCTCGGGGTGACGACGACCGCCGCCCCCAGCTTCGGCTGCTTGGTGGCCGGGCGCAGCTTCACGGACGTGTCGAGGCCTCCCACCGTCGCCACCGAGCGGGCCAGCGCCGCCGGCAGATGGACGGGGCCGGCCGGGGCGGTGAACGTCCGGCCCGCCTCGGCAAACGTCCGCAGCGGCGCCGCGAACGCCTGCTCGGCCGCCGCCGCGGTGCCGGCCACGGTCATGGTCATGTCGGTGCGGCCGGTGACCGTGAGGCCGTGCGCGCGCAGGTACGCCTCGACGCTCTGGACGCTCCGCGGCGACGGCGCGAAGAGGCTCCTGATGCGCGCCTCGCTCATGCCCTGCCGGCCGCTCCACTGGAGGGCCAGCCGGTGCAGCAGGGGGGCGTTTCGCGGCTTGAACGTGACCACCGCCTGAACCGGTCGCGCCGGAGCGACGGCCCCGACCATGTCCGCGCCCACCGTCGCCGGGATCGCCGACCCCGGCAGGGCGACGAGCGGGGCAGTCCGCGCGTGCGCGACCGCCGAAGCGGTACTGGGACCGGCCGTGACACCCGCGAGGGCGCAACAGGCCGCGAATGCCGCAACGCGGATGGGTGAACGGCCCGTCAACTCGACCGTCACTGTATCGCACGGTCTGGCGGTGTCTGGGTGCTGAAGTGCCTCGTCCCGGCGGTCAGCCGAGGGCGCTCGCGCTGACACGGAATGTGTATCGCGCGGGGTGCGGATCGAGGTTCCCGCCGGAGTCCACCGCCTGCGCCCAGACGGTGTGGACGCTGCCGTGGGCGAGGCCGTAGAGGACGAACGAGTTGCCCACCGCCCACCTCCAGCGGCCGCTGCCGACGCGGTAGCGGAACCGCAGGTCGCGGAAGCCGTCGGGGTCGGCGTCCTTCGCCGCCATCGCGAAGACGACGGTGGCCCGGTCGGACGGGTTGGCCGGCTTCGTCGTGAAGTGCGTGTCGGTCGGCGGGATCCGGTTGGTCGCCCACCACAGCGACCGGGCTGTGAGGGCGCCGCCGGCGCTGACCGCCGGGTCGAAGCCGCCGCTCGCGACCGCGGCGTCCCAGGGCCGGAAGCCGAGGTCGACCACCCGGCCGGCGCCGATCTGGCGCTCGGCCAGGAACACCTGGCCGAAGGTCGAGAACGGCCCCGCCGAGGGCTTGAGGCGGGCCAGCATGTGCCCGGAGGAGTAGTCCTGGATGATCGGCTCGCCGGAGCCCGGCCCGATCACGGTGAAGTGGGTCAGGCCCCGGGTGAGGAAGTGCGGCTCGATGGAGCCCGGCGCGAGCTGGTGGGCGCCGGCCGTGACCTGGCTCGGGAAGACGTCGTCGTAGGTGTACATCGCCCACTTCGACGCGAACCGGGTCGTCTGGCCGCCGACGGCGCTCGGCTCCTGCCAGCCCTCGTTCGCGCCCGCGAGCCAGTGCGTCTGGCCGCCGAGGACGACGCCGTGGCCCGCGTTGCAGTACGCGGCCAGGGCCAGGTCGAGCCCGAACCGGTCCTGCACGGAGAGGTCGGTGACGACGAGGGCGGACTGGTGGCCGCGCAGCGCGGCCGTGTAGGCCTTGGCGGAGAGCGAGCTCGAGTGCGCGTCGATGAAGTCCGACGGCCGCGGCACGGCGAGGAGGTTGGCCGCGTCCATGCGGTGGGCGATGTCCATGACGGCGTCGGCCGGGACGGCGGTGATGAGCTTGACGTGCAGGGCGGGGTGGGCCGGCGGCGGCAGCGTCTTCCACGTCGTCTCGAGCGTCGCCGGGCCGGCGCCGTCGTCGTAGGAGAGCGTCACCGCGTACGTCGCGTCCGAGGCCAGGTCGCCATGCAGGGAGAGCGACAGAATCTGGCCGCCGACGCCCGCGATCGGGCCGGCCCCGACGACGGCGTGGTTGGACGTCCGCTTGACCACGGCGTTGGCAGTCGTGACGGGCGCGGCGCACGACCAGGTGATCTCGGGCCGGTAGCGCAGCTTCGTCACGTGCGCGACGCAGTCGCCCGTCGCGGCGGCAGGGCCGGGCACGCCCGTCGCGAGCAGGGCGAGCAGCACGGTGGCAAGCACGATCCGCCTCATCACCTCTCTTAATCGGCACCGCGTCGCCATCGTCACAATCCCCCGGTTGGATGCACGGCCGACCGGGGTGCATGGGTACGGTTCAGGTGTGCCGGCGCAGCGATTCGCCTCCCTCGGCCGGTGGGTCTACCGTCGCCGGCGCGTGGTGGTCGGCCTGTGGCTCGCCGCCGTCGCCCTGCTCGCGCCGCTCGCGCCGCAGCTCCAGGGGATCCTCGCGTCGGGCGGGTTCATCGCCCAGGACTCCGAGGCCGTGCAGGCCGGGAACATGCTCTACCGCTGGCTGCCGCAGCGGCCGCGGTCCGAGCTCATCGTCGTTGCGCCCAACGGCAACGTGGCCGACCTGCGCCGCACCATCGCGCCGCTCGTGCGGTTCCCGCACGTCGTGCTGCCGCCGACCGGCCCGCACATCGTGCGCTCGCGCCGCGGCCACGTCGCCTACGCCGCCTTTCCGCTCGACGTCGACCCCGACACGGCCCGCGCCTACGTCGAGCGCTTCCGGGCCGCGCTGCGGCCGCCGCCCGGCTTCGCCGTCGACGTGACCGGGCCGCCGGCCGTGTTCGAGGACATCCAGCTCGCCACCTCGGCCGACCTGCGCCGGGCCGAATCGATCGGCATCCCGGCCGCCCTGATCGTGCTGGCGCTCGCGTTCGGGACGGCCGTCGCCGCCGGCATCCCGCTCGTCGTGGGCGGCGTCGCCGTGCTCACGACGCTCGGCCTTCTGTGGATGCTGGCCCACCAGGTGCCGCTCTCGATCTTCGTCCTGAACATCGCGACGATGCTCGGGCTGGGCGTGGGGGTGGACTACGCGCTCCTGGCCGTCTCCCGCTTCCGCGAGGAGCTGCGGGCCGGCAGGGACGTCGAGGCCGCGGTCGTCCGCACCGTCGAGACGGCCGGCCGGGCGATCGCCTTCTCGGGTCTCGCCGTCCTGATCGGGCTCTCCGGGATGTGGGCGTTCGGCCTGCGCGTGCTGTCGTCGATCGCGGCGGGCGGCACCATCGTCGTCGCCGTCTCGGCGGTCGCGGCGGTGACGCTCCTGCCGGCCATCCTGGGGATGCTGGGGCCGCGGGTCGAACGGGCGCCGCTTCTGCCCCGCCGGCGCGGCCGCGAGGGGGTCGGCTCGCACTTCTGGGAGCGGCTGGCCCGGACGGTGATGGCGCGGCCGTGGACGTTCATCGTGACGACGCTCGCCATCATCGGCGTGCTGGCGGCGCCGGTGCTCTCGGCCACGCTGAACGTGGCCCGGGCGGACGTCCTGCCGCCGCGCTTCGACTCCCGCCAGGGCGAGCAGTTGCTCGACACCGACTTCTCGCAGGCCGCCCTGAACCCGATCGTGGTCGTCGTCGAGCCGGGGGTGCCGCTCCGACCGCTGGCGAATCGGCTCGCCGCCGTGCCCGGCGTCGCCCGGGTCGCCCGGGTGGAGCGCGGCCCGCGCGGCTCGGCGATCGACCTGACGCCGGCCGTCAGCCCCTTCACCGACGCCGGCCGGGCCGTCGTCGACCGCATCCGCGCGCTGCCGGGCCACGGCCCGCAGTTCCTCGTCACGGGCGAGACGGCGGGCGAGCTCGACTTTCTCGCCCAGATCAAGGGCAGGGCGCCGTGGGCGGCCGCCTTCATCGTCCTCGCCACCTACTTCGTGCTCGCCCTGGCCTTCCGGTCGATCCTGCTGCCGGTGAAGGCGATCGTGATGAACAGCCTCTCGATCGCGGGCGCGTTCGGCGTGCTCGTGTGGGTGTTCCAGGACGGCCACCTGGACGGCTTCCTCGGCCTCACCAGGCTCGGCTACATCGAGTCGACGATGCCGGTCGTGATCGTCTGCACCCTGTTCGGCGTGTCGATGGACTACGAGGTGTTCATGCTGTCGCGCATCGCCGAGGCCTACCGGGCCGGCGCGAGCAACCGCGATGCGGTGGCGACGGGCCTCGTCGCGACGGGCCGGATCATCACGTCGGCGGCCTCGATCCTGGTCGTCGTCGGGCTCGCGTTCACGACCGCCGACGTTGTGATCGTGAAGGAGCTCGGGCTGGGGCTGGCCCTCGCGATCGGCCTCGACGCGACGCTGATCCGGTCGCTGCTCGTACCCGCCACGATGCGCGTCCTGGGCGACTGGAACTGGTGGCCGGCGGGCCGCAGCCGGCGGGCGGTACGGGGGCTCAAGTCGAGACCCGCGCACGTCGAAGACTGACGGGTACCGCGTTCCCGAACCGCGCGAGGCCCGCATGCCCGAGTCCGAATCGCTCACGCTCGACCCCGTCCCCGCCGAGTCGCCGCTCGCCGGCGTCGTCCGCGAGGACATCCGGCCTCCGGTCGGCCGTACCGTCCTGGCCGCGGCTCTCGCCGCCGCCCTGGGCGCGGCCGCCTGGGCGCTCATGGTCGCGCTCACGAACCACTCGATCGGGTTCGCCGCCGTCGGGCTCGGGTTCCTGGCGGGCCAGCTGGTGCATCGCTGCACGGGCGGCGAGCGGGGCGTGTTCCAGGCCGTCGCCGCGGCCCTCGCCGTCGTCGTCGCGCTCGTGGCCGGCAAGTACGCCGCCTTCGCCTACCTCCTGCATCGCGACGCGCAGCACCGCTTCGGCGCGCTCGGCGGCCGCTACTACGGGTACCTGAGCGGCCACACGTGGGATCTCTTCCACTCCCACCTGAGCAGCGAGTTCAGCCCCTTCTATCTGCTCTGGGTCGGACTCGGCATCGCCGCCGCGTGGCGGATCGTCGGCCCGACGACGAACGATGGTTGATCGGGAACTCCCCGTGCTGTCCTGGGCGGTTGCGACGGTTCGCAGCCGCAGCCCCGCCACCGCTGCCTGGCGAGCTACGGTCGTCCGTCCAGGCGCGCGCGGAGTTCCCGATCAACCATCTTGCTAGTTCGCGACCGCTTCGGGGTGGATGCGGCCGGCCTTCTGCGAGAGCGGGCCGCCATGGCGGTCGGCGCGGACGGCGAGCACCTCGGCCAGGATCGAGACCGCGGTCTCGGCCGGCGTGACCGCGCCGATGTCGAGCCCGAGCGGACCGCGGATGCGGGCGATGTCGTCCTCGGTGTAGCCGGCGTTCAGCAGCCGCCGGCGGCGGGCGTCCTGCGCCCGCCGGCTGCCCAGGGCGCCGATATAGGGCGTCTGTGACCGCAGCGCCGGGCCCAGCGCCGGCTCGTCGAAGCGGGCGTCGTGGGTGAGGACGACGACGTAGGTGGCCTCGTCCGGAGCGTGCATGTCGTAGGCCATCGCGGGCCAGCCGACCACGACCTCGTCGGCGTCCGGGAGCCGCTCGCGGGTGGCGAACTTGCCGCGGGCGTCCGAGACGATCGTGCGGAAGCCGACCGTCTTCGCCATCCGGCACAGCGCCTGGGCGGTGTCGACGGCGCCGAAGATCATCATGACGGGGGCCGGTGCGTAGTGCTCGACGAATGTGCTCTCGTCGGTGCGGGTCGCGGCCGAGTGGGCGTCACCCTCGCCGTAGACCTTCGCGCCGGCCGCGTCGCCCGCGAGCGTCGTCGTCACGGAGAGGCGGCGGCCGGACTCGAGCGCCGCCTCGACCCGGTCGAGCTCCTCGGGATCGGCAGGCTGGACGAAGACCTCGATCTCGCCGCCGCAGGGCAGGCCGACGTCGAATGCGTCGTCGTCGGAGATGCCGTAGCGCAGCAGAAGCGGCGGCCCGCCGGCCAGCACTTCCTCAGCCCGCAGCGCCACGTCGGACTCGACGCAGCCGCCCGAGACCGACCCCACCATCTCGCCGCTCGAGCTGAGCGCGAGCCGGGAGCCGAGCGGGCGCGGGGCGGAGCGGCGGGTGTCGACGACGGTTGCCACCGCGACGCTGTCACCGGCCGCGAGCATCCGCCGGACGTCGACCAGAACCTCGCGCATGGGGACACGGTAGCAGGTCGCTTGCGCACGCAATCAGGCGGATGTGGCCCGCGCCATGCGCGTTCGTCTACAGTTCCGGGTCGCCATGAAGACCTACACCGCCAAACCGGGTGAGATCGAGCGCAGCTGGTACGTCGTCGACGCCGAGTCGAAGACGCTCGGGCGGCTCGCCACGCAGATCGCGGACGTGCTCCGCGGCAAGGGCAAGCCGGCCTACACGGCCCACGTCGACACGGGCGATTTCGTGATCGTCGTGAACGCCGAGAAGATCCACGTCACCGGACAGAAGCTCGACCAGAAGATCTACTACCGCCACAGCGGTTACCCCGGCGGCCTGCGCTCGCGGACGCTGCGCGAGCAGCTCGAGCGCCGGCCCGAGGAGGTCATCCGGAAGGCCGTGCGGGGGATGCTGCCGAAGAACCGGCTCGCCGCCGCGCAGCTCAGGAAGCTGAAGGTCTACGCGGGCCCCGACCATCCGCACGCGGCCCAGAACCCCGAACCCCTGCAGGAGAGAGCGTAGTGGCAGACACCGCCGTCTCGTACCGCGGCACCGGCAAGCGCAAGACGTCGGTGGCGCGAGTCGTGCTCGTTCCCGGCGCCGGTGCCATCACGGTCAACGGCAAGGCGATCGAGGAGTACTTCCCCCGCCAGACGCTGCGCGCGATCGCGATCGCGCCCCTGCAGCTGACCGGCACCGACTCGGCCTACGACGTGCGCGCCCGGATCGACGGCGGCGGCATCGCCGGCCAGGCCGGCGCCCTGCGGCACGGCATCTCGCGTGCGCTGATCGGCGTCGACGAGAACCTGCGCACGGAGCTGAAGCGCCAGGGTTTCCTGACCCGCGACGACCGCCAGGTCGAGCGCAAGAAGGCGGGGCTCAAGAAGGCCCGCAAGCGCCCCCAGTTCTCGAAGCGCTAGCGGCCCTGCCGTGCGCACGTTGTTCGGCACCGATGGGGTGCGAGGCGTCGCCGGCGTCGACCTGACCGCCGAGCTCGCCCGCGACCTGGGCGCGGCCGCAGCCGCCTGGGCCGGGGAGGGGTCGCGCGTGCTGATCGGCCGCGACACCCGCGAGTCCGGGCCCGAGCTGGAAGAGGCGCTGGCCCAGGGCATCGTCTCCGGCGGCGGCCGGGCCGTCCACGCGGCCGTCATCCCGACGCCGGGCGTCGCCGTCCTCGTCCGCCTGGGCGAGGCGGAGCTCGGCTGCGTCATCTCGGCGTCGCACAACCCCTACCAGGACAACGGCATCAAGTTCCTCGGCGGCGACGGGCGCAAGCTCGGCGACGACCTGGAGGCCGCGATCGAGCGGCTCGTCGGCTCGGCGCCGGCCGTGTCCGGCGGCTCCGCCGTGGAGCTCGGTGGGGCGGTCGACCAGTATGTCGGTTGGCTTGCCTCGACGTATGGCCAGGGTGTCGAGGTTCCCGGCGGCCTCGTCGTGGACTGCGCAAACGGCGCGGCTGCCTCTGTTGCTCCCCGTCTGTTCGAGGCCATCGGCCTCGGACGGGCGGAGCTGATCGGCGACGCGCCGGACGGGCGCAACATCAACGCCGGCGTCGGCTCGACGCATCTCGACGCCGTCGGCGACGCGGTGCACGCCGCTGGCGCTGCCTGCGGGATCGCGTTCGACGGCGATGCCGACCGCTGCCTCGCCGTCGATGCCGCCGGCCGGCCTGTGAACGGTGACGCCATCATCGCGGCGATCGCGCTCGCCCGCCGGGTCGACCGGGTCGTCGTCACCTCGATGACGAACCTCGGCTTCCACCGGGTCATGCGCGAGCACGGGATCGCGGTGGAGGTGACCGACGTCGGCGACCGCTACGTGCTCGAGCGGATGCTCGCGACCGGCGCGACGCTCGGCGGCGAGCAGTCGGGCCACGTCGTCGACCTCACCCACCACACGACGGGCGACGGTCTGGCGACGGCGCTCATGCTCCTCGCGGCGCTGCGGCAGCTGGGCATGTCGATCGCCGAGCTGGCCGACCTGATCGTGCCCTTCCCGCAGAAGCTCGTCGCCGTCCGCGCCGACCGCAAGGCGCTGGCCGGGTCGGAGCGGATCTGGCAGGAGGTCGCGACGGCCGAGGCGAAGCTCGGGGAGGAAGGGCGTGTGGTGCTCCGGGCCTCGGGCACGGAGCCGGTCGTCCGGGTGATGGTCGAGGCCGCGGATGCCGCGTCGTGCGCGGCCATATGCGACCATCTGGTCGGGATCGTCCAGACGGAGATCGGGGAGGACTGATGTGCGGGATCGTCGGATACGTGGGTGGACGCCCGTGCAAGGAGCTCCTGCTGACGGGGCTCGAGAGGCTGGAGTACCGCGGATATGACTCCGCCGGCATCTGCCTGATCAACGGCCGGGCGGACATCACCCGGCGGGTCGGCAAGGTGTCGGTGCTGCGCGACGCCGTCGGCGCCGCGTCGCACCCGGCGACGACCGGCCTCGCTCACACCCGCTGGGCCACCCACGGCGGCGTGATCGAGGCCAACGCGCACCCGATCGAGGCCTGCGAGGGCTCGGGCGTGACGGTCGTCCACAACGGCATCATCGAGAACTACGCGGCGCTTCGCCGCGAGCTGTCCGAGGCCGGTCACGTCTACCACTCCGACACCGACACCGAGGCGATCGCCCACCTGGTCGAGGAGTGCTACGACGGCGACCTCGTCGAGGCGGTGCACAAGGCCTACCAGCGGCTGGACGGGCACTTCGCGTTCGCGGTCGCCCACCAGGACAGCCCCGGCGTGCTCGTCGCCGTCCGGCGCGGCTGCCCGCTGGTGGTCGGCGTCGGCGAGGGCGAGATGTTCATGGCCTCCGCCATCCCGGCGTTCCTGGCCGAGACGCGCAAGGTGCAGCACGTGTTCGACGGCGAGATCGTCGTCGCCCGCACCGACGGCGCGACGTTCCTCTCCGGCGACGGCACCGTGATCGAGCGCGAGGTGCAGGAGGTCGAGTGGGACGACGACGCGGCCGAGAAGCAGGGCTACGAGACGTTCATGCTCAAGGAGATCTGGGAGCAGCCCGACGCGGTCGCGGAGACGATCGGCGAGCGGCTCTACCACGGGCAGCTGCAGCTCGACGGCCTCAACCTGACCGACGAGCAGATCCGCGGCCTCTCCCGGATCGTGTTCCTGGCCTGTGGGACGTCGTACCACGCCGGCCTCGTCGGCCGCTACCTGCTCGAGGAGTGGGGGCGTGTCCCGTCCGAGTCGGACATCGCCAGCGAGTGGCGCTACCGCCACGCGGTCATCGACGAGAACACGCTCGTGATCGCGATCGCCCAGTCGGGCGAGACGATCGACACGCTGGCGGCGATGAAGGAGGCCCGCGCCCGGGGCGCCCACGTCCTCGCCATCACGAACGTGATGGGCAGCCAGATGACGCGCGAGTGCGACTCGGTGCTCTACACCCGGGCGGGGCTCGAGATCGGCGTTGCCGCCTCGAAGACGTTCACCGCGCAGCTGACGCTGCTCTACCTGCTCGCGCTGCGCCTCGGCACGATCCGCGGCACCGTCACAGGGGAGCGGGCCGACACGCTGCTCCAGCAGGTGCGCTCGCTGCCCGACCTCGTGCGGCAGACGCTCGAGCGCGGCGAGCTGGTCGAGCCGATTGCCGACCGCTTCGCGGGCAACGAGTTCTTCCTCTACCTGGGCCGCAACATCGGCCTGCCGATCGCGCTCGAGGGCGCGCTCAAGCTGAAGGAGATCTCCTACATCTCGACCGACGCGTACGCGGCCGGCGAGATGAAGCACGGCCCGATCGCGCTCCTCGACGATTCGACGCCGGTGGTCGTGATCGCGACCGACGGCCACGTCTACGAGAAGGTCGTCTCCAACATCGAGGAGGTGCGCGCCCGCGGCGCCCACGTGATCGCCATCGCGACCGAAGGCAATGACGGCATCCGCGAGCTGGCCGAGCACGTGCTCTACCTTCCGCGCACCGAGCCGGAGCTCCAGCCGGTGCTGGCGGTGCTGCCGCTCCAGCAGCTCGCCTACGCGATCGCGACGCGTCGCGGCCTCGACGTCGACAAGCCGCGGAACCTGGCGAAGACCGTCACGGTGGAGTAGGGCCGCGGTCAGTCATCCGTTCACCCGCGTCGACGAGCAGTCAGATCCGGGGGTGTGGATCGACGTTCTCGACCGACTTCGCCGCGACCCGCTCTACGCCGGCTACAAGCGACGCGTCGCCGATCTGCTCGACGCGCAACCGGGCTGGCGCCTCCTCGAGGTCGGCGCCGGGACCGGCGCCGACGCGCTCGAAGTTGCCGCACGGTTCCAGGTGAGCGTCGTCGGCGTCGACGTTTCGAAGGCGATGGTCGACGAGCCCCGGCGCCGCGGACTCGCGGACGCTGTCGTGGCGGATGCGCATGCGCTGCCGTTCTCGCCCGCCGACTTCGACGCAGCGTGGGCTGACCGCACCTTCCAGCACCTCGCCGATCCGATGGCAGCGTTGCAGGAGCTCATTCGGGTGGTCCGTCCCGGCGGACGGATCGTGATCGCGGATCCCGACTATGGCACCCAGGTGGTCAACGTCCCTGATCAGGAGCTGGCGGTTCGAGTCCTCGCGTTCCGCGCGGGCGTCGGAAACTGGACGCTCGCCCATCAGATGCCACGGCTGTTCGCCGAGGCTGGACTGCGCGACGTCGAAGCCGAGGCGATACCGATCGTCATTCGCGACCCCGGGGCGCTCGACAACGCGCTCGGGCTGCGAGACTGGGCGAGGCTGGCCGTCGAGCAGGGATCGATCGGACGAGATGACGCCGCCGGGTGGGAGTCGATGCTCGATGCGTCGATCGCCGGGGGCTGGTTCCTCTACGCCTTCAACGTCTTCATCACGCGCGGAGCGACGCCCGTTCGTTCCTGAGCTCGACGGAGGTCAGGTGGTCGCAGATGCGGTGACCGAATTGGCCCAGAACCGCCAGGAGAAGCGA
>Ga0207695_10003526_pt1 | contig 21917 bp, 22 predicted proteins | sample KBSC54metaG_FD_184354 | JGI IMG/M metagenome (GOLD analysis project Ga0207695, IMG submission 184354) | Corn rhizosphere microbial communities from Kellogg Biological Station, Michigan, USA - KBS C5-4 metaG (SPAdes) (version 2) | ecosystem: Host-associated > Plants > Roots > Rhizosphere > Soil...
GCGATGAACGAGGCGTTTTGAATATGAAGGCCGTTCGTTCCGTCAGACTGGAACCGAACCTTCGAGTTTACCGCCGTACCAGCGCTTGGAAGGTCTAGGAGAAGTTCGCTTGCGACGGACGCCGCGTAGCCCGTGGCCTCAATTCTTGCGAGCGACGGCCCATAATCAGAACCGTTGTGGTTCAGGTAGAAATCACCGGTTCCCGTCGTGTCCTTTGCGGCAACTCCCGTGAAGGATAATCGCAGCTTCGACCCAGCCGGATAGGTGAGCGGCAAGACGAGGCCGGGAACATCGACAATGGTGGCGCTGGTCGTGGTTTGCGTCGAAAAGTTCAGTTGGGCGGTGGAAATCGAATAGACGCTATAGGAACGCTGACCGTTAACGTAGCGGCTCCCATCGGTAAGCTGGACACTAAGTCCTGTAATGTTGGGAATATATCCGCTGTCCGAATTGTCGAACCACGCCATATTGCCGCCAGTCCCGGCGGTCCCGGTCATCCCTTGGGAGAAGCCGCCCTGACGAAGCTGGTTGCCGCCAGGAAACCAAGTCGATCCAGGCCACTGCGTCCACTTGTGGGAGAAGCCCCCGCCATCGTTGCCGCCAGCGGGAATGAATTGTGTACCGTTGTAGCTGTTGTTGTCGCATCCGGCGAACTCAATGCCGGAAGTGCCGGTAGAGCCGCCGTAGAATAAAACACCGCCATATATGTCCATGTTGGCGGTGTCGGGGTTGCCAACAAGCGTGGTGGCAGTCGATACGCCAGAGGTTAGGAGCAGTCCGTTGGCGGAATTGCTCGCCGGATCATAGGCGTAGCAATCATAAAGAGAAGCGTTGCCGCAGCCGTGGCCCACACCCGTCGGAAATCCGGTGCGGGTCGTGAAAACATAGCTGTTCGTTGTCCAGTTGCGGACAATGACGTTTCGGTAAACGAAGTCGTCAACATGGTTGGTCTTGAGTCCGATCCCGGCAAGTCCGTTGGCGTCAAGTTCTATGTTCTCAATCTGGATTCCGTGAAGCGGACCCTGGAGGTTGATGACCGCCTTCGTGGTATCCGCCGAGCCTCCATAACGGAGGACCGTAGGTGCCAGGGTCTGCACATTGGAAACAGATGGCGACGATCCCTTTCCAGCCCCGACAATGCGGATATTGTGATGCTTTGTGGACTGTGACGTGTTCGTCCCGTCGCCCACCGGGATTTCGTCTGAGAAATAGAAAATACCCTGCGGGACGATGAGCGTTCCGCCGCCATAGAGCGACGATAGCATATCAAGTCCAGCAGCGAACGCGGCGAGGTTCGCGGTCTTTGTGACAGAGGACGTTCCAGCGGTGAGCGGCACGACTGCAATGCCCTGCGAACCAGCGTTTGCCCAACTGGTTCTAACCCACGCGCCCGAGGCTCCGGTTGGATCGGAACTCGGCGCGACATAAAGACCCTGATTTGGATCGGCTGTAACGTGGGCTGAATGATTGGCACTATCGAATACGAACGTTCCTTCACGTCCTGATTCCGTGAGGATGGCTGACTGTCCGGAGACGGGAAGTTCGATATCCGCCATCTGCGACCGCGTGGAAGCCGCCGATCCCGACGCGAGCGTGATCGTGTTCAGGCCGAGCGGTAGGCTTGCAATCGTCTGATAGAGCGTTGTGGAGTCGGCGGCGTAAACAAGAAGGTTGTACGTCCCCGGCTGCACATAAAATGAGGCGTTGCCGTCAGAGTCGACCAGTGCCGCATTGGCGACACCGGACACGTTGATAATCGGCGTTCCATTGTTGTCTGAATAGAGCGAGACGGCATTATTGCTCGTATCCGTTAGGCGCACGAAATAGCCGACGAGCGCGTCACCCTTTTTGTTGGTGATCGCCCCAAAAAAATGGAACATGGATTACCTCGTTTTTATTGGGTTCCGCCGCCGAGCGGGATCTCGTTGAGCCAGTTTAGAACGGCGAGGACTGTCGCCGTTGCGGTGTTGCCGAGACTATCGGTCGCTGTGCATGACAGGTTGGCGGTTCCGTTGGTGCCTTGCCCCCCAGCAACGGTGCCGGTTAGCGTCACGGTGGCGTTCGTGCTGTTGGCGAGAGACACGCCGGTGAGACCGGTGGTTGATGTTATCGACCAACTATAGGTGAACGGGCCCAGCCCACCGGTCGGAGTGGCTGTGGTGGAAACCGATAATGTCCCGGTGGTCGTGGATCGGCTCGATGTGACGGCGGGAGACGGGCTTATCGACAGCGTAACCGGCAAGACGAAGGTCGCGATGTCGCGCCATGCACCGGAGATATAGGCTTTGCCGTTATGGAGCGTGCGCCATCCGCCGTTGAGAAACGCCCTCCCGGAAATGATTGTGGCCCACGCGCCATTCAGGCGAGCGATCAATAGAAAAACACCACGTCGCCCTCTGACGGGGACGCCGGATTTGCAGAGCCGGAAGCGAGAAACGAGATTTTGCCGCCAGACTGGGCTGAATTGGCATTGTAGAAATAGCCGCCGTTGCCGGAGCGCGTGATCTGTCCAGTGAACATTCCTCCGCTCGTCGGCATGAGATTGGAGACATTGATCGCCGCAACGGTATCGGAAAGCGACCGGCCATCGGCCATCAGCTGCCGGATTGCGTCGTTGATATTGGCCGCAGCGCAGCCTTCGGCGATGCTAAGGCCGCCGATCGTCACATTCAGGGACGGCGTGGTGTAGTAACTACTGAAGGCCATTCGGCTCTCCGTTTGTTTTAGGTCAGCAAATGGTGTATTGAGACAGGATGCACGGCGATTGGCTGGCCCTGTTCATTGGAACCGCTATCGCGAGCGCGATCTGCGCTTGGCTGGATTATCGAGAGAGGCCTACTGGCCCTGCGGAATAAGTGGCAGCATGGCCGCAGATCCGAACATCCCCCCGGCGTTTCCGGTTGCCGTTAGATAGCGCCTGTAGGCAGCATTACGGGCGATCATGTCATTCAGCGCCGCATTTGCTGCCGATGGGTCTTGATTAAGCAGAAGGGGGCCGATTTGAGCGGCCTTGGCTGCACTCATGCGGTTGAATACCCCGTTCCCAGCCTTGCGCAGACCCACCTCGGCCATGTCGAACGGAATTGATGTTCCTCCGGACATAATGCCCTTCATGGCAGCGTTGCCGAGTTCAATGTTGTCGAACATCTTGTCCGCCTGGGTTCTGGCCGCCGTCTGTGAGCCGCCCAGAACTTCATTGCGGGTCGCGGACATGTCGTTTTCAAGCTGCGCCAATCGCCCGAAATTGGACGCTCCGTTCGGGAAGATCGATGCCACTTTCGCCTGCTGGGCAGGGGACCCGTAGATCCGCGCCATCGGGTTGGCCGTGAACCGGGTGTTGTTCACGGTATCCGCCATATTCGAGGCGTAACCACGCTGGAAGAATGGGGCGTTGGCCTCCGTTTGGTTGCCGAACCCGAGTTGAGCCTGCGTCGGAGTCACGCCCGGAGCCGCCGCGCCATACCCACCCTCAGCCGCACTTCCGTTGGAGATCGCGTCCGAATAAACCTGGTTGGCCTTGGCATAGGCCGGGTTCAGTTCGCCCAATCTTCCTCTGAACTGGCCGCGAAGCATGTTGACCGACTGCGTCCACGGATCGTTGAGATTGAGAGCGCCCGTAACCGGATCGCGCTTGTCCTCGACGAGGCTGTCGAGACCCATTTTTGTATAATGCAGCGTTTTCCAGTTGGGCGAAGCGTTGATAATCGGCTCGCCGCTGGAATCGACGCTGAAGGACAAGTCGGCGGGGCTCTCACCGCGGTTCAGTGCAATGCGGTACGCTCTGCGAACCGCCTCCTCGCCGTCCGGCGTGCGAAGGACATCGTTTATTCTCGGGTCGTTGGGAGCCTCAGCGTTGAATGCCTGCTCATAGTGAGGCTGCGCGATCTGCTGGGCCTTGGAGCGAGCTTCCGCAATCATCGTCTTGAGGTCGCCGGGTTGAGCGAGATTGGTGCTAATGCCCTGAAGCGTCCGATCGGCCTGTCCAAGTGCGCGCGGATTAAGAAGGGTGTTGCCCAACTCCATAACATCCGGGCTCTTGCGAGCGGCGCTCCCGGCCAAGGCGCGGAGTTGTGGGTTGGAGTCGGCCAGAGAATACGGCAGATTAAGGTTGGCCGCATCGGTAAGGTTTTGCTGGACACCGGACAGGGCGTCCGAATTACCGAAAACGGGCTTGACGATTGCGGATTCTCCACTGTTGAGCGCAACCGGAGGACGGTAGCCGAACATCCCTGCGGCCTTGCCGCCGACAGCACGTCCGACAGGGGCGAGCAGGAAGCGCGCAACAGCATCACCCGCAGCCGCCGTTCCCGCCCCGATCGCAGCACCTTCAAGGGGATGATCGGGGTTTGAAGCCGCCCCGTAAGTGCCGCCGTAAAGCTCGTTTGCGAGAAAGCCTCGAGCGCCGGGATTATTGACGAGACCGCGTGCGGCTTTGCCGATTACCGGAGCATCCGAGAGTGCTACGGATGCGCCCTTGAGAAGGTGATTTGCTCCCACCGCCCCAGCAACGGTTCCAGCAAGATCGCCAGCAAAGGCCGCTCCGGGATGGGCGCTATTGGCATACTGCTGATAGAACTGTCCTTTGTCGCCAGCCGCAAGAACCGGAAGCCCGGCCGTGGCGGCATTCATGGCATTGGCCGTGAATACACCCGGAGCAGAGCCAGCGACATTGCTGATGAGCTGGTCGCCCATACTCATAGGGGTACGGCTGATGCCGGAGAACAACGGTTGCGGATCGGCGGGGTGGGTCTTGTACCAATCAACGGCCTTCTGGTAGCCCGATGGCGGGGCGGGGACATCACCCCGCACCCCGCGTTGCGCGTTCATTTGCTGCCAGCCGGAAAGCGCTTGCGAATACGGCGTCCCGGAACGAGCCGCTTGTTCCCAGAACGCCGCACTCTGTGGGTCGCCCGTCTCACTGAAGCCATCCGTTGATGACGCCGGTGTCCCTGGAGGGGCGGTTAAGGGTGGCGTGCCACCTGTAGGGGTGCCACCCCCTGTTCCACCACCGCCGGTAGTGTTTGGCATGGATGGAACCCCGGCGAAATACTTCTGTGCCACGTCAGGTGCGACACTCATCAACTCCTCGCGGGTTTGTGCGGGGAGAAGCATGAAGTCAGGCTTGGACAGCCCCCCATTGCCATAGACGAACTGCGCGCGGTTGGCGGCCAGTTTGGACGCCAGAAGGTCAATCGCGCCGTGGATATTATCCATCTTCTGCTTGGCCGATAGCGACGAGGAGAATTGCGCACCCGCTTCGTTCTGCTTGCCTTGGCTGTTCGTTCCGTAAGCCGCTGCCACCTCGTCTCCGAGAAGCTGCGCATTCTGGTCGTAGGCTGGCTGCTTGCCGCTAAGGAGATGCGAATCGACCTCATTGGCAATCGAATTGAGCGGCGTGACCGGCCCCCCGAACACGTCCGGCACAAGGCCCTTCAGCCTCGCCGCATGGCCCACCGCTGTAATAAGAGCATTATCAGACTGCCCAAGGCCACCCACCGCCGCATTTTTGCGGGCGGCGGCGCGCGTGGCGTAGTTCGTCGCGTCAATCGTGGGATCGGCGCGCATTACGTCGGTTAGCAGCGCCTGCCCCGCCGGAGAGCGCATCATCTGCGCGCTCGGGAACGGGATACGGCCCTCGGCCAAACCCTGGATATAGGCTGCGCGGCCCGGATTGGTTTTCTGGAGGTATTGGAGGTATTGCGGACCGCTCATTGAGGCGGTCGAGCCCTCGCTCGGATGATTTATCGCCCACTGCTCTTGCGCGGTCTTTGCGGCGATCTGTGCCGCTTCCGCATCCGCCTTGGCTTTAGCTTCCTGCGCGGCGGCAGTGTCCGTGGCGATGCGAGCCTCAACCTGCGACCTTTGCAGATTCGTCGCTGCCTGCGGGGCCTGATAGGGCAATGTGGGAGACGCGAGCGGGGAGTTTCCGTGGCTGACGAATTTGGGATTGGCCGGGTCGCTAACGTCCCAGATGTTACCCTGTTCGTCACGGGCCAAAGGTTGCGCCATTAAAATCCCCTCACGGCTCGCAGATTGCTGCGAACGTAGCTTTGAGTTTCCTGCGGCATTGAACCGAACCAGTCCGACCCTCGCGCGTGGAGCGCCGAGTCAACCCTTCCGGGTCCAGCATTGTAAGCCGCCCACATCTTGGCGAGATCGCCGCCGTAGCGCTGCTGCATTGCGGCGCGATATTGCTCCCCAACGCGAACGTCATCCTGCGGCGTTCCGTTGCTAGGCGCTATGCCAAAACCCGGGTTTGCGGCGGTCGATGGCATGACCTGCATCAGTCCGCGAGCGCCCTTCGGGGACACTGCATTCGGGTCGCCACGGCTTTCGCTGTGAATGGTGATTACATCCAAGTTAGTAGGCTGGAAAGTTGCCCGACGCTTGCGGCGTCGGACCTCCCAGCGGCGTGAGCTTCCCAACGGGCGCTTTGGGCGGCTGAAGCGCCCCAGTGATTTGCGAGCGCAGCATCATGCCCAGCGGCGTGACAACGGCGGGGTCCAGTTCGTTCTGGGTCCGCGTTTGCATCGCCTGCGTCCATTCCGGCGTTCCTGGCCTGATCCCGGAAGCATAAAGCGACTGCGCAAAGTCCCCGTCCGGGTACATCAGCTTGAGTTGCGCCTGAAGCGGGAGCATCGTCATCTGGCGCTGCATTTCGAGGTTCTGCCGGTGCTCGTAGACCTGTTCCTCAAGCGCCATCTGCTGGCGCTCCTGCATGGCCTTGAGCCCGGCGAGACCGACTTGCTGGCTCGGCCCCGGCATTCCCGCGAGATAACCGTTCAGGGCCGCAGAAATCGCCTGCGCGACACCGAACTTCCCGCTTCCGAACATGCCCTTGGGCATTGGGTCTGGCGAGACGCTCTGCGGTTGGGCGAACGATGGTTGGGCCGTTTGCCCTAACTGCGGAAGCAACGGGGGCGCGTTTTGCTGCCAGAACGGTGACAGGGCCATTATTCCATGCTCCCGAGAGCGGCGTAATTCACGCCGTCGTAGCCATCACGGAAGTTCGGCACATAGGCGTATGGCCGAAGGTTCTTAACCTCGTCGGAAAGAACGCCCCTGACCTTTTCGCCGCTCGGGTCCGACTTCCAGTTCCACTCGTAAATGCCGAGTCCGTCCTTCGCCTCACCAAGCTTCCTGATGTTGGTTTTCAGCCTGCGATCAGAACCCATGATGGCCGCCGACCCCAGCGCGGCCCCGGCCCCAAGCAAACCATTCAGCCATCCGCCGGGTTGAGTCTGCGATTGCTGACCATAACCACTGTAAAGACCGCCGATACTCCCGAGGGCATTGGCTCCGTAGTATGGAAGCTGACCGGCGAGCTGTTGCGCGCCCAGAAGCGGCGCATATCCGGCGTACTGTGAACTCGTGTAGCCGGGGAGCATTCCCGCCGCCTGCTGCTGGTTCTGCCGTTCCGCCTGGTAATTCTGCATCAGCGGTTGAAGCTCGCCCTGCGAAACGCCCCTTGCGAGGTCGATGGCGTGGTTGCCGCTTCCGGTGCGGCCATATTGCGAGAAGGCCGCATTCACCGAGTTTCCGGCCTGCTGACCCGCATAGTCGGCCATTTGCTGGGTATAGGGATTGGAGTTGAGATACTGGCCGCCGAGCGTGGAATTAATATAATCCATCCCCGGTTGAAGCTGCTGGCCGGTCTTGGCGATCTGGCCCTGAAGTCCAGGAATGGTTGTTCCGGTAATCCCGCTCTCGATATTCGATAGATTCCCGGCGTTGGCGTTGACGGCGTTGGTAATGCCCTGCCCGGCCCCGAGAAGAAGCGGTTGCGCCGGAGACCATGGAGTCGATGAACTGGTGGTTTTTGAAGTTTTCTTGCCCACTCAAATCTCCCGCGCGTAGACGAACGTTTTCGGGTCCGTCTCGCCAACTTTCACCCAACCAAGTGCGCGAAGGCTTTTCAGCCATCCGGCACGCCCAATGCCGATTATGCGCGTGGCTCCCACCATTCGCGCTCCGGCCCCAATCACATTGTCCAATTGCCCGAGCCACCGGTGGTGATCTCGCCCACCGACCAGTTTCACTTCGACGTATCGTTCAGTGCTCAACCACGCCGTCGCCACGGCCAGAAGCTCGTTGCCGTCCATGACGGCGCACAGAACCTCGTCGGGATCCAATACCGATGCGAAGTTGCCCCTCTCTCTCGCTGGTTCGAGGAGGGCTTTTGCCTTTTCCCAATGTTCCCAATTGACCGGATCGGGCACAAACCCGATTGTCAGGCCGGAGTTACCGACGCTGACCCGTCCAGCACCCACCACACATCTGTCGCGAGCTTGCCGTTGGCTCGCATCATCCGGTTATTCGTCGTATCCCAAACCTGCCTACCGGCATATTTGCCGACGGTGTTCACTGTCGCCGTTTTGGAGGCGATGTTGGCGGCGGTGTCGCTTGCAATCGCGGTCAGGCCCAAAAGGTAATTAACCGCCCTGGCTATATTGCGCGGAGTATCACCAAGTGGCGCAAGCGATGGATAGTTCATCGACCGTCGCCAGCTTCAAACTCCGCCTCGATACCCTGCGCGTAGGTCCAGACAGCCGAAGCGGGGATGCTCCATGTAATGTCGTTATACCGCCCGTTGGCACGAAGAGGCATTTTGCCGTTGGTGCGCATTTCGGAAGTCGAAACCACGCTCGGGCCATCCCCGGCCTTGAGCTTGGAATTGACCGTCACTGTCGCCGCCTGCGCGTCCGTGATCGCCCTGAGCGAGCGTATCCTCGACCGCCTTCCCGGCATCGGCTCGACATTCTGTAGCGTAATCGAGGCCTGCAGGTTGCTTCCAGCGAGCGTCCCGATGACGTTCGACGAATTGGCGATCAGAAGGAGCGGGTCTCCGCCAGCATAGATCGGATCGTCTAGGCTTCCAGTTATCGCGTCGATGCTGCCGCCGATGGAATCGATCGAGGTGTTCGACGTGAAGCCGTCCGCGATCCACTGCACGTCAGCCTGAATCACCGAGGCCTTCTTTAGAACCCAGTTGTAGACGATGATCCTGCCGGGATTGGCGGGCATCGCCCACATGACAAGGCTGCTGCGCGGATCGATCGCCGAGACCATCCCGTCGATTTCCGAGCGCGAATAGGTCGAGAAGAACCAGCGATCGAACTTCTCGTTTGAGATCGGAATGACCTGCTCGCCGTCGCACATCTCAAAACCGCGCTCAGAGAGAAAGAAGATCAGTCTCCCGACATTGGCGACGGATCCCTGGCTCATGCAGCCGATCTCGGGGCTGATGACATCGAACTGGAATACGATGTCTAGCCCACCGGCCTGCCCGACATAGGAAACGCGCCTTACGGCCCCCTTCTGAAGGATTATTCCATATTCCCCGCCGACAATGGCCATGACCTTGCCGCCATCGGGAAGCGGCTGCGTGTCGGCTTGATTAACCCCTGTCGTCCACGATGAGGAATCATTGAACTGCGACCAGCGAACACCCATTGAGCTGCCGTCTGCGGCCCCGGCCATCACGAAGTCGCGGACGGTCGCAACGTCTGTCGCGGTCGGCGCTCCGGTTATCGCGACGGCGGTCCCGGCATTGATGTCATGCGAAACCAATTGCCCCCCGTTGGCGCAAATCACATGATCGCCAAACTGGGTAAATCTCCAGCGCGTTGCCGACGCGCCGCTGAAAACTGAAGTCCACGTTCCTGCGGCGTATTTATAGAGGTTGGTTGCGGTCCCGGCCAAAAGAACCGTGGTTCCGGTTGACGAGACGAACGACGCTATGCCCTTGATCGCGGAAGGAACGGCGGCGGTGATTGCGGAAAAGCCTTTCACCGGCATGTAGCCATTGGCGATCGGCAGCATATTCGAGATTGCGGAGACGCCGCCGGGAAGGTCGGGCAACCACTCCCCGAACGGGAAGGTTTTCAGCATCGAGCCCCGCGAACCTGAACAACCGAGTTGGGGACCAGCGGGCCAGCCCCAAACCTGTCGTTGCGCGCTGTCTGGTTGATGCGGTCCACAACCTGGGCCAGCATTCCCTGCCACTGCCCGGCCCTGGTTGCATTATCGAGATAGATTTCAGCGTTGAAGAGGGTTGCATAAAGATAGGCGTCGGGGTGCTTGTCGAGCAACCAGTTGGATTCGTTTGCATCGGAAAGCGCTTCGATTTGCGCGAAATACGTCATTGTCAGCGTGGTGGTTGCCGCTGGCGGTGGGATCAGGGTCAGGCCGCCATTGACCAGGGCGTAAGCGACTGGAACGCCGGTAGAGCCGTCGAACTCCGATCGTATGGCCGTGGGAGCCATCCCCCGAAGCGGGGTGTCGGGCGAACCCTCGACGTAAATGGTCCGCATCGCCAGATAATCGTTGGGAAGACCAGTCTCTTCCGTCGTGGTGGTGAAAGTGGTTTCCTTCTCCATATCTGGCGTGCGCAGTTCGCGATTGAACATCGCCTCCGCCATCTGCACGAACATCGGTATTTTCGGATTGAGGTCGGCGCGGTCGAGCCAATCTTCAACAGCCGATTTGAGGGTTGAATAGTCGGGGATCGCCGATGTCGAGGGGACACCGATCGAGAAGGCGAATGACATTCCTTTTCCCCTTGTTTACTCTCGCCTACAGAGGGCGTATTTCCCTCATTCATGCATGACGCCGCAGAAGCGATCCTGATCACCGGAGCGATGATCGTCGCAATCCTCCTGTGGATTGCCGCCTGCGTCTATTTCGGAGTTCAGCTGCCCGCTTAGTGATGCATGTGCATGTTCGTGAGCGATCCCGACCATGCCGATGGAATGAGCATCCATCCACTGTCCGTCTCATTGAAATGCTCTTCCGCAGTGAAGTCGATCTGCGGACTTCGCGAGACGCCCGATTCCCCGGAAAAGCCGCCCTTCAAATAGTGCGAGCTGTCGTACTGTGAGCTATTGCATTCGTGACCCGTATTATGCTCGACGCCCATGCAAGCCTGTTCGGCAGTGAGGAAGATATTGTTGTCCCATCCGAACAGCCAGTCTGTGTGAAAGGTCGTTCCAGGAGGAAGTTGAGCGCTGGTTAGCGAGTGCGCCGAGCGATAGCTGATGTCGCTCGACAAATCCCATCTTTGCCGGTCTGCCCAGCCATATTGCGTATAGTGGATTTCCAGAACCAGAGCCGGGATCTGATAATAGTTTTTCGGGCATACGAACTTGCTGTTGTCGATATCGTAAATGGACGGGATGACGTGCTTATACCCTCCCGCACTCCAGAGGTTCGTCCCGTCGTAACAGCGGGCTCCGGAAAGGGTGATATAGAAGTCCTGATTGGCGTGCATCGTCTCCGACGCCACGGTCATCGAGGTGGATATGTTGTAAGTGCCGGTTCCTCCGGTTCCCGTGCCGAATGAACTGATCGTCGGGCCGCTGGAAATGCCCTGTCCCGAGAGAATGGTTCCGGTTTTGATCGTGCCCGATGCGACCGCAGTGACGGTCAGCGTCGTTCCTGAAATGGAGCCGGTGAACTGAGCCGATTCGCACGTTCCGCCGAACGGGTCGGAGCCGTCCGAGTTCTTTATCACATAGGCGCTGTTGGGGGTAGCCCCGGTGCAGGCATATTGAGCCTGCGTGGAATAGTGCCCGTTGGAATCGGTCAGCCTGTAACGCGTATGACCGATGGCCGTATTCGCGGCGTCCAGATAGGATTGAAGCCACGCATATTGCCCTCCAGTTCCTACCGTTGGGCTGGCAGCATCCATGTCGAACCCGAACACATATCGTAGCCCGACCGGGATGTGGGTTTTGATACCCGTTCCCGTGCCATCCGTGGCGGGGTTTTCCGTGTAATAGACGATGTAGAAGCTGGGCTTGATCGCGAAGTTCTTCCCGTCGCCATAGGGATTGAGAACCACCATGCACGGGTGCCAGTAGCCGGTCCCGTTGACATCGGTTCCAGCGGCCTTGCTCTCCAGGGCGTGCTGTCGAAGCGTCTTGTAGGTCGAATAGGCGTTCGTGGACCCCCCGCCGAAGAAGCAGTGGAGGTGGCTCGTTCCCGGCCGCCCGTAATTCCTGATCGGATCGTCGGGGAGCATGTGCGAGAAGTCCGCGAGCGTGCGGAACTTGTTTTCGGTGCATGTGCCGCCGAACGGGATCGTCTTGCAGAAAGGAGAAACCGTCCCGTCATAGGGACCGTCCGACACGATCCGGTTGGTATTTGAGGGAATGGGAATGTTCGTCAGCGCCGTCACCGGCATTGGCGTGATAGTGGAATCGATTGGGGTGTTCGTTCCCCCGGAGGTGTCGAGCTGCGGCGCAACCTGGGTGAACGCGGCTACGTCGGGCGGCTTGGGGAACGACTGGGCATAGACCATCTGGCTCGCGAGGAGCGAGAGCGCGAGGAGAAGGCGCTTAACCATAGATACCATATCCGGTTTGAGGCGTGACAAGGTTGGTCGCGTTGCCGGGGTTGATCGTGGCCGCGTCGGAGCTTCCGGTCCCGACCGTTCCGTTGCCGGACCCGCAAGCGACAATGGCGTACCAATTGGCCGGGATTTGGCTCGTCAGAGTGAAAGGCGACCCGCCATTGAGAACGGTCGCGGTTCCCGCATGATACCATGTGAGAAGAATGGTCTTTGCCGAAGTGTCGATGTCCGCCGCCAGTGTATCGCCGTCCGTCGCCGCGCTCGGCAGTGTGATGCTCGATGTAGCGCCATTGCGGGAGAAATTGGGGGTTGTGCCTCCCTTTGGAATCTGGATCGTGAACCCGTTCGGTCCACCGGACGCGCCGGGGAAAGTCGATATGAACCCGGTTCCACCAGCGTTGAGGTCGGTCGTTCCGTCATCGAAGGAGCAATAGATTTTCGAGTTTCCGCCGGTTGCCGCGAACGTGTTGAGCGTCCATTCGAAGTGAAACTTGGTGTTGGCGGCGTGGATAGAGGCTCGCGATCCGTCGAATGCCCCGACGTTGGCGTTCGCAACCGCCTGATAGAACGGGGTAGCGACATTGACGAACTTGCTCTTGCTGGTTCCCGTAGCAGAACTCAGGATCGCGACCGAACCGCCAATCGTATCGGTAAAGGTGGTGGACCAGCTTGAAGCATCGGCGTTGAAAGTCTGACCGAGCGCGTCGGTAACAGTCGTCGTTCCGCTCTCATTGTCCCTGAGAATGCGGACACGGGCATAATAGGTTCCCGATGGATCGGCGAGCCCGATCGATTCATCAAGCCGCGCCCAACTGTCGCCATCGATGAAGAATACGATGTCCTGAGAAATCGACGTGAAGCCGGAATCGGTCGCGATCTGAAGCTCGCCGCGCAATCCAGCCACATAATCCGTGGTGGACATCATCAAGGTCACTGGAGCCGTCCCGAGGGTCGAGAAATTGGTCAGGGTCGGAGTGGCGAGACCAGAGCCCGTTATCGGTCCAACCGAAGCCGCGTTGACATAAGCCCATCCCGCCGCGTTCAACGCCCCCACAGTGCAGTAGATCGAAGCCCCGACTGTGGTTGAAACGTAAGTGCTCGCGTTCGTCCCGACCGCTGTCCCGTTTTCATACCACTGGTAGCTGAAACTCGTAGGGCTGTTCGACCACGTTCCCGTCGAACAGGTGAGGGTAGAGCCGACATTCAACGATCCAGAAACAACCGGCAGCACCGTGTTTGCGGGCGGGGGGCCAGAGCCCAGAATGCCCCTGATTGTCCGGCAGAGGTGGCCCGGACCACGGCCACCCACATGAATGGACAAGCTAGATGCCTTCGCCGGGAGTGAAGTAAATAACCCCCGTTGCGGCGGCGGCGATGGCGGCCACCCAGACGGGACCAGCGACACTCAATACTTCCGCTGAACCGGACGCGATCGGGAGGTTGGAGGTGGTCGCAACCACCGTGTTGTCCGTTCCGAATCTAATCCAGACCGTTGCCGAGCCATTGTTCATGATGCGGACTTGCGAAAGACCGCTGCCGGTCGTCACCTGCACATTTGCGCTTGCGGCTCCGACTGTGATGCTGACGGTTGACCCGGAAGCCGGGGCGAATGGAGTGCTCATATGATTATGTTCCTCACCTTGAGGTAGCGCCAGTCCGGGTCGTTGAGCTTGCGCTTGGTGTATTCTGGGTCATCGGGAGCCCACACGCCGTCTTCCTGAAGCCATTTGTAGAGAACGGAGCAGGGTATCTCGGCGGCCTTTTCCAGACCGTCACCCATCCGCGTTCCGTCCTTCTCCATCCGCGATTCGTGGTTGCGCTTCAGGATCACGGGAACGTCGAAGCCCTCGTAGCGAACCTGCACGGTGCCGTAGTCGTCGTCGCTTGATCTGATCCACTTGCGGACGCCGTTGAACGAGCCGTCGTCGATCAGCTCCCAGTTGGTCATCGACATGGCGGTTTCCCCGCTCTTATGAATTAGGCTGGGTTTTCCGGTCACCCGCACACCCAGGAGCGCGGGAAGGAAGAACGCCGGGTTTAGTCCTTAGCTCAGGGCGCGGATTGCTGCGCTTGCGGCTTCGTTGCGCGAAACCAGCGTGATTTCCTGATACATCGCCTTGCGGGTCGCGAGACCGGTCTTGGCAAGGTCAATGACCTTCAGGCTATCGAGTTCGGCCACCGCCCAATACTCGGGGTCGATGATCAGCGCATCGTTCGCCGAGCAGAAGCGCGACGGAACGAACTGCACCTCGCCGAAGTCCGACACATACACGTCGGCGCCAGCAACGATCGTCACCTGCTTATTGCCGGTTTCGCGGCGCTGGGTCGCGAGACCGGAGAAGGCGGCGAAGTTCTGCTTCTGGCCCGGAGCGAGAATCACAAGGCGCGGATTGCCGCCCTTGGTCCACGCATTCGCAAGCTGGGTCTTCAGCATCGCCTCAGTGACCGAGCGGTTGGTGCCGCTGGTTGCCGCCGCGTTGACATAACCCGACGTGCCGCCGCCAGAATAGGTCGGAGCGACATATCCGGTGCCACCGGAGGTATTGGTGACAATAAAGCCCAGAGCGCCGGCGGACAGGCCAGCGGTGCCCGATGCGGGCGCAGTGGCTGCGTAGTTGCCAGTGAAGCGAAGTTCGGCGTCGGTCTTGAGCTCGCGTCCGGCCTTCATCAGTTCGCGGCCAAGCTCGGAATCGCGACCGGCTGTGCGGCTTGCTTCCATGGTGGTCGAAGAGCCAACCACTTTCGCCATGATCTGGGTATAGTTGCCCTGACGAACGGTGTTGGCGCGCGAGCCGTTGGTGAGGTCATCGCCCTGAATGGACGCGTTGGTTGCCGAGGCAGCGGCCAGCGTATCGGTCTGCCACTCGTGATAAACCTGAGTGGCCGTTTCCTTGCCGATGGCCTTCTGGAACGGGCATTCATCAGGAAACAGTGCGCCGATGGTGTTGGAAAGGTCTTCCCGAACACCCACGCGGGCTACCGCCTGGATGGTGTTGGTAGGTACGGTCATTTTCTGTGACTCTTATCGTTGGGGCTAAATCTGCCCTGTTTTTTCGAGGTACTGGTAGAACGCGGCCCCTGAGACATCTCTGTTCTTCGAGGTCAGCGCCGTATGCAGCGCGGCTTGCGCGGTTCTCGCGCGGAGCTGTTCGGTTCCTTGGCTGACGCCAGGGGTGGCTACTCGCGGTAGTCCCTTGGCGGCGCGCACCTTTTCCATCTTGGTTTTCTGGAGCGCCTGATACTTCTCGTATCCGGTCTTCCATTCCGCCGCCTGGCGGATCGCAAGAATGTCGGCGGCTCGTGCCTGACCGATTAGCTCGTCAGGATATCCCAACTCCTTGGCGACCGCCGTAAGCTTGCGCTGCAGCTCAGGGCCAGTCGTAGGGTCGGTATATTCCGGGAATTTATCGACGATAATGCGGTGCTGTTCCGCTTGTTCGCTCTGGGCAATCTGCTGAGCGCATAGCTGGGCCTGCTGGGCGTATACCTGCGCGTCCCGCTGCAGCTTCTGCTGCTGGGCAGTCTTCGTGCGATATTCCGCTTCCTTGGCGTAAAATCCTTGCGGATCGTATTGCAGCATCGCCGGATCTGGCGGCTGCGGAGCAATCTGCTCGGCATATTGCTGAAGCTGCTGCGCAACCTGCGCTTCGTAAGCCGCAAACTGCTGGAGGGCAGTTTGCTCGGCTTCCTGTCTGGCGCGCGCGGCCTCCTGGGACTTGCTCTGAACGAACTTCTCACGCTCGGCCTCTCGCTTGGCGACAATCTCTTGCGCCTCGCGTGGAAGGTTTTTGAACGTCTCTTTCGCTTCGGCGTCCCACGATACCGGGGCTTCGATGGGAGGAAGATCGTCTACTTCCTCTTCGGTTTCCGGCTCGTCTTCGGCTTCTTCGGTCGCTTCGGGTTGCTCCTCTACGCCTTCTGCCGATTGTTCCTCTTCTTCGATTCCGAACACGTCCCTGGCGAGAGCTTCGCCAAAATCTTCGGGGCTCTCGGTGACGGGCGCGGCCTCGCCTCCGACTGCCTCTGCGGGCTGGGTCATCGGGTCGTTCCTTTTCGGACTTCTGGTATTGCCGCTCGTGAGCGGATCGCCGGGTGTCCCGGTCGATGGGGTGGCGGGTTCCAAGCCCGCTTCTGTTCTTAAATCACGCCGATCTTGAGCAGGCGCTGGTGAGCGTCGGACATCTGTTCGATCTTCTCCGCACGAGCCTTGCTTTGGCTCGCCAGTTCGCCGTCCTTGATGATCTCGTTCATTCCGGCGCACACCAGATCAACGACCTTCAGCGCCACGGATAGCGTCGTAATAGCGTCCGCCCTGATCGTCGGGTGCAGCTCCGTGGTTGCGACCGACGCCATCTTGGCGAAATACTCTTCCCGCAGGTTGGCACACGCCGGACCAACAAACTCATCCAGCGCCGCTTGCGCGCGGTGGGCTCGGGCGATGCGCTCAGCCTCGGTCATGCCCATTCCCCGTCACGGCCAAATCCTATTGGATTGGGGGCGCGCCAGATTTCCTCACCTTTCGCATCCAGAAGGCCTGTGAACGACGCTTCAGGCTCGGGAGCGTCAATGTTTGGAATCAACGGGTCGGTGTAGCAGTCATCCTCAATTTGAACGGATGCGCGGCGAGTGAAATACCTCACGCGTCCAGCTTCCCACCGGGTCGCATCTTCGCAATCTTCGCCTGATTGTCTAACGTCGCCGCGTGCTTATGCGCTTCCAGGATCATCTGCTGCTGGTCGATGAACGCCTGCAGGTTCTGCTCGCGAACGGCTATCGACGCCTCCTGATGCTGGCGCAGCAGCTCCAGTTGCGTCTCGTCAGCGTGCTGGGCCATCATCTGCTGCAATTTTTCGGCGTCGGCCTGTTTCTGCGCCTCGATCGCCTGCTGCCTCACCTGTACCTGCGCCATTAGCGCCTGAACCTTGGGATCTGGTTGAGGTTGGGGCGGAATGGGATTGCCTTGCTGGTCTCTCGGAACGTCGGTGAAGAGATCGGCCGGAGCCAGCCCGCAATCGCGCGCCAGCCCAACGCAGTTGTTGTAGACATTCTCGTCGGTGACGATCGGTGAGTTCGCCATCTTGAGCATCGACTGAACCTGTCCGAGCATCTGGCGGTATTGCATCCGCTCAGTCGTTGATCCAGACCCAAGCCCGACAACGACATGCGATTCCATGTCTTCCGGCCACTGAGACGGAGCGACGGTCCGGAATTGCCCATCGACCCTGATCTGGAACGGCTGACCATACCGGCGCATCAGCCCGATCTTCTTCTGGAAGAGCCTCGATACGCCATCCGCGAAGTTGCGGATGATGTAGCGCTCCATCTGCTGACCGCGGCTCATCAGCATCGCCTGACCAGCGGCCGTTTCGTTCAGCGCATTCTCGTCAACGCCCTTGTTGAGCCGGGTGATCCCGGTGCGGTTCTCAAGCTGCTGGCGTTTGAAGTTCAGCATCTCCAACGCCATGCCGGAAACGTCCCTGCGCTGCTCCGGTATCGGCGGCTCGCCGCCCTTGAAGCGAACAAGCCTGCCCGGCCGAACCGTCAGCAGGTCGTCAATGGTGTGATCGCCAACCGAGTCCTCGTGAATGAACGTGCCCGGCGAGACGGCCTGATAGCCGCTGTCCAGCATCAACCGCTCAAGCACGGTCGAAACGCGCTGAATGTCCATCGACTTGTCGGCAAGCGATTGGCCGATCAGCCGCCCCTGCATCGGGTATGGGCACCAGTATTCGAAGGGCTGGTAGTCAACCACGTCGATCGCTGGTTTGCCATCTCTGGTAAGGACGGTGTTGCCAACCCGGCTGACACACAGTCTCTCGGCAATGCCGTCGCCGTCGAGGTCGTAAAGAACATACTCCTCGTTGAGCCACACCTTGCGATTGGCCCCGATGCGATCCGTTAGCCCATTGTAGATCCAGTTGGGTCGCCCGTCGTTCCTCGCCGTCGCCAGCGCCGACATGAACGGGCTGTTGCCTTCGCTGAGATTGATACCGTCAACGTCGAAGCCCATCTCCGTCAGGTCCGACAGGCTCTTTTCCGTGATGTGAGCGAGGTAAACCGCATTATCCATGTCTCTCGCGTCCGGCGAGATTCTGAACTCCTCAAGCGGAACGTGGTAATCCGGGAACGTCGCCGCCGTCTCTTCAAGCGTCACCGCGTGAATCATCGGCTCGCCATCGGCAGGGTGGAGGACCGGAACTGACTGGCCATCCCCGCCCTGCTGCATCGCGGGCTGTGCCTGGATCGCGTTGTCCGGCATCATCGCCGGGTGATACAGCCCCTCAACCCGCCTCTTCTTGCGCTCGACACACGACTTTACGATGCCGATCTTCTCGATCAGCCCAGCCTTCGCCCAGTCGTGGATCAGGCGATAACCGGACTTCCTCCGATAGATGTAGTGCATCGCCTCAGTGGCGTCGTCTGCACCATCTTCGTCTTCTTCGCAGGTCGGCTCCAGCTCAACGATACGACCGGACGAAACCATAACGTCCATGATCGAGGTGAGCATGTAATCGGAGGTCTCTGCCACGTCGCGGGCGACAACCTGAGATCGTCCCTCTTCCTCGTCCCCATACGCAGCGCCGTTGTAGGAATTGATCGCCGCTTCCACCTCTTCGAGCAGCGTACCGTCATAGGCGCGGGATTCTTCGCTTTGCAGGAAGGTGAGGAATTGGGGATCGACATCAATCATACGATCCCCTTCGCGCTGTACTTAATTTGTTGTTTAGGCTTCGGCTCTTCGTAGGCCATGCACATTAGCCCGAATGCGTCGGCGCTGTGACTTGACCAATCATGGTCTGGACCAAGGCCCACATTGCGCTCTTCGTCGCGCTTTTCGTGATACCAACCGAGTGCCAGCCTGCCCGCTTCCGTGGTCCGAGCATTGAACCAGATGTTCGGAAAGCAGCGTCTGGTCGCCTCTATCCTAAACGTCTTCGCGCCCTTGCTCGTGTCGCCAACTATGGTGGCCCTGTAACCGGCGTCCTTAAGCGCGCTTTCGTAGCTGGCTCGCACCAGTTTATCGTTCTGCCGTCCGTCGTGCGGCAGGTAGAACTGCGCGCGATCGGGCGTGTATCCACGCGAACGTAACCAGGCGAGGTGGTCCCCCAACTCCTGCCCAACGGCCTCGTAATGGTCGAGAACCTTGATTTTTGAGCCTGCGAATTGAGCAACCCAGATAACGAAAGCATCTGCCCGAGCGCCCGTCCCGCCGATGTCCACGAACAGGCGAATAGTGAGCAGCGGATCTGGGTTGATGTCGTCTATTCTGCCGTCCGACTTCGCATCAGCCAACTGCTTGGCGTAGTAAGCGCCCTCGGCAACGGTAACGTAGCCGCCCTCCCAGATGTGATCATATTGGTCGGGCTGCATTCTGAGGCAGTCCAACCGTTCCTGCTCGAGCTCGGCAGGAAACCACTCATTGTCATTCCAATTGGCGCGAACGATCCGAGAGTCGGTCGGTATCTCGTCACCCCTGAACATTACATCGACCGGATCGGTGCGGTGGCGCGGATTCCAGCTAAACCACAGTTCCGAACCAGGAGCCCGAATGGTCGGGCGCAACAATTGCAACGAGCGAGGACTAACGGTCTGAGCCTCTTCAACCCACGCCACATCGAAGCCCTCGTAAGACTTGATCGATTCCGCCGTGTGATCCTGAAGGCCGGCAAATGCGATCAGCCCATCGCCTGGGGTTTTGATCTGCGCTTCCTGAACGTCGAACAAGTACCCAAGTCCCCGCGCTTGTATCTTGTATTCCAGCAGCCGCTTGGCCGATTCCTTCAGCGACTTCTGAATCTCACGGCAACACAAAGCCCGCATTCCGGGGCGACTCACCGCCTGCAGGATCATCCAGTCAGCGAAGAACTGTGACTTACCAGAACCTCGGCCGCCGAAAGCCGCCTTGTAGCGGGAGGGCTCGCAGAGCGGTTCAAACACTGGCGAGACGATGACCTTTAAGCGGCCATCACTCCCCAGTTTGAGGCCCGCGTCCAAATTGGATCTCAATCACCTTCACGCCGATCTGCCCTGAGTGATTGTGCCTCTGTTCCTTGTTGTCACTGAATGCGTTGGATAGCTTGCCGAGATACCAACGGTCCGCGTCAAAAGCTAAGCGGCCTTTCGCCGGATCTTCTGCCGTATGGGCGTTGAGCCGCGCGAACTCGGCAATGAAATGGAATCCATCTTCGCGCGCGTGCGTAACTGCCAAGTCGAACTCTTCGTCAGCCTTCTGCCATTGCCGAACCGTCTCCCGACTAGGCATTCCCTCATCGCGACAGATCGAGCTAAGGCTGCGCCCTTCACGCAATTCGGCAAGGATGCCTTCGCGAACATCGTCCATTGTGATCGCCCTTCCGTTTGCCGCTGCTCGAAGCTGGGCGGTGACTAGGCTCTGAAGGAACCCGCCAGTCAGTTGCGCATGAGTGCCGTTCTTACCAACGCGGTCGGCTTCAGAGGCTGTGCTGGCGGGAAATGAAAAAGCCCCGCCGGTTAGGGCGAGGCTGTGTGACGTTCATGCGGTCGCAATACGACCAATTAGCGGTCTGGTAGCATATGCGATGCAATTACGCAACCCTACAATCGCATCACTGTTGCAATCATGTCCGCGATGAACAGGCAGATCGTCAGCGACCGTTCCTTGGCTCTGGTCCTCGCATTTCCGTCGTTCGGCAGATTGTCGCGGCTGTAGATCACTACATCCTGCCAAGTGTCCCGATAATGCGGCGGCGCAATGTCGAAGATCCGGCCGTCCAGGAACTTAAGCAGCTCCATCGCATCGACCTTGGCAGCGTTTCTGTCTGCCTCGTCTCCGGTGGTTCGAATGAACGCGATCGGGGACAGATTTGCTGTCACTCGTGGTTCGGAGAACACCCTGTGCCACGCCCGCGAATAGAGGTTGATCGCGCTGAGCTGACTCTGCGTGAACGCCTCGGAATTGATCCAGCGCTGAAGAGCTGATCCGCCACGGTTGATAGTGACCTGTTTCTGGCCGTGTCCTTCGCCGTCAAGCTCGCCGGCAGTGATTGAAATTGTGCGATGGCCGTAATCTCCGTGCCGCTCGGCAAACGGATTCACCAGCGGCTCTTCGTCCCTCTGTTTTGGTTTACGCTTTGCTCTTCCCACCGCTCTTACTCCCCTACCGCTGGATTGCGGGTGTGTTGGTCATGCCTTCAGCTTTGGCCCGAGTGTCGGAATGCCGTTGCTGTTCACGAACCAATGAAGGCCGTCGCGCACCTCGTATTTCCCGTCGCTGTAGGGGATGCGGCCAGCCAACCGATCATTGCCGAGATCGCACCATTCCTGCGGTGTTCGGGTTGGCTGAACTTCTGATTTCGCGAGGCGGTTTCTAGTGGTCATAAGCGCCCTCCAGGAGCTTCGTGAAGGACTTGGGTTGGAGGAGAAAATCGAAGTCTGCTCGCCAGCCATTGGGGCCATTGCCTCGGCAAAACTCTGATCGCTCAAGTGCGGACATAGCCTGCTGCCATTCATCGATGGTATTTTCTCGCAATCTGGCCTTCAGCTGCCGTCTACGAGTGTCGGTTAACCGCCTGACAGCCGGGAAGCC